>JAABUS010000017.1_pt1 | contig 350738 bp, 344 predicted proteins | sample 5560161 | NCBI WGS metagenome assembly JAABUS01 (sample SAMN10711885, study PRJNA513376) | rock metagenome | isolation source: Antarctica rocks | place: Antarctica: Victoria Land, Trio Nunatak nord | collected 2016-01-04
GGAGGAGCTTGATAGACAAGCACTGCCGATAGATCGAACACTCGTCGCGCCAATGTTCGAGGATGGGACTCTGACGGTATCGTTGAGTGCTTCTTACTCGAGAGTGCTAGACTGTGAAGTAAGGTAATTGATTCCAATTTTAGCTTTGGCGCCGGGCCAATGGTAAGAAGGGAGAAGTCTTTAGTCAGGAAATACGGGGTACTGTAACTATTTTAGGGATCGTGATATATTGCGAACCGAATTTACGAGAAATTGTACAGAGTGAGATTCGTGGGAAGCCGGAAGCCTTTTGAAGAGTTGAAGTCGGGAGAATTGATGATATAAATCATCGTGTACACGATAAAGAAATTGAATCATGTATCGCTGTGCTGATTGACGATGCAGGGCTTGACGAGGTTACGAGTCACTGTTTGGTCTGCTACAAGTGTGACTTCATTGCGTTCAAATTGACACTGATTATTCTGGTTATAAAATGGATCTGTACGGATGGGATTCACAAGCCTTATGACCTTGTTTCAAGCCAAGGTCACATTCTCGGCGGTGTGATCAGTACTCCGTACTGGGCGACTCTTGCGAAATTGGTACCGAAAGTGAAAGTCGAGGTTGGGGTCTTGAAAGTTGTCCCAGCATAGAGAGATCTCCTATATCCCGCGTGCTGATGTTGCTATCTGTGTTGAGAATTTCTATACTCTGGAGATGATTGAGTGGCAGGTAGACTGTCTTCGTTCTGTCCGTGACAAGCTCCCACACTTCTGCCAAGCTATACTGTTGGATGTTGGTGTGGCTTCTCGTCCTGAAAGAAGAATCAAACTGTGTGATGCAGCTCGCCATTCAAGCCGTCGTCTCCACAGGCTCCGTTATCGGCTGAGATGTGGTTATAGCTAAAGGCACATCCGGCCATGGCTTCTTTATGGCATCTGATAATTTCACTAAACATCCTTTAGGGCCGGCGATACTTCCTGTGATCTATATTAAAATGTAAACCTCATCGTGTAGCAAGTATCAGCGCGTACCATTGAGCACAACTATCCCCTTTTCAGTGTCCACTTTTAGCACCTTAACGTTCTGCGTGGTTACTTGCTGTCCCCCCATACGACCAGGCATTTTCTTTCCCGGCAGCACCCTAGAACCACCACCTTGAGACTGTCCGGCAGAACCCATTGTTCGATGAGTCTTTGAAATACCATGAGATGCCGATTGGCCATGGAAACCATGTCTTTTCATCACACCGGCAAAACCCATCCCTCGGCAATTGGCCCTTGCGTCCACGAACTGCCCTTCTTGAAACCAGCCAGCTCCAATCATCTCTCCAATGCCTAGAAGGCCCCTTTCGTCCCGCACCGCGAACTCAACTAGATGTCTCTTTGGGCTTACTTGGTTTCCAGCATAGTGACCTAACAAAGGGCGAGTGACATTGCTCGGATGCTTCCATCCACTCCCAATTTGTACAGCGTAGTAACCATTTCGTTTCCTCGTCTTATGCGCAACTACTTGGACCCGATCCATCTGCAAAACGGTACAAGGATACCTTCGTCCAGTATCTGCATCGTACATCGCCGTCATTCCCTTCTTGGTGGCGAGCGCTCCAGTACGTAGAGGAGTAGTAAAGGCTTTTCGTTCGAGAGCTGCTGCTGTGGTTGATTCCAGTACTGGAAGGTCTTGGCTGCGGTTGAAGCGGTTGGGTCGAGGCACAAAAAGAGACTTAATGCCACGCTTGGAGACATGACTAAGAGCGAACCGAGGCAACAGAAAAGAGGGAGGCAGCTGCAGGCAGCTTTGGCACGCCTTCGAAGCCATATTGAGGGCTGCAGTATGTCTGAAATCTATAATACGCAACGAACAGTAAGGTCTTCAAACTCGGTTAGTGCCCCATGTACGCTACCTTACGTAAAATAGATACGCTAGCACGGCTAGTTAGAAACATCCTCACAGGCTCACAGCCCCTATTATTACGAGCCTGCGGCCCTGCGGGGAGGCCTTCAACTCGCCTTACTGATAAAGATAAATTTTGACTGCCATTCTTTTCTCTTCACACTGTCAGACAATTGGTTTACGAGCTGGTTTTGCGAGCGTGATCGGATTGGTTTCAGGAGCAATTCATTGTTCTCAATCATCTTCCATCTGTATCACTGAACCGTGATAGGCCACTCCATCTATCAATTTCTCTCCCGAGTCTCAACGTACATGACGGACATTATCTGGGTTATATCTGCTATAATATCGATAACTTACTTTTACGAAATCCTTCATCGCTGTATCCGTGAGCGGGAGCACTTTCGAGCGCCATCAATTTGTGTGGATGAGTCAGAAAATGTAAAGAACGCCTCGATCTGTACAGCACATCTCCAGGAGAACTACTGCTTCCAGCATATGAGTACCTAGGAAGCTGCCACAACGATCGTGTAAAGAGATCATAGACAGCGTCATGAGCGCCGTTACCTGCGTGCTTTCTCCTTAACTTTCAGCAGCCACACTGCGGTATTGATAGCCCATCGTACACTGCACGGCCAAGGAGATATGCAAGTCCCACCCAGGAAAGTACACTGTGTCCCAGATCCTAGTGCCCCAAATCCCCTACGATGACCTTACTGTTCTCCTCTAGAGCAAATGAATCAACTGTTATTGCAAATCCTTTGCTTCACCCCGCAGTGTCGTGTTCTCAAAAGGATCCGCCCTGTTCTCCTCTAGCAAATCTATCTTCCTCCCATCCTCTAACTCCAAGCTCCACTCCTGCGTCTTGAACTGTATACACACCGTCAGCACACAACTCCCCCAAAGTACCCAATAACTGAAACTCACATATCCCATCCTCGTCCTCCTTACACTCCTAAATCTCATCACCCCGCTTCCCCCTGTCCCCTTGACCGCAAACCGCACATCCACCCTCCCATGCAACTGATTCATCTCTCCCCAAATCCAGGGAAACTTGTCTCGAAAATATATGTTCCCGCCCAATTCCCGCTTCCCAGCTTCACTTGTTCTCAGTGCATATAAAGTAGCGTTAACGATGCTGGAAGAGGCTTTTTGGTAGTTGAAAATTGCGAGTGAGGAGGCGACAATGATGGCGATGAAGATTGGTAGCGTCCGGAACCAGAGGCGGTATGATGAGGGGATAGCTGGAAGTTCGCGATCAGGGCGGCGGGTCATGAGGGGGCCTGAGTTGCGAGTAGGGGCGGCGATGAGTGACCGCCGCTGTGGAGGGAGAGGTCGCCCATGGGATAATTGCGTGAAGGAGGGAGAGGGAGGAGGGAGGGGTCGTCGGAGTAGGCAGCGTGAGAACAGTGGGGTACGCAGAGGATTTAACATGGTTGGTGTTGGATGGAGTTCATGTTTGAGGTGCGAGGGAGATGCGGGTTTGCAGATCACTCCGTATTTTTATGGTGACGAGGGGCAGCATCCGCTTTGCAACAACTACCCCGTATGGCCACTGCACAATTACGAAAGACGTTCAGATATCCCTCAGAATACAGTGATGACGATGAGATACCGGCAGATCTCGACGAAGAAGGTGAATAACAGTTACGCATGGGAACGTGGACCCAACTGACAATTTCTACCTTTCAAAGAACAGGAGAAGCTCATTAAGAAGCTTAAAGCTGAAGTGGAAGAGCGCAATGAGCAATACAAGGTGCTATGGTTCGATCTATGTCAAGATATCTAGGACCCAGCTGAACGTCTCCAGCGGATCTTCCTTGCGATTCCCCTCATCTCATCTGTGACATATATGCCCGCCCTGATGACGTCCCCACTATGGCGAGCAAAACTCATCAGCCTGCTTAGTATGACATCGCTCTTGACCACGGCCTATATATTGATATTTCTCCCAAATCCAAAGCCTGAGCCTGCCGGCCGTAGACAGAACGCTTCGAAGATGACTCACGTGGAGCCAGAACCCGGTCCAATCCACCGATACCTAAGCTATATGAACGGCGGGCTGAGCTTGCTGATCACTATTAACGCCACCACTTTCAAAAGCAAGCCAGGTGTGCATGGGAACTTCTGGGTGCTGTGTATATTGCCCGCTCGTGAGTGCTGAAGTGCCTTTGGAATGCGGGTTGAGCCTAATGGACAGCTAGTCGTGTTCTCAATTATCTTAGTCGTGAGACACTTGGAGCACTCGGTGGACTTCGAGGAGTTGGAGAGATCTAAGTACGAGTACAAAGGGGCCTGACAGGCTCAGGGATCAAAGCCCATCAAAAAGCCGTGGATCATGCACTTCGATGCCATTCACGTCTGGTCCAGGGAGGCAGAGGTCCATGGTCTCGTTGAAGATTCTGAGGGTGACGTTGTAATGATAGAAGACATTCTTGCGAATTTGAGTGTCTGCAACATCATCCTTCTTGCTGAACCTATTTTGACTAAGAGAATACGTAAGTATGGTACCGATCAATACAAGCAACAAAGAACAAACTATTTTCTGTACAGCTTTGTCTGCGCCTGCCACCAACGGACTCGGAGCAAATTCTTCAAGATATGATGCTCCAAGCCATTATCTCTACCTGCGCTCTTCATAAATTGTATAGTGTTCTCAATCTTCCGAGCATTGAAATCCGTAGCCATTCCAGTGCGGAAAGCAACTTGAAGACAGCGCTTTAGAGTATGACGCGCAGGCGAGGAATATTGTACAGCATAAAGACCTTGGCGATATAAATTGCGGTATGATCGCAGTATTTCTTGACTGCCATGCGACATAAAGCCTAATGGTCCGAAAAAGTCAGTCGCAATAGATAATATGGTTCTCAATTATCTCAAAAGCTGCAAACCCCGGCACTTCCCTAGCGTACCCGCTCTTCTCTTCATGGTTGAGTCTCCGTGAGGTCAACAACTTTGTGCCATGGCCTTTGAAAAAGACATGATAGCAAGCATGAGCCTTGCGCGACTGAATACTGCGATGCCTTGGCCATTACTATGAAAGCTAAAATTGACGACGTCTTCTCAACAATCATGAACTAATGTCGCAGACTATGAAAGACTAACCTTGACAGTCTCTCCGAGTCGCAGGTATCAAGAGCAGAAGCGCTTCTAGATCTTCTGTTAGAATGGCACGACTAACAAATCATCGCCTTCGCGCTGCATCTGCTAGACCTCCAGCTTCTGTGAAACACAAAGCTGCGCTTCAGCACGGGAAACCTTATAAAGTCGTTTTGGAACAGGTCAGGGAGAAGAAAAGGAAACTTGTAACTGTTGTATGTGATTTGAATCAATAACACTGTCCTATGGAACTAAACCAGGCGTTTCACCGCAGCTGTCTTTTCAAGCAAAGCCTCCTCCGGGATATACATTCATTCCGGCGGGAGACCCGCAACTCACCAACCGGTGTAAATCGCTTGCAAGGGAAGAGGGATTGAAGATATTTATGGTTTCTGTGAGTTTTAGTATGGATATCTGTTCATCGGAGTTGACCTGTGTTTAGACTAGTAAAAACTCAAAACAACGTATACTGTCCCAAGAGGTTCATCGCATAGGGTACCATTTTCCAAACCTCGTTGTTGAAAGAGCCTGTATGAGCCTTGGTGTATCGTTGACGCGGTCTGGTCATATTATACTGAACGAGTCAAATCCGTTTCATACACACTCGAAACACAACGCACTTACAACCAATACCAAGAAGATTCAACGTAATGACTCTCCTTCATCAGATGTTTCTCAAGCAACTTTGGATACGCAGGCTCGAGAAGCTATCAAAGACCTATTTCCTAAAATCCCGGATAAGGATGTGCACCAAATCATCTCTAGAGCTTTCCAAAAGGTAAGGTTCTTAATACTGTTTTCTGCAAATACTGATTATTTCTAGGGCAAAGAACGTGTAGGTACCGCCGCAAAGCTTCCTTTAGTCCGCCGTGTGCAACTAGCCGTGGTAGCACACATCAGGCATATTTACACGAATTATGATAAACTGCTCAGGAAAGGAGATTACGTTCTTGCTCGGGCGCAAGTCGAGCAGCCCACATTAGATAAGCTACTAACTTGGCGTCGGGATGATGACGATGATCCTAATGCTATGGAAGGCATCCTGCGGGAGGTCATTGTCATTCCTGACGATGACGAAGAAGACGAAAGTAATAACCATTATCCCGCAGGTGGCATACAATACGGTTGTGAAGATAGCGTTGAGGTTGTGACCGACCACGCAATCGCGGACGAGGTGCAGACTAGACCTGTAGATTACGGTATGATGGACATTCATGCTGACCCCAATCGGCCCTATAGCCCGGACATGGACACTGGTAAAACGTTCAGACACGTACGTAGAGAACAGCTTCCGTATCAGCAGCAGATCCTGCATGGTCAACAAAGAGTCGATCGTATTGAAGTCTATCGCCATCGCGTTTGGGAAGAAGCGTTGCATCGTCGACGGAAGGATCCAGAATCACTTTATTCGTTGGAGCACCGCCATGTTGCCCCTGAACCCGCAAGGTCTAACCAGAAAGTTTTGCTCCAGAACCACGATGAGCCTCGCTGTCAATGGCCTAAGGGCTCGGCACTTAAACCACGCCTCACTGAATACGTGGGAAAGGCACCACCCCGAGAGCAGCTGTCATATCCCGCATTACCCTTGGAAGGCAAGCCTGTAGGCGTCGGATATATTACTGACCACAGACGAGAACCACCAGGCGAATTACTCGACACCTCAAAACAGGTTAGTGAGAGCCATCCCCCTGATTATAGTAATTTATTGCTGTCCGAAGCGCAACGTCTATTTTACTGAGGAGCGGCAGGTATCTTGTTTGATACAGCAGCTACCTGATGCTACAAGGCAGAAAACGAGTGATTCCCTGAATGTCCCATATGGTAGTGAAGCCAATCAGCAACCTATTCTATACCCTGTCAATAAGGTCAAGCAAACAACGATGCCATATACAACAGTGAACCAAAGATTGGTAGGTGCTCAACCTCTTGAGCGAGGCCTTGGTGACAGTGTCCATGTTATTCCTTCTCCACATTCATCACGCCGTCATTTGGAGGGAATTCTCCCCTCTATTGAAGATGACTCGCCGAGAGTGCGAGACCAGCTTGGTGTCTCTGGAAGGCATATCGAGCACAGTTCGCTTTCTTTCCAGACACAAAATGCACTGGTAAGAGCGGCAGGAATTGCGCCTCAATCATTGCGTTTAACCAACGACTGGGATCAATTAGATACCAAAAGGCGGAAAGTCGAAGGATTTACATCCTATTCAAGAGGAGAACCCCCGCTGCTGGAGGCTGCCTATGAATCGCAGAAGACCGTTCTCATTCCTTTACGAAATAATCATAAAGAACACATGACCAGCTGGCAGCCTGCTCAACCTGGGTATGGCACTGGCCGAAGGCCCCTGAGAGAGGAAATGATGCTCTCTCATCGGATGGAAGCGATACATGACTCGGACCGGCAACGTCCATCTCAAATTACACATATTTCGAATCAAGGTACAAGCCAGAAAGGACATTTCGTAGATGCTGAAAAACCGAAGTATGCGTCCCGGGAGCATTTTCAAATCCAGCTATCACGCGCAGTTACTGGGGAGCAGGCCGATCTCATCTCTAAGCCCCTTCGTGCGCAGCCCGAGTTACATCACTCTTTTCCAATTTCTCACACACTTCACAAGCATGTTCCTACATCGTATGGGGCTGTTGACCCATATATCTCTTTACATCATGATGACGATTTCAATGCACGTGGTATGGAAGGAGCTACTATTGTAAGGACAAAACCGTCAAGGTTCAAAGAACCGGAAACAGTGACACAACCTCAACCTAGAGATCTCGTGGTTCGACCTGGCCATAATGAGAAGTCCATTGAAGAGTACAATAATAGTTCCAGGACAAGAAATGCAGGTTACGATGATCCGCAGTATGGCGATGGTAATCGTCATATTTCTACAAATCCTCGGATGGATCATTATGAGCAGTGGCAGCCAGATCATTATAACAACACCAGACCAAGTCTGCAGAATATGGAGCCCCAACGTGAGGCTTACAATCTATCGATCAGACCTACTGGTCAGCACCTACCCAAATATAATTATTCAGAAGTGCAGTACCCATTACTGGCAAGCTCAGACGAACGACATGTGGTACGATCTTTACTGAGGTCTCAGGAACCTCAACGGTACGACTTGCATAAGCCAATGATCCAGCTAGGCCTACATATCGGTATCCTTTCTAGTCAGAGCTGATACTTCAACCTTCTAGGAACCAGGATCCACAATGGCGAGAGCAACCCTCCCACAGCTATTACCAAAGTGCACGTCCTGCTCAAATTTTAGAGTCTACAAGTAGGAATGGCCGACTAGTTCTACCAGTGGATGAAGATCGCTATCCAGGATTTCGAGACCAGAGCGTACAGCGGGAGGTCGTCGTTATTGATTGAAATGTTTATATATGGTAAGCTGGCCTGGTTGAATTAGTGGGCAGGCATTAACATTCGGCAGTCCCTAATAAGATCATCGATCATCATGCCGTTCACTTACCGCGAGTATCGGTGCGAGGTCTTTCGATCCGGACCAAGTAACAGATGTATATGTGTGTGTATCAAGGCATTTCAGGGCGTTTGGAGACGCCCTGCGTTTATTGTCGAGGCCTTCGGATCGGCAGTTGTAGGATATCGGCCAAGTTGAGGCAAGAGGCTTCGTTGAAGTACCACATTAGCCACAACACGCACAGGCTTTGTACATAGACAGCAATGCTGGATGGAGGCTGGAGAATGGAGAATTAAGATGGGGTCGATACTTGCTATATGATCGGTGATTGATCCGCTCTCTAGAAGCCTTGGGTACCTCGTCGGCACAATCTTGCTCGTAACTAAAACGGGCACTACCACCAGCCCGCCGTTTTCTTTCAATTGGTACCTTTGTTATAATGGTAGTATGGTACATACCTTGCCTTAAAAGTTGTGATCATAGAAAGTCATGACGAGGCAAGACTGGTATCTATCATACCTTACATCTTTTTTAATGGGTATGGAGGTGTGATCGCTTCTTTGTTAAGCTGCCCAATAACTACCTGCATATCGCCCGAGACACCTATTCTACCATCTGCTTTTAATCTCCGCCAAATATATACCCCCATCCTCAGATTCTCGTGCCAACGCTCCTTCACCCCACCTTATCGAGCCCCCTCGAAAGAGCAATCCTTGTCCACCCCCTCCATCGTCCTCTTCAGCAAGTTCCAAGTACTCTCGCGCCGACTTGTAGAATCCGCAGATTTCGCACCTGTGCGGAATATCTCAATAGTTCGGTATCCTGTGATGACCTTCATGGACTACCACTGGAAACCAGCTCTATCGCGACTGCGTTGAGGATCCGCCTCTTCCAGAGCATTAATTTGGCTCCGCACCAACCACGATGAACATGGCTAATGTTGAACGACGGCATAACGGCGGAGATGGACCTGCGAAGGATCCAGACAAGTCAACGGTCGTGCCAACAGTCCCAACCATACAGCAAAGAAAGCACTGGGCCAAGAATTATCGGACGGAGATAGCAGCAAGTGGAAGCAGTGTGCTCTCAACGTTCGTTGCTGTGGGTAGCGCTAGATTCCGGAAGACGAGAATCACAATGCTAATCACCGATGTTCAATATAGTACCCCTTGGACTCCGTCAAGACTCGTATGCAAGCGTATGTGAACTTCTCTCTCGTACCAAAGAATGTATGAGCTTAGACTGACCAACTATAGCTATCGCTTCCAGCACTTTACAGCCTGCGTCCAGCACACGTACAAAGCCGAAGGATTTAAGGGTTTCTGGCGAGGTGGGTAGCATTTTCTTTCAGTTCTCCGTGGAGGTTCCGGAAAGAGGAGGGCCACAGATCTTCAATTGGCTTGTCTACCCCATAGGAAGGTGAAGGAGTGGGAAGCGAAGAAGCGGCAAGGAAAGAAGCGCTATGATATTGGTCACTTTTATCGTTATTAGGTTCCTGGATGGACTTCTTTTCCACTACGCAAGGCTGACAACTATTTCTCCATCATAGGCGCCTTGGCCCCTCTTGCAAGTGTTACATTCGTCCGGACCGTGTCGTTCTCGATTTACCAGAAGGCCAAGTACAAGTACTCTGCTGCGATAGGGTCAGCAACCGGGAGAGATGAGCCTCTTGTGGTTGTCAATAGACCGGGTAGCATTCCGACGCTTGGGACTGTCGCATGTTTTGGTGCTGCAGGTGCTACTGCTGGGGCTATCATAACGGCCGTAGCATGTAGGCATCGCTACATCATATTCCGAAGCCAAAATTGCTAATCGTTGTACAGGCCCTTTTGAATTGACGAAACTTTCAGCACAAATTTCAGTTCTGATGGCTAAAAGTACTTCCAGCATGGATGACCCACTCCGGGGAAGCTATCAGAGAAAGGGCACATTTAGGACGGCAATGAGCATTGTTTCGAATCGGGGCGTCGGTGGTCTGTACTCAGGTTTTAGTTTGCATTTACGTGAGTATCAGATCCACTCCTGTTATGGAAGCTATATACTGATACCGCCGCTTTTCTAGTAAGGGACACGATTGGCACGGCCATATATTTCACAACTTATGAAAGCGTCAAACAGCTGCTCGTCAAATTTCAGGGCAGCTCTTCGCCCACTTCTCCTTCTTCTGTGGCTATGGCGGGCGGGCTTTGCGGTTTAGTTTCGTGGGCTTGCGTAAGTTCTAGGTCCAGAGAAACATATATATATACAAGAACATGGCTTATACTTGGGTAGATTTATCCGATCGACTCGGCGAAAACACACTATCAGCGTAACTGTTTGACCAAAGCAAAGGGGCAACCGGTAAAGATGCCCCGGATTCAATTTTTCAATAAGGGGATGTATAGAGGTACGCCCCCTCTCCCACCGCCTCGGTGGCCCACCCCGTCTCCTCTCATAACAAAGCCACTAACACACATTCTCCTCGCCAGGTCTCGGCGTTTCCATGGCACGCTCCTGCGTGATCAATACCATATTTTTCTCATCATTCGAATTTATCAAAAAACATATTAATCAGCTCCCGAATATCCCAACGGGTGCGGCCTGACCGTATCTTCTGAATTTGTTAATACTTTCCATCTGCTTCTCATTGGTGTATATAGATTTGGGTCTGACGTTCGAGGGCTAATTACATCCACGTCGGCGGGGACGGTAGGGTAGGCAGGTCAAAGGGGACGCTTTTGTTTGTGTTCGGGATCTACCTGTTTCAAAGTTCTTCGTTTGGAGGATTGTTCTTGGGTCTTCCAGGTGAAACCGCGCAGTTTGTGAAATCTTAACCCCCCTTCCTTTCCCCCAATTTCTGCTCCTACCACTTCCTCCATATAGAGTATCTAGGCCCATCCCATCTAGACTCAATCAACCCCCCCCCCCCTCCCCCCCCTCTCCCCCAAAAGCATACGGGACGAAGTACAACGACGAAACATAAGCACACCGTGCCTCCTACCTCACCGAGCCAGTGAAACCGGGTCATCGCTGAAAAGGCGATGAGAGAATGAAGTAAAATATCGCCTACTCGTATAGGCTTTTTTCCGCCCGGGTTTGAGAAATGAGGCCGATGCCATGCGTTAGGGAAACTTCTGTAAGGTATCTAGGAAATCTGCAGGAGGAGGTGAGGTATACGAGCTTTATGTGCAAATTACTCTCTCACTCTTCGTCCCCACTGCCTTCCAAATTTCCAACTATCAGTATTGAGTACCATACACAGTAACCCCTCCTCTCTCTTCATCCCCCCCCAAAACCTTAGCTTTCACACTCTACTTTCCTCGTCTCATCTCACTCAATCTTTCCACCTTCTCATCTGTTCCAGCTTCTCCATCTCTCTTTCTCTGCATCATCCAACCGCTTTTAACTACAATACCAAAGACAGCGGGAAGAGGGTGGCAGCCAGCATGTGCGTGAAACACTTCATACACACATTCCGTTTTTTTATACCACTCCCCCCCCCCCCCCCACAAGGTGATGCAATGCGGCCATTGTCCACGGAAATAGTAACCCAACGTCGTCAATGATAGACATATGTACGCGTCAATCCCCGTTATGCATTAGTGGTGCTGTATCTAGCTCGCTGGTCTTATGTCTTGCAACCACTGTGGCAGAGGGGAGCGGTGCTCGCTGCAGAAAATTCGAGGAGGGGATTAGGAAGAGAGGATGGGGGCTTTGTTTGTAATGGGGGTTTGGGAGAGGAGGTTGTGATTTTGGAAGAGGAGAGGAGATGTTTGGAGCTGGTTTGGGATTGGAAAGGGGCAATGTGGTTAGGGTGGGGTTGAAAAGGGGGGCGAGGATTTTGTTGTGCGGCTGTTTCCTGTGTGGCGTGGAGCGAAGGCTTCGAATGGCTAGGCGTTCAGAGAGAAGATCGATTATACAGATGAAAGAAAGTGAAAGGGGAGCGAGCGATCTTGCAGTCCGGAAGCGAAGGAGTTGTTGAGGAGGGAATAGGGTGGGGGTTCAAGGGTGGGAGAGTGCGACTTCGTATACTTTGGAAGAGGAGCGGGAGTGGAAGAATAGCTCGTGCATGTTCGTGGGTGTACGGTTGCGATTCGGTGGTTGGAAATGTAGCGGAGTGGAGGAACAAACAGTGCAAGTTTTTCTTTCGTGTGACTAAAAGAGGGCATGGAAGATATTCACAGAAGGTGTTTATCTTCACGGATTAGTGAATCTATAATTCTAGCTGGCCAGTAGGAGGATTCGAGGATTCGATTCCTGGTAATTAGATCGACTTGTGCAAGCAAAAGAGGCGGTGGAAGATAGTTGGAGAGGGAAGTCTTGGGGAATCGTTGCAAAAGAGAGGACTGCGGATTCATGACAAGTTTCGCCGAGCCGATAGAAATTTGCTGATATTGAAACATTCGTTCGGCCGTTGGGAACGAGAAAAGGTATCATGAGCACTTCAGCCTCACCTCTATCACCTCCCAGCAGAAAGTCCCCTTCCGCCCGCATCCACTCACATAAAATCATCCTCATCCCACCCCTCAGCATTACTCTTTCCCCCTTCCCCTCCCTCCCCATGCAAGGCCTCATAAGCATGCTCTCTCTTCCACTTCTCGTCCCTCCTCTCCCTCTTTACCCTCTCCTCTTCCTTCTGCTTGTCTTTCCTCGCCGCATGCTCCTTCTTCCTAAGTTCGGAAAGGTGCGCTTCTTTGGCTGGAGCCAAGGTGTCGGTGTCTGCGATTGTGCGAGTCTTTTGCAGGCGGTTGATGATTGGGTTCGAGCGGGTGGGAATGAGGATGGATTTGGTCTGTGTGGGAAGAGAGGGGGTTATTTTGGGGTGTTCGATTTTTGATTGATGGATGGTAGGGTGGAAGGTACTTTTTTGGGGTCGTGGAAGCTGACTTGGCCGGTTGCCATGGCTGAGGATTTTAGGAGGTTGGACCAGGGAGTGTAAATTATCGTTACATTATCCTTTTTGTTCCCTATCATTGCAAGAGTCAGCGGGTAAACATGACAATAGTCCGACAGTAGACTAGTTTAGCTATAGATCAAAACCGAAGGATTAGGACTTTGTACAGAGTCTGAGGGCAGCTTACCTTCAATCGAATTCGCCTTGGTGAGGTGCGCGCAGTCTTCAACCAAATCTGTAGGAAGCTCGTTCCATTTCTGTTCGGGCGTAAGGCGCAGATAGACATGTGCGCTGGAAAGGTTGTCCGCATGGAACTGGAACGGAGAAGTCGATGTTGGCTTCCATGCCAGATTCAGGGTGAACAGAGCGGCGACAACTTACCCTACAGCGATGTATAAGCTCGAGAAAAAGCGATATTTGGCTTCAGCCTCTGATACCATACATCCTCTTCCCAGCCGTACTTGATCAGTTCCTCATCTGGCGGGCCGTTAGCCAGGGTATGCCAGACTGACATTTAGTTTGCAGACTTTCGAACTTGTCTTTGCCAACGTATATCACGGCTGGGGGGGAAACCAAGTTTGAAGTGAAGTAGTAAACCATGGTGGAAGTTGTATCTCTGGTAGGGTAAAGAGGACGCCTAACTCTGGGGGGTTTGAAGGCGCTGTTGGCAGAACTCCGTGGGCGGTGGAAGGCGGGCCCCTTACCCTTGCCCTATGTAACAAGGGTATAATAATTACACCTACTAGAGGTTTACTATCGTAAGCCAGGGAGTAGGAGGTCATACACATGGGGGAACAAAGCCATTGATATCCAGAGATCATAGAGCAGCTAAATTTATTGATCTGCCCCCAAAATAGTCTATTATCGTACATAGAAGCGAATAAGCTCATTCTCATACTCTACATGGCACAGAGCTCAAAAGCTTAAGAGCCCGCTATGCCAATTAGATTTAGCCTTTAAGGAACAAGATATTGGTACGTGTACGAAACCCATGTACATTTCTTCGTTGATGGTGTGCTGTAATATCTTGGGGCCCAACGACGGTCGGCCTGCAACCAGGGCAGATGAAGAAAGAAGGACGCTCAGACGATAGTTCCCACGGGCGTGCTTTGTAATGTGCCAAGGGAAGTGGTCTAATTGTCCCTTGGTTGAAATTAATCGGAACGCATATCCCATTTCGGTTTGAGGCTACCCTGGAGGTCGTTCCTGGTCCCGACTACTTCTTTGGGTATACGGCTGACACGGTATGCTCCAGCGCGGATGCTATGCAGTTGCTGGGCGGACATGGCACTCCGGTTGCTGCGGATACTTCCAGCATCGGAAGCCGTCTCGCTGGTCTTGAATCGAGGAGGCGGGGCGAAATCAAGAGCAGTAAAGGTGCCTGATTTTCGCAAGGAATGTCTAGAGTGCCGTGTTGGTCAATGATCTCTGGCTCTAGCAGTACGGTGAGGGGATCTATCACTTACGGGCTTGGCATGACAGAGAGGTCATCAAATGAAGAGGCAAGCGGTGTATGAGCAGGAAGCATTGGCGAATATGGTCTAGATCCTCCTCTTGGGCTCTCCGGCCGACCAGCCTGTCGTTCCTTGTAATTGGTTGGTGGCGCGAAGTCAATCGGCAACATGGAGTCATCCTTCAACAAGTGAGGAGAAGGCAGGATATTGAGCGCCGCTGGTGGTGGTAAGGCTTTCTTTGGGGGACCACGACCAGAGGGACCGAAGTGATGAGAGGCAGACGAGAAAGCACGAGGTCCGGAAGGCATCCCGAGGCCACCGGAGAATGTGGTCTGGTGACGCGAGGCACCTTGAAAACGCGGAGGTGCACGGGGAGGTGGCGTCATTGCACGTCTAGTGTACGGCTCGGCATACTGAGGCTGGCCGACAACATACTGACCCGACGCAGGGTCGAAGATGGCTCCATCACCAAGGTACTCCTGGTCGTAGTCCTCGGCATATTCACTAACCACTGGGGCAGGACCCGCTTTTGATTCATCGAAGTATTCTTTGTAGAATGATCTGATCCGGTTGGCACGTTGTTCCGGATTGTCGGTAGGATCATCCGGCGGAAGAGGTCGGAATCCCATAGACAATCGTCGAACGTCGAAACCTAGGCCAGATGACTCTATACCAAGACCATGGTCTTTCGGGATATGCTCCTGGTAATGTGTCTCAGATTGCCGATCTCTCGGGGCCTGCGGAGGCGACGGAGGCGTGATTTTGAAACCTCCACCATAATTGCTTTCGTCATCCATAAAGTTTTGTTGATAAGCTGGTTGGGCGGAGGCTTTCAAAGATTGTTTTCTTGGAGGCCTTGGGGTGGGGTCGGCGGGATTGATCGTAGGCGGAGGTGAATTCCCGTTTCCCGCCTGGAGTAATGCAGGTGGAGGGCTAGTAGGCAGTCCTCGCTGGCCCTGGCTAGAGGCCTTATCAATGTGGTCTACGGAAGCTTCTCGGCTGTGGATGAAAGACCCCAGATAGTTATTGCTCTGGCGGAAGGCCGCTCCATCCTTCCCTTGATACGAGTCTCGAGCATCTTCTGGACGAGCTGGTGCAAGACCACCGTTCTCCGCTGTTAGAGGCGAAGCCTTGCGAGGCAGTTGCATTGACGCGTCTGGAACCCGTACTTGGGGAACGTTATTGCTAACAGGAGCCGGAGACCGTTGCGTTGGCGGCATAGACCTTGACATTCTCTGAGCGTTCCGCAAGAGATTTTGATTCATCCCATCATGCCCGTACCCTCGACCAGTGGAGGCAGATCCAGCATAACTGGATGAGTCATCTCCGTTCCTTTGAGTGGGATAAGAGTGCAATGAGCTGGAATCGTTGGAAGTCAAAGTCGTAGCGGGCCGGTATCTGTCGTCTCCACTGGGAACGGTGCGGGACATAGAGTGCAAAGACTCGCGAGAGCCATGCAAACCAGGGGGTAGCAGGTATGGGCTACCCACGTCCAAATCCATTGACAGTCCACGGCCTCGACGCAGCGATTTCTCCATGCCAATATCGGTCACCGTCATCTCTGGTGCCCCTTTGATCCCTTTCTTGCCCATCTTTTTATTTGCTGCAGTTGCACTGGCTGGGTCCATCCCAAAATCCAAAGATGCATGTGGATCGTTAGCATCTTCGCGGCGAAGTCTCTTGACATGCCGTCGGTGAAGGTAAATAAAGAGGATTATTGCCCCCACAAGAGGGATACTAAGCAACACGTTAGCTTGGCTATATTCGACTATGTCTCTGTCTCAAGAGCATACACAACACCAAGGGAAACCGGAATAGAGATGTTGTTCGCTACCGAGGGTTTTTGACAATTCGAATTCGAGTCATTGGGGGTGCAAACATCAGCACTAGTGGTACTGGGTGAAGCTCTTCTGATAACGGTTGGTGGCCCGGAGGCTGGTGTCTCGATCAATTGCTCAATAGGGACTGGCTCCGGGGCTCGAGTCTTGAGGTGAAAAGCCTGGTGATTCTGATAGAATCGGCTACCCATTGTCTGAAGACGTTGGCTTTCAAAGCCAACAGATGTGCGATAAGGGGAAGCCTAATCAAATCAAACGTATTCGAGAACTTTTTGTTTCTCTCAATACATTTCTGATCCTGGGACTGGCGAATGAGGTGCGGCTGAAGGATTGCCGGCCACGAAAACACCGGCCTAGCAGTGCAATACAGTCTATAACAGGAAAGAGTGACTGAAGTAAATCAAAGAAATATCGTGACGGTCAAGTAACAAAGGAGTGGATGGCCGATTCAGCGACCACTGGTTTTCGGTAGAAATGATTGTTTGAAGTTCAAAGGACGCTGAAGATTTAGGGGGGGCGGGTGGATAAATGGTCCAATCTCCGCCGTTCCTGGAGCTAAACCGCCTTGAGCACCAGCGTCAACAACTAGAAGTCTTTTTCGACGTTGCGATCTTTTTGTTTGAGGCGCCCACTATGAAGTAGATATAACCTGCTAAGACATGGCTGTGCGTTCATAATCATACTGCGAATGGCGGCATATCATCTATCGGTGCTTCAGATTACATGTATAGAGCGATGTCATATAGTTCTATTGTTTACGAGTTTTCCATCATAGATTATACATTTGATGTTCGAGTATCGAGTTCACGAGAGAAGAATCTTAAGGCGAGGACCGACAATGTAGTACCGTACCTTACGCTTAAGGTAGTGGGTACCTCACAGAGTCACAACGCTCGCGTGTTGCTCCGAGGATCTCCAGAGCCCATAAGATAGAGTAGAGTAGAGCAGGTGCACTTAACTTAGATATTAATATACTACTTGCTTTCCCATCAGGGTCAGCACTTTCGACAAAACCAGCTCACAGCATGGCAGGATCATGCGATACCTTGATGGATTTGGGCTTGAGACAACCGAAAGAAGAGCTCATACTCGATCTCCCAAAGGGCTTCTCTGCTAAACTTAAACTTCTCGTGGAGAATAACGGAGATCGGACTGTTGCATTCAATACGCCGTTATTCGTGCTGCCCACCGATGCTGGTAAGGATGACGATCCTGTCGTTGCCAGAACCTTTGGCGAGGGACTTCTGGAGAGTGCAGATGAAAGTGGAAGAACAGTACGAATTGACTACTACCTGCCTGATTCGTACTGTTCAGACCTTGAAAACTTTATATGATCGCTACATCCCTATAACATTCGGAAATACGCAATTGATAAAGCCGATCCCCAGTTGCTGAGCCTCTTCAGAGGCCATCTACAAGCCGAAAAGCAGTATTTTCTCCGATTTGCGCGATTGAAATCCCCAGCATTATGTGAGTTTGAGGAATACCCATGAAATGACCTAGAGGCTCCTCACCTCGGTTTACCGTATCGGCATCAATATCGTCTTCCGTTTGCTCTCTCTCCGGATCCCCTCCATTTCGCTTAAGCTTGACAGTAATATCACTGGAGAAGCGATCTGTCACGGTCTGTACGGAGATTGATGGTAAACTTGACCTGTGGCTCAAAGACTCGTCATTCAGATGGAGAAAGAGTGGTTTCAAAGACCTTATCAGAATCGCCAACAAGCATGACATAGGCGTCGATATGAGACGACAAGGAGCTCAACCTGATCCTATCGCAGGTAAGCAATTTCCACACCGGTATGCTCAGAGCTTTATCCAATTTGAACGCGGGACGCGATATACTCGCCACTATGAATTCAATCGAGAGGACCTCAGTCTCCTCGCACATGGACAAATATACAGCCTGAAGCTTAGGCCTCAAGGCTTTAATGTCTGGAACTACGGTATCGATCCGGACCTTCATGATAGAGCTCGACTGGCGTTTTGGTGCCTACAGGACCCAATTATACTCGAGCCAGCAAATGCAGCTGCGTTGACACTCGAAGCTAAATTCGAGGCTGAGCAGCCCATGCCTTTCTTTCGTCTTCCAACTGAGCTAAGAGTTATGGTATACGAGTACCTAAGGTATTCGGAGACACCCTACGCCGTCCGCTTCATTTGCGATGGCTATCACGAGCCTCAGGGCGACCACGGTCAGGCTATATAAACAGCTAGCTAGCAAATATCGATCCAAAGCCTTCGATTTTTTAACAATTAATAGCAGATTGTCACAATCATCTTCTACCTGCAGAGCCTACTTCGGTTCTTAATCGACCGTTTGTATAACTTTCCGGTCGTTACAAGTTGAGGCCGGCGATCGAGCCGTTGTTCGCAAACCATCTTGTAGAATCATTGCTCGAAACTGATGAACAACCGCAACACAAACTACCATTACTACGTTGACAGCGTTGTGAGTCTCCTAGAAGACCCCTGGTTAAAAATAAACAGGAGGTTGTCCAGTTGACTTATGTCAAAGGGCCGCGAAGGATCGCAAGCTGGGGCCACAGAGTTGCGACCCGCGTTCAAGGTAGAGTAATTACCTTAGGAGCCTGCGGCCACAGATCAAGCCTGATTCATCTACTTAGTTCGCTGTCAAAGTCAAGGAGTATTTCAAGCGCTTCTACAAGAGTTTCCGCAAATGTGATGCAGACTAAGTTATCGACACAGCTTAAGCTGCTAAACAAGGCAAAAAAGAAGCTTTGGCCAGATCAAGCTTGGTTGTCTCCATTGCCAAGAATGGTTTTGGGCTCTATATAATGAAATATGCAAGGTTAGTGACGTTCTCTGTGTGGTGAGGACAGCAGCCGTGGCCATGCTGCGTGATAAAATTAGCAGTAAGGACAGACTGTTTGGCAACTCAAGTATTGCTCGAGTTCCGATGAAGAGCCTCCGAAGCTTCACCCCCGTGAAACACAAATACTCTAAAGCGCAGGATAAAGTGTGTTTCATGGAGTGTTTCCAGATCCTGTTTGATGGTTAAGCGCGTCGGCAACAAAGTGCAATGGAGCGCTTACAGACACTTCAAACCTGCCTAAACGAGCCAAAGAAACCCTCTGAAATTTCCCTAACAACCGATCAACGCCTTAAAAGGATCTAAGAAAGTTTTATCTGGCATTAGGCATCTCGGAAACTCGGAAGGTGCTGTAGCAACAGCGTGTGTAGACATGGCTAAGCACCTTGAGTACACGTTTTCGAAACATTTGACAGTCTCATATGTCGACAGCTCATGATGGCAGAGTCCAAGATCTTGGCGACCCCAGCGATGACCGGGTTCTTGCTTGCTGGATGCGAGCGCCTCGCATCACCGTTTGGCCCGAGCACTGCGTGGGTTGCGATATCCATAGCAGATGTCGAAGTACACTCTGGACCCTCATTAGCCGTTTAGAGCTATCGACGCCCGTTTCGCTGATTATCCGAACTGCGGAGTGCGCTCTGGACGTGTATAAATGTGGAGTGGATCCCTAACTTCTATCACTATGCTCGCCAGCTTTCCTCGGGAACATCATTTTGTGTTAGTCTCGGAGTTGTGATTTCTTACTTTTCATTAAGAGCTTAGTTCATTGCTTCCCTAGTTTTATACATACGCAAGTCTTTCACCAGCACCCTCCGTTTTTGTGCAAGATGCTCCCGATAGTCCTCTTCCTCGCTGCCGTTGATCTTGTTGCCGCCTTTGCACCCGGCCAGAGAAACATCTTGGACCGGCGCCAAGGTGCTACCTTCACCGGTGTAGCGACCTTTGTCAACTTCGGCGGTCAAGGCAACACAGTCTGCGGCCCCATGTCCGGTACGTCAACCGCTTCTTTTGAACTACAAGCATCTAATACACCCCTTTCCAGGTACCCCTGGAACCTACGGCGCCGCGGCCGGCGACCTCTCTCCCGACATATCAGGCGGCCCCTGTGGCGGCTCCATCGACACGACGCAATGCAACGGCCAAACCCCCATCGACACCTACGCCCCTCCTCGCTGCCCCACCGGCAACTGTGGCACTTGCTACCAAGTGACCAACGCGGGCGGCATGGAAGGCGCGGAGGCGGGAGGCACGGGCCAGAGTATCATCGTGCAGATTATTGACAGCTGCCCGAGCACGAACGCGTGGAATTTCTGCAAGACGGACGTCAGTCCGGAGCAGAGGTGTGGGGCGGGGGGCGTGAATCATCTGGATATTGATCAGAGTGCTCATTCGGCGCTTACTGGGACTGGAGGGGTAAGTTTTTCACTAATCAGTATCGTGTGAAATGGAAGGGCGACGAGTTAACGAGAGCGCAGGGTGCGAACTTGGCTATTGGCATTTCGCCGGTTGCTTGCCCGTAATGGGGAAGGGGAAGACGGAGGAGCTTGGAAGGCAAGGAAAAGTTGAGGAGGAAGAACAGGACGAGCTATTGGTGGAATGGACATGAAGGCTTGTACGAGTTGATCTCTGCAGCCGAAGCTCCCCAATCCTGTCATTTCAATAAGTTCGCTCTAGCATAGCGGCTTAATCAAGGTCTCAAGACATGCCATGTAATAAGACTTTCAATCACTGCTCTTCTCATGCGAAAGCGATCAGAACTCATGCGCAGCCGTGAGCGATCTGAATACTTTGAGATGGGAATTTTATCCAAGGAGCGAGCAGTTGGGGCGTTTTATCCTCTAAGAATCCTCTAAGAACCATGCCTTCTAGATCTTTTGATCCTCTGGGATCGAAAGTTGGGGGAATCCCTGGCGGAGTGCCATCCTCCAAAGTACGACCTTGTAAAAGAAAGAAAGAGATGAGTGAGTGAGTGGAAGTTGCCCAACAGCGGTGAAACAGGCCCGTGAATGGCATGTGCAGAAGACGGATAACAAACGCCGTAGGTCCGAGTTACAGTCCAAGTCTATTATAGCTCCTCAACCTCCAGCCCTTACACCCATGTTTCACCCATGCTTCTCCCCCACCATCTCATCCGACCCCTCCTGGCCATACGCCTTCGCATCCAAGCTAAAACTCCTTGGCACCAAACTCGCCCTCCGCGGCAACCCCGTCTCGGGATCCGCGACGCTATGCCCCCTCTGCGCAGCCTGCACGAGGTCCGGGTTCTGCTCCTTGAGGATCTTGAAGTTCTTCTCGGCCTCCCAGTTCCAGGGGGAGTCGGAGGCGAAGACGAGGTCCATTTCCTCGAGGGTGCGCTGGTTGGTTTCTGGGTAGAGGGCCCAGACGATGAGGATGGTGAGGGCGTTGACGGCGCCGAAGACGTAGAGGGATTTTTCGCCCAAGGCTTTGAACATGGTTGGGAGGAGGAGGACCTGGAGATGAGTGTGAGTGCGACGAGCATGGTGGTATGGGTTGACTTTTTTTCTTACCGTCCAGCCGTTGCCAACCGACCATCCTACCACACCCCATGCGTTGCCCTTGGCACGAACCTGCAGTGGGAAAATCTCGGCCGGGTAGAGCCAGGGCACTGTGAGCCATGTGGCACCGAAAATAGCCGTGAAGAGGAATACGAAGAAGGTGGCTGCACCACCCACACCGCCTTTGTGTCCTTCGGGTGCATTTGATGTGGCGCGAGCCAGACCACCGGCGACAAACATACAGATACCCTGACCAACAGAGCCCCAGTACAGGGTCCAGCGTCGGCCGATACGATCGAGTGTAAAAACGCAGATGAGGGTGGCGAACTACGCGTGTTAGTGTAACCCACAACACGTGTCGAGGGTGGAGTAATATACCATGTATGTGATATCATTTAGACCAGAGACCCACAAACGGTCCTTGGCCGAAATCCCAGCGATAGTGAAGATAGTAGGACCATAAAGAGTAATTCCAGCAATGCCGATCCACTCTTGCAGGATCTGAAGCCACACGACCAAGTGAACACGACGAGCAGTATGAAGCTTCCCGGACCCCACGCCGGTAAACATGGCAAAATAACTCTGCTGTTTGGACGTCTTACGCTCGAGTTCCACCACGTTGCGAATGTCCTGGTATTCGGCTTCCGCTTTGCCAAGGTCATCACCAGTTTCTCCACGAAGACGTCCAAGGATATAGCGCCCTTCCTCTTCGCGGCCCACTTTGATGAGCCAGCGAGGCGATTCAGGCATGAGCCATACCACGGCGACAAGCACTAGAAGTGGAGCGATTTGAAACGCGATGGGGAACCGCCAAATGAATGAAGATAATGGATCGAAATAGAACGAGGTTCCACTGCATATTTGTGAGCCGCCGCTATGCTAACAAATTGAAGCGTGAGAGTTCAAGCTTCCGTGCACCACGGCTGCACTGAAATAGGAGGATAAGGGACACCTACTATTCGATCCAATAAGCGACAACGACACCAAAGATATTCAAAGTGAATTCAATAGCAACGAATTGGCCTCGCGAAGTGTGTTCGGCGGTTTCGGTTGCCCAGACGGGGGTAATGGCATTTAGGATACCGGTCCCAATACCATTCAAAGTACGAGCTAGAGCAATTAGTGAAAAGCTTACGTTAACGGTGGTATGGAGAAAAGAACGAACCGCAGAACATCCAATTCGCGTTCTGGGCCGAGCATTGAAGAGTTGCACCGACAATGGCCCACACCGTAGCAAAAGCAATAGTCTTGATACGTCCATATCTGTCACCGAACCATCCTCCGAGGAACGCTCCGAACAGGGTGCCAGGAAGATAATAGACCGCGATCTATTACGGTTAAGATTATGGTGTTGGTTTGGAGATGGACAAACTGACAATGCCTCCTTGAAGGAGCGGCTTATCGACCGCGACCAGGTCTTGCTTAGTATCATAGTGGCCAAAGCCCATTGTCTGAGCGTAGTTTCGGTTGGTGTTGACACCTCCCATCACACCCTGGTCATATCCGAAGAAGAAGATGGACAGGCCAGCGACGGCATTGATTGCTATCAGGAGTGCTCGTTTCTCGTACCTGCGAGCTGCATTCCACGAAGAAATACGATCCATATCTGCGGTATTCAGATATGCCAATTTGGGGGGGGGGGGGGAAAGCAGTTGTTCGAAACTTATTGAAGGATAACGAAGAGTGAACAGAACAGAGAGATTCCTTGAAGGTTTCGTTCTAGGTCCACAGAACGAGCTGTATAACAGTGGAGAGAAAACAAAACGGTAAAGCAACGGAATGGTCTATCAATTTATATCAAAAGCTGATGAGCAAAAGTAAAGAGCAGCACACAAACGCTCCTATCAGCGTTGTAGCGGATATTAAGTATAGGGTTAGTGTTTGAAGGCGTCAGCAGATGTGTAACAGTCGTACCTTATGCTGGGATGTGGGATTTGGAACATGCAATCCATGTACAGATGGTGGATGTGGATTATTCGGTTACCACACACGCCACAGTAGATGGGGATGAGGGGTGCGGGGTGCGGGCGAGCAAATGACGTATTGTCCGTACTCGAAAGCCTCAAATTCCATCCTTCCAGAAGACTTCCGCAATCGGTTAGCTATGCAGATCGTCCCCCGCTCAACCGCTATCACGGCAGCACGGCTGCCGCAGTCCCCACATTGGTGATCTTCCAGTGATAGTGGGTGAGAGCGTGTGAGAGTGTATGTACCAAGTACTTTTCGTTGGACCTTTGCTTGTACCCCGTACGTACGTGTACCTGGTACCTATCTGCTGTAAGGTGTTCCTCAAGGAGAAACGCATTCCTTCTCTGAACCTGTGCACTCTCGTTTCCGGAGCTGCGCCTCGATTTCCCTCACTCATGCTTGCTGGTTCTTAATCAACCTTTCTGTGTTTGTTGGTTCAGAGTAGCGGTTGGGTCGGCAAACATTTTGCGACAACCCTCGATAGACATCTGGGGTCAAAGTGTAGGTACATTGGGGGACATCGTCAGCGACAAGATAAGCCACTCGGCCTATCATCCGAACATTCATAGGGTGGGTTGGTCAGAGATGTGTTGTTTTGCTTGGACGAATCGCTCGTTGCGCGTTGCCTTCATACCGTCAGAAGCATGGACCAACTGCACCAGAAGGTTTTCGGTGACTTGTAGGGTTCCAGCCGCGAGAACGTCGCACTCTGTCTGGTAGTAGCCGAAACTCATGGGCCATGGCGCGTCAATCCCGACGATGACGTGGCAATATGAGGGTACGGTAGAATCATGGTAGTTTTCTGATTGGATTCAAGGGGTCAGGGGCATGTATGTTGCGACAGCTCATCGCACCTTGGACGTATGGACTCTGCCCAGTGCTCATAGTCTTTTGTTGTTTTGATTGGCATTGCACGACTGTTGAGGAGGTGTTGATATGTTCTCAGTGCGTTGGAATGGTAGGACCGAGGTCAGTATAAGAACAGCTGGTGAGGACTTTAACCTGAATCGGCAGCGCGAGCGATAGCTTAGAGCCGCCACGGCTCTTGGGGGCCACGTTATAAGGTAAGTGCGTACTTAGGCTGTTCCAACATCACAAGTTCGTCCCCGCTTAACGAGTAACAAGTGCATACTCACTGGCTCGCAGAGTCCGATTTTGTCTTTTGGTTGTTTCAAGCCTCATGTGCCAACTATACCTTAGTATCCATAGGGAATTCATAGCCCGAACAACTGGGCCTTCTGCATGTGAGCACTATATAGTTCGGGTGTCCAAGTAATTACCAAAACCATTCAACGGCTGAATACTTTCGAGTTAGTTTTTAGTGTGAGCATAAGCGGGAACTCTGCACCTTCCACATACAAATTTGGGCCTACCCACCGCCTCATCCCCATCAGAATTACTATTATCGCTGTCGCTGCCTTCGTTAATTTTGAAGCTATTCAGATCACATGGCTCAGAGGTTTCAGTTTGTCTGTAGGTTCATCAAAATTCTTTATCCTTCCTCTCTCATCTCTTCTGACATTACTGTATATAGACTGCCTCCGCAACTTCTCTACCTCTCATCGACGCTCTGAAGTCAACGATATCGTTCATCTTGAGCAACGTCGAAGCGATACAATCGATGAGAAGAGCGTGACTTTGATCTATGACTATGATCTCGAGACTCTGTTATCTGAGTGAATTAGACGCTGAGACAGAGACAACGCTGTCTCCCGAATGCAAGATCTATCTGATCGCGAGACGTCTTTGAAATTGCATTGATCAAGAAGCTTCCGATTGTTATCTTCAGCTTTCTTCTTTGCATATTTGACTATATAATGCACTGTATTCGGCTTGAGATCTAAAGATTTTCCTATCCCTTTGGCTGCTGTCGGGAGGCCACTTTTAGCGTATTCGCTTAGTTCACCAATAGGAACCATAGAATATCACCCTGAACTGATTTTATTGATGCTATTCAGATGCTATTGTGATATGCAGCCCGACAAGGACCGTTTCTACATAGGGGGATATCACAGATGTCACAGCCAAAGATAGAACGCTTTCTCCGCTTGCTATCACCTAAATTTGGTGTAATTACACCGAGAACTTGTCGTTTTCTAGGCCTGACTATTAAGCCTATCTCCTTGCACTCACGACAGTTCTCAGAGCTCTTTCTTTTGCAGATTTGATGATCATCTAAACATATCATTGAACGTTCAATTGCAGGCTCAATTGACGTTCTTTTTCGCTTCAGAAAACGCCTTTGAGAGGCTTGACTAAGATCTGTAGCCAGAGCCGTTCTGAACTCGCTATGAACAATGTATTTAGCCTCCTTTGAAACATCTGAATGCAAAGAGAGTTTGTAGGCATTGATAATGCTGATTTCAATGAGAAACTCGTACAAGGCTTTGTGTCCTACTGATCTACATCGACGGTTGTATGCATAGGTATATTGACCCAACTGACGTTTGAAGGCATCTGAATAGGCTCAAATCGATCGCCTACAACAGTGATAGAACGCAGATTAGAACGATCAGTTCCTAAATCAGTTGAATCAGGTACTACGTCGCAGGAAGGCATTATCGAGGTGGGTCAGAACAATAGGGGGCTTTGTTGACATTGTTTCTATTTACAAAAAATAACCTTTTTGACGAAACCTTACCGAATCTGGTTAAGGTTAACCTTAAAAATTAACCGAATCCTAACAGCAGCCAAAGGGATAGAAAGTAAAGAGTTTCCTGAGATCTCGCTCAGGATCGTTGCTGCAGATCTAATTGTCGAATGAATTTGCTGAGGATCTGACTTGCTGACTCGCGAGGCTTCCGTTTTAGCTGTTCTCTTTGTAAATCTCTTCTTATGAGGCATGATAGAGAGTGTGTAATGAGGTAGAATTAATAGTAATTCTGTTGAGTAGAAATGTGGTTTGTTTATTTAAAAACTAACCCGAAAGTAGGGCTGCGGTAATTGTGTCAGCGGCGCTTGGGCCCTGCTGAGTAACACAAGTGGGATTTCGGAGCGGATTAACCCGTCTAATCGCGAAGAAACACTGGAGGTTCCTACGTTCCAAAGACGCGGCGGCCAGAACAACCTTCGACAACCACATCCCCTCACCCACTCTGTGCATACGGGCCCCAAGTCTCCAGCTTCTTTCCATAGCTTAGCTGTCGACCGAATACACCTTCTATCTTTTCTCCTCTCTACGCTGTTGCTGACCTTGCATCACCTTCTCTTCTAAGCCCCCACTGGGGAGCCTCATTTTGCCCCACCAAACAAAACTACACCTCCTGCATGCGAGCACACTATAATTCCGACCATACTCTCTGCGGGTAAATACGATCTTGCGGTGCCCCTAAACCCAAGCGCTCTTTGGGGCCGCTCACTGCCAAGATGTCACTATCGGTCGAGGAGTTGGATGCAACGGTGCGGACGTTCTACGAAGGCCGCGGAGAAGTGGTAAGAACAATTCCTAAAGCTACTACTTATGACTCCGTAGATTGACCGTGTCCACAGCAAAAGCAAGCCCAAAATACACTGAACCAGGTATTCAAAACAACCTCGAAACCTTATCCCTTGGCCGTACTATGGCTGACAAAGTCTCCAGTTTAAAGAGAATCCTGATGCTTGGCTCTTGGTGGACAAGATATTACAGGAGGCGACGTACCCACAGACCAAGTGTGAGTATTTTGCCAGTATCCTCTCAGTGGCAGAGTAACCTGACCATATTAGATATTGGCCTTCAGGTTTTGGACAATGTCATTGTCACTAAATGGAAAGTCTTGCCCAGAGAGCAGTGTCAAGGTAAGAAGGTAAGAATGTGCGCCAAGGATAAGTCTAACAAGCTCTGATAGGCATTCGAAATTTCGTTGTGAACTTCATCATCCAGAGCTCCAGTTCGGAAGAGAGCCTTAAAACCCAGCGGACGTTCCTTAATAAGCTAAATCTAGTACTGGTATCCATTCTCAAGCAGGAATGGCCACACAACTGGCCGACTTTCATCAACGAGATAATCTCTTCTTGCCACACCAATCTGTCTATATGTGAAAATAATATGGCGATTCTACGGCTTCTTTCGGAAGAGGTATTCGACTATTCCGCAGACCAAATGACATCAGTAAAGACCAAGAATCTTAAAACCACAATGTGCGCTGAATTCTCGTCGATTTTCCAGCTATGTTCAGAAGTGCTGAACACCGCAAACCAAACGAGCCTTATTAGGGCGACCCTTGAGACTTTGCTGCGGTTCTTGAACTGGATCCCCCTCGGGTTCATCTTCGAGACTCCCATAATCGAGACTTTGAGAAGCAGGTTCTTAGAGACCCAGGAATTCCGTAACATCTCCTTGAAGTGCTTGACGGAGATCGGTGGGCTGCAATTAGGGCAACAATTCTCCTATGACGAAAAACTTATTGCGATGTTCACAGAGGTCTTGACTACAGTATCGAAGATAATTCCATTGACCATAGACCTCAGATCGTCGTACACCAAGAGTAGCTCAAGAGACCAAGAGTTTGTCCAGAATCTATCGCTATTCCTATGCAATTTCTTCACCATTCACCTCAACGTAAGTAAATATGGCTAAGCAAGTTCGCTAGACTGTTTTACTAATCACTTACAGCTCATCGAAAACCTGCCCAATCGGGACTTTCTTACTCACGCACATTTTTACCTGATACGGATATCTCAGATAGATGATCGGGAAATATTCAAGATCTGCTTAGAATACTGGACCAAGCTTGTTCAGGAGCTGTACGAAGAAATGCAGCAGCTGCCAATTACTGATATCAATCCTCTCATCAACATGGGGGTTAGTGGACTCTCAAATGGCGGGGCACCTCATCCCAACGTGCTTGCTAATTATCCCCTACGAAAGCACAAGTATAATGAAGTACTTTCGAATCTACGGCAGGTAATGATCGAAAAAATGGTTCGGCCTGAAGAAGTACTAATCGTCGAGAACGACGAGGGTGAAATTGTCCGCGAATTCGTGAAAGAGAGCGATACCATTCAATTATACAAGACCACCAGGGAGTGTCTTGTCTATTTGACCCATTTGGACGTTGTCGATACGGAGAATATCATGTCTGACAAGCTCGCTCGCCAAGTAGATGGTACGGAGTGGTCTTGGAGCAATTGCAACACCCTCTGCTGGGCTATTGGTTCAATCTCCGGCGCCATGAACGAGGAGACCGAGAAGCGCTTCCTGGTCACAGTCATCAAGGATCTTCTTGGCTTGACAGAGATGAAGCGAGGGAAAGACAACAAGGCCGTCGTCGCAAGTAATATCATGTATATTGTGGGGCAATATCCTCGCTTCTTGAAAGCTCATTGGAAATTCCTCAAGACTGTTGTCAACAAGCTCTTTGAATTCATGCACGAGACCCACGAAGGTATGTACAGTTTTTCTCGGTTATGCGCGCTAGTGCTACTGACATGAGAAAAGGTGTTCAGGACATGGCTTGCGACACCTTCATAAAGATTGCAAACAAATGCAGGCGTCATTTCGTAGCCCTACAGCCAGGGGAAAGCGAGCCTTTCATCGATGAGATTGTAAGAACCATGCGTAAGATTACCGTCGATTTGAGTCCACAGCAAGTCCATACTTTCTATGAAGCATGTGGATACATGATCAGTGCTCAAGGTCAAAAGAATATGCAAGAGAGGCTGATCCACGACCTAATGTCGTATCCCAACGAAGCGGTATGGTTTTGGAAAGCCTTAGAGGTGAAACACTGCTAATACATTCAACATAGTGGGACGCAATTATTCGAAGTGCAGGCCAGGACCCTTCGATCTTACAAGATGGTGAAACGATCAAGGTTGTTGGTAATGTTATGAAGACCAACGTCGCGGCATGTTCCTCAATCGGCAGTTATTTTTACCCACAAATTGCGCGGATCTATCATGATATGTTGTCAATGTACCGAGCCACAAGCGGGATGATTTCAGATAGCGTCATTCGAGATGGTGCGTTTGGGATCTCCTGAAAACCTTCATTTCAGTATTACTAACAGGCTTCAGGTCTCATTGCTACAAAGATGCCTAAAGTCCGTGGGCTTCGAACAATCAAGAAGGAGATTCTCAAGCTTGTTGATACCTACGTGCAGAAAGCAGATGACCTAGAATTAGTAAATGCAACCATTGTCCCTGCGTTATTAGACGCAGTCTTGATCGACTACAATCGTAACGTTGCTGATGCAAGAGACGCTGAGGTACTGGACGTAATGACAACGATCATCTCTAAGCTACATGTACGTTGGACTATCTATACCTCGAAGTACTCGGTTAGAGCCGTTCTTCGTGTAATTGTCACGTACAGATCTAACAGTGGATAGGGTCTCATGGAAGATAAAGTCCCTACAATCATGGAGAATGTATTCGAGTGCACGCTTGAGATGATCAACAAGGACTTCTCGGAATATCCCGAACATCGAGTCGAGTTCTTCAAGCTTTTGAAGGCGATCAACCTCTACTGCTTCCCTGCACTACTCAAGTTGGATGGACGACAATTCAAATTTGTCATTGATTCATGCATGTGGGCAAGCAAACACGACAACCGCGAAGTTGAGAATACTGGTCTAACGATGTGTATTGAGCTCATGGATAACATGGCCGATGTCACTGATCACCAAACGTCAAGCGCCTTCTTCCAGCAATTTTACGTTGCCATTCTGCAAGATGTCTTCTTCGTCCTCACCGATGCGGACCACAAAGCTGGTAAGCCATTTTCTTCTTACCGTAATGATAGTGAGAAGATGGGACGCTAAATCCAAGACAGGTTTCAAATCGCAGTCCATGCTACTAGCACGGATGTTCTATTTCATAGAGTCAGGCAAGATCACTGAGCCTGTTTATGCCCCTGAACAAGCTCCAGCTGGCACTAGCAATAAAGATTTTTTACGTGGTTTCATTGGAAATTTGCTGCAGACTGCGTTTTCCAATCTTCAAACGTGAGTTTCTAGCCTTACAACCGGTTACCAATCCTAATATTTCTTAGCCCACAAATACAGCAGTTCATCGAAGGTCTTTTCGTTTTGAACACGGACCTGCCTAAATTCAAGCTTAACCTTCGTGATTTCCTCATTCAGCTTAAAGAATTTGCTGGAGATAACTCTGATCTTTATGCTGAGGATCGGGAAGAGGAGAGGAGGTTAGCCAAAGCTGAAGAGCGCGAACAAGCTGCCAAAGTAGGAGGGCTTCTAAAACCAGCCGATCTTGACCAGGATGATGAGTTGTGATTTGGGGTGGAGTTGCGGGCGAATACGCTCGTCATGTTGGCAAAAATGCGCTTGGATCCTTCCCTAAGACACTGGCAGGTACCGCACGAGGCGACGGACTTGATGGTTGGGCATTGTACGATCTTCGAGATGTGCCCTAAGTCCCTTTCTTATGTATCAGCAGCTCGCATCTGCTCCTGCAAGAATGGTACGCCCCATCTCCGCTATCCAGAGACAGGATTTGATCTCGGATAGATGAACGGCTGTGACGGGGCGAGGCAGAGCACAATACACCAGTTCACGAAAATACGAGCGCTAGGCGCAGGGGAGGTTGCACAAAGGTGTCTATTCAACGTTTCCTGTTCTTGTGCCTGGTGATCTAACGGGGCATACTGTGTCCAATACCTTTGCACGATCAAGTAACTAAAACGTTGTCTAGAGAAACGGGTTTTATTCCGAAATGCTCCGCCTGGGCATTCGAGAAAGAGATAGTTAGTTTGTCATTGCGTAAACTGATCGATCACTGTGGCCCAAAGTATCCGATCCTTATGCCCCTCCTCGGCAGCCAAATCAAAGACACGGCTCGAATACCTCCCAAACCTTCAGAAGGCCCCACTGCTCCCAACGTACGTAGTGATCTCAACTTTAAGTCTTCATCGCCACCACAAACAAGTCCCTCATGCCCCTCAAAAACATCCCCAAATCCCTATTCTCATTCACTCTCTCCAAGCATCTCTCCATCCCATCCTCTTCAATCTTCGGCCTCAGACAAACAACTCTATAATCTCTCATTTCAATGTCCAACTCGAACCAACCCTCCCTCTCCCAATCCCTCTCATCAACATGCGTAAACACGAACTTCAACCGGTCCGCCTGCCCCGCCCCTTCAATCCTTAGACACAAATAGTCCGTCCAGAATTGCAGTTCAGGCTCATTGAAGCGGGCTTGGGCATCGATGGCTGCCGCATGTTCTTGCTGCGAGGCAAGGCGCTGGGAGATAGCTTTTTGGGTAGAGGCGATTTCGGAGCGGAGACGGTCCCGGTGGGCGGCACGAGCGTCGCGTTGAGAGGTTATGGAGTTAATGGCGGCGTACATTTCGGCAGTCTCGGCAGCTTCTTTCGTGAGGGATTGGGCATGAGTTGCGGCTTTGTGGGCCAGAATTTCGATATCTTTTTTCCTCATGCGTTGGTCCTCCTGTAGCTCTGCGACATTGATGCGGAATTGGTTGCGTTCTTCGAGCACTCGTTTGCGACCCTTGGCAATGAATTCGTCGAAGCGGTCTGTAAAGCGGGCCATGCGATCGCGAAGGTCTTCGAAGCCAAAGTTTATGCTTGGGAGTGAGTCGGCCATTGAGGGCGCGTTGGCGGAGTGGAGAGGCGGGCGCATTGTGCTCGTGGAGAGGGAGGGCTCGAACAAGGTCGCCATTGTGGAGAGTGAGATGTTTATCGCGTCCAGATGAAAAGCTTGAGTGTGACGACCCCTAGGTGACCAAGGAGCAGGACAGGCGCAGTCTTGAGTGAGGTTAGATGTTTGTTGTAGTGTAGTGATTCGGTTGTTTACCGTTTACATAAACTGCATGGCAACCACGCTAAAGGATCACACTAAGCTATTTCGAAATTCTCTATCAAATTTTTCATACATGACCTTAGACGCGCAGAGTCGCGTCACGTCTGCTAACCTTAGCAAGAGGCTGCTGAGGGTTTTACGACATGGATATGGTCAAACGCTTGAATAGCATCTGCAGCGGCAAGGCGAGACGGAAACCGGATGACTGAGGCTCGCCCAGCTGACCTCGTGTACGGTCACCTGGGTGAGGCTGTCTACGATACTGACAGTCAGGAATGGAAATTTACTAGGAGGCCATGTATTGGTAAGGGAGATCGGTTATGCAGGAGTCTCAGTGTTGACCTTTGTAGGCCGACAGCTCAAGCCTATCGGGCAGCCAACGGTTGCTTTTGAAGCTTCATTGGCTCAAGACTCGTCAAGCACAACTCAGAGCGCAGTCGCACGTACTCGAATTATCAAGAAACTCGCTAAGGCATATCCTGAACTTGTCCCTGGAACATCCTTACTTCCAGGATTAGCCCAAACCTCGGAGATAGTCTGCGAAGCCACATCAAGATATGATCCCTCTGTGTCAGAGCTGCTAGTATTCGGCACAGCTCTCAATCGGGACAATCCACGTACAGGATCAACGACAGTGCCAATAGTCGCTACCGCAGGCGGTGAAGCAGGTGAAGCGGTAAGGCTTGCATGTGTAGGCAAAAAGCGGGTTGGATGGCATGGCAACACTACCATAGGTCTGACCTGTTCGGAAGTACAGGATAAAGAGCAAGGGTGGTGGTCTGGCAATGGCGGTCCAGTACAGCAGCTGAGCTTTGCAGAGGACGAAGGCAACTCCAGTCCATGGCTTGCGGTTCGTTGTCCTGGAGCTACATCGATTCTTCATCCTGTACTACGTCGAAGCACAGTACTACCGGTCTCTCCTTATTCAAGTATACGCGCGGGTCTATACCAAGCCTCCCGCCTTGACCCAAACCCTGTTGCCATTCTGCCCACTGAAATAACCGCTGGAGCGCCGCACGCTGATGTCTCCTTCAACCCTTGGTACGAAAAGCAGCTTGCCATTGTTGACCAGGGAGGCAGGTGGAGCGTCTGGGACATTGAGTACAAGAACAAGCGACGAGATATTTGGACAGTCAAGGCAGGCAGAGTGGGAAGCATACAGGACGGGCAAATCCAAGGTTTGGGCCCATCCAATATCGACGCAGACGGTTGGGGATCTATTTTGTGGGCCTACAATGTCCACACATTGCTTGTATTTGGCCGGAGAACCTTTATGCTTTACAATCTCAAAGATGACTCAGAGCGTCTCGTGGGACCTGACCTGGCACTAGCCACGGGTCAAGATTGGATCCTCGGCGTTAAAAGAAGCCCATCAGACAAATGCCATGTTTTTGTGGTGACATCCTCCCGCATCTTCTGGCTGCGTATCAATGGCTTTGGTGGGATGAAGGAGAAGGAGAAGGGGAATCCAGATATTGGTGCCAAAATCTTACTTTCATGGAGGCATTTTCGCGACCAAGATGATGCGAGCCTTGGACTCAACGTATTGAGAGATACAGAACATACTCCAGCACCACCTGTAATAGACTCGGCAATGTCTGAGCCAAAACCAGCGTTACTTGTACTACTATACTCTCGCCTGACTGGTCTAACTACTGTGTACACTTTTCAAATGTTGCCATCGCCCTTAGATCTCCCAATCTCTGCCTCTGACCCCTATTTTCTTGGCCTGGGCAATCCAGTTGATATATCCGAGAAGCCGGTTATTGCACCTTGTCTCACACAATGGAAATCAATCTCCTCCCTTGTGCTGAGGGATGTGGAGTACAATGTCAGATCAGGATCTACCCCGTCTGGACCTGGACACCAGTATGCGAAAGGCAACGTCAGGTTCTACCAGCTGTGTACTTTGTTCAACGATCTGAGCATCGAGCAAAGTCTTTATGCGAGCACACCAGCAAGTCGCATTACACCAATTCACCCTCCAGACTTCGAAGTACAGGTAGAACCCACAAGATCTGCCAAGATTATAAAGGACAGTTTTGTCGTACCGCGTGGTGTCTCGGATGGTAAGAGGGCATATCTCCACACTGAATCAAACCTTGTCCATGAAGGAGAGCGCATGATGGAAGAAGACAGCACCTCAGATGACGGAGACCCGTGGACTGTAAACTTTGAATGGCTCGAAAGGCATATACAGAGCTTCACACCTAGCTCATTGACCCTTGAGCGTACTACCTCCCCAGTAGTAAATTCTTTCAGGGACTTATTAGACATAATGCAATCTGTCATCGCGAACGATCCTACACCGGAAGAACCTGGAATCAAACTGCTGTATGTGTGTTCCTTATTTCCATTTTGAGATTCGTCTGATCGAAAAACTTAGCGTTGAGAATCTGAGCATGCATAATTTTGTAGCGGATGTTGAGCAAGCATCCATGCATCTCCATGATATGATGACACTAGCTGCGGAGGGGAACGACTGTCTCAAGCAAGTCCATTTGGATTCAAGCTTAATACGTCCGGCAACGGAGGTAGACTTCGTGGCCGGCAAGGAATTATCACTCTCACAGATTCATGACAGTCTCATTCGTTGCTGGATAACTCCCTTGGCATCAAGCATACCAGGTAGGGTGCGAGTAACGATAGAGAAACGATTGCGAGAGATTGCCGTCCAGATATTCCTCGCAAGCTATGGGATTCAATCCGAGCCAGGGCCTACTCAAGACGAGAACGACCCGTTGACAGAACAAGGACTCTTCACCCTTCCAGTTCGCCGAAAGTCCTCTTTCAGTAGCCTCATCAAAAGAGGCAAAGAGAGAGAGGCACCATCGCGCTCCTCCTTACCCCAAGTATCCTCACAAGTCTCCCAAGATGCCGGTTTCACCCAATCCAACCCACAGCCACCCCCAGGCACCCCCCCTATCCCTGACCCAACTCCTTCTCTTTACTCCAACAGCTCGGCCTCGTCTCTTCCCCGCTCAGAAGACCCCGCCAGCCAACGCCTACGCACTCTCGCCACCCTCACTCCTCAAACTTTTCTCCCAAGGTCAATGCAGAACATCCTCAGCCACTGGACCGTGGGCACGAACCCTGACGCCTACAACTGGGAAGCCAAGCAAGCAGCTCCCGAGACCGAGAGCACGGAAACAGAGGCGCAAACCAAAAAAGGGAGGAAATTGGAGAAACAACTCAAGCGGAAGAGGCAGAATACGATGCCTTCGTCCTCACAGTCGGTCCCAAGCCCATCGTCGCAGCTAGCTCCACCTATAATCTCAGCTAGCCAGCCCCAAGCGGCTCGAGGAACGCAGGCTAGCACGCAATTTTCCGAGGACGTGGCGCCGGCGACGCAGGAGGAGCGCGGAGCGTTTGACGGACGGCCTAGGTTGAAGAAGATGAAGATGAAGATTGGGGGCGTGAGGATTGGGGGGAGGAAGAAGAAACCTGGGTTTTGAGAGGGGTTACTGGCTGGAGTTTGGGCGTGGTGGGAGGGGAATGGGGTTATATTGTGGGATGGGAGAGCTGGATGGTGTGGTGTATGGTGTGTATGTCAACATTGCGACCTTGGTGTTTTGTGAACGTTGTACGGATACCCATACCATGCAGTTACAAAGGGACTATTTCGAGACCGAAGTACTATCCAAAGAAACAAACCTTCCATCCGACTCTTTTTTTGCAGTAGTACCTCACGACCCTTCCTTCACCCTTTCCCTCCCTCATCTCCGTCCCTCCACTCACTAACCACCCTCCGCCCCTCCGCGCCCCAAACCCAACTCGAATTCGAGACTGCGAGAAAGCTATGAATGCGGAACCATCGCTAGCAGACGCTCTGCTACTTCTACACAGGAAGATTCGACAACGCCACATGGGAACGCGGACGCTACAGTAAACCCCCCCTTCTTCCAAAATCCTCCCACCTCCCCTTTCCCTCGTTTATTGTTATTCATAACCATCTCTTATCTATCTATCAGTCGCGATTATCATCAGGATGCGATCAACGCTTCTCCATCCAAGGCCTGGGATGGTAGGTAGTGTGATAGATAGATAGTCTTCTCTAGGACTGACCTGAGCTTGTGCCTTTGGAATTCGTGCGTGGGTTGGTTGGGGAGGGGGATGATGGGTGGATGGGAGGTGGTGAGAGTGAGGGGAGTTTGGGGAGGGGAAGGAGAAGGGTTGTGGGGATGGGGGAGTTTGGACGGGGACGGAAGGTGTGCGGAAGGGAAGGGTTGTGTGGAGGGGGGAGTGGGACGGGACGGAGGGTGTGGTGGATAGGGAGGTTTTCGAGTTGGAGCGATCTCTTATGGAAAAGCTTGCTTGGCATTGCTTCTGCTGATTTTCCTAGAGAGTGCAATGAAATGACCAATGCTAGATACCCCCCACCACCTCCCCAGAACGGAGCCAATTTTTAAGGGGAAAAAAGGCAAACGCCAATCCAACAGTTGTTGACCAAAGGGTATATCAAGAAATCGAGCGTTGCATCCGTATTCGAAAGTATATGTTGAAATCATCCCTATCCTACCGGTGCCCAAAGATTTCCATGCGATCCCCATCATCGACTTCGTCGCCGCTCATGTTTTCGTCGTCATCATCATCATCTTCCTCCTCGCTGCTACCGCCATCTTGCGTGCCATGTTCATGGAACGCTACCTCTGTTCTTCTGCTAGGACTTGCCCGACCCCAAAAATCCACATCGGATTCATCGGTGTTCATCGATCCTGCGTCGTCATCTACATCGTTTGGCCACGAGCTCAGATTCAGAGCCAAAGGACCCGTCGTGCACGGTGATTCAGAGCGTGCGCCTCGCCGAGAGGGTCCGAGAGAAGGGACTTCCAGGGTTTCGGCAGGAGGCGGGGCGGAATTGGTGGTTCTACGGGCAGGTCCCGTTGGGCGTACAGCTCTGCCGCGGGACGGCGGTCTAGACAGCGCAGCATGATTATCAGGGCCGGGAGCGCCGTCCAGAACTTCTGAGGGGATAGTCTCGGGGACCGGTCCGGTAAGGATCTGGATCTGTGCCGTGTTGTAGGAATCGCATCTAGGCGGAAGTCAGCAAAGAAGTCGAACAGGGAGAAGGTCGCTTGAGACGTACACGGCGCATTTCAAACCAAGCCAATGATACTTGACCACCGTTTTCGCACTACAATCGTTGCAATAGACCCAGGCCTTGGTATCCTGGAATTCGACCGGCATAGGCTGAGCCTCAATTGCTCTTTCCAGGTGTCTGAATTGCATTTCCATGTTCACGATGCTTCTACTACATATCGGGCATCGATAAGAGTTCTTCATGTGCTCATAGTAACAAAGATGATGGATACTGTGGCCACAACGCATGAACACAACGGTTTGAGGCGAAGTGAACATGTATTCACCGCATATAGGGCAGTCACAGTCTGTCGAACGCTCAATACAGCGATGGGTATCGCGGATAGAAATCGACAGACATACACAGCAAGTCTATACTTGAAGGGTGAGCTCATCTAGAGGTACCAAACCTCACTATGGTGGAATAACATACCTTGCAATGATAGAAATCTTTCCCGAGTCCTTGACCGACTCGACAGATGCCACAATCATCGCAATGATATATACTCTTTCCAGCATCGTCATCCCACAGCTTGCATACACTACAGTAATACCGTGCTCCCGGCTGCCCACACTCTCTGCACGCCTCTGCTGCAGGCTGAGCGCAACCGCAGAGCATACAGAGCATGTTCTTGGTTTCGCGTCGGTTTAGTGAGTGGTCTTCAACGCCGTCGTGGCAAAACCGGCAAGTGTACCACCGATCACAAGCAGAACATTGCAATTTGATATTCCGCTTGTAGTGTGGGCATCCTAGAGCAGGAGGTTCATCCTCGACTCCCGAAGATTCTGCCTGTTGATGGGATGCTCTCCCATTAGCATCTCTATTATGATAAGGGAAACTGCCTCCTTGGAAATGTGTTGGCTGGAGATCCTCGGGTGTAAGATGAAAGGAAGTAATAGCATTAGCGAGTGGTGATGAAGGTCCGGGATTCGATACATCCCGGGCCCTGTTATCGATTGAATGGGTAGAGACTGGCGTCATCGGTCTCTCGTGACTTATCATACTTGCTGGCGAGCCAGACCGCCGGATCTGACCAAGTTGCGACGAATTATACTGTTCGGTCATGAAACCATGTATAAGCCGTGCTTTTTCAGCATTCGATGCTTCAGTACGTTGAACAGCAATGATCTTTTTCCGCATGTAGCCCATTCCATCATCTTCTAGCAGGGAACCATCTCCATTGCGGACACTGTAGCTGCCTGTACTTCCGGCAGTATTTTGTCTATGAACCCTCGAAGAGCGCACTGATTCTCCGTTAGGAACATTGCCTGTGTCGACCATCGAACGTAGCGAGCTGCTGAAAGATGAGGGATAAGACCTGAACCCATCGGGTATCCTGTATAGCGGATTGTCTGACGTCTCATCTCTGATGTTTATGTTCTCTGCTACTGATCTTACAGGTACATTTTCTTCCAAGTCGTTTTCTGTAAGCCACAAAGGGGTCTCGACTCCTTGGCTCGCTCTCCATGCCTGCAACTCTGCCTCTAACTCATCTACTCCGACTTCTGAAACTGGTGACTCCACCTGAGGTTCGCCAGAGATCATCGGGGCCGGAGCCTGGGTAATACTACCGGATGTAATATGGTCCTGCACTTCCCCCGCGACCGCCGTTCCCTCCAAGTCATCGTCGTGCTGTGACGCTTCATGGTTTTCCCGTGGAAATCGTAAAGTAGTAGCAGGTGGGGACTGGCTACCATTTCCAGGACGGGAAAACCGGCGAGCTTGTCTGATGACAGGTTCTATGAGAAATGACGAGATATAATGGCTCATTAGGTGGATTGGACTAGACTCTGAGCAGAGGTGACCGTCGCAACAGTTGGAGACAAAGGAACTTGCATCGCTCGAGACGCTCGATCACATGTCAAAAAGCAGTGAGGTTCATACATATAGAGTAGCAAAGTTGGTACCCGTAGAATGGTGGCGTCCTGGCGTTCCTCAAATGGTTTGCGGAACTTTCCCCGAGACTAGGAACATCTTTGATCCCGAGGGTCCACGAGGGTCCTCTTTGTAAGGTATCTTGGCAGCTCGTGGAGCTGCAACATCTACTATCTACTGTCTACACAACGGTACCTAGTCAACGGACTTGATCAAACGTATTCCCGGCTCTGTATAGCAAGGGGAAGGTCGCACTGATGACTCCGTGCGAGCCACGAGCTCTTCTGGATTCAAATAATTCTCCACCTCTTGAAGCTTGTATTTCCAATATTGAATCTTTCGGTCTATGGGATACATCTGGAATACGCTTAATGGATACATGAGCCTCTGACTGTACCTTATCTTTCCAGTGGTCACGGTAGATGTGACTGTGGCTTTCCTCAGGGTATGATCACTCACGTTCGGCATCAGTCACCGAATTTTCAAGCTTCTTAGTCTGTTTAAGAGGATTCATCTTTGCAAAATCAAAAGTTCATTACATCTGCAACCATGTCCCTTTCCAATTCTCATACATGTTATTCCACTTTGCGTTGTCCAAACACCACCTTTCGATTCCCTAGTTCTTTAGCCTTGTCTCAATTCGTCCTCGACCATCAGACCTTGACGGTACATTTGCCGCATCGTAGGTGGTGGCACTTGGCGCATTGCACCACGTAGTGGATGTTGGTAGAATTGAGTACTGCCTGGCAACGACAGCATATGATATCTCCTTTCTTTGCGTTAGTGTTGGGGGCAGCAACTGTGGTAGTTGTAGTGGTACCAGTATTGGCAGTTGGTGCTTGTGTGGAAGACATGGTGCAAGAGCCTCCCTCAATTTGCTGGGCTGCTTGACGGATTAGTGTATGAAGGGTCGCTATGAGGTCGGGTAGTTGTTAAGTTTGGGGAACGTCGGTAGATATCTAGGTTCGGGTATGGTGTGTCCAAGTTTGGCTTGATGTAGTGGTCGGTCCAGGACTGAAGGAGAAGAATGGAATACAAACGCCATGCCTTAAGAAGCCGCAGGTGGTATAAAACAATGATGGTGGACGGTCATCTGTGAATACAATCGTAATTGTCATGGTATTCAGAAGTGGAGTTAACATTGTCTACATATCGGGACGCCACTGTTCCGGTTTCAAGTACTGGGTGTTCCCAAGACACTGAACAGTTTTCTAATTGTCAGGAAGTGTACGCACAGTTGTTGAGGGGTGACTGGAAGAGATCTCCCCTCCATTCGTCAGTTAGCTCTTTCCACTGAACGCCGACTATCGTATCCGGGGGTTTGCATAAGCAATGGCCACCGCCACATCATAGTTACACGATATCTGCGCTTCACTCTAGTCGAAATTGGAGTGTGTCCATGAAGTCACTTTCAAATTTGGGCTGAGCAGTGTAACGACAAGACCGTTCAAAGTAAGAGAACGTTTTCGTTATGCAACAGTTGCTCAGTCTTTGTTTTGGATTACTCGAGTCCATTAGGTGCAAACCAAGAACAAAACGCGAATTGCGTTTTGTCACACAAGCTGTCATAAAGTAAGGACAGAGTAAAGAGCAGGAAATTGGGATCATCAGCGTAGATTGTAAATGTGACTAGGACACGCTTTCCATGAAAGCAGAGTCTAGATATCTCGTTCATTCGTAGAATCCATACGTAGAGTATGATAGTTTCTCAGCTGACAGGTTCTGTCCTCCATTCCAAATCCATAGATTCCGGAAAAGAACTTCTTCTGGTCTATGTTTGGTCTCCCCAAAGAGAACGAAGCAAGACAGAGAATTCACACATACAAAGATGACTACCTTAGTAATAGATATGCAGCCGATGTTAATGCTGATGGGAATAACACAGAGAGATGGGTGACCCCTAGCAAGACCTGGAGCATAACAGGACAATCAAAATGATTGTTTTTATAGTCTTACGACCAAGACAAAGGAACCGTAAAGAAGGTAAAGGACATAGCTAAAGTCACAAAACCAATATACTCATCCCCAAAGAGCCATTGACTGTAGCTCATTTAAAAAAAACAAAAAACAGTCAGTCTCACGGAGACTCGAACGCTCAACCAAAAGATTAAAAAGGTAAATCCCCTGACACAATGCAGTGAATACTAGTTCTACCTTCTAACCCAGTTTCGGCCGTCGGAATTTTCTGGTGACACTGTGCACTAGACTAATAATGACTTTCGGACTTGATGAAAATAATTGATCTATTTTGAAATATATTTCAAACCAATGATTTGGTTTGTTTGCTAAAAGAGATAAATTTGTTTTATACCAAAAAAGGAGAGAAGGAGATTAAGGTGCATATTGATCCATCGAAGCTTGGTTGGAACTTACTAAGTCATTCCCACTTCCCACTCACCGAGTGTGATGACGAGGACGACCAGCTGAATCGACTGATTTGATATGGAGCGCCGAACGCAGCTCGATGTGAACCAAATATTGTCAGGATGTACATTTCGCTTTCCGCTGTAGCACAACTTCTTCCAAGCCTTCAAGTTCAAAAGGATTGCTCCAAACCCCACTCCACCAGCGGATCTATCCCGCACAGTACCACGTGACACGGCATCAATTCCGCTCAGAATCCTTTTCCCTACGAGTATCGCGCGTAAACAAACCCCCCCCCCCCCCCACTCCCAAACTACCCAGCATGTCCTCCATAGTGGAAAAACGCGCCGCCGCCCGCGAAGTCATTGATATTCTCTGCGAGATCTCAACCATCCTGGTTACGTCCCACTTCCCCGGGCCCCTACAGCCCTCTCACAACTCTAATGTCTTCGGTGCGCAGAATACCCACCTCGACCGCCAAACGCTCTCGATATGTGTGTCGCTGATCGAAAATGGCGTCAATCCTGAGGCGCTTGCGGTGAGTGACTCAGGGTGGGAGGTCGGATTGTGGATATTGAGGCTGATGTGATGAGTGTGTAGACTGTGATTCAGGAATTCAGGAAGAATGGGGGTAATGCGCCGAAGGGGAGTCAGAGGGAGAGTGGGGAGTCTGGCTAGGGGTTGTGATGGTTTAGGGGCATCGGCAAGTTTGGGTTGGATGGAGATGAAAACATGATACCCGCATATGGCGCACGAATGATCAATGTGATCACAGGGTGGGAGTATAATTGGACTTGGGGGCAACCCCTCGGTTGAAACCAAAACGAGTGTTCTTGCTCAGCAACGGATATCATGCACCACCCTTCACAAAAAATAACACACGATCAAGAGAAACCCCTTCAAGACTTGCCAACCAGCTTCTCCGCTTCTGTATCCTTCGTACCAGACTTTTCCCGAGGTTCCAGCTTCTTCTCGCTGGGAGAGCTGATGTCGTCATTCAAAGCTTCCGCAGCCGCTTCCTTCAGCCTTTCGCTGTCGTCCGGGCGAACATCCTTCTTTTTGGCATCATCGTCGTCACTGTCGCCCAGACTGAAGGGATCATGATCTGCTACGGGACTGGGGTCGACGGCTGCCAGAGGCTGCCATTTGCTTGATTTGGCGCTGGTACCAGATGCGGGCCGGATTTTGGGCTCAGGGGATGCGCGATACCCGACGTCAATCTCTTCTGGAGGGCCATCCTGAAACGACACTCGACGGCCATTGTTTGACTGAGGACGGGCAGGAGTTGGTTTGAAGAGATCGGGATTCGCTAATGGGCGAGTTGAGCGTCGTTGAGATGCTTGAACAGGTTAGCATAAAGGATACACGACCAAAGGTCCCGGCAACGCACCTTCTTGATCTCTCAACTGAAGATTAGTGAAATCATCTCCCAAGACTTGAGGGTCTGCATCGTATCGCTCTTGGTCGGCGCTGCGCCTTCCGGAATCACCACTTCTTCTTCCGCCATACTGGCCTCGAGACGGACCGCCATTGTAGCTTTGCGCTGGGTGCACAGGCTGGCCATGGAAAATCTCGTCTTCCTCACCATCAATTTTCTTTTTCAATCTATTTACCCAACTATTGATGGTTGATTGCGTTTCAATGAAACCCTTCTTGAGATTCTCGCGAATCGCAGGTAGATCATCTACCTCACCAGTCAGTGCAACGTAGTGGTAGAATTTCGATAGACGTACCATCGAGAAAGCTGCGCTCGCGATCATCGTAGACTTCATTGGGCCCTAGACTTGTATTTGTTTTGGACCTTAACGGTGCAGGTTCTCGCCGTTGCCCTGAAGTATTCCTCGGAGCTGGAGTATATGAGGCAGATGAATTGTAGTGCTCGGCAAGTTGTCGTGCGTATTGTTCATCGGCCAGAAGTTGACTTTCTTCCGTAGAAGTTGGGGCAATCGGGGTTCGCTTCGGTCTCGGTGGTTGCGGTGGAGGAGTTGGTTCGGGCTCTATTTGAGAGTCTGGATCTGACATGCCTGTAGGGTTTAAGCATTCTCCATTGCGCAATTTTTTCTCTCATTTCATACCAAGTAGAGCATTGAAAGCAGGCTCGACCCTCCCACCGCTAGCCCGCAGGATAGCCTTGATGACCGCACCATCAATAGATGGGAAGGCTTCTTTCAGGGTGTTTTCCGCTTGCTGTTCGGGATTCAATGGTCGAGGTGGTTTTGGCGGAGCGACATCTTCTCCGGAGCTAGGCTGCGCTGCGGTAGTAGGCGTTGTGGAAGACACTTTGCGAGGCGACGGAGATGATGGATTTTCTTGAGGTTCATCGTCGAAATCCAGCTCACGCGCAGTTGTTGGGGATTCTGGCGGTCCTGTAGGCTTCTAGATATGGTATCAGTAAGCTCCACCTAACACCTTGCAGTCCAAACCGTACAGATTTTTCGGGATCGGACATGATTCGGTGTCTGAAACTGCACAGAAGTGGACCAACGCTCTTAAACTAGTTGGCTTGGGAATCGTATCCAGGAGGCCTGTACTTCCGTATTTCGTGATTTGTGTATGCTAAGGTAAGGTAGATTGAACTTCACACGCGGATTGCTCGGCTGCGCCACAAGCGATAGGGCCGGCGATTAGGATCCCTGTCAATTCTACCTTACTATTAGTTAGTTACCTAGGTATGCTGAGAGTCCCACCAAAATTAGGCCTAATTCTCAAAAATGCCGCTGGACTTCAATATTTCATATGACGTTGGACTCGTTCGGTCTCAGAGATGAATGATTCAGCTTGAACGGTAGTCTAGAAGGAACAGCAGGTTGCGTTCGCGCTTGTCTTGTCACACGATGGTGAGAAGTCTGATAAAGGTAGATTAAATGATTCAGATTACGACTTCTGCTTGCTCTGCTAGAAGAAGTCACGAGAACTTCGTAGGGACGGTAGCATTACAATGATTTATGTCCAAACATTCAACGCCCCTTTCTCGATACGTGTCCCAAGTGAACTGAGTCCCGAACAACGACCTTGATTTCCCCATCGTCCCGCATAAAGAATGCCGAGGATAACAGAACATCATTCCCAGTGCGCCACCAACGAGACCGTAGATTATCATACTCGTCAGGGCTAGACAATAACAAGACGGTCGCCCAGGAACGAAATGTAGTTTACATGCCAGAGGCGAGCAATGCCAGCCAAAGATAAAGCCGGAACGACGCCTCTGGAGTGGAATTACACAAGTTGAAGTCTAAGTCCCAAAATCACAGATATTCTTCACACCACTTGGCGGGTTATCTTGCATAATGTTCCAGGGATCACTATTCGCATGTGTATAATCCCAGATATGATTCGGAGCATTCCAATCTCCGATCTCGAAGCCAGGATGCAGATCACCATCATGAGGGAGATAATACCAGTCGTCGGATCGGAATTCTTTGTCGGCCATGGTCTCCGGTGTCAAGATCTCGACTTGGACGTCCGTTTCTTTATTTCGGAACATGGGGTGTTTGTAGAATCCGACGTAGACTTTGGGGTGCGATTTGTAGGCGCCGTTGTCTTCGCTGCGGTCAGTGGGATCATCGACGGAGATGATATCGCCCCATCCGTAACCGGAATAGCCGGAATGCTTGGAGAGGTAGAGAGCCTGGCGAGTGTGTTAGCACTATGAGCGGCGATTGCATTATCAGCGACTTGCATTTCGATCCCAGTTGGTACCACCGTCGTTGCTTGTCCACGCTACTGTAGCACTTTCCCAGTCGTGTCTATGGCCTTCGGATAAGGCTCCGTCGTGGACCCAGTACACAGAGTATGTGACACGCCACTGCTTGTGGTTGTCGCAATACTTTGCTGAAATGTAGATAGGGAAAGGGTTGCCTAGATTGTAGCCTCCATCATGGTAATCACCAGGACCTGTGCAATCGTCGCCAGGATCTGCACCGGGAGGGCCATAGTCCAAGGCATCAGTCCCTGGGTTTTTCTCTGGGGGTTCGGATCCGAGCTTGACCGCAGACTCGGGATAACACGGCTTCATACCTCTATTCTGGCCAAACATGAACACTGGCGCAGCGGCTGCCGCAGCTGCCATGGCATTGTAGTCGGTAAAGCCAACAATGTTCATGGAGGGGATACTATCTCGGCCTGCGAGACTGACATTTCGCTCTAGGATATCTGTGAGTGGAGCGGGTACTGCCTGGACTTGTGCAACGATGTTTGCCACCAAGCATGCAGCGAGACTCGAGCCCTGCATGGATGAAGGAGATGGATACCGCTATTGTCGAAATGGATAAGAGAGGCAACCAAGGGCAAGGAAATGGAACGAGAAAAGGATCAGATGAAAGACTGTGGACCGGCCAATGTAAGAACGCTTGATGATATTGATGATATTGATATATATCTAGGGCTAAGACCCCATTTATACTTGGCCTCGGTTGCGAACGGATCAGTCCAACATAGAACAAATCCCTATTTGCCGATTCAAACTTTGCTACAGCAACAGTCTGGGGCTTGGGCATCCTCTAATCTTCCCCATTGACAAGGGGTGGCTAATTAACAATCTGGAATGACTTATGCTGTGCTTTCTTGAACGCTCAGCACGCAGGAACACTCTTCAACGAGGACGCTCAGAGGGGCGCAGCTTTTCTTGTCTCAACAAAGACGGCCCCTGTCGACCAAGATGCACACGAAACGATATGCTTCTACACAAGAACAGAGAGCGGAAAACAATAGTGAGGCCTGCTATGATACATAGGTCAACATTGGTGCGCGGCTTAGACAGGTATAAACACATTAAGGCGTTTAAACTTCATATGAAACGATCCTAGAGGATCCTGTCCGGCTCTTGCGACATGTGACTTCTAGGAGGAGATGAAAGAAAAACATTGCAAGGCATACAAGTGTTACACAATGGTATCAAAGGTTGAGATCAACGTGCCTTTGGAATACGACGCTTTCGTAACGCTCTGCTCGTGATTGGTGGCGAAAAGCCCTCAGAGCGCACGATCTCAGCGCATACTTGGTGAGCGCACAATTGCGGGGATACATTTTCTGTAGCGGGAGCTGTATTCAAACTGAAGTATATCGCAGTAAACCTCGCTGAATTGACTCATCACTACAGATTTGACGTCATGTAGTCTCGTGCTTCATCAGAGTGCGCGACAAGTCATTGCAGTGTGTAAGGCTATGATATACTCGAATTTCGATGAGCTTCTCACGACAAATGTAGTATCTCGGCGACTGTGCGCTCATATGTAAGTGTGCATTGAGATCGCGCGCTCCGGGGGCTTTCCGGGTTGGTGCAATGCAGGGTAGGCTCTTGACGCACTTCATCCTTCGCGCTGCGAGTGTTGAGACCCGTTGGCGTTCGATACATGACGCTGGCTTGAAGGAGGATAATAAGGCGAACATTATTGGTGCTGGTGGACAAAGGAAGGAAGGACCGCAGGAAGGGTTGGAGAGAGACGGTCGACCTACTCGGCTAAGCGCTACTCGTATGCACGGGGTTTCCGCGCACGCTAACTATGACTAATTATATTAGTGCCCTTTTTAATACGCTAAACCCGATACTGTCTAAAACTAACCTTTCTAGGTTAGAGTACGCGGAAACCTCGTGCATACGAGTACCTGAAACCTTTGGCGCCAGGTGCGCTCAGCCTTTGACCCACCACCTGTTTCGAAATCCTTTGACATGCTGTCCACCTATCAAACATCCAGCACTGCGCCCACTTACCACGCTCTGTTTTGAATGGGAATACTTCGAGAACACTGATAGAACAGCAACCCGTCCCGGAGCTCCTTGAAACCCAACTCCGCCCTTCATGTCCGTCGCATCAACCACCCACGCCGCGAAGCACTTGCAGTACTTAAAGTCATGATCGTTCTCCGCACATTGTGGGCTCTCCATGAATCTAGCCTTCTGTCTAAGTGACTCATTTCTCTCGAATTTCTTCACACCGTTCTTAACGTACACGAAACGATCTTTAAGCTCCAATCTTCCATCCACTGTACTTAAAGCGCAGCCAAGATGCGTCTTACAATGAGTGATTCGAGGTGGTCCACCTTGGGACGTGGCGCGCTCATCACCCTGTTCGGCATTCTTGGACTCTCACTTATTACATTGATCCTGTCGGGGGTTTGGGGCCGAGACATGACCAAATTGCCCTACGCTCCTCCATCTGGAAAGCCTTCTAATGCGTTGGTCTTCCTCCACCTCTCAAACCTGGTCGACGAAAACTGACATGTCTTTCGTTGACAGGCTCCTTGTCTTCTACGCTGGCACCATGCCATTCATTACCCTTTTTTGGGCAACTTTGGATATCGGCCGGGCATCCGTGGCATCCCTCTCACCGGTCCACGCTCTAATATCGTCAATCCTCTTACTCTGCGGCTGGATCACCCAATTCAGCATCTGGATGCAATGCGAAATGACCGCTCCGAATGTGGATGAGAGCTTCAGTGGATCAGAATGGTGTCCCAATGCCCAGCTCTCTGATCATGGTTCCACGTTAAAATCCACGACTGGGGACATCGGAACTGCGAGAGCATTCATTGGTCTTGTTGTTGCTGTGGGCGCTTTTGTTTACATGGTCCTTGCGGCGGTCTCTGTTGCCAGGGGCAGGAAAGTTGCGAGGACAGGCTTGCCATTCAGTAAGGATCCTAAAGATGAGTTGCTGTCGACGCGCTCTTAGGTTGACGTGTAGGTTGACCGGTGCAGCATTGAAAACGGGAACGGGATGGGTATGACTGGGATCTAATTAACAAACGAGAGAGAACTAATTTTGAAGGTCCTTGCCGGACGGGATCGGTGTGGGTATCGAACATGTTGGCATTCTTTGGAGCTTCAGAAAATATGACAATGACGACTTTGCCTATGTATGTGTTTGCGTGACTGTACATGTTTCTAAACCTACCTTACTCTAGACTGCCCTACTGCTTTCTCCCTGTCTCGCAATAACTCTAAGCTTGCGAGTAACAAAATCTTACACTTCCGAAAACACTCTCTTCCATCAATACTTATAGATCAAGCCTTTCTGAAATCCTATAATCCCAATGCCCCTATTCGCTTTCAGTTCATCCAATCCCTATTCTATCATCATCAAATCGCTCCGTTCCATCGCAACTCAGCTGCCGGATCGCATTCCGCGCTCCCGCAAAGGAGACTCGTGTTGCGAATCTGATACCTAGCCCACCGTCTCATGAAAACAACAAAGCTGTTAGAGAACTCTTTCCGCTGCATCAATCGCCAACCACCACGAGCCGGGGAAGGTCGACATATATTGCAAGAGGTACCTAGGTCTCGACGGACCACATGGGCTGGGAGTTTTTGAATTTTATTGGCATTCTTGCATTCGTGGCGGCAGTAGTATAGGGCAGCCGTGAAGGCAGCAAATCCAGGCAGTCAAGGCAGCAGCCGGGTGGGAAAATCACAGCCTCCTCAGCGATTGTATCGCAAAGGGACGCTGGATCTAGGCTGCGGGAGGCTGAGCCAGGCTATAGTGTTTGATGCATGTTGTTGTTAAATACTGGTAAGGCGAGCAGCTGTGCCCAGCTAAGGTACAAGGCAGCAGACTCAGGCCGCTGGGTTCTCCCTTTAATGCTCCCTCCAAAGCGTCCCTACTTCTCCTCCCGAACGAAAATGGCAATCGCCCAATCCCAAGTTCGGGGTGTATATAGTAATATATAGAATCGTACAATTCGCTGTATGTAGTGCGATGAAATCTTCTGCGTGAACAGAGCTCTCAAGAATAACATCACACTGATTATCGTTATATCTCGTTGATATGTCTGAAATTCATCTTCAATACTCAGATTGATGAGCATAAGAAATTTCTGCCGCAAGCAGCTGACTCAAAATTCTGGACAGTATAATCAGTAGATCAGTTGTATCTGTCAGGATCATACAGACGAGTCAGTGTAGATATATTAACTGGGAGAATAAAGCTACGGAAGGAAGAAAGAAAGAAAGCTGCAGCTACTAGAGAAGGATTTTAAAGTAGGGGGCTGGCCGGATGGCCAGGCAACACCCTCAGCCCTATGCTTCGAGGTCATATCCTCGTTATTCTCGGTCTTCATCCTCGTAACACTCGTAACAGTATCATTGTTCAATCACATCAATAAAAGAAAGTTTGTAAAGATTCGATGCTTCTGTCGAATTCGCTGTATGATCAATTAGCTGACAAGACTATTAGCGTGTGCAGAAAGGTATCGAATTCTTGGCATCGCAATTGTCGCGCCCCCCCAAATTTACTATTGAATTCAGACATTCTTGATACCTCGAAACCTTCGAAGCCTATTTTCGTGTTCAAACAGCAAGTAAAAATGAAGCTATTCAAAAGCACTTACTGACCTGTCAAATAGCTATGCCTTGCACACTGAACTCATTCATTCGCTCCAAAATAGTACGCCTTCTACTACTACACTGACGCCCCCTAGCTATCGTCGAAGAGGTTCACTGTCATTTTGATACCGTTTATAATATACAAGAGAATCTATTTATATATCATTCGTCGTGCAAGCCTCAGTTTCGATTCAAGAGCGTCCTTCGAAAGATCTTTCCAGCCGCTGAAGACTTCCTAATTACATATCTGAAGCAACAGCCATGGACCATGCAGAAAGAGATGGTGTGATTCCTATGGAAGAAGTGGAATATACATGCTCATAGATTCACGATATTCAGAATCCTGAAAAAGAGACACTGAAGTGAAAAGAGAGAACAGCGTGTCGACATCAGACAGAACGATGAGCTGCGATTAGACTGAATTGCCGACCTGTTGCAGCTGACGACTGAACAGCTTGTCTTCGTCGATGAGACTCTGTTCAACGAGACTACGGAGTGACATCAGCAAGCCTATGCATCGATTGATGAACCAGCTCGCTATCAAGTCTCTAGAAAGAGAGAGCATTCCTGAAGTGTTCTTTCAGCGTATACAATCGATGACTATCTATCCTGTATCGATATTCGTGAAGGCTGATTCAATGGCGAAGCCTTGACTTTGCGAGCAGCGTCTGCTTTGACTTTGCCAGAAGGTTTATTCGATCTAGATGAGATGCTTGAGGGGATGAGTGAATCCTTCAGAGATAGGTTCTGGCTTCGGCGTGACGACGGCATGATGGCTTCGGGGGTCGGGAGGGGGGGAAGGGCTACAAGGATGTTAGCACTGTGAAACGTTTGAACAGCTTCATATTTACCTGTTTGATTGATTTTTCTAAAACGAAAGCGTTGAAGGTTTGAGAATGTCAAGAATGTCTGAATTCAATAGTAAATTTGAGGGGGGGCGCGACAATTGCGATGCCAAGGATTCGATACCTTTCTGCACACGCTAATAGGTGAGCTTCTTGTCTTTGTATGTGAAAGTCGGTCACTTCGACGTTGGCTTCCAAATTCGCTGTATGGCCACATGATCAAATGGCCATGTAGGCTTGTTGTATGACCACCTAGTCAATTGACTAGGTGGGCTTTTCGCTGTTTGGCCACCTAGCTGGCAGGACTAGGTGAACTTGTTGTCGATGTATGTGGAAGCTGATCGCTTCGACGTGAACTTTCGATCGCTGTTTGGCCACCTGATCAGATGAATTTCTTCTAAATCGACGCGTCGCTGTTCAGAGGCGCAAAGTATGTCACTCGCAAGTGTTACAGTGACTTGTGCGCTTGTCGACGTGTCGATTTGATCACATCGTCTTTGAACATCGCGTCAGCATAACGCGATGCTCAATCGTTATCTGTTGGAATACGAGGTCATATGGGGGCATATTGATATATTGGTTGTTGCTGTTAGGAGGCTATCTAGGAGGTGAAAGGTGAAAACTCTACTGGCGGGCCCCAGCCCTACCAGCCCTATGAAGGCGGAGATTACCATATCCCCTATTTCCAACATTATCGACATGTCGAGTCATCGACTTGTCGATTGAAAATCTCTAGGTTCTTCTGTAACATAGACAGAAGGTTCGTAGCCAGCACCGCGTACAGGTGGGTTTCACCGCTGGCCAAGGCCCATATGTAAGAGCGTGTCAGCCCACCGCCATTCCCAGCGCAACCAATTCTTTTATATTTCTCAACCACACCTTCATCATTCATAGCCCCCTATCAGTAGGACGAACAGCGTCTGCGGCCCAGTTTAAATGCAATCAGCCGGCTTATTTGCCGAACTCCGTAAATACGTTCTCACCGACGAGTACATTGTGTAGATATGATCCGCTACCCTAAATACATTGCTATCGGTCGCCTGACCATTCGGCTGATGGAGTAGCACCAATTGGCACGTGCCATAGTCTAGGTAGAGTGGAGCCCGGAACACGTCGTATTGCGTGGGACCCCATGTCTTGGGGCTCTAGGCCCACTCACGATGACCTAGATTCGTAATCAGAGTACTGCAGTCGAAGCGATTAAGAGATTTGGTTGGTATGTCAGCCCATACGCCGCATTCTATGGGACACCTGGTATTCCTAATGAAGCTTTGAGGATGGGAAGAAAGAATCTTGCTGTGGGAAAGATGCTTAGTTGGATGAGCATATTTGAGTTGATAGCGGGAGTGCGAATTAAGGAGTTGAGATTAAATACAGTTCTCGGTCAATCGGCATATAACTAGAAGGACACGATTTTTCTATCATTCGACAAGTATCAGAAAGTCCAATTGACGTACTCGCCTTTCTGACTTGCTCTTTATGATAGCCCGTGGCTTTGACCACTGGTTTAGAACATGCAATAGCGGAGACCGGCCGTTGGAAGGTTGGGAGCTCCTACTTCGGGCTTTGTTGCGATGGTCGTTTTTGATAATCATGAGTCTGCAAATTTGAGCTCAGCGTGCATGCAGCCTTAGCGTAGCACTTTGGGCACTTGAACATCTGGAAGAGCACTTGTAAAGGTTCTAACCGTCATCAACGAGGACGAATGTCAAGTCGCTCACATATATCTCAAATAACGAAGTGCCTAGATAAAGCAGAAAGGGTAATAAATCTGGAGTAACATTGACGCAAATACAAGTTTAAGCTTTTCAGGAATAGGAAATAAGACCCTACACTCGCAATCTGAGGTTGGGGCCAACTCTTTCGAGGGGTTTATTGGTGGAAACGTGGGGAGACGTGAGAAACGTGGGAAACAGGTCTGAAGAGCATCCGTAGCCCGATTTGTCATAGCAGTTATTGCTGTGCGTATGGCAGTCGGCTTTGGGTTATTCAGTTGTTTAGAACCACTTTACAACCGTCCGCGGAGGCTATGACAATTGTTAACGACTGCTTCTCCTGACCTATGGGCACCGTAGGGTAGTTTGGTGGGAGCTCGATATTAGGAAATGTCCGAAGAATGCGAACGATCGCGCACGAGGCCTCCATCAATGCGAAGTCCTCTTGAAGATGTCAGCACCGATTGAATGAAAAAAGTTCATTAAGGACTCACTCCCAAGGCACATCCTGGGTCCACCGTGGAAGGGCATGAAACCCCAACCGACATTAGCCAGTTCGTCCGTCTCCCATCTCTCAGGGCGGAAAGCTTCAGCGTCTTCGCCATAAATCTCCTTTCGACGGTGCATATGGTAAGTGGACCAGCCGATACCTGTCCCTCGCCGTACCATTACTGGAGACTTGCCGTCCGGGCCACCACCACGAGGTATAATGGTGGGTTTCGAAGCAATTCGGACATTGACAGGTAGTTGAGGATAGAGCCTATTCGCTATATTACGCGATTATGGTCAGTGATTAGAGCTTATGTTGAACAAGGGAGTCTTACTTTCGTTCAACACACACTTGAGATAGTGCAGTCTCTGTATGTGTACCCGACTGAGTTCGCCTTCATCACTCATGACAACCGAGATTTCTTGGCAGAGACGAGCCAAGACAGGCGGGTGGCGAACAAGTAGGAAGCTATCAAGAGCATCAGCCAGGTGCGGCGTACCAGACTCAGCAGCAGGGCTATGGACATCAGACACAAGGGAAATGAGATACTTACAATGTCCAGGACAGGAGACAAGCTGTAGTATCTCGGCCCGCAATCAATACGTTCACCAGTTGGTCACGGACAAGAATAGGGTCGTTGTATTCATCGAAAAGGTCCTGTATGAAGGCATATTGTGAGTCAGTCGCCTGCTTGCGATTTGTATTACTTTCCAAGGCTTGCTTGACAAAGCCACTAGCGTACTCTTTGACTCTATCGCAAGCCTGTACGTATTTCGATGGTTTATAAGCCCAGCAGAAATCTGCAAGTCGAATTCGGATTGCACTGATGAAAGAGGCATAGTCGAAGCTGCTGGTAAAGGTGTGTTGCTCTTCATTCTCAAAGCTCTTGATTGGCTGGCCAAATATCAGCGCTGTGGTGGTGGCGAGAGTGAAGCGAAAGAACAAAGGCTGTAGATCAACGACGCCGGTGGAATTCTGCAGGCTTGAGATCAAATCATCGATATGCTCGCCAAAACCCTTGAGATTTTGGTACTGCATGCGTAAAAACGGTCGTCGAAGCAGCTCCCGTGAATGCTTCCAGCGGGGTCCATCCTGTGTGAATATACCTTCCCCCAAGAAGGAACGAAGAGCACTGCTCCGGGATCCAAGTTCATAATCTAGAAAGTCGGTTAGTGATTTTAGACCAAGGTTTATACGTTTTGGTAGCAGACCTTCAAAGTTCGTAGACAAGATAGCTTCCAGATTCTCGGGGTCAAAGGTGAGGTAACCTACTTCACCGAATAACCTGAGCTCGATGTTCGGCCCCAGCCTATCAAAATATGGCGTCTGAAAGGCCAACAGGCGCTGGGTCTTGTTGGCATCGTACTGGCGCTTCAACAAGTCCAGTGCAAAGGGCCATTTATAAGGGAACTTTGATCCCATAGGCTTGCAGCCATGTTGAGCACTAAATGCGTGATCAGCCTGCAAAGACGGCGTTAGCTTGGCCACGATAGGGAAGGCAAGTGCTGTAATACACGGCGCTGTATAATTCGCTGTACGTATTTGTAAACGCAAAAGACAAGAACGATGGTACCGAGTACAGATCGGAGGTTCAGGTTACTGTCGTAAACCCCCGTCTCAATTGTCATAGCAGGCACCGCAGCCAAGATTCGGAAATATGGGCCAGTAGTGGAATATTTATAATGAATATTCGATGTTGGAAGACATTTAAAACGTATGGGTATAGAAACGTATGGTGAGCAATAACAGATGAGACCTGGCAGCGAAAAGTTCAAATGAATAGGTTTTTCATCTGTCTATCATTGACGAGGCTTTGGATGGCCGAGGGTGAAGGGTGGACGGGCGGGCGGGCGGTTAATGGCTGACGAGAAAAGCTCCCGAGCGTTCGGTAATGATGATATGGTAAGCAAGACGTCGCCTTAGTGGCATGGACGAGTAGCAGACTTTAATGCCATGCGGTCAATGATATCAATTCTATCACATATCTTCTCTGCCAGAATGCACCGGTCCAGGTTCGCCGCTACTCAGAGCGACAACATCGACGTACGTGCAATTTGAAATATTACGCTCAACGTAGAACATACTCGGAATCTTCGCTGTCTGAAGAGATTGCACTCGAAGCAACGGTAAGCTTTCTCGGAAACGACGATCCATGGGGTGTACAATGTTTCCGCACAGTACCTCCAAAGTGAGTCATGATAAAGGCCACGGCAACTTGAAGCTCGTTATCATTGACCTTCGTCAGACACCTTCCTTACCTACGTCGTGATCGTCAGCGATGGTAAACAGAAAGGGCTTGGCATTCGAGACAGCGAATGTGATGCGTCATCTGCCAAAGTTCTGTCCAACACGTAATGGCAGATCCATTCACAGTTTTAGGGACTGTCGGAGCCACGATTGGAATAATCGACGTAACAGTCAGGCTAGGCCAATCCCTGAAGAAAACTTTAGCAGCAGCTCCAAATGCCACTAGAGATCTAGCAGATTTGTACAGTCAAGTCGAGACATTGATCTCAATCAACAACAGAATAAAGGGCATGATTTGTGCGCCTGAGTTCTCGCAATCACTGGATACATTAACAAAAGAGAATAATCCCCTGGAAGAATTATGGAAAGAGCTGTGGCTCGATACTAGAAGAATATCAGGGGAGTGCCAACGGGTACTGGAGAAGATAGAAGCACTGATAAAAGATATCCAAGGTCTTGACCGAGATGTCTTCATCACGGAGAGTGACCCCAATGAGCAAAGCACAACGGTACAGTCGGTAAGCGGGGGCGTCTGACTAAGTTTCCCTTATGTCAAACCTCTTTGCTTATAGTTGATCACAGAAAGGGCGCCATGCAGGAGCATTGAGAACTTTCGGCCGTTCCGCTACCAAGAGATTTAGTGATATCCGTGTTCAGTTGCGAAAGGAATCCAAAGATGAAGACTTCAAGACTCTTCGACAACAACTCGCTAACAGCCAGAACGCGCTTGAAACATGTTTGGCAGTGATCAATTTGTAGGGCTGGCAACCTGTAGAAGGCAGAATGGCGCTGACTCTCAATAGAGGGTGGACCATGAAGTCGCAGAACATAACTGGTGCACGGCTGCAGCGCTCATCAGACGACATTGCGAGCTTTATGACCGATATCAAAGAGCAGATATCTTCTCTACAGCAGGCCGCAACTCCCGAACCGGAGTTTTCCAATAAACACTTCCAAGCACCAACGGCCAGTCCGCTATTCACGGGCATGAAGGTGTTGCTAGACCAAGTCGAAGATGCATTTGGCTTGGTTTCCTATCCGTTTGCGGATTCCGCAGTTGAAACCTCGAAATCATCGGACAATCTGGTACCATACCCTTCTCCTTCGATAACCAGTACTGCAGTAGCGTCGACCAATCGTTCCCCATCTGGTTATGGGAGGATGCAGAAGCGCTTTGTTATCTTCGGGCTAGGAGGCTCTGGCAAAACCGAATTTTGCCGCAAATTTGCAGAGAGAAATCAGCCGAGGTGAGTCAAATAATCTTTATTGTTCTTTCCGACCTTGGAAGCTAACCTTCCACAGATTTTGGGGGGTCTTTTGGATAGATGCAAGCTCTGACGAGACCGCCCAACACTCCTTCAAGGAAATTGCTCAAATTGGTGGAGTCGACACGAACATTAATGCTGCCAAGACTTGGCTGTCAAGTCTTGAGCGTCCATGGCTCCTTGTGATTGACAACGCGGACGACCCAAATATCCCCGTCGAGCGGTATTTCCCTGGAGGGGAAAGAGGACACATTCTTGTGACGACTCGCAACCCGTTTTTGAAGAATTTTGGTACCGTTGGCGAAGGCTCCTGCGAACTCGAAAGGCTAGAAGAAGATGACGCGGTCAGTCTGCTGCTAAAACAAGCCCAGGAACCGAGTCCATGGAATTCATCTGCCAGATTACACGCAGCGCAAATTGCGAGAGTACTTGGATACCTACCACTCGCTCTCGTATATACTGGCAAAGCGATCGCCAAGGGACTTACTACTCTGGAAGATTGTGTTAATTATTTTGATAATATTTGGGACAGCATTCGACTAGAGAGTAAGCGTTCCGGCCACGTTGTGGAAGAGGCTGGGAAGAGTGTGTTTGCGCCCTACGACGCTATGTATCAAGACCTCGACCGGCAAAACACCCAATCGGCCAGAGATGCGATCGAGCTACTGAAACTTTTCTCGTTCCTCCACCATGAGAATATCAGAATCGATTTCATTACCAAAGCGGCCAAAAATTCTCCAGCGACGGAAGCGCGACTCAGACATGAGTATGAAGAGAAGGAACATGGATCTTTTGCACATGGACAAAACACTGTTATCCCGCAGCCAAAACCTTGGGGGAGAAGAATTGGTGAGTGGATTGTCCAAGTAGTGGCCCAATATCAGGACCGCGGTTACCCAACCCTCCCTGTGGCTCTTCGGGATGATAATGTGAACTCCTTCTCCGTCCATCGACTGCGAACGGCTTTGTCAATACTCACTCAAATGTCACTAATAATCCATCGGCGCATGAACGACCAGGATGTATATTCCATGCACCCCTTGGTTCATAGATGGGTACGAGAGAGGCCTCAGATGAGTATAGGAGAACGTGGGTTATGGTGCCAAGCTGCTATCACAATGCTCAATCAATGCGTTCCTTTACCGCCCCTAGGAGGAGCAGACTCCGATCTAGAATTACGCCGACATCTACTTCCTCACCTCGATTACGTGCAAAAATTCCAAAAAGAGATACAAGCGAATTTCGAGAAGAACCAGAGAACTCGGATACTGCCATTCATTTGGCTTCTTCGAACTCCATCAATTGACCGCGCAAAAGCTCTTCAATTTGCCAAGTTCAGTCGGGTCTATTCGGAGTGTGGCCGCTTTCAAGACGCTGAGATGCTCCAGGTAAAGGTCAAAAACTACCTCACAGAAATGTTGGGCTTGGAAGATGAAAGAACAACACTCATCATGCTTGCTTTGTCGGGCACATATTGGCAACTATCCCGTATCAATGAAGCAACGGCATTGTTGAACCAGGCTTTAGAGATATGCACCAACTCCCTCGGTCCGTCACATCATAGAACGCTCAAAGTGATGGATGAGTTAGGCCGGAGTCAATGCTTCCGAGGGCGATTCAAGGAAGCTCTAAAATTGCATCAAGATGCGTTAAGTGGAATGGAGAGGATACTTCCTCCAGATCATACGGATATCTTTCTTGCCATGGACAACCTTGGAGTTGTTAACCACAGGTATTTCCGTTATACCGAATCCAAAGAGCTACATTCCCAAGCTGTTACCGGACTGACCAAAAATCTCGGCTCTACCCATCAAACCACCCTATTGGCTAAGGAGAACCTAGCGATGGCATACCTCGAAATGGGAGGCGAGTTTCTGGATTCCGCTTTGAAGGTTGAGCTTGAAGTCCTCGAGCAACGCCGCAATAAATTGGGTAAGGAAAACCCTTACACTCTCTGGGCCATATGCAATCTTGCGCGCATCAAGAGTGCTCTCGGTCGGATGGACGAAGCAGAGCGCGAGATGCGCGCCACACTACCCATAGCGATCCGCAACCTGGGAGAGAACCATTTCGGTACACTTTCAGGCAAAACTCACCTTGCACAGGTGCTTGTTCGCCAGAAGCGATATGATGAAGCCAAGGAAATATTCAAAGACGTAATTCAACGGTCAAGATATGAAGCCGGTACACGAGAGGAAGGCGAACATCCGGATCAGATCATGGCAATGTGGTATGCGGCGCAACTCCATCAGCTATGTGGTAATTTTGAAGAGGCGATGCATTTGCTGGAGATAGTCTCGGGCTCGTTGAGTCTCATTGGCGGGACATTACACCCGTTCGCCAAGAAGTTAGCGAACAAGATGGAGGACCTACGTTGTGCTATTGCTCAGAAGGATGCTCGGCTCAATTCTGGCTCCACAACAGGCCAAGATACCGAACCAGAGCAAGAGCGACAGACCAAGGCCACCAACTCATCGCCTCCGATGGTCTGATCGGTCGATAGGATACTGATGCTCCCGGACGATGTGATTGAACGATGGACAATCATAGCTAAATGTTCAATGAGGAAAGGACAAGAACGATCAAAGGATAAAAAATGTAAAGACAGATGCGAAGAAGCTTCAGTGAGTGACATTGATGGCATATGGAACTTTTCATTCGGTAGTAAGCTCTAAAACTTTGGCCAAGTATCTAGCTGACTAGACTGAAAGGTATTTCAATCCCAATTCTCGCTCTCCATACATATCTAGCTCATTATCGAGCTCTCTCTGAGCTCCACAATCAGCCCCTTGCCTAATTCACGACTTTTACAGATTGAAAACTGGCAAAATCACGCAATATGGAGATAAACAACAAACTACTCGCTGCGGTATAGCGAGGTGCCCAAGTCGTCCAGTAGAGCCACCGCAATATACCGTGACTGCACGTTTCTTGATGGACATACAAGAACCAGATTTGGAACCGACGGACATTCATACAGAGCTCGCAATCAATAGAATTTTGAGTCACCTAATCAATGGCTATGTTACTGTCACCGGCGGGGACACGGTCTATGGAAATCCATTCCAGAATATCGATATACGACTACGTGGGAGCAATATAGTCAAGCAAATTATATCATTCAGGACCTACTACTACACACGGCAAGGCTCTCTAGCGAAAAGAGGAAATGACGAAGTACCGACTAGCTTGCACAGACATTGATGCGAAGTTTATTGGGTTTTGGTTCGGCATTTCGTCGAGACGGGAAAATTAGGCGGGCGTAAACGATAGCCAGTGTAGGATAAAAAAAAACAAACTAGGCTGGCATAAGGCGCTCCAGGTCGAATGCTGAGAAAAGAGAGTGGAGATTAAGAACAATATCGAAAACCGAGAGGTCCACATCAACGCTTGAGCAATGAAGAACAGTACAAGGGTTTCCATCAGCTGCCAAAATCCGTGCGAACTTAAAAGCACAAAAACAAGCGTAGCGCTATTACCACCCAAAGCAAATCCAAAATCCAAAAGGACATCCCCCACCCCAATGTCTGCAACCCACCAACCCACCAACCCATCTACCTGTAGCCCTCTCTAGAGAAAACCCATACCAGCAACTCCTACGCTAGAAATATTCCATGAAACCCCTCCATTCACAACAACGACGCCTCATCACAGTCAAGCAAACCCCATCAACCCCGAAAATCTACGCGGGTGAAAGATCCAGTAGAGCGACGCCGAACTAAAATCTCACGATAAGAAAAACAACGAAAGCGTAGACGTTATGCTGGGGGGGGGGGGGGGGGGGAAGGGGGAAGGGGGAAGGAAATGGGATGCGGGGGGGGGGAGGACAGTCAAGGAGGTAGCTGCGCCGTTGTAATGGAGAGAGGGAAAGTGCATGGAGTGGAGAGTTCGCGCGGATTGATATTGTGCAGAAACGAGACATTTGGACAGTTGAGAAATATATAAGATAGATATACAGGTAGGAGGATCTTCATTGCTTCATATGTGGTCTATTAAATGCTTCATTGGTGATAGTTGTTTTATTGACTCGAGTGCGAAGCTAACGCTACAATAGACACTCGCTAAATATGTAGGCCTGGTTACCCACAGATTATACAATCGCCACCGAACTGTATCATCCTCAAGACAGGTCCTCAATACACGAGATTCCTCCTATTCGTACCCCCTCCTTCAGTACTCCAGGATAGCTGGCCTTAGTAGAATAGCCCCACGGAAACGAAAAACCACCGGATCCGGTGGAAACTCTAAACCGTAGAAATGCATCGATGTCTCTAGATATAGAGGCGTATGAGGGAGACTGACAATTGGATCCAGTCCTGCACAGTCCCTGGCTCTCAAACGACACGTCGTTAAGTCTTGATTCCCCCTCTTCCTGAGCGTTCCAACTTTCCAACCAACTTGTATACCTTTCATCGTAGTGGGCACTGGATCCAAGAGCCAAACTCCTACCGAAGGCCACCCTATAGCCCATATAGTGTGTTTATTGGCAAAGCCTCTTTCCCAACAGAACAGTGATTTGAACGAAACGCAGTCGAATAAGCCTCGAGAGCTTAACCGTCGAAGATCGCTGAGAGTCCCTATCGATAGAACTTCGACATTGAGGTTATATAAGCCGTGTGGTGAGGACGCAGTATCTTGCCCCTTGGCTCGATGACTTCATATGTAGTATCTTATTATATGATGTGACCTATTCAGTAAGTCGCATAAGAGGCACTAGATAGACTATATATGAAGCACTGTATAGATCACATATGAAGCACTGAATAGGTTACATATGAAGCATTGAATATACTACATATGAAGCATTGAGGGGCATTGAGGTCGATTTTACAAATCTGGTTCCTATTTTGCACTTTTTGAAGATTCGCCACTAAATTTGTGATGAGGCTCTCGACAAATCCTAGAAAACGACACAGGTTTCGCATACAACGATATTTTGAAGTAAACGTCTCTTAAGTGGCCATCTACTTAAGCGTCGAAGGTATGTTGGAAATCGTCTTAGAAGTATTTCGATCAGACTTGAGGTGATCAATCTGCAGATCGACGGTATGCGACCAACGTCCTAGACGATTCATCACTGTGAGGCTCGGTCCAGAGAAAGCAGAACGATGTTCATGCCGACTCCCAACTGACAAGTTCTTGTAGCTCTTTGAGTAGCCATCATCCCTCAAAACCTTATTAGCACTTTCAAGTTTTGTCCTAGAAGATTCTTCTGGAAAGAAATAGCGAATTCCTACTCTCACTTCTTAGTCTGCGCCATCTCGTCCAACGATGAGGGTCAAAGTTGAAGTGGAAATGCTCCAAGCAAGCATTGATGAACACGACGAGAGCCATTTTCGATTCCTTGTCGACAAGAAGTTTGTAAAGTACGTTACCATAGACGCTGGACTCTATTCGGTCGAGGACATGTGCTTCGCTCCTGCCCTGATACCGCTACTCCCGGCTTTCCCACCCAGCGACTGGAACGACGGCCATCTCGCAAAGGATCCTGAAACCAGTAAACCGGTTTTCTCCCGAGCTGTGCGACAACAATTCCCAGGTGTGAAGTCTACGTGGCATGACACGTTTGTGGACCATCTAGAGCTCAAGAGCGGCAGAAAGCTACGATCGAACGTCTACGAGGTCTCGTCACCACGGTTCCCGTCCACCATAGTTGCCAAATTCGCGCTGTTTCCGTGGGAGATACCTCATCTGGAGGCCGAAACAGCCGCTTACCAATGGATTGGCGGTCGAGGAATTGGGCCTCGATTCTTAGGTCACTTGACTGAGGAAGGCAGAGTCATTGGGTTCCTCATTGAGAGGATCGCTGAATCACGACATGCTGGCCCGGCGGATCTTTCGGCGTGCCAAGAGGCTCTTTCGAGACTGCATCGGCTAGGTGTCAGGCATGGGGACGTCAACAAGCACAACTTTCTGATCCATGAGGGGCGAGCGACGATGATTGATTTCGACTGCGCACGCCAGTTTGACAATCAAGAGCCTCTGAGGATGGAATTCGAGAGTTTGCCGGCGCAGTTGATGGATAATTCAGGTAGAGGCGGATGTGAAGTGATTAGTAATAGCTCGTGAGACTGGTTTGAAATTCAATGTAACTCATCATATTGGACTGATTGCTGCTCGAACATGGAAGAGATTCATATCGCTCTGAATATACTAATGGCTGGACGGTGTTCCACATGGAATGTGCTGTAATCCCTGGCCCGACCCCGATGCTCTCAAAGTCATGTAAGTGGCAGCTAAAGTACTCATGTTAAGAGGACGAGATGACGAACACTATTGCTGTTCAAGAGTTAGGCAGTGCTTGAAATCCAATGTGCGTCAAAAAGTTGGAGAAGTTCGGTGGCACCTTGAATCATGCAAAAAGAAACAAAAATCAAAGTTAACCAATCACGTATATATCTAAAGCAACCCAGACCAAAAGCAAATTTAATCCAATCCCGCCCACCCAGCAGCGAAACTGCTTTCGCAGACTCTCTGCATAGGCTCTGGGCACTAGCACATTGTGAATTGCGGGATTTCAATCTCGACCGACTAAGGCATTACTCAATTAGAAGACTCACACTCGCTTTTCTGCACAACTGTGCTACCCAGCGTTCGAAGTACCAACGATACCACTTCTTCTTCCAGACGACGTTGATACCCGCCATGCCACAAGGGTAAGAAGATATCATCCCCATTGGTGGATCTGGTTGATACCACAATCGTTTCAATCGAATATAATCTAGAAGCCACCCTTGGGCTCTTCTAGACCTTTCATTCGCCTGAAATTACGTGTCGGGAATCCACCAAACCCGAATAGGATGAAGAGCCTGAACAATAACTACCGGCCGATATCATAAGATCGGTGAAGTTGTCTTTTGTACCAGCCGGGGTTTCTATCAAGTCATTTATTAGCGCTTATGGGGCTGGGAGATCGGAGATGAGGTACGGCGTTTCTATACTGGGTCGCCTCTATATGTGGAGTATCAGAAGCATTCCATAAAACTCCTTACCAAGGCCAAGTTAGAGAATATGGATGTTTTGATGTCCTGTCGCAAATCCAATCTCAGCGCGGCTTTTAAACACACGCGCAAGGCTATCATGCCGTGTAGATCTGGAGTCTGGATCCTATTAGGAAGGGGAAGGACCTTTTCCGGGGCATGAGAAGTCGCCGCGAACCAAAAGCTATTCATTCGAAAACTCGAAAGCGGCATGGCTCTGTCATACGCAGAAGGGTGTTTGGAGAGAATACATATACAGCTTTGGTCCCTCACCTCGAATCCTATAAGAGACGTTCCCGGCTTTCTTATATTACCCCCCTTCTCTCCCCAAACTTCCAACCTGGCCGTCCCCAATCTCAGCTATGACCTAGTCTCGCAGACCTGGACTTATCACTTGTAAATTACTCCGAACCAAAAGTCGCACCTCTTCGCTCCGGCCGGATCGGCTTCCTGTCCCTCTCCCGTCAGGGCCAAAGTCTGCACCGTTCCATTCCTCCCGTACATGCCAAACGTCTCCTTTCCTGCTGCCGCCGGTCGTTCCTCAACTGCAAACGAGCTCACCTAGCGCTGTAGCTCCACCACGGCCTTGCTGGTCGGATCTGATGGCTGCGTAGGTCCGGTGTAGAAGGTATAGGCCAGATCTATGGTATGGGTTGTAGGCGGGACCGCGAAGATAGAGCGGATAGTAGACCGTTTGTGGTACTTGTGTGTTTATCCTGCGTAACACCTGTAAAGATTCATGTTTGTTTTGATCGCTATTCTGAGTACATAAGCGGCGCGGACTCGATGCCCCGATTGTGGAATAGGAAGTGAATGCTAGATTCAGATGTTAGTCATGATCTTCATGAAGCTCGGTTAATCTGACCTAAAGTTAGACGCCCCTCATTTCTTTGGAAGGAACTTGGTGTTAAGATCTCGAAATTAACGTTATCTGGAGTGACGGGCGTGCTCTCGGAAGCAGCATGAACATTGTATATGCTCTCGATTGACTTTGGCACCCGATTCGAGGGATAACCAAGGGCGGCGCATATTTCATTCATCCTAGCTCGTCAGTATTGTCTTTGCGAACGGACGGGAATCCATACGAGGGTTTGTTGGCCGTTATGTTGCATGCGTCAAGCAGAGATACAATAAGACCAGGAATGATGTACTGAGGTCTAAAACAATCGCTGTAATCATCTTTTACGAACTCGTCTGTTTAAAGATGCTCGAGAGTTGATTTTGAGTTTTCATTGTTGTGAATGTGGGTAAGATACGTAAGAGACAGCGCGTCTGAGAAAGACAGTGAGTTCAACTTCGCAAGTAGGGAGCTTAGAGTACACACCAGTGAAGAAAAGTTCTGTGGCTCGATAAATCGTTCAACCATAGCTGACCAGGTCAACAATAACGCGATTTATCCAGAGGGCGCTCTCTAGTAGTCTTCTGCGGGAACGCTCCTGCGTGGCGAATTGTTTAATTATTCCATCAATAGTTACGTAAGGAATATCTCTTTCCTGAGGACTCCGCAGTATGAGAGCAAGATGAGAGCTTGAAAATTGTCGAATGATCTCTGGAGTTTGGTGTTCCTTCGGAAATCTCTTGTGAGTAAGGCAAATCTTTTCGCCAAGTCGATAAGTTCGTCCTCTAAATGTCCGTCTCCTTCGGTGTTGACTATCACATTGGTGGAGCCAGTCAAAGCTCGAATGATCTCCTCGTACTGCTCCACAGTATTTAATTCAAGTGTTGAGTTTACGAATCGGCCAAAATGTGAACACACACTTTGGAACAATCCTATTCAGGTATGTATAGCATATTTCAACATCAAGTTTGGTCTGTATCTGACGCCATTCATTGGCCTTGGGAGCATTTCCTATAAACCAATCCACGGCCTCACTCTTTCGTGGTTTCTGTCGTAGTCTCTTTTGGTGTACCTTTGGACGTGCTCCTTCAGATATTTTGTACTGAGAAGTGTTTGATGATTGGGACGCGAGTTCTGATCCAGCCTGTTGTAATGATTGCAATGGCAGTTGTTGCTCTGGCTGATGTGATGAGCACGATGGTTCTTGAGCTCCTACTTCATGCGGACTCTTTCGTTTCTTAGAAGGTTCACCACATGGACGTTTTTGGTGAACGAAAACCACACGCCCGTCCGATAAGTCTTGCACTTGCTCATCGAAGTCAGGGCAATGTTTGCAGTGCTGGCGTAGACAGCCAAACAGTCTTTTCTGGACTGTCACAAATTCATCATCTGCCGCCATATAATGGGTGGTGGGTGGGCAGCACGCGAAGATCTCTCCAGAGGTCGGAGGCTGGGATCCCTGTGAGCGTTATTCAATTTCAGTGACGTCCGTGGGAGTCACGAAAATGGATTAGCGCGTAACGAGCCAGACACAATCGAAACCAAGACTGCCACCCCACCCCACCCCACCCCACCCCTTGCGCAGCGTAGATATGCCATCGATATATTTCACTAGGGTCTTTTCTTGCTGGTCGTCGGGTATTGGGCGTCGCGTGATCCCCGAACATTCCGATATCGCCTCGACAGTGTATCTCGACCACAATCGAATTCCCTAGCCGTTCGAGCAGTTTTGGCTTTTCGCCTGGCTTTAAGGATTCTAATGAGGCCAAAGCGGCCTCGATTGGGCTCATTATGATGAAGATATAGGTGGTTGAAGACGACGGAGGATTTAGGGCAAACGATCGTCAGCTGATGTAAATAGGTAGGCCAGACGGATAGTCTAGCGGCTGAATCAATAATATCATTACAGATGTTGGTCTGTCCGTGAATCCGATTCCTGGCTACAGAGGTCTTCTTCCACAAAAGTTTTCCTATTTTGCCCTTATCGACCCTGTCTTGCCGGGTAGCCACAGTGAGGCCTTTCCGTCCAGTTAGTGTGGCCGTAAGTCCCGAAATTCCAAGTATTTGGGGGGTTTGACAAAGCAAGCCAATCTAGGCTCCCTATACTGCGTCTTTTCCTACATGAGTCCCAACTCTTTGCTCACTTTCCTGCTCGAAAACGACCAACCCTAATCCCAAGTCCAGGGTGTATATAATTTGCATGTTATTGTATTTCGTCTATTGCGCACCTTTGACAACTCTTGATGGAAACGAAAGAGCTGAGAAAGCTCGGCTTTCCGGAATACTGGAACGAGCGATATGAAGACGAGAATGTTCGTATTTCTTCCTTCTTAACATACTGAGTGTTTGATTTCAAGCAAATCTTGGGCAAAAGGAATATGACTGGCGGCTAAAGACTCTATTTTACGTTGATCTGAGCGGATTCTCTGGCTACATGTCTTTTCGCAAGTAATCTTGGTATGGAAATGATAGCTTTTGGAAGGAGTTCTTTGCCATTGAATTGCTCTTGGGATGGCATAGAAGGAAAGGAGAAGCCTACTAAAAGTATATAGAAGTCACATGAGTGGTTTCGGTCCTTCGAAAAGCTGCAGCCTTTCCTGCAAAAAGAGCTTCCAGATCCTTCAACAAAGCCAAGAATTCTCCATCTTGGATGCGGGGATAGTGTGCGAAAGAACACCAAAGTTATTTACGGAGAGCAATGCTAAAAGGAGGATCAGACTCTAACATCTGACCTGGCCAAGCTAAATTACACAAATCAGACATCTGTCGACTTCTCAGATATCGTTATAAGGCAAATGCAGTCGAAATACCCTGATCTCGATTGGCGCGTTGACGACATACGCCACTTGCAGCTGGACAATTTATCGTTTGATGTTGCTATTGACAAGAGCACTATGGACTCGATGTTCTACGGATCGCCATGGGATCCTCCAGAGAAAGTACGGGATAATGTTGAGAAGTATGTGAGCGAAGTTGCTCGTATACTTTTGCCTGGAGGTATGTAAAGGGTCATAGTATGAAACCCGTAAGGATCTTTCGAAAAAGCAGTTACGCATCGCTGCAAGGCGTTCGAACTGGAGCATAGCGCTCGTGCGAACGCTTTACCTTGATGGTTTGCGGAGCTACAATTCCCCTCGATTTGATGAAAGACCAGGTTCAACTACAGGCTAATTGCTACTCCAGGGAAATGGATATACATAACTTATCGGCAGCCTCACTTCGTCAAGCCTCAACTGACTCGAGATGGCATCTGGAAATTGCAAGTCGATGAGCTAGATGACGGCCCCGGAACATTCGAGTATTTTGTATACATCATGACAAAACATGAGTTGTAGGACCAAAAAGTAGCATTAGATAAGTGAGAAGGGACTTCTTGATTGATGCCGCCTATTGCCCATCTAGTAATCTCATAGCTACCATTGGCATTTCTGTAACAATCTAACGAAATCCTCTGTCTTATGAATTGGCGCATTATACGTTCGGTCTCCAATCGATAGATTCCTGGCTCTCGATCCGATCTCCTATGGCTTTAGAAACCAGTACAAGTAACCTACTATAGCGATGGAGCGAGGTTCAGGGAGATTTCATCACCAATTTGACACTTCAAGAACATAAATTTGTCTAGACTCTTTGCAAACCGGGCACCGTGGTCATTGATGGAACAGATTATCGAGGGAATGAGATTGAAATCAAAATTGCATTGATGTTTTCAAGCTGCAGCCTTACATTTCTTACGTAGTACGGCACATCATTTTGTTCCGAATCCACTAAATCATACCAAGGATATATGCATCTACAGTCAAACCTTCATAACGCTATACATCAAGGTGAACTCTCCATTATCAGGTTATCGAGATATTCAGTATCTATGTAAAATATGATGATATTACCGCCTGCTTTCGACTGTTCTGGCTCTTGTAGAGTAGCAGCTGCTCTTGATGATCAAGTATACTGATAATCGACTGATCACTGACCGACTGTTTACCTTCCTGCTGTTCATAGAACAGTCTCAATTATTGAAATATGCTATACATACCTGAATAGGATTGTTCCAAAGTGTGTTCACCTTTTGGCCGATTCGTAAACCAACAGTAGGCAGCAGCGACCTCAGGATCACCTAAAGATCCAGGCATTTGGTGTGGAGTCGAAGAGCTAAAGAGGTAGAGTGGTGGTTGTAAGGAGGAAGTTCAGCGGAGTGAACTTTACCTGATTGGGTAATAGGCTTGATCGGGCTTAGCGTAAGATTTCGTAACAGAAACACCAAAAAAGTGTTATATTCCCTTACATTGGAAACACATGTCATTTTTCAGTAATCTGACCATCCCTAGCAACCATCCTCTCTGCCACAGCGAGCTAGAATGGAACAGCCAACAACAGCACAGAGCTGGGTACAGGTACCGCAACACCGTCAATGGGGCTTCGAGGAACCTAGATCAGAACTACTCAAGATCATAATCGATCTGCGCGCAAAGGAGCATCAGCCAACGCACTGCCCACCTCCAGAAATAGGGTATGGCCCGAGCCTATCCTCTATACTTTCCCATCACCAACAAGCTAAGGCCAGTGACTCCAGTTGTCCAGGATCTCTAAGACTGCTAACTCTCAGCAGAATTTGCAGATCGGAGGGCAACAGTCCAGCGGGTCTTGTGTCCCAGAGCTCTTTGTACTTTGCTGCCCTAGGCCCCTTTTGTTTTTATAGAATACTGATGGTTGAATCAGCGAAAAGAGAATCAGCGACCTGGCTCATTCCAGGACGAGAACTTTCATCCATTTGGAATCGAAGATGTCGAAGGAGCCAGAGACAAATACTTTGGTGGTCCTATAATGGATAAGTCCGTGCTCAAATGGCAGGAAACGCACTACACCAGGGCATGTGGAGATGTAATTGGAACGCCAGAATCCAAGATACCGTTGCCCTTTAACATGAGCCAAATCGTGAAGTCAGTTGCGGTTATGTCAAGCGCACACATGACCCAGACAGCAATTTGGATAGGACCCCGCCTTCTCCTCTCAACATTACATTTTCATCACTGGGTCCAAGGTCTTCCATCGAATGAGGAATGCGATCTAGTTCGTAAAACAGGCCAGACTTTCGACGTCGAGACCGAAATTTGCTCGCAGTTCCTGTCAGTGCACTTGCCAAAAGTGCAGCTTCTTGAATTCAGCGTTGAAGACGACATCGGAATTTTTAAGCTCCAAGACCGCTATCCTCCAAGATCGGACTGGGTGAACCCTGATTGGCTGATGGAACGTGACGATGCATACAGACAGGATCTGAATGCGGGACGGAAGGTTGCCTGTGTGGTTTACAATGGAAAAATAAGCGAAGGAGACACGAGGAAAATCAAGGATGAAGCTGCGATTCAGTTGCAGAAAAACCTGCAACAATTCGCTTTCTCGGTGAGCCTTTATTGAACTTCGTGAGACTTACAGGCACTAACAATCAAACAGGCTGAGCCAATAGATCTGAACATAGTCACAAAACCACAGATGAAAAGTTTCGCCCCAGGAACCCTAGACAAAGCAGACGCCAATGACAAACGCACTGTTTTTGGAGTAAGCACTTCCTTGTGGAAAGGCTCCAGTGGGGGACCATGTGTTTTATTAGACGGATTGGAAGGTGGTGCAATCATCGGACTGGGTAAGAATGTTTCCTGGTTTTCAAGTCGAAAGCTTGCATGAAGCGATCTGACTAACTCCTATTCTTGTATACAGTACGGGGTTACGAGCTTCTTTCAGATCCATACAACCTAATTAACGGGTTTCCCGTTGGCCTGAAAGCAGCGTTGAAACAATTTTAGGGCTTCTGGGTTTACCTGGTTTTCGTGATAGCGTTACGCCGGTAAAGAGAAGGGAGGTCCTTGACGTCAAGAAGGGATTGAAGTCGACCAAAAATCCGCTTGTTAAACAATCTTACACTTAGAAGAAGTATTCATTCGACGGCGAAACAGGCAACAGGAATATTGTCATAAATACTGTGAGCAGCTATAGCCGGTTACGAGGCAGCCAATTCCGGCTCCTCTGTGCTGCGCCACTCCTAGTACGAGGAGCCAGAACAGACCTCTCCCTTCATGTCCCCCCTGCTCCTCCTTGCCTCGCGCTTGCTCCCTCTTTGCTCCCGTGCTCCCCAGTACTCCCTCGATGCTCCCCCATACTCCCTCGGTGCTCCCTCTCAAGCGGCCTTGCTCCCTTTCCCGAACCGAAACGGCAATCCCCAACCCTAAGTTCGGGGTGTTTATTGTTGGTATATGAGGGTCGGAAGGAGTATGTGCATGTAGATATATATTGGTTGAACTAACTAGAAAGCAGGAACTACAGAGGAAGAAGGTGAAAACTCTGAACCCCCTAGCGCCAGCCCTATAGGGCTCGGAGCGGAGATTACTAACCTCAGGGGTAGCAGTACAGTCAAAGCCCTATAACGGAGGTGGCAAATTGGCTCCTCCGTTCCGTAAATAGTTCTATAGAGATTATCCGTTATAGATATTTATATAAGCACCCCTATATGGGCCCTACCAAATCTACGGAGTACCTACCACCCCCTACCCCCCTCTACCCCCCCCATAACCAGTCCCTCAAATCCCTCTGCTTCAAACCCTTCATATGACGCTTTAAAAACTTTCTTTCATGAATTCTGAGCATTCGGCTGAAATTCGGATCAACTGAAAGTGAGGTTTGCTGCTTCTCATATAGCTTCATTGTCCAGCCGGGCCCATTTGACACTGATAATTTCACTAGCGGTGGAGCTGTAGAGGTGATAACCGTAGGTCTGTTGCCACCAGCGACTGCAGGCCTCCAATTTGGAGCGCCTCATCGAGACCTGATTAGAGTCATCATAGTACCAGGCCCGTAAGGCCTTTCGTTGACTGTTTTCCATAATAGATTTCCGTGAGCGTTTAGGGGGGGACGCCGATGGGTAAGTTTAATCTAGACATTTGATATAACGGACCTCACCAAAAAAAGTTCAAAAGGGTTCCGGTTGCGTTATATGGAGATTTTCCGTTAGCCCCACCTAAATTTGGTGGAATCCGGGCCGTGTCTCCGTTATGGCCAGGTTTCCGTTATTCGGAATTCCCCTATCAGCTTTGACTGTATCTTACATGCATGCGTTAAAAGTCCTTGCAGCGTGCGGTTGGCCCCATTGTGGGCGTCAGCGCTACAGTTTATCGCTTGCTGCACGCGGTACAGTCAGATTGCCCAGTTCTTGCTTTGGCGAGCGCCACAACATGGAATCAATTGTTAATTTCTTTTGTATATCATCAACTGATGTTCGCTTTGGTCTTCTATGGTTGGTGGTCAGTCCTGCCAACTACTCAGTCGATTATATGAACCGGGGCTTCGAAGGCTTGACGTTCTCTTCCAATTCTGGAGCCGTTGTTGTCCTTTCCATCTCCAGTCCATCTTTCATTTCTCCTTGCCAGCATAACAAAGATCAGAATGGCGAATCCTAACCCTCTCCCACCCCAACAACCTGGCACTTTCCAATTCGTTCCTTCGTTTTCGGGCACGCCAGCGCCTACAACGTTGGCTTCAGCTTACCTATGAACTCTCCCTCAGGTATGGGTTTGAGTATTATCCTCGTTTCCGTCGTAGGGCCCTCGAGAGCCGACTGAACCCGGTGCAGGTAAAACTGTTTATCGACCATGTTGGGAATAATGCTACACGGTTCGTTGATGCCAATGGAGGCGCGGGAGACCCGGTCGACCTCGCAAGAGCTGCACAGGATTTGTCATTAGCTATAGCGTAAGATAATGCCCCTTGCACTCCAAATTGCCCAACATATCATCATTGGATGTTAGTCAACTTTCCATTTTTGAGAGGCTTTACTGATATAACCATCAGTCCAAACCGGCCTGCGAACAACCCGATAAAATCTGTAATATACCCGAATGATCTGACAGATCCACGCCTTGCTTTCAAGTATTGCGGTGTGGAGATTCGATCCACCACGCTCTATGACACACTTGCGTATCTACTGTCATGCATCAGCACCCTACCCCCAAATAGGACCCCACAACCGGAAAAAGAATACCTTTTCCCGCTTGTCACTATCTACGCAAAATGGTGCAATATGCTCGCCACCTACGCTCGGGACGCTAACGGGGTTTTCATGTACCACATCGCCTATTTCGGTACTCCAGGTACCCCAGGGACAAAGGCGTTCCTCGGCTCAACGATCGGTTCCAACCCGGCCTTCAGAAATCCGATAAAAGATGCCAGAGCCACGCAGATGTCGAGGGGTCCTGACCTGACCGCTATCCCTCCTATTCGATCACAACCTTTGGTGAGCACTGGAGATCGTTTTGGAGGGTGCGCCGAGTCTAATTTCTTCCTTTTCGCACTACGGTATGTTCATTGCCTTTGATCTTCAGCTCTTAATGGCTTCGAACGTTGGCACACCGCTGAGCAACGTGAACGTGGTTCGTGCCCCAGGTTCAATTTGCCTCCCAATGGAGCAAGCGGCTTCGCATTCAACGTCAATCGCAACCAAGCCTTTCCGCCGCAATATGACCCGCAACCCCTGCAGGGCTGGTTGGCAAATCCCTGCGCGCAATCGTGCCAAGGGCTATTCACCCAGCTGGTGTTTGCCGGGAACCAAACCTTCCGCATCGGAAGGATCCAGAACGCCCTGAACGCAGGCCCTATCCCATCCCAAAACCAGCCCCCGCTTCCCCCAGGGCCACCTCCACCGTTGCCGGCTGGTCAACCGCTTCCTCAGGGCCCACCCCCTGCCCAGACGCTTCCACCACCGGGGGTACCCGGCCCGGTTCCTCCACCGCCTGGCTCACAGCCTGGTCAAGGAGCACCGCCTCCCCAGACAGCCCCGCCACCGCAGGCTGCAGGCCAGGGACGTGGCCAAGGGCCTCCATTGCCGCAGGGCGCGGGACGAGGCGGTCCACCCCCGCCAAACACATCTCCCCCAACACAGGGGCAAGGGACGACCCAAAGCCCTGGATCTGCGCAAGGCCTGGCGGGAAGACGCACAAGGCCAACTCGGTTCGGTCCGCCGCTTCCCCAGCCGCAAGCACGCGCTCCGTTGGCGCCGGTGCAGAACCCGATGACGAGCGCGCTGGGCACGGTGTTCTGGTCGGCGTTCGGGTCGGCTTTCAAGCCTGGTGGATAGAAGGCGTCGGGGTCGAGGTGATTGGTTTTGGGCATGTTGATTGTTTGGGTGTGAGTGGATGATAAAGTAATGGGTTGGGTTGGGTTGTCTTGGGATGTTAAAATGTAACGATTGTCATAATTGTTTCGCTCTATATATTGTTTAGATCAACTTAAGTATCTTCCTATAATACTTTTCTTTATCTGTCATTACGATAATTATATTCGACCTACAACTTATTTAGATTTTGTTATCACAATTAATCATAACACCAAATCAATAACCGATCCTTTTCTTCAGAGCTTATTAATCTGTTCACTGTTATCTTGGTTTACTGCTATGGAACAAGCTAGAAAGTGGCAAAGATGTATATATGTACACTGGGAAGCGGAAAGAGAGAGGAAAGAGAATGCCTACGAAGCCAAAGCGGACAAAAAGAACGCAGAAGGAACTGGAAAATCCAATAGAGAACAAGAGAATAGGCTTTTGTCCGCCACAATTATTTTCCAGACTCACTTCTTTCTCACCAGCGTCTCCATCACCCTTACCACCCCTCGAAACGTGCACTCACCCACCCATCGAATAGTAAAACCCCAGCCCTGCCGAACCCACCCATCCGTCCAACATCGAGAACCCTTCAGAAGGGAAACGGGGAAACTGACATCAGAAGGAGGAAAGGAGTAGGGAATCATCCGGAATGGAAGAAAGGGGGTAAGTATGGAAAGCAGAGGGTAGGTTTGATTGGATTGGACTGGACTGAGTTGAAAGGAGGAGACGGGGAGGATCCAAGTGGAAATGATAGCATATTCGTTCGGTGTCTGATGAGTTTACGTATCGGCTGTTCTATGAAGGGCTAAGTTCATTGCTTCATGGAGGCTAACGATTCCCTCCACGCGCTGCACCCATTGATCGTAGTGATCGGATATTTCATCCCACGGCCGCGTGCCTACAATCTCTGCCTCTGTGATAACCCAAGGGCATAGTAGTTCGTGCTCGTAATAACCGTAACCACCCATGTATGGGTCTGGCACACCATATGTCGTCATTTCGTCTTTGGCATTCAGGAGAGGCAGTCCTGCCCGCAAACGGGCTCTTGGGTTGATCACAGTGAGATATACCCGGCCTCTGTTTTTCGAACTCTGGCGGCGGGCTCGTATAGCGGCATCGTTGAAAGAGGAGGTGGCCGATACAACTGGTGTTGGGTAACCCCAGTTCCCCCAGTTTGAATGGTTGGTCAGAGCCTCAACACGGCTTGCTCTGGTTCGAAGAGGCATTTCTCCCGCTTCTGCAAGGAAACGCCCATTACTCTGAAGCTGGCTTCTCGACATGCTATCCCAGACTCGCACTGCCGCACCAGGGTAAGAGCTATAGTTGTCGATAAAAGGATCTGCGCCTTCTAATAAGTGAAAGTCCGTCAAAATCGGACTCCGGCTTACTTGTAGCAGGCAGAGGTTGCCAGTGTCGAATGTCCTCCTCGGGTTGAAATACATCTCTATCCTCGAGCAGCAATGTGTGTACCTGATCATGCCAAGTCTGCATTGAATCCACTTAAAAAAGAAGACGCAGTTTAGAGTGCTCAGGCTCCTTGTATCGCTGAATGGTACAGAGAAACATCTAAATCTAATAAGTGGATGGACGAGTAGAAGTGCTGAGAGTGTGACTCAATGTTCTTCAAAAGGCGCTGATTGGCTGAGTGTGAAACAAGGCGAAAAGAAGCGATTATTCAGAGGCGAGCCTCGTGATAAGCTGAGATCGATGCCCTCTTAACTAATTCGTCGAGAAAAATACTCAAATCTAGATTATATGTCAACACTTACTTGCACGGTTGAGAACTACACAACCTGATGCTTTCCACCATGGATCCAATGCCACAAAGGTCGGCACCCTTCTTAATCAATAGTCTCCCGGACGGTTCACCACTAGATGTGCGATTCGAACGCGCAATCAGAAAAGAACCGTAAGCAAAGCAAAGAGACCTTGAGAACGGAAAGGCATCTGCCCGACAGCAGCGGAAAGCCGAAGCGAGCCAGGCACTGAATACCACACGGTAACCCTGGGTGTCTATAAGGTGCCCAAATCCGTTCAATACTAAGTGAACCATCCTTCCGCACGTCCTGCCTGTCCCTATGAGCTCTCCGTTGCGCATGAGAATATACGGGCGGATGACCTTGAACGCCGGCGCGACCTCCTCGGTCCAGAGCGCCACGCCCTTGTAATTGCATTGGAAGTCGTTTGCGCCGGAAAGGATGGTGATAGCTGTTGATGCACGTGATGCTCAGAGCCTATTCTAATCGGGTTAGTCAGAGGTATCTGTTGGTTTAGTTAGCTGAACCTTCACCTCCACAGAATCTACACACATAGGAGATCGAGAGAAGCTGGGGTAAGGAGCTTCTTTTACTATTGTCGCGCCGAGTTCATACCAACCGATGCCGGGGCTTTGAAAGACCGTGGCTTTCAATCTCAAAGGTCTAGCACCTTGGAGACGGCCATTGGCTATGGCGTCATTCTGGATTATCGTGTAGGTGGTTAGGTGTATATTCCAATGAGCGGCGTAAGATGGAGCGTACAAGATAAGTTCTCGATCCGCTAGTACTAAGTTGGGGTGGTCTTAGATCCCACACGTGTATTGAAACGATTCTGTCCTTGTTGAATGGGTCACCACCGAACGAAAGGCCCGCTCCAATCATCTGGTCGACATATATGACATATATAACATACGCATAGTCATTCAGAGCTGGACTCGAAATCGTCGGTTTTCCGGCAGCATTCAACGAACACGGGCTAAACGGCATGACAACATTCCCCATCGTGCCAGTGGCAGGACCACCTCGTTGAAAGACCGCCCACGGGGCGTTTCCCTTGTCCGTACGAGATTCGAACAGCCAATAGCGTAGATTGTTGCCATTTTCTGCCGTGAGATAGCCACCAAGCACGGGGATCATGGCAGATTGGGCCATTCTCCAAGGAACCCGGAAGCTCCAGGGCACGTCCAGAGGCCAATAAAACGAAGATGGTTAAGGCTTTTGAGAGGTACTGCAATAGATAACCCCTGCCGGAGAAGGGCTGCCGAATATTGAAGTTTGGGTTCACGCAAGGTCGATGTAGTCTTGAATCAGCTTGAATGAGTCAATACTGAATCAATTTAACTCAAGATATTTAAAGCTTTCAAAAGAAAGAACTTAAAAAATCTTTTTAAGAGAACATGATGACAGTCAGTGAACTTTCTTTCATTACACCAGAATAAAAATTTAAGAAGTCTTGCAGCTCGTCAACTTGGGACCGTGCCTAGAATCCAACCAGTGGGACCGTGGGTAGAATGTTTGAGTCAATAGAGGTAGTTGTAACTAGGATACTAAGAATACAGAAGAAAGAGCCCAAGGGGAATCCGAGCTGTATTTTTAGGTAACCACTATGGACACCACCCGCCTTTGGATAAGGTACACACCACCTGAACTTTGCATTATGCATACACACCACCCACCCCCACTAAGCCTAATCAGGTAATTATTTTACCCCTGAAAGAGATTTGGCAAATGCAATTCTGTCGGCGCGTCTGAGGTGTGTTCGGATCGGATTTTCATTCCTCCGCCACAACGATGATAACAAACACAACACCAGCCCACCACTCAGAGTCACTCACCACAACGGCTCATGGCGTTGCAAGCTTCAATCAAGAAAATTACACCGCCAGGAAGTATCATCAACGGCCCGCCAACTCCACCACTTACCGATACAAAACCCGCTGCGCGTGTCGCAAGGATCCTTCGAGCGTTCAGGGACTACCAGGAAGGTGCCCCTCCAAGGACTCCATGGACAGTCTATAAGCTCAGCAGCGAAGAGTACGATGGACTGCTGGATCGGCTACAGCACGACGAGCTACTTCGGGGATTCGTTGCAGACAAAATTCGGTAGGCCGTGAACGGACTGGTGTTGCTGGCAGCCTACTAATTTAGTATCCAGATACGACTATGATCCTATTCAGAGCAAATTCATTCTTCGAATACCCACGACAATACACGATACCTTCATTGCTAGGCTCGTGACGAAGATAGAGAAGAAGTTAGAGAGTCTTGCCGATACAGAAATCGAAGCACGGCCTTTCATTGAGGGTATCAAGCCTGTATGCGGTGTACTGAATTTTCTTATAGGCGACGAAGATCAGCAGCAAAATATCAGACATGAACCTGATATTAGGTTTCAGCATAAGGATGCCGCGTGGCCAGGTGTTGTGATCGAAGTGGCACACTCACAGACAAGGAAATCCTTAGTCGACCTTGCAGACAACTACATACTTGGATCATACGGTGGCATTACTGTTTTGGTTGGTCTGGATTTGGATTACAAAAAGTCCAAAGAAGCTTCCATTTCTGTCTGGCGATTGAAGAACTTTACAAACGAGGACGGAGAGGTTGAAGGGGAAGTCGAGCAAGTGATTGACAACCAGGTAACTTGCACCTTACCATTTGGCGAGGTGTCTATTGACATGGACCAGCTTTTCAGAGATGCTGAAGGCAACCCCGTCCTTTCCTCATCCTCCAGCCTCGAGCTATCTCTCAAAGACTTCGCCATCAAGGAAGTAACCCATGGCGTTCCTGACTCATCTATCGTGATCGATTCCGAAACTTTGTGTAAGTTGCTGGATGAAGCAGAGAAATGGGACAACAAAACAATAACGATGCAAGGCGCTAAACCTCCACGATTCAAGAGAAAGTGGCGTCTGCAGACGCCCCCTGAGCAGCTAACATTTTCGGACGAGGAGAATTTTGTGGAAGAGGAACGGCGGGTGAGGAGGAAGTCGGAGAAGTTGGACGACCCTATGGTGAGGAGGATGTATCTGCGGAGAATAGCAGCCAGAACTCAATCTAAAAGAACACATCTATCTCGGATCTCAATTATTTTCTGACCTTCAATTAGATTGTGATTACAGCACAGCATAAAAGTCGAACGGCTGGCAAAAGCAATAATGGGCACTAGTGTGCCAAGTAGGATAGAAACCCAGCTATATACAGTGAACTGCCGGGACCCTCACAGTTATATCCTAAAAGTATGCCTCGGGCATCCAGTTTACCACTCCACGGGACCTGTTTTTGAACATTGGCTGACTCCTCTGAAGTGCTTGTGCTTACTGGACTCCCAGTGCATGAAACCCTTCGCAAGTTGAAAATTTGACCAAGGCACAGGTATATTCCATCGAGAGCATTTAGTATTGTATCCAAAGCTTGGCAGGGCCGCATGGGAATAGTGCGGAAAAGGCAACGTTCGGGAAGCGATACCAACAAGAACAGCAGCAGCATCACGAAGGGGATGTACTAGGAGTGGCCCTTTCCGGGCTTTCTGACAAGGATTGGGGCCGCCTGCAGTCTTCAGATTACTCTCGACGATGTCCCCACCTTCAACAGTCAGCGTCTTTCGACCCGCCAAAGAAGGCCGTATCCTCTCAGAGCCCAAGTATGTTCTCTAAGCAGCATGGCACATGACGGCCTCTAAGGAAACGAAACCCGTGGACGAAGGCGGAGGATGAAATTTTAAAGAAGATGATGAAGGACAAAACCAGTCTCACCCTCACAGCAGAAAGAAACTCAACTTCCTTCAAAAACCCTCGAAGAGATCAAGATCAAGATATGGCTCGTATGCCTCACGGTGCTCTTGGTCTGTATCAGATAGGATAGAAATCCGTAAAGGTATGGCAAACTCTGTATTTTTAAAGAAGTGCCTGGAATTACTACAAGTGTTTACATCATCTTGGATGCAGAGCGCATAAACTGTACATTGTCCGTCCTCAAGTCGCGAAAGACCATAGGTCCAAGGGAATAACGGCGGTCCTGAGCGGGGGAAGGAGGAAATCAAGAAACTCTGGAGTCGTTATGTGATCTCCTTCCGGCTAACAGCAACGGCTGCGTTCTCGCCGATCGTATGCTGGATGGGATATTGTAGAGGGGAGGCCCGCGGCCGCTTTTGAGAGAGAGTAGGTGCTTTAGTTCGGCATTCCTATCTTTGAATATAGCTCGTTCTAAAGGTTGTTGTATCTCTTGTAGGCGTGCACTCTTACGAGAAGATAGCTGTAGCCGTTCCTTCTTGATACCTTGAGGTCGATTCCCTATCAATGATCAGCCCAAGTGCACAGCAACGGGGATAAATGACTTACCTAGGTCTTTCTTCAGTGAGTGTTGACGCCCAACGTTTCGAGTATTTAGTTTTACTTTATGAGGGGCTGGATAAGATAGGACGAGGGGTGATTGAGATAAGTGCGCTAAAATATCGCAGCAGCAACCATTCCTATTTTTGTCTTTCAAGACTTAGGCACAAGCCGAGGACCAACAACGTCATCTCCCACGCGAGGTCACCTCCGTAAACTCTTAATCTAACAACCAAACTCAGACCAACAAAGCATACCAGCCTCAGTCATGGCATGCGCTGACCCCTTCCTCCAACTCGACGACCAGAGCTTTGCTCTGCAGCTTCAACTCGAAGAGATCGAAGCTCAGCGTGAGCTTCAATCCGGCAAATGGACTGAAGATAGTCCTCCGGATTTTGCATTAGCATTCGATAACTTCGAGGCCGAGCTCAAGAAGGCGATTGTTCTGGTCGAGGATCTGAAGTTCGCTCACAGCATTGCTAAAGCTGTTGATTCTGATGCTGTGGCCATCGAAGAATCAAGGGTCGAGGAGACACAGTCTGTTCAAGATCGAGACTTCGCCCTAAGCTTGAATGAAGATGAAAATCTGCCATCTCAGGATGTCACCGATTTGCCGGGGATGTCTCGCCTCGGAGCGAAGTCGATTGAATGGGACCATGTCCTGCGAGCTACAGAAGCTTCGACTTTCAGCATCGAGTCCTGTAGCACCGTTGCGAGTCCTTCGGCTCATTACGCTCACCGCCAGAGAGCTGTCCTTGAGCAATTGCCCCAGCTCAAAGTCGAATGCATTGTCTGTGGAGAGTCCGTTCATCCTCATCTCACAGTGCGTTTGGTATGCAGTGATGTATATTGCAAGCCGTGCCTCAAGTCCTTCTTCCTACGTGTTGCCAAGGACGAAAGCCTTTTCCCACCAAAATGTCACCGCCAACCAATTGATATCTCGACCATCGAAGCAGACTTCTCAGTCGAAGAGTTGACCGCCTATCGAAATGCTGAGCTGGAATTTACCAGCACAAATAGAGTCTACTGCGCTGACCCGGAGTGCGCCAAGTTTATTCCCATGCCGCAGCGAACCCCGGATTGTGCTTCCTGTGAGGCCTGTAGTGGTAGAACTTGTATGCACTGCAAAGCACTAGCACATGATGGGGATTGCCCAGCAGATGAAGCAAGGCAGAGCCTCATTAATTTCGCGGATGAGCAAGGCTGGAAGCCCTGTTTTGGATGCGGTGAAATGGTGTTTCGGTATGAGGGCTGTGACCACATGACGTGAGTGATACCTACTGCTACCCGTCGTGTAAGTAAAAACTGATCCAAATTACAGTTGTAGATGCAGCGCCGAGTTCTGCTACAGATGTGGTGTAAAGTGGAAGGAATGCCTATGTGGCGACTGGGTGCCGGAACTACTCAATCGAAGAGCTCAGCAGGTTGTTGACAGAGAGGCTCCATGGCCCATGGAACCTGCTATCCGTCAACAGCGCGTGGTGGCTATGGCACAGGAGCTACAAACAAACCATGAGTGCGACCACAGTGGCAAGTTCACTAAACTTGAAGGATCGCGCCGCGGCAAGGTCTGCGAGATGTGTGGCACGAGACATCGCAAGTACATCCTGTCTTGCAAACGTTGCCATATGCTGGCCTGCGAAGACTGTCGACGCCACAGACTGTAGGCCCTCGAATCTGTCGTTATCGAGGAAACGGCCCCATCAAATCAGGCATCCTCCAGACAAAGCATTCTCCGCATGATCTCATCATGGCATTGAGGCCCGAAAGAATGCTATAAACGGTTATACAGCGGGCGAATTTGAGAGCGATGATGGATGTTTGGACCGAAGTCTTTGAACATCAAGAGTCATGAGTTATTGTAACGTCATAGGACAAAGCAGGCGTTTCTTTCAATCTTTTCTTCATAAAGCCAATTGCAACTGGGCGGGTGAGCTCGTACAGTAGCAAGTAGGTCGAGCAACAATCTGTGCAGCCAATTTCCTCAGATACCTCTGGTTGTCTTCTTCCCATCTCTTGATCTTAATTGCTACATCTTCAACCTCTGATTCCTGAAATGTACCCTCTTAAATCTCAAGAGCACATCACATTTGAATGCTTCCACACTCCTGGTTTCTGAGGGGCCGATCTCAGGGTGGTTTTCCCGTCCGCAACCACTTTATGACAACGTCAAAGTGACTGCACGGCTCGAATGCCTTTCTCGATATCTTCTCCCAGCGGTTCACCTGAAAAACCCAAACGGCTAGCCACAGTCTATTCGAAGTAGGTGACCCCTCTTTTTCAGGTTCAGCTCCACCAAACACTATTGCCAAATTTTGTATCACTACCGAGATTCTCCTCAGCAGATCTCGGCCATCCTGGATACGACACAAAATGGAAAACTTCAGATAACTTCAGGCCAAAACATTTATCAATCGAGGCTACATTACTGACTTTTGTTGAGGTTCAACGTTTGACAATACGGATGGGGAGGGATTTTCTCGGTGCAGATACAGTGTTATATTCTCACTAAATCTCAACCTAAAAGCTGCTTGCTGCTACCATCAGGAAACTCAACGCTGTACTTTGCTAATATAGCAATTTGAGGTACATCGTCTTCTGTCATTTGACCTGTTCTAAACCTCTCTATTGCACCCGTCTCGGTGGCCGAATATCATGCGTCCTAAGGTACTGGTCCTGCTCTTTTTGATTTACCGTGATACCATCAACATAGGATATATCCCTCGTATCACTGCCATCGAATGAAGGCATAGGTTTCAGCAAGTTATGGCTTACAAAGATAACCTTTCTAACGACCTTCTTGATGAAGTGTAGATCTGATAATTGTCTAATGTGTATTCTACAGTAAATTGGCGCTAGCCCCAACCAGGTTAGCGGGCAGTGTAATGGCACTGCAACAACTATGTTCCTAATTAGGAATTATGTTCCTAATTGAACGACTAGTGACTACTCCTCCTGCTCCTACTATTGCTCCTACTGCAGCAGCTTCTACTGCAGCTTCTATTGCTTCAACACTTCTTACAGTGGTACAAATTGAATACCGTGCTACCGTACCGGCCGCAGCTACGAGCGTATCTCCTGTTGCAAGGCCACCCTAAGCCCAGAGCCGTTCGAAAGGCATCGATGTAACGATGAGCAGCCCTGTCCCTTCCGACGATCTGTTTGTATCCGATTCATATGAGCAGCATTGGGATCCATACGACGATGCCAGCCAGCAACAGACACAGGCGAACAAGCTTGAGTTTTGCCATTTTCTTGATTGGGATAGCGAGAGAATATATGATGAAGATCCGCCAAGCCATATTCACTACCTACCCAATCGAGTGGAAGGTGACAGTGAACAACAGGGCAATCATGCCAAAGGACACGAAGTAGGACATAGTTCTAACATCTGCTGACTACTGGGAACACTTCCTTGAGCCTAAGCTGCAAAGCTTTTTACGCAGAAAGAATAGACCACTTAAGTCCGAGGATACAACTGTTATGATCTCGGTTACGGCATGCTCTGAGCGGAATCTCACAAAAGGATTTGACGAGACAAGTATTAAATGGGCAGTCATAGAAAGTCAGCTCGCTGCATCTAAATTGCACTGAAATAGTCGCCAAGCTTTTGCCAAGTGTTACATCAGGTGACCTCTAATCACCTGACCGAACATCGAAATTTTCATTGACCTGTTTACCTGTACATAAGGTTGAGGAGTCGCCTTGCCAGCGAGTGTGGAACAAGATCAGGAGAAAAGAACGGGCTATTGATGTTATGACCAAGGTTCTTTACGCCATACGTTGCTGATAGCATCAATTGCGTTATCGTTCTGAAACTTAATCATTATTGAAAACCTATCTCGAAACGAGACGGGAAGGTTACCATACATTTCTAGTGGCTTTTCTTTTTAAGGGCTGGTGACATGGGAGCTTCTGAACCCAAAAAGGCTGCTCTGGTAAGGGGAATGTTGGGAAATCACTCCTTAGCCTGAAATACTAGCCAAGGAGCTTTAAGTAACAGCATCACTCCATAAATCCTTCATAACCATCGCCATAATTGTCAATTGTTTCTGTAGGACGCATCAAAGCTACGTATCTTATTGTACTTAACAGCCGTGAAATTCAACAGTGAAATGATCTCACTTATCTGTTCTTTGATGAATAGACTCCCTATTTAGATGATTACTGACGTGGTCCTTCCACTAGTCTCATGGTTCAATGCCATACCTCATGCTAACTTTCACCGTGTTGGTAGGTAGCTTTGATAAGTCCCCTTCAACTACCCTCGCGAATTCTGCCTGAACACCTTGATACCCCACGGCGGGTCTTTTCCAATTTTCTGTTTCAGTCACGGCATGGACTGTTATAGTCGTGCCGCTGAAGCTCTGAATATTCTTCAGGAGTTGAGTTGCGACGATTCAAGTTGAAGCTGTCATTCCCGGAACAAAGGCTGCTTAGGAACGAACGTTGAAAGCACAGATACTGGGTTCGCATGAAGGCTTAGAACGTCGATGTAGAAGTGAAATCTGGTCATGACGAGGTGCGCTTGTGGTAAAGGTCTGAGGCCGGTTTTGTAGAAGTCAAGAAGCAGAATTAACCCGTAGTGCGGAGCAAACAAACAAAACCGCGCAGGATATCGGGTAGTTAAATTCCTGCAGCAGGGTTTAGTGGCGTGTACTGTCACTTTAACCGGGATTTTGCTCAGGGCGAAATTGGGCGAGGAAGATTTCACCTGGAAGCCATGTTGATCACACCCTTCCATCCATCTTCATTTGTGTCTTGCTTTCTGCGAATACGACCGTTTTCAAAAATGGCATCTACAGTACAAATAGGCCAGCTGATCCAAGGATCTAGTAGCTATCACATTAACCAGCTATTGGAGGACAAGGGCACTCCAAACAAAGTCTGGCTTGCTATGTAAGAAGCTTTACCTCTTCAGTGTCTTCCAGTTCCCAGTTGGCTAATAGAAGGTAGTGGTGACAAGAACAACCAGAATTATGTGGTAAAAACTCTGTCTAACCCCTTTACCAGAAAGCAACGCGCGGCAATCGAAGCTTTTCGGGGGACACAACTCATTCGTCAGCTGGTCGATGAGGCCGTGAATCAGCCAGCTGTCGTGCTGGAATATCTCGACGAGGATCTTTTGAGCTTCTCGAGCAAAAGAAAACTGGAAAGATCGGAGGTGAAAGCAATCGGGAAAAAGGTTCTGCAGGCAATATACTTCATGCACGAGGCCGACTATGTGCATACGGGTACGTTTAACGACAATTAGGAGGAATGATCCGCCTCAAGCCTGCTAGATTTCGAATAGCTTACTATAGGCCGACTTACAGATATCAAACTTAACAATGTCTTAGTCAATCACAAAAACGGAGCATCTCGGATCACAGAAGTCAAACTGGCGGACTGTGAGTCGTCTGTCTTAATGGATGCGAACAAGTCCATCGCCGTGGGGCTGATCGGAACGGCTATTTTCCGTAGTCCAGAGGCTTTTTTTCAAAGGGGGGTAGGCCCAGCAACAGACATCTGGTCCTTTGGAACTATGGTGAGTTTTGCATATAGCCTCTGCTTGTATCAAGTTGCAGAGCACTCTCTGTATTAAACGTTTTCGTATAGCTTATAAGCCTCCTTCTGGGTCCGAGCTGTCATATCTTCAGGCCGCCACTCGGTACGCCAGATGCCGAATGGGATGTGGCGGTGCTACAGAGACACGATATGTTTTTTGGACCGTTTTCACCGAATCTTGCGAACCGTATGGGTGACGATGTGACGCACTTGCTCTTGACTATCAAGGTCCCATTGCACGAGAGACGACCTTTCAGAAACTGGAATCCTGATGAAATCGCGCTAGCTGAAGTGGAATTTATTTGCAAGTTGATGCAGCTTGACCCGGAGAAAAGGCCATCAGCAAGAGACCTTTTACAAGACAAGTGGTTTTCGAGTTGAGATAATCACATTTTAGTGTTTTCTCAATTCTATTGAGTACCCTACTACTATATTGATCGGTCCACCTGCAACAAGAGATCGAGTCATGGAGGTGTATTCTACTATCGCTATTGTAGCCCTCTTGTTCGGACTCTTTCAGAGAGCAGCCCTTTTCGAATACTTTCCTAATCTGGGCGTCTTGTTCGAAGTATTTTTTATGCCACCTTCCGGTCCGACTCCAGTACTTGATCGGGTCAGTGCTTTTCTCGCTAATATCGCTCGCCGCTCCCTGACTTAGTCTGTCCTCACCACCGTAGCTTGAAGACGACCTTTGTGGTCGCTTTCGGATGGGCTGGTCTTGAGTTCGAGGAGAAGAATGTTCAGCTTCTTGCGATTGCTTCCGTTTTCGATGAGGACCGGCGCTTTTCTGAAGGACCGATGGATCTCGTAGGACCTAAATCAGGTCAGCGGTATGACACGGCACGAGGGACAATTGAAGAACATGCTTTTCTGTCAGCAGGAATGCTGCTTGTTGAAGGAGAGGGAAATGCCTGTATTCCCCGGATATGGTTGTGTTTGGACACAGATTGCTCGCGAAGATGATGTGTTGCTCGTAGGCGTGCGCTCTTGCGAACAGGTTTTTGTTTCTCAATACCTCGAGGCCGCTTCCCTATTGATAGTCAATTAGAGAAGCCTGAGTATGAGGTATGAAAACCATCTTGGTCATTTAGCACTGAAGGTTGTAACCCATTTCTCCTGGTGTCTCATCTTGATTGACTGCGGGCCATGTCGATTGGAAGGCGAGGGCAGGAGAGGTGTTTAGACCACACCTCAAAGTTGGATTTACTCTCATAGTACGAAAAATGACTAGTGAACCAAACCAGCCGCGCGTTTAATCACCGCCCATCAAACTGCAGGACCGATCTAGTGTCACGTGGCAAAAAAATCAATAGCTGTGCCGTTACACCAAACAACGGCTCTAGGCAGCCATAAGGAGATGGATGGACTTTATAATACGTACACTCGCTGGGAAACAGGTTTCCCAGAAGGACGATCGTGAAAAGGCGTTGGGCGCTCTGGAAGAAGATGGATGTCCAGTGATTGAAAACGCCACAAATCTTGTCACTGTTCAACAGACCCTGGCGGCCCCGGTTTGCGCAGAAGGCGAATAGTGATTATGGAGCCTTGAATTTACCAGCAGGGCAATCTCGACATCCTGCAAACGATGGATTCTACCTAAAAAGAAGATTATGTTATTGGATTCAGGAGGATGCCACGTGTCTCTTGTGTTGAAAGCGGAAATGTCATGTATGAGGTATAGATTTCCGACATGGAATTCATCAGCATCGATCGCTTAGCCACATTATACCAACGGCGGCGGCAAATATTATAAATAACATCTTCCAGAATGTTGGGTCATTGCGAACTAGTACAAACTGTGCCATCCCATCTCTTCATAATTAGCGAAGAACGGGCTCGTCCTTTTGCCGAGGGAGAAAAGAAATCTCAAAGCCCACTCTTGTTCGAATTCGAGAAGTTACGAAGCGAGGTCAAGAGTCAGTACTAAAGATGAAAGAACCGAAGTTGAAGAGTTCGTTCGTGAGCTTGGGAAAGCCCGTAATGAGGGTGTGGAGTTTCATCTTCCAGTCGGAAAAAATTATCAAAGGCGAAGAATTATTGAGAGAGAGTACTTCTTCCGACATTCCTGGCGAAACCACTCCCTGAACCCAATCAACCTAGTAAGACTCTCCCCACTTTCGCAGAAGGCTTCTGTCAAGACAATATGCAAACGGGAACGTGAGAGCATGTCATGAAGCCCTCGACCAGTACTTCTGCTAGATGAGATCAAAGAACTTAATCAGTCGAAGAATCTAAAGCTGCGATCTTCTTTGATTCAATGCTTCTCAATTTAATTGTTTCAATCAGCGGATGATGAATCAATTCTACCTTCATTGAGAACTTGACATTGTTCAATGAGTGACATGCATGAAACTTAAAGTGGCTTGATCTTGAGTGCGAAATCTTCTGTGAAGTAGAAGTCTAAGATATCGAAGACGGTCTATAAGCCGCTCTAGCTTCCTTGGCTGTCTGTCTAAACATCGTGGATAATAATTAAAGAAAGTATTGTATCTTCGCTTAACACAACAGCCGATGGAGCGGTTGAGACTAAAATCTTCGTTGCAAGTCGACTTAGTAACATGCCGACTTTTGGTCTCCATTGAAATGTGCTTTCGTCGTAGGATGTGTTAAGATCTAAGACACGGTCCCTAGTCCCTTGAAGCCATTCATCCTGACCTCCTCTCATCCTTAAAGCTACCTTATGAATGGCTTCCTGTAGATGCATATCGAGTTCTGCGTTCCTCTCGAGAAGAATTTACGGCACATCTAACCATCCGGAATCTTAGCATGATCAGCCTACCCAAGAAACGGCTTTTATGGTAGCACTTACGTTTTCATTGATTTTTTCGATATCCCCCTCCGACGGTTCTTTGAGGAACCGCAAGTTCGTTCCTAGCTTCCTAAGACTCCATGCCCGCGCCCATTTGATACCCCATTCCATAGCGTAGCCATCGTAGGTAAAGTCCCACCCATTGTGGTACCACCTTTCTTCGGGGGCAATGGCTAGCCTAAAATCCCGTGCTACGTCTGCTGGTACGAAATCATCGTCTTTGAAAGTTAAGAAGAATCCCTTTCGTAAATTAGCCTGTGATATTATCGCCGCAAGCGGTCCGTGCGACTCTATATACTCCGAGAAATATGGGATATTGCCGTCGACAAAGCGTAATTGGAGCTCGAGATCTTCTAGTAGGGGGCAATGGTCGAGTATAAATCTGATAGTATCTGCTATATCCTCTTCACAATCTGATAGGTCAGGCGTGACCTCGAACCGAAGGTGCTTTAGATTGTTCAAACGCTCGGGTGAAATCGTGATATATGAACCGCCATAACCGTCCATGCTAGCCAAGTCTGTCATGTAGAATTTGGTATTATCATACAGAACCGAAAGAGCTTCTTCGTACACCTGGTGACACACCCGGAGGATTGAGCCTCCAAGAGACTGTGGGCGAGCGTATATACGGCATATGCAGAAAGTAAGGGGATCCGATAGTTGGAGATGTGGATGATGAGACTCCCAGTGGCAAGGGACCTTTCGGCAAGCCGTAGAAACGAAGAGTTCGTGATATATCTGGCGACGGAGCTCAAAGGGTAGCCCCATCAGAGTAGCCTCGTTGACAGGCTTTGAAGAGGTTGAACTATTCATCCTTGGAGTTGCTGGAAGTTTGAAGGATCTTCGGGAGCCCAAGACTTAGTATCGGGAAATTGGACCAGGGAATATATATACTCATAACAGCAGCACTTCCAGGAAGGAATGGAACTTCTGAGATCTTGTCGTACTCAACTCAACTTGAATGACAAGACTATAGCTATCGACCTGTTTCATTTTTATGGCCAACATATACGGCCTTCAAAACAATCAGAATCTCCACTTTCCCCTCGTAAAGTTTTGATATTCGCGCCGCTTAGACCGCATGATAGTTGCAACAGCAACTTTGAGCAACTCAACTTGCAAACCGGATTTTGTCGGTTTCTTTGAAAAAATGTCTTCATGAGTACCAAAGCTCGTCTCGGAAAATTTAACTTATGATCAATCACGATTGGCCTGCATACTATCGACGGACATTCCGTCGACTCTTCCAAGCTTTCGCGGTTTTCCTAAATGTTGGAATTCCAGTATCGTGGACCACTGAAGCCCCTGTCCTCATTGTTAAGTGGCAAATCCGTCATCAATTTCAGGACCCTGTCGGCAGAGATCCGGCTGGAAATCTACCGGCATCTCATCGTAAGTCCCATGGATTTAGGTCCCGGCTTCGATCAATTCGTGGTCTTCAATTAAATGAAGGAACCTTGTCCAGCATTACTTCGGGTCTGCAGCCAGTCGTATGTGGGAGCGTTTTGCTTCTTGACAGTGGAGATACCTGCGCAGCTTTGATCTTCTATGGTTAGCGAATCGTTCCAATTGAGTTTAGGTGGTTTACAATCTGATACAGCTGGTTTTAGTGGTTCTTTACTGGACTGACTCTGAGTGTGTCATTCGATCTAGATTGGGTCGATCTCAATGGGGTACTACGCTCGAGCTTATCTGCTACCCGCGGGTCCCATCTATGGCATACAGTTCTCCCGAAGTCTTGGGTACTGGGACCAGAAAACTCCTGTTGCCACGAGGGGCGCTAAAGTGACTGCTCAGAGATGAAGACTGCACCATGAGAACCTTGAAGTGCATGGTTATGTAGGTCTCAGATGGCCGTTGCGTTGCATTGCATAATCACTCCTTCCATCAGACCTCGGAAATAGTAGCACACAAAGTTATCAGTGGTGCTTGAACAAACAAGGGAGTCCATCGTGTCTACACCGACTCGTATTCGCTGCAGGCATGTTAAGAAACTTCGCAGGGGCAATTTGTGGCTTACCAACATTGGATAGTTTGTCGGGATAGAATAGTGGGACCTTGTCTGACTAGTTCATTGGCAAGCCTGAACAGCAGAATGGAACGTTTAACAAAGGCAGAACCACAGAAGGCTTGGTCTGAAATCCCGGTTGTCGAATATGCAGGTACGCAGGCTGGAAGCAGGTCTGACGTTTCATTTTGGGCTTCTTCGATTCTCTAGAGCATGACCAAGCCAATAAAAAGCATGACTTGGTTGATGTTCTCCCTTTCAAGTGTCCTAGAACAATTGCTGCATGTTATCACGAGTAATGGATTATCTGGACGCACTTACGGCTCGACGAAGCCGCAAGGTACCCGGTCCAAGGCTAGTATTTGGCGCATTAGGCGCTCTTAGTGCTGGGAATCTTCAAGACCCATGCTACTATTGAGCATGCAGAGTTCTTCTCTGGTTGTCCATTCTTCCCTTCTCTGTCAGTCGATCATCTTCAATACATCCTTGGTCCCTATCACTTCACCAAATGCATAACCAACCCCCTTAATCCTGCTTCATGCTGCGCTTTATTTGCACTTCCACACGCGACCTTCACTAATAAGGTTTCGAAGCCTCTACAGCACTTCTGGCAGTCGTATCGCAACAACAAACCGTCATAACCCCACAGACCACCACCCTCTGCACGCCTGACGCATGTAACAATTTCCCAAGTCCGTGTTGATGAAAGCATCATACGTATCTTTCGCCACCACAGTATGCCCGTTGGCAGCCTCGGCAATGTCAGCAATTAACTTCCAGTCTTCACTCCCCGTTACAATCGAGCCATCTGGACCCCATTTGCGGACAAATTGATTCTTGTATGGAGGAGTGAGCTCTGCTTCGGAATGACCATGCTGTGTGAAAACGGTCAGAAGAGAACTCTTGCCACAATGTGAAATAAGGGCCTTGACGTGAGGAAGGCAGCATGTGGTCATCGGGGGAAAGACATTAGACAGTTTACATGTCGACTACCAGGAGGGCGGTTGCCATGCTGGATTATGTGGCTGAGCAAGGTTGTTGATGCAGGACGATGTATGTACGGTCGCCTAGATACTGCACATGCATTTGCTATGATATTGTAGGAGATCGGATGATGGTGATGGGTTGAAGAATACCTATTCCGTACCTTAACCTAGAAAGTAAGGTACGATAATGGGATGTGCCGCAGTGCGCCAGGGGAGTCGGGAGCTGACGGGTGTAACTGCACAATCCCGGCGGGCCGGTAATCGTCAGCCTAATCAGACGGAGACTCTCCAACTATTTTCCGTTTTCGTCCTCGAGGTCTGTTCTTTTTCTTTTTCTTCAAATTCTCTGCAACCGCCAAGAAACTTACATGTCGCATTGCCGATAGAACGAATGAATGCATTTCTGAGGTTGTAGCCGCTACGCTTGCCCTGTTATACCCGTCTCCGCTGCCGCCCTTTCACTCATTCCGACCAGTCAAATGGCAGCGAACCATATTGGGGGAGAACAAGTCCGCCACGCATGATTGCAGAGCCAATGGTGCAGGAAAAGAAAGCCAGAGCTCCACTTGGTTGAACTTATAGATTGCCAGAGAAATGGCGATCACGATACTGTTCTCAAAATGCCATGTCAAAAATACAACAAGGCGGGATCTGTTAACGATGTTCGCTGCCTAGTCCCCAAAGTGCCACACTCGCTCTGGATATTTAGCCACCTGCACCTCCTGGCCCCACTGAAGCTGCCGTACCTTCCAAAGAAGCTGGTGTTCCCGCTCAAGTCCATGTTGCCATACCTCAATACCCTCGAGGCAGGACAAACTTTGGATCTGCTATTACAAGCCAGTTTCTTATTATCCGTTATGTAGTATTACTTGAGCATTTCTTTCCCTAGTACAGCAGACTCCGAATTTCGGCAATCAAGATTGCGGGCTTTAGGTTCCCATTTTGCAAGGCGGCATAGCTTTCAGGTCGGTGATGGCCTTGCAATCTCAAGGTATCTCTTTTAGGATTCAGCCTAGCGTTAACATAGCAGATCTTATATGGCAGACATTGTAAGTAGCTCCATTTAGCTAGGCAGTGAGACGGGTAGGATTTTGGGCAGCTCCAACGATTACGACCGAGAAACTCGAAGGAAAGCATTGGTTAACAGTACATTCTATCAGATTTTTGGGCCGGAATAGGTCAGGTAACCTTTCTTATCTAATAGGCCCTCATAGGTAGAAGAAAGTACCCACATGGCATCAAGATTGCGCACAGACTGCTTCGCTCATGCGCACTAGGCAAAAGACATAATTCTAACATCCGGAGAAAACTCGATAGCGGACCAAGGTCAGTCCAGGAGAAATCACTGGTGTAGGATTTGCCAATTCCCATCCATTGGTTACCGACGTCCTGTAGCTTAGGCATCAGCCTGCATCGGCATATGTCAGTCTTACTAGGTCATCTATTATCTTGGATGCAGCTAAGATTCCTTAGTTTGCTGAGTTTTCGTCCTCGCAAAGGCTGACGATAACGTAGAGCCGCGGAGGAAGTGGATATCTACTTACTCCCCACCAAGTGCAGATATTCAAATCCTAAAGCTGTCCAAAACTATAAGTCCTCCGTTTTGTTCAATGCGCGCCTGTTCCAACTTAGAAAGTTAGATCGCTACGGCTTGAAAGCCTGTAGTCGACTCGAGCGGCATTCCAAAACCGTAGACCAAGAGACTCCTGAAGATTTAGTCGGGGATGTTGACATGGAAGGAACGCTTTCCTAGCTCATTGTCATATCTGACTGCCAAACTCGGCAGGTTGCATTTTTCTTGTTACACGCGTGATCTTAACTTCATGCACCGAAGTTATCCGAAGACATTTTATCTTTACGTTACTATGAACGGTTTGAGACATCCACCTATGGAGCAGTCTTTTTTCTGGCTTTGTTCCTTAACTCCAAACGCTGCTATACCTGACTCTACACAAATTTGCTCCTTCCAGCAGCTTGAAGATATCTGTATCTGGGTCCTCTCGCGATCTTCAGAATCGTACAGCAACCATGGCATCCAATGAGAATACTATGGAAGAAGCTCAGAAAAGGAATGGCCTTGAATTGATCCCAGGGACTGAGATCATATCCCAAGACGAGGACAAAGGTTTGATTAGAGGCGAGACAGGAGGCTACGAAGGCATGATTCTGGTCCCTCAGCCCTCCAAAGATCCCCATGATCCTTTAGTAGCGTATCACCCCAGCTGGAAAACTTCCATTGTAGTCGCTAACAATGGCCTTAGAACTGGACTCCTCTTTGGAAACGGGTGGTTGTCATAAATCAAGCAGTGTTCATCTTCATCAGCCAGCTGATTCCCTTATCTATCGCGCCTCTTACCCCGATCTTTATGAAACAATTCGATAAAAGTCTTTCTCAAGTTGCGTTGCTGGTGAGCGAAATATCCACATAACAGCACCTCCAGAGCTCCTCGAACGCTAATCTCTATGCCTTTTCTCTCAAGACAGGAGCAACAATTATAGCGCTTGGCTACGCCAACCTCATCATCATACCCTTCAGCAACGTATTTGGCCGTCGTCCCACGTCTCTGATTTGCTCCATCATTTGCATCCTGGCGACAATATGGCAGGCCGTGACAACGTCATATGGCTCATTCCTAGGCGCAAGAATCGTCAACGGCCTCGGTGCGGCGGCAAATGAGAGCATTATGGCTGTGGTAGTAGCGGATGTAATGTTTCTACACGGGAGGGGGTCTTGGATGGGATTATTTTTGTAAGAATATCTACCCAGTGGTTCTTTACGGCATTGGTTTATCAAATAGTTGGTCTTATTTCCTCGGAGCCATGCTTGGGCCTATCATTTCTGGAGGTATCGCCGAGCACGTGTCTTATCGGTGGTTCTTTTGGGTGTGTACGATTGCACAAGGGGTAAGTACCTTAATATCCTGTCCTTCTATACGGCACGGGCTTGACTTGAGAGTGACAGTTTAATTCCCTATCTCTATTTTTCTTCTTTCCCGAAACCAAATACCAACGCTCTACCGAGTCGAAACCGAAAGACCGCTCGCAGAGAGCTAGCTCAAATCAAACCAAGGAGAAGCCCATAGAATATCCCCTTTCCAATCCCGAACACCAAACCCCAATGACTCCACAAATTCTCAACCATGGCCACCCCTCCCTTCACCAACGCTTCCTCCTCCTCCCCCGCCCCGACTCCCACGCCCTCCGCACCCTCCCCCTCACTAGCATAACCCCATTCCGCATCGCCACCTACCCCATCATCCTCTGGGCCTCCCTCGCCCTCGGCTTCACCGCCAACACCTCTCTCACACTCAATCTAACGCAGTCTCAAGTTTTCGCGGCGCCACCCTACCATTTCTCACCGAGCCAGGTAGGTTTCACGAATTCTGCGATGGCCGCGGGAGCGATCATAGGGTTGTTGACGGCGGGGCCGTTGAGCGATTGGGTTAGTATGAGGAGGACGAGGGGGAATGGGGGGGTGAGGGAGCCGGAGATGAGGTTGATGGCGATGGGGCCTTATGTTTGTGCTACGGCGGTGGGGATGGTTGTGAGTTTATTCCTTGCAGCTGATTTATGGACGGCAAAATGCTAATAGGATATATTTATGGGTAGGCTACTGCGGTTGGGTATCAGTACGGATGGCCGTGGGAAGCGATCGTTGTGGTTGGGTATGGCTTTGTGGGATTGACGGTTGTTACAGTTCCTACTATTGCTATTACGGTGAGTCCAGTCAATTAGCACGTCTTCTGTGACGTAGGTGAGGCATGACTGACGGCCATATAGTACGCTGTGGACTGCTACAAACCTATTGCGGGCGAGATCATGGTGGTGGCTACCATCTGCAAGAACACATTTGGGGTGCGTATAGATTTCCTCGTCGTCGAAATACAATCTTACGATTCCACATGTCGCTCTGCTCATACTGATGTCCTCGAGCTTAGTTTGGTACCACATACTGGCTTAACAATTATGCCATCCGCTCCGGCTACATCCGTGCAATGATGATTTCCGCTGGCCTTGCCTTTGGCATTTCACTACTCGGTATGGTGGTCTTCTGGATTTGGGGCAAGAGGTTTCGCCGGTGGACTATGCATAGCTGGGTGCATAAGCTTTGATGGTTGATGTTGATGTGGTGCAGCGATAGTTACATTAGTAAGTGTGTGTATCTTCTATGTAGTGAGGTGCAGTAGCTAATGAGTAGGTCTGTGGGTCAGGTGACCCCTTATTTGATTGGGCCTGTTTCCTGACTCAGCCTACTGGCTTCTGCAGTTGAGATGAGGGTGATTCTTCCTTGATGTTTGGGATGGAGACGTAGAGCTGCAACGTTGGGGTCTCTAATGGCTCTTGTGGTAGGGGGTTTGGTCGGTCTTTGCTTCTTGGCTGGACAGTGAACATTATCACACGACTTGCGATACTTTCCAGGAATATAATCTAGCATATCTAATCCGTTCATGCGGAAGGATCGAAGCGGATACCATGCTCTTTTACATGACTTGAGAATGATAAGATGACGGGCTTTTTCTTCATACTTACTTCCTCAAAACTGCTAGATATTTCTAGAAACGGCAAGTATCTCAACAGCGATGAAACTCCCCATCCAAAACTGACTTGAATCTGAAATAGCACGAAAGAGTCTGAATAAGCCACAAAAAGCAAAAATCCACCCAAATCCCAGCCAGCCATATAGACTCAGCCTACCCCTTGGGTAGGTCACGTCTAACACTTGATTCTTGTTGAAGGGTTTTGAAGTGACTATAAATACTTTCTGAGATAAGTACTACGTAAGGTATTGAACTTGGTGACGATAGTAGCACGCGAGTCGTCACAATTACATAATCGCGTGTGGCTGGTGTTTAAACACTGAAACGAAATCTTCAATTGGCATGATCAACATTTTGCTGAGACTCTGTCCAGATGAATGACTACGGACACAGCCATCTTGAAGGTGGTAGGACTGCTTACAGTCGACTATAAAAGATCCACACCCGTGGCCTAATATCAGTCACGATGTCTGAGACGAAAATGCGAAGCAGCAAGAGATTGAATGAGCTTGCCTGACAGCGTGCACGACGATGGCAGAAATACAACGCGCGAACAGCGTAAACATACTAAGCGGCGTCTTTTACAAGATTACGATTGACTCGCAGTCCGTCAGTGCTGTAATTGCTGCACGCCAGATGATCGAACGCTTTACCAATACAACCGACCATCAAGCGTCAGACGATGCGGGTCCATCCCATCCCATATTTGCACCTTTGCATTTTGCGCCGGGTCAGATAGATGCTTCAAGAGGGATTACAAGAGAAGGCGTAAAGAATACACTCCACTAACAAATTGTCGAGGGGCTGGAAGATTTGTTGCAACCGAGACCATTGGTGCACTTGGTGCGAGCACATGCAGAGACACGCCGTGAGACGTCCGAAAGTGAGAAGCCAGTAAAAAGAAATCAAGAGTGTATATTCGAGTTTTCAGAGCACATTGTGATTTAGTCACTGCCTTGAGACCCTTGAACACTGTCAAAGAGAATGGAAGAACATCTAGCAATACAGTGATCTCAAATTAAGAATTGTCTACAGATTTGACCCCGATGTCATTTTCTGGAAAAGAGTCGTTGCAATCTTGAGTCTTGTTCGATGATAGTGGTCCCATCAGCAGAAAACAGAGAGACCTGGAGACTATCTTAGTCGAGCATGCGTTAGGCACCTTGGCTGTCCCTAGTATTAACGAGAGTTCATTCTCCGACCTTTCCATACAAAGACATGCCAACTTCACCTAGTCGCTTGCGAATACTTAGATGTTCATTTCCGCTCTGCAAATGCCTGAACGGCTATGGGTTTTTGCTTGTCAATTCGGTCTTGTACCTACTAATCTAAGAACTGCACATTACACAGCAAAGTCTCTTCGATCCTCACTGGTCTTGACTTTCTCTTACCGCTTAATGCCTCAATACATCTTCCATAATCGTTCGAGCTTGTCTCGTTTTGATTTGCTTCGTCTAAAGTCAGCTTCTTCCCACAGTTTGGATTCTTTGGTTCGTTTCCTACTCTTTCATTTCAATCGTCACTTCCATTCAGGCGATTGTATCTACGTACAATTTTCCAATTCTCCGAGTCTCAAAACTTAGGTTCCACGTTCTCAATCAAAGTGCAATTCGGACCGGGTCATTGGAACCCGACCCTCGGTCCAAGACAACCGAGAGAATAAGAAAATATTTTTCGTTTATCTCTCACTAAGCTAGCTATCTGATATACCGCGATGATCTTTCTTACCAGCCCCTTAGGTCGACCGTTCATCGAAGCGTTATCAAACCTTGGTTGACCGTGTCCAACAAAGATTGGGATGTTTCTTATCCAGAGAGCGGGGAAAGAGGGCAAGATTAGGTCCTTCCTAATCCAGTCACTCTTTCCCCTGTGATAAATTCCTACAAATATGTATAGAGATAACGATATGATATAGTGGCAAGTGACGTAGTCTGGAGGACGTCGGTCCTCGACCAGGGCCTGTATATATGCATCTTACAGACCCTTTTGCAATATCAGATCAACCATCACAATGAGTAACACCGGAGGTGCCGTTGCCGTCTCATCGACCTCCAGCGATCTCACGGATGCCACGATTCGCTATATAGATGAGAAGTCTGATTCCAAAGATGCTGGAGATCCAATCAGTAACGAGCAGAATGGCGACGTCGTTTCAGTCAACAACGTCCAAAGCGACGCGTTTCTCCTGTCTCATGAAGAGCAATTCCCAATTGATCCCAACGAAATAGAAGAGACCCAACAATTTACTTTCCGTGCCGTCTTGGTTGGCTGTATCCTCGGTGGAGTTATTGCTGCCTCGAAGTTGGTGGTCAAGCATTCTCTCCTGCGTAGTCCTACTAACAGCTTTGCCAGTCTCTACCTTGGGCTGAAAACCGGCTGGACATTTGGTGCTTCCTTGTTCGGCTCCATTTTTGGCTACGCCATCCTCAAGCCACTCTCGAAGACACTCCCCACAAACTTTGGTGGGGGATATTTTGGACCCAAGGAAAATGTTTGCTGCCAATCCGCTGCAACTGCAGCTGGATCCTTGGGCTTGCTCTTTACCTCGGGCTTCCCAGCGGCCTATCAGCTCGGTCTTCTAAGCGCGACACCAAAGGAAGATATTGGCAGGCTGATAACCTTCACTGCCTGTTGCGCCTACTGGGGCATGTTTCTCGCCATACCTCTTCGAAAATTCTACATTCTCAAGCAGAAGCTGGTCTTCCCAAGTGCCGTTGCAGCGGCACATACCATAAGGTCTTTACACGTTGGTCGGAACGCGGAAGCAAATGCTCGTAAGAAGACCAAAGCCTTGATCATCGCCTTCATTTGTGCCATCACACTTCGTGTCGTCTCTGAGTACGCGCCAGGTGTACTATGGGACTGGCACTGGGGCTGGGCGCTGTACAGGGTTTGGAATTTCAAAAGAATGATCACTGTCGAAAATTGGAACTGGGTGTGGGAGTTCACCCCGGCATTTATAGGTGTGGGTATGCTGACAGGTCTTAACGCTTCTTGGTCCTTTTTTGGCGGCTCTGTACTGGCCTGGGGCGTTGTTGGCCCTGCTCTAGTCGCCACAGGTAAAGCGTTTGGTGTTGCTGTTTCTGATCAATATCCTGGTTACATGAATTACATGGGCATGGTTTTGGAAGATCCTATCAACAAACCAACCCCTCGGTACTGGCTTATTTGGTAAGTAGCTTCCAAAGATTGACTAGATCAAGTCTGACTCTTCTATTCCCAGGCCTGGCACGATGTTATTGTTATGTGCATCATTTGCAGAGCTCGGCGCCAATTATAAGACACTCTGGGCTGCGCTTGTTCAGGCCTTGTCACCGCGCTTCAAATACTTCCGCAAAGCAGAGATTGATGAGAAGGATCTCATTTACGACCCAGCTCCGAAGCACGAGCAAGTACCATGGTGGCTTTGGACTGGAGGCCTCGTGGTGAGCGCCTTTTTCACGTGCCTCGTGCTTGGTCTCCAATACGGGCAGAACGTTGGCGTCACAATACTGTCGATAGTCTTCGCATTCATCCTCAGTTTCATTGGAGCCGAAAGTAGCGGTCGAACTAATATCACGCCCGTCACAGCTATCGGAAATGCCAGTCAACTGGTCATTGGAGGTGCTACCCGTGGTAAATACCCTGTCAAAGATGCGCAAATGCTCAACCTGGCCGGCGGCATGCTGGCTTTGGGCGCATCGGAACAATCAGCAGATATGCTCGGTGACCTCAAAACCACGCACCTATTAAGAGCAGCTCCCGTTGTTCAATTTTACGCACAAATGATAGGCGCGCTGGTCTCGATCTTTATGAGCGTTGGAATGTACATTCTATTCTCAGCAGCCTACCCTTGCATCAACAGCCTCTCAGGACAAGCTCACTGTAGCTTCCCTGCCCCTGACGTTGGCGCTTGGAGAGCAATTGCGATAGCAGTCACCAGCCCAACTCTTCCAATACCGCCGTCTTCTGGCTACACGTCCATTGCTTTTGGTATCCTGGCCGTAACTATTACGGTTGTCAAATATCGCTTTGTCCCCGTTGAGAAACATGTGTGGGTTCCAAACCTGAATGCAATTGGAATCGCTTTTATCCTCAACACCACCACATACCCCTCAGCTATGGCGGTTGGATCTTCAGTTGCATTTCTGTGGCAAAGGAATTACCCAATGGCGTACGGAATGTATTGCTACGCCATTGCAGCGGGATTCATTGCTGGTGAAGGGATGGGAGGAATTGTTGGTGCCATATTACAAGTCGCCGGCGTTTCTGGTAACGTATATGGAACTGCAGCCGGATGTCCGGCCTTTACTTATTGTGGTTGATTACGGCATGGTCGAATGTCGAAAACCGTATCAGCTTCCCTGACGACCTTGTTGATGAATCAGCTAGACCAGAGCAATGTCCGGTTATTTCTTTCACATTATGAGATATGGAATTTTCGAGACCCCAAAAGATGTTACGGTTTGTACTGTAGGGGCATCATAATAGATCAACTTAAACACCTCGATCGGTACTGTACGTGAGCAAAAACCGTGTCTTGTTCATTCCTGAATGCTCGTCAGCTTATCAGAGCCCGCTGTTTCTCAACCGCTTTTGACCTTAATTCCTTTTCTTTTCTTTTCTTCCTTGGGCGAGAGCTTCCCACTAAAAAGATGAGGTACTGCTTGCCCAGTCCTGCACCTGGCGCTCCAGCTAATCAATCGAATTTTCAATCCTATCAGTAAGAAAAGAGCAACCGGCATGCCGAAATGGCCTCGTCGCGTGGACGAAGAGCATGGGATTGGAATAGCAAGTGCCAAGTTTGGATATATAGCCGAATTCGGCTATCATGTAAATTAGCATAGGGCTGAGGACCTGTAATAATCTCACCCTTCATAGCTAGAATCTACATGCTTTAGTTACCTACGCTCATTATGCGCCACCAGAAGGCCACTGCATACTTACAAACCCCACTAGGTCTAGCTAGCTGAGCCGGATCAGCCCATTGATTCGAGCATTACGGTACTCGAGGTATGTACGGCATTCTACCCCCACGACAAATGTCTCTTCGTTAACGAGCTTCCTTGAAACCCGATTCCTTCCCTAGTCGCGGAAAATACATAGAAGGGTTAACCTAGCACTCGTCTAAACCTAGCAGTCGTCCAGCCCTATAGGGCTGATAATTTACATTTCATATTTTATTGCTTCAAACGATTCGTTTTAGGTGAACTACGTAGCTAATAGGACCTCTTTGGGGCCCTTCTGATAAGCATGCCTCGCCCTGATTGGCCAGTTATAGATATCACGTTATTTCTCTGCTTCTGGTTCTGGTCCTGGTCCTGCTTCCGCTTCAGCTGCCCGACCCGTAGCTTAACTATCAGCTGCTTCTTCTTCTTTTGTCTAGAGCTTGCTGTCATTGAAGTAAAGAGCTCAGGGCCTAGACGTAGTAGATCATTGACCTCTCTGTTTCACACATTTGTTTGTTGAGCTGTGGTTACGACAGCTCGTTTTCGGGTAGAAGAAGGTTTTGAAGTAAAGAGTTCAGAACCTAGACGTAGTAGAGAATTGACCTTCTTTTGCCATACTTTTGTTCGTTGATTCTCTTTTCTTTCATCAACAATCTCTTGATTCATGACTCTTGCAGTACCGTAATTACCTCCAATTCGATTTATCTTTTGCTTCTTTCTTCTATTGAGAGGTTGAACCAGTCAGCTAAAATATCGTGATCCTGAGTCATAGCACGCTCTTTGTCAAGCGGAGGAATATATGCTGTTTTGATTTGCGGATGACGTTTTAGGAACTTCTGGGGCCAATTGATTCCGACTGGCTTATCGTTCCCCTTTTTTATTAGTAGTTCTTTAGCTATCGAACGTACTTGCTTCACACGAGGAGGCCAGCCCCAAGCCTGAAGACGTAGAATCCAGTCACATATAGCTGCTTCTTCTTCGGGGCTAAGTCTTTGGAAATGCTGATTGCGTACAGAAGCAGCCTTTCGACCATTGATTCGATCCGTAAGAGTACTCTTTGGTATGCCATGTTGACGAGCGATTTTTGTTTTGGAAGGATTTTCGTTGGCTGCTGTAGCCTCATTCCAACGGGCTTGAGCAAGCGTTATGCGCTCTTCCTGTGAAAGTTCGATATCTTCAGAAGGTATGAAGGACATAGGGGGGGTGGGGGGGGGTGGGTGCCACCGTTTTGCTGATATGTTGAAAAATTATACGTTGGTAGCAATAAAATATGAAATGTGGATTATCAGCCCTATAGGGCTGGACGAGTGCTAGGTTTAGACGAGTGCTAGGTTAACCCTTCTAGCTTGAAGCCATGCGACCATCTGACCTTCCGTTAAAAGTCGTCGGTCTAAGGCGATCATGACATCTTGTACTGCACCGCCACACTTTATCAATTCGAGCCTTCTTTTAGACTTTGAAGAGAAATAGTAGGGATTGAGGAATGGGAATGTGATAATTCCGAAGATGTGCGCGTAATGCTTCCCGAAAAACATGAGTGATTCACGATAATACACGATGAACATGCATCATAGTGGGATAGTTGTATTGACTACCTATACTATACTGCTGTTTGAACATTAAACAAAGTCTATAAGCGAAGAACTGAGCGAAAGTGGGGGGCACGGATAACGATGATCGCCACGGCCATGAGGGCATCCAGGCTTTCGTTTGCGCTTCTGCGGTTTATTTCCTTGACGGAATACCACAATAGACTCAGCAAAGGGGTTCCCCACAGGTTCCCAGGTAGGTTTCCTATCTTCCTAGTCGACTTTATACTAGGTCTTCCCCTCCCGGTCTGTCTTTTCTTCAAATATGCTGTTGGTAGCTCATTTCTTTTTGGAATCGACTGATCCAGAAGCATCATCAGACCTGGCAACTCCGTAGAGGATTTTCTTTGCTGTTTAGGTGAAGATCCAGACGACGAACCGTCTCGTTCTTCAACCAATGCTTGTGCTCGCTTTTCATGGCGTCTTTTAAGGTTCGCCTTCCTCTTTATAGCCTCAGACTGGGACTTCTTGCTTGGTCCATCTTCTTGCCGAGCATCGAGACTGGTGAAAGTGTAAAACGCTCCTGATAGAGCCGCTATTGATCGTGCGACGAGCACATTCGTATCAAGGTCATTTGAAGCTTCAGGTGCATCAGTTCGCACAGTATCTTCAACCTCATGATCAAGCGCTCGCAAGAAAGCAGGCATGGCGAGGTGTTTGTCAAAGCGCACAGTGTATCCACCAGGAAGATGTTCAACAAAGACGCCCTCGACAACATCAGGAGTTCCACCGATAGAAGATGACTCTGGACGATGAGCGAAATGGTTGCGATAATTAAATCAGGCATCGGGCATATTCAAGGTGGTTGACTCCATCCTTCGCAACATTGCCTTGGACCGTTTGAGCTCGTTTTCTGTTTGGCCTGTAAATCGTATAGACCAATAGTGACCCTCACCTGCTTTTGCCCTGCCCTTGCCTTCGCCTAAGCTTGTAGGCTTGGAATCTAGGCGGACTTCCATGTTTCTGGACTCATCGTACAAGCGTATACCGACAAGGTTGGCTTCATCGGGTAAATGGAAGCGTTGAAGGATTGTGGGTGATGGGTCAGCTAATACGGTAGTGACCTTGTGGATTATTAGCCATGGTAGACAGCTTGAAATTCTGGAAATTACCTTGAGCTCCATTTGGAGCGACTTTGTGTCTCCTTTGTAGACTGGAAAACATTGCTCCTCTTTCTTCTCCGGCTTGTACTCGAAGATGGGAGTAAACCCATGGCCACCGTCATGAGTCAATGAGCTGCATGACTCAATTCTCTTGACTTCAGCCAACCACTCTTTGTGAGCTAGGCTATCAGTTTGACCTGTAGCTTTGCGTGCTTGTTGATCGCTCAAGCTCGTTCCTGGCAGTGGAGGGTTCATGTTCCCAGAGGAGGTCTGTCTCTTATTTACGGCACCCATATTGTTGATATGCTTGTGCTTGATGGATTTGCCCATGGGGGTGATGCTGGCAATGTTTGGAGACAAGGTGATGACGCGCCACCGAGATTGAAAATTTGACGTGGCAGAGGTAGAAGTAGACTTGTGAACTCATTGAAGCGAGGCTAGTAAAATTTAAAACTTAACAGGGACATAGTATCAGCTCCACAACTTTCCAACTACATGATTAATAGAGATGCATATTCTTCCGCCACTACTGGAGAGAATATGGGTACCTGCATTTCACTAAGCAAACGATGCCGATGGTTACGAGTAAGGTACTTAATATACTTTTGGGGACGAAGCGGAAAGAAAAACTTGCATATGCGAAACATAAGGTATGTTCAAAAACATTTCAACCTCGGGTCAACATTCTGAAGTTGCCTAACTCAGGTATAGAATAGTACATTTACAGCATATGAGAAGCATATGCAAAGCATGAATTTCGCCCTGCTTTGCCGCAATGCGATCAGAGCGACGTTTGACAACAGCGAGAAATGTGAAGTGCGTTAGCAGTGCATATGCGAAGCTTATGCTATGCATATCTTTGCTCTTGACATCTGTGATGATCTTTCTAAGACACTTGCTTGAGAAAGAATCTAAGAAAGATTTTAGCAAAGCATATGCGATGCATAAGCTGAGTTCATTATTAGCTTATGCTCAACATATGCGTGCTTTATCTCCATCTCTAATTCATTTAGTCACGCAGATATCTCGTTCGCACCGTTTTTTGCGATAATGCTTTCTTCGTTCATTGATGTCTCTATAAGCTCAGTCGATGCTGCGCATATGCACAGCTGATGCTCCCATGAGTGATGAACATAATTGCACGTTTGATTTTTGTGACCTCGCTTAATTCTAGATTCGAAATAATTCCGACCCGACGGCCACGTCGGCGCCTGCTGCTTTCCACTGCTCAAGACCAAGATTGATGACGAGGCGATCACCGCGATGCGTCCCCGGCATGGGACCAAGCAAGTATCATGGTACATATGAATCTAAGAGGCAGAACACTCCAAGACTGCAGCAATGGATGTAAGTACTCCGCCTGTGCAATAGGGAACCAGGGGTCCTGATACTTGAAAGGCCACTCGTGCTACTGCAGAGCATCCCATCAAACGCTTTGGACTTACAGAGGTGTACGCTGCCACCTCTGATACACACGTCGATGTCGTTTTTATCCATGGTCTCCACGGAAATCCACAAGACACTTGGTCGAGTACATCGTCGAGTACGATCTGGCTCGTGACGCTTCTGGGACCTATTTTGCAGGAAGAGAAGGCACGCATACTGGTCTACGGCTACGCTGCAAACATTGCGTCGTTCACAGATGGCGTCTCTGGCGATAAGATACATAATCACGCCGAACAATTGGTTGCGGAGCTCGCGGCAAACAGAAGGGCGAGCAACGCCACGGAGCATCCTATTATCTCTGTGGCCCATTCGCTTGGGGGACTCGTCGTGAAGCGCGCATTGATACACTCTTCTGAGATAAGTGGCAAGAAGACAGAGCATCTCCGATCAATCTTTATCTCTACGTACGGTATAATATTTCTTGGGACACCGCACAAAGGGTTGAATACCACCAATTGGCGGTCACGATTAGAAGCCATCTGCCAGGTTGCTCTGCCGGACGAACTCAGCAGTGAGAGTTCACAGCTGATCAATATATTGAAGTCCAACAACGAGACGCTCCAAAACATTGATCGTCAATTCATTCACCTGAGCCCCTCTCTGCATATGTTCTTTTTCCACGAAGGGAAACCTACACATCTGGGAGGAGAAAGATGGGAATATATCGTCGACGAGGAATCTGCCTCTCCAACCATACAAGACGTCGAGCGTGCTGTTATTCAGAAAGACCATATGCAAATATGCAAGTTCGAAAACAGCAGCGAGCCTGGCTTCCACCTCGTGACAGAAGCGATACACCGATATACGAGTGAGGCTGCGGGGACCATCGGTCCGCGATGGGGTAGGGAAAAGGCCGATCGGCTGGCAAAAAGGGGAGCCGAAGCAGAAGAATTACTTCGACCTAGTACCTCCGGCAGGTTTAATGCTCGCCCTGACTCAAGACTATTAGAGAAGCCCATTTTCTCGGTAAAGTTTTCTCGAGACGACGATTTCGTTAATCGGGAACACATCTTTGCCGAAATCGAGAGGCAGATGGATTCTTGTTACTGCGTTTCCTTGTGTGGATTGGGTGGAGTGGGGTACGTGAAACCTTTGATATAGAAGCTTACCCTACTGACGGTTGGGTTCCAGAAAATCCCAAATAGCCATTGAATACGCTTATAGATTTCGGCAAAGCAAGCCCGAGAGCCATGTCTTCTGGGTGTACGCAGCGAAGTATACTAACTTTGAGCAGGCCTACATAGACATTGCACGCAGACTGAAGCTTCCTGGGTACGAGGATTCAAAAGCCGATCTTTGCAAGCTAGTCGCCCGCTGGCTAGACGAAGAGGTCAACGGCACTTGGCTTATGGTCTTGGACAATGCCGACAATGCTAATGTGATTTTTCCCTCTTTTGACTCTGGTCTTCTTTCAGACAATTCTGATGAATCGCCTACAAATACTTCAAGCAATCAAAAACCTCTGATTGAATTTCTCCCAACGCAATTGAGCGATAAGAAACGGTTGCTTATTACAACGAGGGATAGATTTGTTGGTGAACAGATTTTCGATAATAAGCACTGTGTCGAGGTATTGCCAATGTCTCCTCAGGAAGCGAGTCTATGCTTGCGATCAAAATTGAAACTATCTATCGGCATTCATGACGAAATCAGCTCCGAGAAACTGCTTGACGTTCTTGCTTATATCCCCCTGGCAATCACGCAAGCTGCCGCATTCATGCGGCGTAATCGAATGACTACGCAGGATTACCTCGAAGCGCTTGATAAGGATCGGCAGAACCTCACGGATTTTCTGAGCTATGAGCTGCTGGGAGATCCTAGGAGGCAACGGGGAACTTCTAATTCGGTTTTTCGAACATGGCGGATATCTTTTGAGTATATTATGCAAACAGAGCCGGCGACAGCGCAATTACTTTCGCTAGCAGCAATGCTTTCTCCCCAGGAGATATCGGCCAAAATGTTGCGGCAATCAGTTGAGAGAGACGTAGATTTCTGGACAGCCAAGGGGACGCTCCAAGGATATCATTTGATTACCAATGAGCTCGAAACAGAAAATTTTACCATACATCCTCTTGTGCAAGCGTCCTTGCAGTACTGGCTGGAGCAAAAGCAGCAGAAGGCGATATATGCTAGTAAAGCTCTGAAGCTTCTAGCAGAGGAATTTCCTATTGGTGAATATGGAAATAAAGAGATCTGTGGAGTGCTATTTGCCCATGCTCAGGTCGTTCTAAGCTATCACTGCAATCCAGAGGACCAGAGGTATCGTGCAGCTCTTCTGCACAATCTTGGATGGTTCGAATGTACTCGAGGGAACTACGTCGCTGCGTACCAAGCTATCTTCGAGGCTTATAATATCCGTCAATCCTCAAATGAACCCGATACTATCGCAACGGACAGCTTGTCTCTCCTCGCTGTCGTGCTACGATGCCAGGGCAAGTACGAGGCGGCGGAGGAGATGAATCGACGAGCATTGCAAGGACGCGAGAAAGCGTTGGGAGTCGAGCATCCCCATACATTGACCAGCGTCAACAACCTAGCATTAGTGCTACGAGTTCGGGGCAAATACGAAGTAGCGGAGGAGATGAATCGACGAGCATTGCAAGGACGCGAGAAAGCGTTGGGAGTCGAGCATCCCCATACATTGACCAGCGTCAACAACCTAGCATCAGTGCTACGAGACCAGGGCAAATACGAGGCGGCGGAGAAGATGAATCGACGAGCATTACAAGGATATGAGAAGGCGTTGGGGGTCGAGCATCCCAATACATTGACCAGCGTCAACAACCTAGCATTAGTACTACAAGGCCAGGGCAAATACGAGGCGGCGGAGAAGATGAATCGACGAGCATTACAAGGATATGAGAAAGCGTTGGGAGTCGAGCATCCCCATACATTGACTACCGTCAACAACCTGGCATTAGTGCTACGAGTTCAGGGCAAATACGAAGCAGCGGAGGAGATGAATCGACGGGCATTGCAAGGACGCGAGAAAGCTTTGGGAGTCGAGCACTCTCATACATTGATCAGCGTCGACAATCTAGCATCAGTGCTACGAGACCAGGGCAAATACGAGGCCGCGAAAGAAATAATGCAACGATTGTTATGAGAACAGAAGTCTATAATGTTGATGTCTAACAATTACTCGAAATACCTCATATCTTCTCATTAACTCAAGTTGTTATATAGTTCTTCTTAGCGTCTTATAATGTGAATAGCATTCTGCTCGAATTCTCTGTACGATCCCAAGGAAAATAGCCTATTAACATCGTGGTCCCTAATCGAGAAAGATACGGTGGCAGGGGAGACGGAAAGGCAATGGTCAGCCACAACTATCCAGAAATATTCGGCCCCCTCTTCTCAGGTCCTTGCAGCACCCGGCCTCTCGCCTCAAACTCCCGTACCAGTCGCTGCGCGCTTCTCAGCTCGCTTCCAGGTAGCCACGTGCTCTTCCAGCGCACCTTGTATTCATCGCCTCTGCTCGTACGTCTCTTCCCAACAATTCTCACGATTTCCCTCTCATCGTCCTCTCAACCTGATCCTGAATCGCCTTGGCCCTGAGGCTGCTGAGAAAGTGGTGGAGTGATAGCACTGGGAGGGCCTGCGACCGGGGCTGATCCCGGGTCGTTTCTGCGGACGGTTCGTCCAGAATGATGATGCTGAGGTCGAGCCATGTCAGGAGAAGGAGGCCAATCAAGAGGCTCGGTTGGGAGGGTTGGGCTCGGTGATAGCATTCATGCATCCTGGGGTCTTTGGATCTTCCCTTAGATGGGAGCTGAGGAGGAGTGCTGCTTCAATCTCGGGCTCACCACTGATGGCCTTAATGAGCGCGTCGCTGTTGTCGGTCACTGGGCTGTCATCCTCAAGTACGACCGGGTTACCTGCAGTGTGTCAAAGAGAGAGCCTAGCTGGAAGACGGGAACGTATTGTCGAAGCTCACTCTGACTGCTGTCAACCTCATCAGATGAGTTTGAACTGATCGAGTTCTTGCGGCGTTGAAACGTCATCTTCTTGGGATTTTTGAAGACCGAACGAGAACGTGACGGTAAAGAAGTGAGCTGTTTCGCTTTCTTCGAGAGCTGACCTGCACTCTTAGTTTCATCTTCAGCTCACTCAAAGCTCTGCTTGTCGTCGTCACACTCATTCAAGCCTGCGATGCGTGCGATACGCTTGAAAGAGTCTCGAGTGCCTGTGACGCTCGTGACCTTCTTCGCCTTTCGACCTGCCTGCTCACTTTGATTGTCATCATCTTCTATCTTCTTGTCGTCTTGATCGTCGTTTGCTCTGTCATCATCTTCTTTGTCGTCATCTTCTTTTCCCTCGCTGAAGTGTTGAGGCTTCGTCTCTTTGAGAGCGACGTCGCTCGATTCGATCGACAGATGGTCGAACGTTGACGAGAGAAGGGTAGAAGAAGATGATGAAGAAGAAGAAGAAGAAGAAGAAGAAGAAAGTGACGAAAGAGCTTCGAAGATGAAAGTTGACGTGTTCTCTTGAAGAACGAGACGTCTAGATCGACGTTGTCTGTTAGAACGAGATTCACTGCGAAGAGTCTTCAAGGGTCTATCTGATTTCTGAACCTGGTTCAGAAGTTGAAGAAGTGTCGCTGTCGCACACTGTGACTTTTGCGTATCTTTGACATCGTCGAACAGCTTCTCAATCGACGAGAGAAACATGTTGCACGTCTCGTCATTGACTGTAGAAGAAGATTCAATCGAAGAGAGACCTAGCAGTCGTTATTGAAGTGATTGTGTCATGGTATTACCCAGGGTCATAGGGCTAGCCTTGCAATAGGGCTACCATTCGGCTATTAGCGCCCCACAACCCACCTTTAGCAAACTAACCACCTACATATCCTTTACAGGCCTATCTAATTTTGACGGGGCTTTCGGCAAATCCTAGGATTTCTCAGAGTTTTGCACAGCACGATACTTTGAAGTACCTTAGGCGTATGGTCACAACCAAACTTCTAACTATCTAACAATGTTTTGACGCTTATAGTATATTCCTTGTTGGGAGAGTCTTCTATAAGTAGTACTCTGCATGTTCTACCGTTGCGAATTTCTGCTGATGCAGGCCATCGACGGTCGAATAACCAAGCGGAGCCAATAGCCATCGTGCAGGGGGAGACACACAGCCCCCTCGGCCGTGGTCGATTGAATACGATCGTGCTTTTTTATAGAGCGCTGCCCGCTCATGCCCACTTAGGCCTCGATGCGCTCAATGTGACATTTCTAAATTTCATTGTTCCAATTCGGATTGACAAAAGGACCGATGTTGAATGAGTCTTAGAATCTTGTACTTCGGCGTTGAACATGCTCGGACGAACTGGAAATGCCTATCCAGATATTGAAAGCGTCGTTCCTCAAGTTCTAACGTACGTTCAATCGACTTCGTGTATCCGGTATACACCTTGTAGCCATCAAAGCTGACTCGAAGAATGAAAACTCCACAGTCGTGAAGACTATTTTTCGTTGATTCGAGACAACTCCATAGTGGTCCTTGATTGTTATTTTAGTTACAAGTGGCCGCCAAATCAAGCACAGAGGGCAAACAACAGCATCAGAACCTACAGGTACCTGCGCAAGCACTTCCCTGAAATACCATATCGCCGCCTAAACCTACACACTTTCCCGTGCTTTTACACCTTAGATCTTTACATTACTTACACAGCATACACGATCATCCACCATGGGCAGCAGATTACTCCAACTTGGAACCTTACATGGCTACCGATGGAATGGAAATGGTGGAAGAGGACGCCAATTACCCAGCGAAAGTATGATAGAACCAACGTCAATACAGTTTCGGTAGAGGATATTCTGGTGGCACATGTTGGTAGTCTGGCGAGGGATTCAAAACAGAAAGATACTGTGTCATATGCCGAGCTATTGGGTTGGTTGAAGTGGCCGACTGGAAGGGTGAAACGAACGGGAGACGACACCGAGGAAACGGCTAAGAGATCGCGTCCGCAAATGACGGAGCACAGCAGTGCAACGGAAATCTACTCTAAACTTGGGCCAAGTGATATGGAGACGGAAATCGAGCAGGTAGTAGAGAAACAGGAATGGTGCGAGCGGGAAATTGTATATCCTGGGGAGGTGCTCTGAGTGACACCCTAATGATACAGTACCCACGAATCCAAAGGCCAGCAGCCAGTGACAATATGAAAATATAAAGGTTCTTGAAATACCTTAACGTTGTAGTTCCACCGTGCCACGCGTGCCACCGTAAGAACCATGAAGTTTGCGTAAAGGGTCCAGGTCGGTTGCCGTACGAGTATCGAGTCCCGGGAATTGTTTGTGCCAATGCTACGAGAGTAGCAACGCAGCACAGCTTCCGTGGTAACAAAGAGAACGTTGGACGAGGCAGCTTAAGATGGTTTGATCAAAGATGGCCGCTGATTTCGATATTGGAAATACGTTTATACCTTCCCTACATAAACCCTCGTCCTTGCTCCCGATTGCTCGTCATCGTCAAAGCTTACTGTATCTGATTGAGACGTTTCCAGTCACCATTGTGGTTGGACAGACGGGAAGTGGAAAAACCACACAGATCCCTCAATACCTTGAGCAGGCAGGATGGACCGGAGGAGACAAGGTCATAGCGGTAACTCAGGTAGGTAGGTCAAGGTCGACGATATCAGCACCCACGCCTTTGCAAAACATCTTACATACATCCTTAGCCTCGAAGAGTGGCTGCTACGACAGTTGCTACCAGGGTAGCTGAAGAAATGAGATGCAAGTTAGGTGAAGAAGTGGGTTACTCAATCAGGTTTGAAGACTTGACGAGTGCTAAAACCCGGATCAAATTCTTGACAGATGGCCTGTTGCTCCGAGAGGCTTTGGCAGACCCTTTGTTGTCACGATACTCTGTAATCATGGTTGATGAGGCGCATGAGCGCTCCCTCAGCACCGATGTCTTACTAGGGGTGCTCAAAAAAATCAGAAATCGGAGAACAGAGCTTCGGATTGTGGTTAGCAGTGCAACTCTGCAAGCTGAGGATTTTCTACGTTTTTTTGCTGGTGACGAAATTAGCAATGTCAAAATCGACGAACCTTTAGGTGGCAACATCGGCAGGATCATAAGCTTAGAAGGAAGGATGTATCCAGTAGATGCTTTGTACATGGAAGAGCCAGCAGAAGACTATGTCGAAAGAGCAGTGAAAACTGTCTTCGATATCCACTCCAATGAAGCCGATGGAGATATTCTACTTTTCTTGACTGGCAGAGGGGAAATAGATACTGCGATCCAAATGATCGCAGATCGCGCGGCCTCATTACACCCTCGAGCACCGTCGATCCTTGCTTTGCCGCTCTATGCCGGGCTTTCAAGTGAGCAACAGCTCTATGTTTTCGAGCCTGCGCCAGATACTACCCGGAAAGTCATTGTTTCAACGAACATTGCCGAAGCTTCTGTGACCATCGATGGCATAGTCTATGTTATTGATTGTGGGTTCGTCAAGCTGCGCGCTTTCAATCCCACAACCGGTATTGAGACCTTGACAGCTACACCAATATCAAAAGCCTCGGCTACCCAGCGAGCTGGTAGAGCAGGGCGAACAAAGCCAGGGAAATGTTACCGATTATACACCGAGTCAGCATATCAGAGTCTACCAGAAGCGACAATACCAGAAATTCAGCGATCCAATCTTGCGCCGACTTTGCTGCAACTGAAAGCGCTAGGAATTGACAACGTTATTAGATTCAATTTCCTTACTCCTCCACCGGCGGAGCTGGTTATTCGCGCTATGGAGCTTCTATACGCTCTGGGCGCTGTAGACTCTTACGCAAAACTCACGCGACCACTTGGTGTGCGTATGGCCGAGCTCTCAGTAGAGCCTATGATGGCCAAAGTGATTTTATCCTCATCCAGCTTTGGTTGTCTCAGTGAGATTTTGTCCGTCGCCGCAATGACAAGTCTGCAGGGAACTGTCTGGTTTCACCATGATGGAGACAAGAAAGCCAGTGATAGCGCACGGCGAAAATTTGCTGCCGAGGAGGGTGATCATCTTACTCTTCTCAATGTCTACCAGGCTTTCGTCACCAAAGGCAAGAAGGAATCGAAGTGGTGCAGGGATAACTACTTGAACTATAAATCTATGACACGGGCTGTGAGCATCCGTGCTCAATTAAAGAGATATCTGGAAAGATTTGGCATGAACGTTGATGAGTCTCATGCAATCAAGAAGGACCCAGACGACCTATCAAATACAGGGGAAGCAATAAGAAAATGTTTGACAAGTGGATACTTTGCTCACGCGGCGAGGATGCAGCCTGACGGCACCTTCAAGACCATCGGTGGAGGTATCGTTCTGCACGCCCACCCGAGCTCACTGATGTTTGTAAGAGGCATCTTTCGTTCCCAATTCCTGGATCGGACTGACAAAGTGTAGAACAGGAAAGCCGACTGGGTCATTTTCCATGAAATACTGGAGACCGGAAACAAGACTTTCATACGAGATGTCACAAAGATCGAGAAGAGCTGGCTTCTGGATGGTTCATTAGCTGCATACTATCAGGTCAAGAAATGATCAGGGCAGACTTTGGTATGAACAGAACTTGCCTATGGCTACGACTGCTGCGAGATGCCTGATCAAGTATGAACCGTTGAAGGTCGTCTTGGAAATCCTTGAATACTGTTGCTCAAGAAGTGCTTCTATCTGCATGGGGCTGGACCGAGTCATAGAATAGTAGAGTTCAACGATTGATCAACCTTTCCCTGATCTGCAAGTGTGTCAAATCAAAATTCATTCCGTGACGCTTCTTCCGCCAATGAGTGTAGATCTCTGGAATATTCACGGATAATATCACCCAGACCCGTTCTTCTTTCCAATTTCGCTCCCTCGCCATGAAGCACTCGTAAAGATGTCGGATCACGACAGCCAGGGGCATAATCATAGCCACGACCATGCCGATGGCCACGATCATAGCGACGAGGCAGAGCCGGCGCTCCAAACTCTCATCTGGAAGCAAATCGACTTTGAAGGCATCAGAACACTAAATGAAAGTGAGCCCGATACTGGCGCTAAAATCGTCGAGAAGACATGGCCGCAGCGTCTGAACCCTGAGCCAGAGCTTGTCAGTGATGCGGACGAGCAACTGCTCATGTTTGTGCCGTACGTGTGTCCCTCTCCGCCAGAGAACCGGTCGGGCTAGATAGGCTAATCCGTCTCCGCTCACCAGCTTCGCCGGCGCCCTAAAACTCCACTCCATCCTCGTCCGCTCCTCCGACTCCCCCTCCGCTCCCCGCACCCTCAAACTCTTCATTAACAACGACTCCCTCGACTTCACCTCCGCCACTGACCTCGCGCCCACCCAAACCCTCACCCTTTCCCGCACCAACGACATCCAGGAGATCCCGATCAAGAGAGCGCTGTTTGGGAACACGTATAATCTGAATCTGTACGTGGAGGATAATTACGGAGATGACGTTACCAGGATGTGGTGGTTGGGATTTAAGGGGGAGATCAGGAATTTGAGTCGAGAGCCGGTCGAGGTGCTGTATGAGAAGGCGGCGAATCCGAAGGACCATACGCTAATTCAGGGTATTGGGAATATGGGTGCTTCGGGGTCGAGGCAGGGGATGTAGACTGTAGGCAGGGAAAGTAGTTGGGTTTAGCAGTAACTTTTTCCTGGACGCGGAGCAAGACTGTGGTTCTTCTCGACAGCTTTGGAGAGCGTCGATGACAAGCAACGGCATTCTTGCATCAAAGGCGTTCGACGACTGGGTGTTGGATGCGACCAGAGGATTCCCAAGGAACCAGATACGAAATATGTCCAAAATGCTTAAAGTATGGCGATTAGAGTGACTCAGTAAATGACAAACGCCAGCGCTATGCGAAGAAAACAATGCCCCACTCCTTCAATGCTTATGCCAACATCGGTTCTGCAGCCTGAGTAGAGGGCCGTTCTCCCGCTCTGGCTCTGGCCCTTCCTTTCTGTCGCTCGGCCCTTTGTCCGTCATCTTCCTTCTCCTCAAGCTCTGTCTTGGGTGCCGCAGGCATATCGACAGCATCAGGTTGTCTCACACCATTTATCTCCCCCTCCAATGCCTCCAACTCATCCTCAACCTCATCCTCGTCCTGATTCGACATTCGACCTCCCAACATCTCACTAATCTCCTTCTGCGCCGCCCTTGCCTCCTCGTTCTCCCCCATCAGCTTCTCCACCTGGTCGATACCGCCCATTTCTGCATTAATCTGCTTTAGAACGCTCGTGCCTTGCTTCAGTCCGTAAATGACGTCGCTCTGGATCTGCGCGTAGTCCACGCTAGCAATCAGCTGCTCTAGAGTCTCGAGCTGGCCGTCGGCTTTTGCTAGGAGGGATTCTTGGAATTTCTTCTGACGGAGGGCGAGAAGGGCTTTCTGTTTGTCACCTCGTTGGAGGCATGCTTTAGCGACTGCGGTTTCGCGGTCTGTAATTATGGTGATGCGCTTTTGGTATTGGTGGACATTGTCGCGCTGGTTCTTCAGGCTGAGGATTGCCCTGAGTACCAGTTAGCTAGATTCAAAAAGCCGGCGAAACGGCAGATAGACCTGTCCCTGTCCGATATCCTATGCGAGCTGGGAGTATTTCCCATTGCGACATGATCTATCAATTCCTTAGCAGGTACCTAGTGTTATTTTTTGGATTCGCGCTTGAAGAGTCCTGGTGCAATCTGCACCAGGCGTATTCTATGACGCAGCCACAGCGTGTATTTTATCCTTATCGATAAGGTAAGAGCAGGGGTACTAGATCTCGCGAACATCTGTATGTGTGTATCAACCACGGCGAAGTCATTCCCATTAGCTGTCCGAGCATCGATGCCTCCAAGACCTGGAAGTGGTAGACCTACTCTGGGCCAAAGCTTGGATAGAGAGGTAATTATTGGGTCTATTAAGAGCTAGACAAAAGACACTCATACTCTAGGTTTATCAAATTGTTCGAAAGCTCGTCGATGAGCAGGCGCTGTCCGACGAACCCAAACGTTTACGGTTATCAGTCGCGGCCGTTTACGAGAAGATCAAAAGGTCAAACTCAAGTCTAAACCGTAAAAGTAAGAAGCTCTTGGAAGATAGCATCGAGCGGGTCCTGGAAGTTTGGAAGGAAGATGCAGAAAGCCAAGATGAGGTGGGTTCAATTGAAGGGGACTTTGACGGCATTGAGATACCCGACACGTCAGCGAATGGCATGAACAAGAGCATCGTTGGGATGTGGGGAAACAAATCTATGTGGAAGAATGGCATGCAGACACCTTCGAACGAGGAGCGAGAAGCTCCCTTGGCAGCCTCAATATCGAGAAAGAGACAGGGAGACGGCCAGCCGCCCACTAAAAAGCGTAAAGCTGCTCCTCCAATTGATCGTACGCCTCCGACACATGTCAGTTTAGCAGACCTTGGTGGAGTAGATTCTGTCATCCAACAGCTGGAAGACCTTGTAGTTCTGCCACTATTGCAGCCTGGAATATATTCAAAGTCCAAGATACAGCCCACACGAGGCATACTACTACACGGTCCTCCTGGATGTGGCAAAACTATGATTGCGAATGCATTTGCGGCAGAGCTTGGGGTGCCTTTCATAGCTTTGTCTGCACCCTCTATAGTCTCGGGGATGTCTGGAGAGTCGGAGAAAGCACTAAGGGATCATTTTGAAGAGGCTAAGAAGGTTGCCCCCTGTTTGATTTTTATTGACGAGATTGATGCAATAACGCCAAAGAGAGAAAGTGCTTCACGTGAAATGGAGAAGCGTATCGTCGCTCAATTGCTTACCTGTATGGATGATCTGAGTTTGGAAAAGACTGGGGGCAAATCTGTGATCGTTATTGCGGCGACTAATAGACCTGATAGCATAGATCCAGCACTACGACGTGGCGGCAGGTTTGATAAAGAGATCAACCTAGGTGTGCCTAGCGAGACCGTGCGTGAGCAGATCCTGAAAGCTTTAACAAGAGAAATGCTACTATCAGGGACGTCCGATTTCCACCAGTTGGCCAAATTAACACCTGGATTCGTAGGTGCTGATCTTAGTGATCTAGTTTCCACAGCCGGTTCTGCAGCCATAAAGAGGTTTTTAGACACCCTTAAGTCTGAAGCTAGCGATATGGACATCGACAGTGATAGTGTATTAGCTTCAGGGAAGGTCATCGAGCTGAGGCGCTTGATCAAGCGAGCGAAAGAACCGCCAGTAGAGGGAGCTACAGCAATCTCCATCACTCATGATGATTTTCTCACGGCGCTGCCCAAAATCCAGCCATCTTCTAAACGTGAGGGATTTGCGACCATACCCGACACAACCTGGGCTGATATAGGTGCACTTCGACCCGTGCGCGAAGAGCTGCTCACTGCGATCGTGGAGCCTATCAGAAGTCCGGAAAAGTACGAACGGGTCGGTATCACTGCACCTACTGGGGTCCTGCTTTGGGGTCCTCCTGGATGTGGCAAGACGCTACTTGCAAAGGCTGTAGCGAACGAATCCAGAGCGAATTTCATCAGCGTGAAAGGCCCAGAGCTTCTTAACAAGTACGTGGGAGAGTCGGAGAGGGCGGTAAGGCAGGTATTTGTTCGCGCCCGATCTTCTATCCCATGTGTTATCTTCTTCGATGAGCTTGATGCTTTGGTACCGAGAAGAGACGACGCACTCTCAGAATCTTCAGCAAGAGTAGTCAACACTCTTCTTACAGAATTAGATGGCCTGAGCAACCGGCAGGGAATCTACGTGATAGCAGCGACTAATCGGCCGGATATCATTGACCCTGCAATGCTAAGACCAGGACGGCTAGAAACGCTTCTCTTTGTCGACCTGCCAGGTGCAGACGAAAGGGTTGAAATTCTCCAAACACTGAGTCGAAATCTTAGCATACCATTCACGGACGCTATTGCGGAAATCGCTAAAGGGTGCGAAGGCTTCAGCGGTGCAGATTTGGAGAGCCTACTCCGAAGGGCTGGATATGCGGCTATTAAGAGAAATGATGACATCAAGTATGAAGACTTCGTATCTGCTCGAGTCAAGGTCAAGCCGAGTGTTGGTGATCGGAAGAAGTACGATCGCCTTAAACTATCTTGGGGCGCAGGCATCTGATCGTGGCTCGGTATTGCCAAGATGATAATACCATCCATCATCTTAATAGGCAGTCGTTTCATCGTTCTCTGCATACAAATTACCGTATCCGAGTCAGATATTCGAAGACCTTGACCGAGCCGCTTTCTTACTTAGCCTATCGTGTGTGTGCATGCAAACTTCACTTGCACGAAGAATTATACATTTAGGAGGACGAGCGATTAGCCAAGGGGACAAGGGCCTAGGATCGGAGACTAGAAAAACCGGAATGAATGTGGAATGCTATAACGCCTTTGGTGTTTTTGGATTAAAAGACTTCGAGTGAGGTTTGCAAATTTGGCGATCTTACCATGTTGCGCGGGAATCAAGCCGAGAGAGCTTCTTTTCTACTTCATCCATAACCTGCTATGGCTGTACGGTGGATCGAGATCTATAGGGACCGTAAGTGGAAGGAAAAGAAGCGCCCTCGCGCCTTCCTATCTAGAGACCAATACGCTTACACCACTTACCAAAGCTACATTTACTTTGGACATCCCAAGTCTTTGTTTAGCCTGACAATTACATCTTCTCCATACCCAATCAGCAACAGCATCCATTACCATACACCACAAAAAAGGAGACGCTCTTATCATCACTCTTTTCGTCCCATAACATACAATACAGAATATTAAGTCCACAATCAACAGCGTCACACAACCCGTGCGGGAAACCGTACTGAAAATGCAGAGTCGCCTTCCCAATGTCATTCCCAAAGGCCTCACTAAGGGCCTTCCCAAGACTTCCAAAGTGCCGAAAAGGATCCTGCCCAGGCCTTTGCTACACTGGCTTCGCGTTATCTGGAAAGATCTTTTCTGGCTACTCCTCATCCTTGGCATCATCTTAGCCCTGAATAGTTCGAAGGTCTTCAGACCATATGATCGCGTCTTCCCCATGTGGTTTAACACGCATACGAGGTTATGGGAGGGTCCTATTGAACTCAGCTATCCACACATACCCATGGTGCTAAGCACCATTGTGTGTGCTTTCGCCCTAATGATTGTACCGCTTGCCGTATTTCTCATTATGCAATTCTTTGTGCGGAGCTTTTGGGACTGCAACGCTGCCAACTTCGGGCTGTTGAAGGCAATGACTTTGATGTACGATTAAATCCCCCTTTTTGAATCGGACTTTCGTCTCTTCAGCCTCCTGGACTTTCTGTCCGGTCCAATTTTCTTCCTGTGAAGACCAGCATCCCTAGTACCACTACTGACGCTTTCCCAGGACGTTCTTCCAATGCTCTCTCAAACAGTATATCGGAGAATTTCGTCCCTATTTTCTCACAGCTTGCAACCCGGACATCGCCGCACTTCACCTGCTCGCTCGCCAGAGCGTCACAAATCCGGTTAATGGTATTTCCCCCTACCACCGTGTCTTCGCCACCAGCAAGATATGTAATCCAAGCGACCCTCGATTACTCAGGGTTGCAATGCAATCATTCCCCAGTGGACATACAGGAAGTGCTTTTGCTTGTGGAGTGTTTTTGGCACTTTACTTGAATGCAAAGCTCAAGGCTTTCTCGGATTATAACACAAGCTTTTGGAAGATGGTGGCTGTAGCGTCTCCGATCATTGGGGCTATCATTGTTGCTGGTGGATTAACGATCGACCATGTGAGCTCTTACTTTCTTTGAGCATTCAGTTCATACACCTCTCTACCTACCGATCCCACTCTATAGCCAAAGCACATTTCGAAAGTCCAACTGTAATCACCTCCGCACTTAGAAATCAACGATGCGCTTCTCTCAGGCGTTCAAATATCACACAAACCCATGCCCCCAAAGTCGTACTAACAGGCTTCGGCAGAATCACCACGTCCATGACATCCTTCTCTCCATCCCACTCGGCATCTTCTGCGCCATGCTCGCCTACCGTGCCAGCTACCTTTCCCTCTTTTCATACCAGACGAACCACATCCCTCTCCTCCACGCTGGACTTGGGCAATCAGTGCTTCCTCCAGCACCTGGCGCTGCACTACCTGTTGGCCAGGACTTGGCGGTGAAATGGCCGAAGACGCCGTTGGGGGGCGCGCTGCCTTCGAGCATACCGAATATGCCTGTGAATCTGCCAAACCTGGCGAAATTGCCAGACCTGCCAGGAGGATCACCGAATTTGCCAGCCGGTGCGCCAGATCTGCCAGCGGGGACACCTAGTCTACCGCCCGGCACAAGTCCGCTGCCGAAAAGCAAAGGATTCGGCCGTGATGGACCAACCGAAAAAGGTCAGATGACAGCGAGTGGTGTAGACGGTATCATCGATGACAACGCAACTTTGAACGGGGACCTGGACGGGAATGCAGATTTCTATGAGCGACGCATGACGAACGAGACCGTGATGCCATCCATCAGGGAGCGAAGGCATTGGCCGAGCGCGGAGGACGTCACTCTAAATGTGAGACTCAACGATCTGCAAAGAGGCGAGCAGATGGTTTGACTCGATGGAAGCGGGATACTTGGGCGAGGTGCTTTTGTGGAAATTCGAGTGGGGTGTGGTATTTGATTGATCAATGGGGCTGGGTGGGGGTTTATTGTTGGGCATGGTTACGTTCGTGAGAGATATGGGTGGGCGTATAGGTAGAAATGGTAAGGGTTTGAAAGGCTCTTTTGAGTTTTGCGTGCGTGTGAGTGACTGTGCGTGCGTGATGTACTTTGTTGAAATGGTTGTGTGAGATTCTTTGATGGTGAGATTTGGATTTTGTTCTTACTACTACTTAATTGTAAAGGGTTTATTGTCGTCTGGTATTTGTCTTCTGGATAATGTGATACGTACACACCGTTGCCGTAGGAAGCATTTCATGGAAACGATCCTACAATGGACGCCAGGTTCAGCAGATTTTCCATATGCTATCATCTTTTCGTAAGGCTATAATGGTCTCAAAAGCATCACTCATCCCCAAACAACCGTGTCCTTTCTAGCCATTGACAACCACACCCCCGTTCGGATGCAGACTCTGCCCGCTCATAAAACTACTATCCTGACTCGCCAAAAACACAAAGCATGTCGCGATCTCGCTCGGCTGCCCTGGCCGTCCCATCGGCGTCGCGCTAAACTGATCCATGGCATAACTCTTCATCGTACTCGGGATCAACGGCGTCCACACGGGCCCAGGACAGACGCAATTGACGCGGATGCCGAAGGAGATTTGCTGGTTGCTGAGGCCGCGGGTGAAGGCGACGATGGCGCCTTTGCTGCTGGTGTAGTCGAGCAGGTCGGGGCGGCCGATGTAGGCATTTACCGAGGCGTTGTTGATGATGGTGTCGCCGGATTTCATGTGTTCGAGGGCGTATTTGGACATGTAGAAGTAGGGGTGGATGTTTGTGTCGAAGGTTTTGAGCCATTGGTCTCTATGGTGGGGGGTGGGTTAGCATTGGATGTACGCTGGTGGAGGGAAACAAGGGGGGAGATGTACTCGGAGAGCTCGCGGATGCCGTTGGTCATGTTCTGGTATGCGGCGTTGTTGACTAGGATGTTGATGGTGCCCATCTCAGAAACGGCTGTGTCGACGACCTTCTTGCAGTTCTCCTGTTTTTTGAGATCGGTGGACATGAGGTAGCACTTTCGTCCACGCTTCTCGACCTCTTTCTTGGTCTCCTGAGCGTCCTGTTCTTCTTCGGGTAGGTAGACGATCAAGACATCAGCTCCCTCCATGGCGAATAAAATAGCAATGGCACGACCGATGCCAGAGTCACCGCCGGTGATGATGGCTTTCTTGCCTTCCAGCTTTCCAGCCGCTTTGTAGGTTTGGTATCCGCCGTCTTCAGTGGGTATTTCAGCGTTGACAGGTTCGGGGCCTTTCATGTCGGATTGACGACCTGGTTGATCTTGGTGCTGAATTGGGACTTGGTGACCTGGTGGAAGGGGTCAGTCAGGTTTCTGAAGTGCACCTGGTCGGTGACTTACCAGACTTGAACTGCGAGCCTTCGCTCGTAGCTGACTTGGCAGCATTCTTTGCTGATTCCATGACGGTTATGAGGCTGTTCTGATGGTAAATGTGTACAGGTTGAGTACAGAGACCAACGGTAACGTGAGCTGTGGAAATATACCTTGGATTTGGAAAAGCCACTCAACAGTGAAGATATGGAGGGATTTTAAAGAATTTAAAGAATTGTTAGGCAGATGGGACTTTCACTGATGTGAGTGACATAAGGTAGGTAGGCTACGGTAAGGTACCTAGTACAGTACGTCAACCGTTCATGACGTTGATAATGACCTACATACTGTACGTGCCGGAGGAACGACCGATGAAAGACTGGAGCAACGCGAGGAGAGCTGATTGGATTGGCTCGTCAATTACTTCGTTATCCGGAAAGAAGATGCCTTCGACCACAGTATAGCTAGCTAGCTTCACATATCATATTTTCGTAACCTCGAATGAAGTTCTGACATTGACTGTGCTTGAAAGACCTCTTTGAGGCTTTGAGGAATTTCGCCACGGCTCTCTTGATGAGAGCTGTAGAAGTCGACATTCTAGTAGTCACGTACAAACGTACAAACCCAACGATTTCGCTAGAATCGTCCCGTCGATGATTTCAATCGTCGTGGTCGTCGACTTTGGATCAAAGGATGACGTCGCTTATCTACAGTAGATAATCTCGCTTATTCGGCTTGTGCCTAAATTCAACCTCCTACTCACAGTATGACATGTAGATTGTGTCTCTACTCTGAAGCAGGTACTTCCATTGAACTTATCTATCGCTAGCCGTTCTATTTTGGACCGGAGTAAATCCATGGCCAAGATACTACATTATGAATCTACCACTACCAGGCTCAGGGCCCCTTCAAAATAGCTTCACCGTACTGCGTGCCCCTTTTCCTTTATGCTGGAACAACATCATCCTTGGTCAAGATAGTCCGTAAAATCACTCTCATGTGAAACAAGCCTTGCGGCGATAGCGACCACTACACTGCACGTACGCCCATGGCGAAGATGTCACCGAACAGCAGCCACCAGATGATCGTGCCAACCTGGGGCGACTTGGTTAGATTGAAATCGCCCCCGCATGGGCAAAAGCGGCTGCGATAAGGTGACGTTGGTGGTATATCGGTGGATGCGAGCCTTGAGCACTCGGAATTCCTGGGCTCGACTCGCGATTCTCGTCCCTGCAAGGTTCCCGTGGTGCCCAAGAAACCAGCCATATAATTCCAAACCGCTGAATCTCCCAGCTCGGCCAGTCCCGTCGCGAGCCTTACACGGTGGCGCCGTACCGCCCCCAGATCCTGACGATCAACCCTTAGGAGCTCGCGCAGATCAGGAATCTATTTCCTGAGGAAAGAAACAAACCCACTACACCATTGTGCTAGCGTCACTAGGAATCGAACCTACTATGAATTGAGTAGTCTCCGTCATCCTGGGCACGGCGTCAATGCTCTCGACCGCTAGGCCGAGATCAAAACACAGCTGACAACAGCCCAACAACCCAGCTGGTGCCAAAGGCCCTCGGAAGATCCGGGGGGCGTAGATATTGCCGATGGTCAACAAGGTGGGTGGGAATCACGGTGATCAGTATCGTAGTGGAGCTTATGCACCACTTTGTTGTATTCGCCGGCCGATTGCAGGACGGTTATTGATGGTTGGCTGGCATGAGAAATTATAGCCCAGGCCCAGATTCGCGAGTAGGTTGTCGATGTCGATGAGTTTTGCTGCGGCTGGGTTGCCCCTTTGGTAGGTTCGAAGCGTGGTGATGAGGCCCTAGATAGGTATGAATGCTATGTGGAGGAGCTAGTCACTCGAGCAATGTTTGATGGATTGGAGGAGATTTTGCGTCGTCAACGTTCTGATGCAGTATCGCTCTCATTTAATCAGGAGCACTTCTAGCGAGCTCGGCGCACTGTGTTCAGGCCCGTCTTACTCGACTATACATAGCTCTTGCAAGATGTCCATTCTCTATGCATTCATCTCTACTTACCAAACATGCTATAATCATCTACGCCTCGCCAAGAATACCAGCTCTAAAAACTCCCAAGAACATCCTCACTAAATACACTTCCCATTTCCCCGTTATCATTTATTTCCCCAGTCGCTTCACGAACTCAACCAATCCAAAAACTCCGGTGTGAAATAACTCACCACCACCGTCGCCCCAGCCCGGAGTATCCCCTCTGTACTCTCAAACGCCATGGCTTTCAGATCAAAGACCCCCGCCTTCGCCCCTGCATGGATCATTGCAAACTCCCCGGACACCTGATACGCCGCCACGGGCAAATCCTTCCCAATCTCCTTGGCATCACTGATGATATCCAAATAACTGCTCGCGGGCTTCACCATAATAATGTCTGCGCCTTCAGCAATATCGCGGGTTATGGCACGACGAGCTAGCCCTCGGCCGCCGGGGGGCAACTGGTAGCATTTACGGTCGCCGAAGGAGGGGCAGGAGCCGGCGGCGTCGCGGAAGGGGCCGTAGAGGCAGCCGCTGAATTTAGCCGAGTAGGACATCAGGACGACGCGGTGGGCGATGCCGGCTTCGATGAGTTTGAGTTTAATGGCGCGGATACGGCCGTCGTTCATGTCCGACGGTGCAACGCAATGGGCCCCTGCTTCGGCGTAGGCGATGGCTACGTCGGAAATGCGGTCGACACTTAGTGTGTTGTTCAGAGTGCCGTCGTCGCGCAGAATACCGCAGTGTCCGTGGGAGGTATATTCGCAAAGGCAGACGTCTGCGACGATGAAGAGATTTGGGAAGCGAGCGCGGAGGAGGCGAATGGAGGCGATGACAGGGCCGCGGGGGTCATCGGCGGCTGTGCCGAGGGCGTCTTTAGCGCCGGGGACTATAGGGACGCCAAAGAGGATGACGGAGCGGAGGCCTTTGCGTATCAAAGGTTCGAGGTGGGGAATTAGTTTGTTTATACCGCGGCGGGATTGATTGGGGAGCGAGGGGATCAGGGTGTCTTCGTCGTCTTGATCGGAAATAAAGAGGGGGTAGATGAGCATGGACTGAAAGGGGATGTTAGCGATGGTTGTACTTTCCAGACAAGATGGAGGTACCTTTGTTAATTGCCTCTCAGCCTGCCACGACCGGGCGAGAGGGTGACTGTAGCCGCCATGTAATTGACTAGCTATGTCTCCTGATATGCTCACGCTCGTTGCAGCTGTGCTTGCGTATGATCTAGCATATGACTCGGCCCTGGACATATGAGAAGCCCGTGATGGGGGTGAAGTTCGGTCGTCTGGATTGCGGTCACGATAAGTAAGGTCAGAGACCAAGGAAGAGAAGGACATCTTGGAGTGGTGTTTGTAATATATTGAATCGCTCAGAATATAGCGGTTGCAAGTCAACTATATTCGACGATGAGAGAATCTCCAAGGATTCTCGGGGCAGCAGTGGCGGTAGAGAGTAGAGATATCGAGTGGTTCTACGAGTAAGGTTGAAAGCGAAGAAGAACGAGATAAAGTCGATGGATGCTGCCAGAACCTTCGTAATTCTCAATCTATTGTATGTATAGGAACAGAGAAGTGGTTGAGGATTTACTCCCAGGTGATGTGTGTCGTCCGACGCAGAATGATGCCGTCGTCAATGGCTTTCATCGTTGAGGTAAGCGGATGACAGAGCGGGAAAAGCTTCGTTTTGATTGGTTCCCATATTAGCGTGATACGAGAAATACCCTCTTTTCAGCGAACTCCAATCTTCTCCCAACATCTACTCGTACCTCCATACCGTACTCTTACTGGTACATGAAGAATCAGAGTACCACAGTCTTTCTGGTCCTGAGGGACTCTACTATGTTGTGGTGTGAGACACTCGCTTGGATGTACGGATTATACCTCCCTACTTTATACAGTATGCTGTTTTGGCACAGCAGTGCTTCCCCTAGCCAGAGTTGCCTCTAAGCGCAAATCATGAACAGCCGTTCGGCACTCTTCGATCCACTCTTCGGTGCTGTCTCATAGAGCGACATGGTGCTCCATACATGCGTAAGCCCCGTCTTCGATAGGGTGGAATGTTGCTAAATCTTGATGGTGGTCAAGTTTGCTACTGTAAAGACAAGACCTGGTACAGTAGACCTCAAGGCCCTCAACGCGTAGACCGATGGATAGTGGACCTGGTTCGTAATGCTGTTTCTCATGGAGTGTAAAAGTTATTCAATGAGTACTGCACAGCAGAAAAGTTCGACCACTTGCTCTAGGCCATAAAGCCGTAAGCTCTCTTTAAGTTTTTGATAGACTGTCAGAATACAGCATCGAATATGACTATCACTTTATCGGTTTATTCCAAACATAATGTTTCGCCTTGTAGACAGTTATTCAGTCACTTAATGGAATCAATGAGGCAGTAGCCATTTCTGGGTTGTTGAATGTCGACAGCTCTTTCCTCGTCCATTCTTAGCGTTCACCTCCTCTTCGATTGAAAGACTGCAGTCCTTCAACCTCACTTTGGTATGGGTTAGCACAGATATCGCAGCCCAACTACAATTGACTCTGCCAACCAGTCTGATGGCGACTTACGGCAAGAGGAAGAAGAGTTTGCTATCTTCTTTCTCGGTCTTTCAGGACGAAAAAGATGAGAGGCCACGGCCACGCCTGGGGCAGAAGCGATCCCGTGAGCACTCTAACTCACCTCGTGCAGCGCATGCTGACATTCTCTCCCTCTAGTCTCTAAGCAATTAGAGAAAGCAAAGGCAGCGATGAAGATCTCGAGAAGCCAGGCCCGCCTAGATAATGATAGTGCCGACGAGCTTGCCAGCGATGCTCTACTAGATGACCCATCTCCCCAGCTGATGCGCCCTTCTACTCAAGACAGTATTCCCGAGACATTCCCCGCTCGATCCAAGTCTGGTGGACGCGCTACGGAAACATTGGATAAGCCACTACCATCGACTCCTTTCAAAGGGACAATTACAGATTCAAACCGCCAAAAGCAGGCTAAGCCGGCTCTTGCCCCAAAGACAACCAATCTAAAGGTGCCTAGAAATGGAAGAAAGCAAAGTCCCAAGCCACCGATATCTGCTTCTTCATTGCCTCATGGACCACGGAATAGCCACAACCCAACATTGACAAAGGTTGGCCAAGCCGCTCGTAGTAATGCTTACGTCGCCAGCCCACAAACAAGCACAGCAGATGCAGCGGCACTGAGCAAGAAAATCTCCGATCTCATGCAACAAAACGCAATCAAAGAGTCAAAGAAGCGTTCAAAACACAAGAAGAGCGTAAAGAACGACATGAGTATCACACCTAAGCCTTCACCTCTCGAGAGGAGCAAGACAGCAATTGCAAAGGCAACTCGAGCTATTGCAAGACGGCTTAGCAGTTCGAGCGAGCACCCGGCCAAATTTCAAAAGAAGGGGAATGTGCTTCTGGACTCAATCGACGATCTCCCTCATCCAGAGACCGGTTTCCTGCCACCTCTAAGTCGTGGGAGACTCGATCGTCGTATCGCAGAAGGGGAAAACCTCGGTAACCCCAAAATCCGAGGCTTGATGGGCGACGGACATATTCCACGAAAACCATTGCCCGTGTATGAGAGTATGAAGAGCCTAAGAAGGCAGTCCGATTCGGAGGAAGATCCATTCTCTGATGGCAATGAGATGGAACGCGCGATTACACCTCAGACCCCAGTTGATCTTGATTTCGGCCTCGACATCGGTCTCGACATCGACTTCAGTCGGCGCAAGAACAAGCGCACTAGCAGACATGAAGGCTTTCCATTCCGTGGTCTTAGCCATACAAGGTCTGGCCTCAACTTCGAACCGTCCTTGTCGGCAGCTGAATCGACTTCAACATTCTCGAATAAGACATCGGGTTTAGCTCAACACCCCGAAGTGGAAATCTTCTCCTGCAGTCCTGTCGGATTCTCCACGCCACGTATACGCCTTGAGCCCCGGCCCGATGCCGACGGTAAGAAGAGGTTAACCGGAGTGCTAGTGCGTAGTCCATCATCCATTCTTGAGTTCAGTTTCGAAGATTACGAGACTGAAGATGAACCTGCTACACCAGCTGGAGGCAGTCAGGTAACAGATCACGAGCACAGCTTGAGTGTGAAAAGGAAGACTGCTAAAGAGGATCTTCGCGCACAAATGAGTCCATCGAATAAGAAACCCAGAAGAATATCGGACGCCTCAACAGAAGATTTACTTACGACAGAGATCAGCCAGTTGGACACGCAAGATCATCGTCCTTTATCAAGAAAGGGCACCAACACGAGGATTGCTCGCACCAATCGAGAGAGGAGGGAGGTAAAGGGTATGAGCATTTTCGACACTGGCCCAAAGGAAAAAGCCCTTATAGCTGCTCCGCCCTTTCGAAGCCGATCCACGCTCTGTAATGGACCGTCATCAATCTCTAGACCCACGAGCATTCTCTTCAGCCGTGAAACCAGAGCTCATTCGCGGCAACTGAGCACAGTCGAGGCAGACAGCATGGAAATCGATGAGCTGCAAATGGATGGTTGAGCGTAATCAGGCTGGAGGGAAGAAGGGCTGACCCGGTAGAGGATTTTGCTATTAGCGCTACGTGCTTTGATTTAAAGACCAGGCAATTGTGTGAACAACGCACATATTAGCAGACAGCTCGTAGTTAGACATATTGTCGTTTGGCGTCTCGTGCTATTTAAGGGGATTTACTGCTTTACTTTATTGAGCAACTTTATTAGCAGTTAGTATAGCTATATTCACTTCAGCTTTTAGCTCAGCTCTGCAATCATCCTCATATTGTTTGCCAAAATGGCAGCTTAGATATTCGATGAGGAGCTTTTTGGAAGCGCTGATGCACAAGTAATGGAAATCATCAATTCTTGAACGACCCCATACTCGCTCAGATACTGACATGGACAACTCCACTGGTGGGAAGTCTGATGGAATTACAATTCTTCCGTTCAATGCTCTCTGGTTGCGAGATCCAATTGACCACTTGAGGGACTCGACTGTTGGAAGCATGGACGTGGCTACAACTGGCTTTCTGGCTTCATAAGTACGTTCACTAAACGACCTGGATAACTCGATTGCTGGGAGGATTCGAGCTTCTGAAAACCGAAGCTCTGACGTACGTCCGATTGCCGACTTTGATAAACTCGACTATCGGAAACAATGTATCCCTTTACACCCCCACACAAATCCCTCTAGGTAAGCTTTTGCTTGATAAAGAACGCCCTTAGATGCGACAGCTGCCACGCACACGTAACCCCCAACACTACCAGCTGAACAAGCGTCCACCGCACCACCCGCGCATTTGTTGTCTCCGACTGGTCCCGGAACTCCGCCTCCCTCTCCCTCTGAAACACTTGCTCCCGCCGGATATCCAACAGCCGCGCATTCAAATCCTTCACCTTTTGGACTATCCCCTCGATTTTGCCCTTGTCCGTGCTTTCGATGTTGCTGCTTTCGCCTATCACCAGGTCCAGACTCAGCTTGATGCCGCCGACGGGTTGGCCCGAGCTCAGCCAGCCCTGGGCTGCGGCGGTGGAGGGCGTAAAGCAAATGCGGTGGTCGCCGGCGTCGGCGGCGCTGAAGGTGAAGCGGCCTTTTGAAGAGCCTTTGGTGGCGACGACTCGGTGATCATTGTCGAAGACTTCGTCGACGGTGATGGTCATGCCGAGGTCGGGGGAGACGGCGAAGGCGTTGGTTTGGGGGTTGTATTGTTCGGCGGTGTAGTGGCCTGGAGAGGGGTGGGTTAGCTTTTTGGATCTCTACGCTATGTAGGGTACTGGCTCTCAAGAGCCTCGAGGTTGTTTCAATTCTTCCTAGGAGGACACAAAGGAGGGATCCTGCTCACCGACCACCAGAGTGTCTTTGGGAAGCTCCTCGTAAAAGCATTTGGGGGTTGTGCCTTCGAGATAGAAGTAGAGAGCCTGGGTCGGAACTGTAAGCCCCAATACGAGGATCAGCAACATTGATTGTACCAGGCCCAGCGGCCTTGGATGTGAAATCTCCATCGTTGTTGGTTTATAACAGCGAACTGGGGCTTGAAGAACAACAAACTCCTTTCACGAAGTTGGCGCTCGGGAAATTTTGCAGGGATCACAACTTCCGCCGCATCTTCAGATGTTCCGCCTGGAGATTCAACACCAGTCTACCACATTCACAACACATTGAACAGATATTGATACCAGGCTGTTGCCTCGTGGTTTTGGGACAGCATCCTCGATATACCGTTGTTCCTTGGTTAGAAAATATTACGCACAAGCTTTCAGGCAAAATCAGTCAAGATGGCGACAGCCGATGTTCGAGACATGCTGGATCTCCCCAGCAATGGGCATCCAAGACCAGTGAAGAAGCAGAAAACTGTGGAGAAGCGCCCAGGTCAGTAGTACTATGTGTAGATAAATCTTCGCACTAATATCTGCTAGAGGGTATCACACGAGAATTATTTGCTTTACTCGGCGAACGCGCACCTCCGGTCGCAATCACAGATCACATAAAATACAGGGAGAGGCCGAAATGGTCGCACAAGGTCACGCCCTGGTCTGACGCACCCGATAGTAAAACTTATGCATGTATACTGACTCTGTTAGGGACATGGCTCCCTTTCTCAACGAAGCTCGGAAAGATGGTTTGAAGCTCCGACACTGGAAGAAGAGGGATACAAGTGCTCCTAATTTCCCTGCCACACCGGCGGATTCGAATGCAGCTTCAGAGATGGAAACGGATGAGAAGCCAGCAAAGACGGAAGTGTACCCCTTCACGAAGTTCAACGTCAAGATAGAAGGGCCGAGCTATACGGAAGACCAATATGAGACGCATCTGAAGAGTGACACTTGGAGCAAGCAAGAGACGGATTACCTGGTCCACTTGGCTAAGGATTACGACCTCCGGTGGGTTGTCATCGCGGACAGGTACGAATACAAGCCCGGAGAGACGCCGGCAGAAGGAGACGCAATGGCAGTCACCGTGCAACCCATAACAAGAACCATGGAGGACATGAAGGCTCGATATTATGATGTCTCAGCTAAGATGATGGCCCTACACCATCCTATGTCCAGCATGTCGACGGCAGAATTTGACCTTCACGAAAAGATGACGAAATTCGATCCTGCCCGTGAAACGACGAGAAAGAAACTTGCCGAAAGCTTGCTCCATAGAACACCAGATGAGATCAAAGAGGAGGAGATTTTACTTGGAGAATTAAAGAGGATTGTGACCAATGAGGAAAAATTCTCCAGAGAGCGCAAACAGCTCTACGAACGTCTGCAAGCCCCTCAGAGTACTGGCAGTACACAAATGTATCAATCCAGCCATGAACTCACCGAGCTTATGAAGACCTTGTTGAATGTTGACAAGAACAACAAAAAGCGAAGATCACTCATGGGTCCGGAAGGTATCTCCAGTCCAGGCGGTGGGAACTTCTCTGGAGGTGACCGCGGCCAACGTCACTCTATGAGTGGCGCTGGCGACAAGAAAGGCTCAACGTCCGGATCATCAGGTCAGCGCCAGCTCACTCCCCGAGAAGAGATCAAATACGGGGTTAGCCATTATGAGCGTCTTACAGCAGGTATCACGTTCCGGCACGAGAAGATCACCAAGCTCGCGCAAGCGAAATCAAACGTCCAGTCTACGAAGATTGCTGCGGCTCTGACTGAGCTGAAGATTCCGCCGCGACTGGTCATGCCTACGACGAAAGTGTGCAACGAGTATGAGCGGCTGATACAGAGTATACATAATCTGTTGGACGTGAGGAAGGTTAGTGAGAAGGTGGAAAGCGAGATTAAGATCTTGCGGGCACAGCGAGAGGAGAAGGAAAATAAGGATAGGAATGGGGGACTAAAAGAGCCAGGTACTAGCGAGCCACTAGAAATGGACACCACCAAGGATGAAAATGTAAATGAGCCCGAACCCCAGCCTTCAGAGGATGAGGAAGACGAAGACGAAGACGACGACGAGAAAGCCTCGGAGAATAGCGACGACAGCGATAACGATGACGAAGCAAAAGAGGACGAAGACGACGCCGCAGAGGAGGAACCAAACGCCGACATAGAGGCCCAAATCGACGACGCCGACGATCAAGAGGACCTCAACAGAGCTGTGTCACGAGGAGCAAGCGTTGCCACAACAGCGAGAAGTGGGCGCAAACGGAGCGCGAGTGTTATGAGTATGGTCAGCAATAAGAGTATGAAGAGGATGAAGAAGTAGGGGTGTACGTTTATGTAGGGAGATGGGCGTAATTAGGAAGATGATTCCGTGCTGAAATCCTTCCTTTACAGCCTCTGCAGTTGCCGTAGACGATGCACCCACCATACATTCTACAACAAACTGATACCTTTCCAAAATCGCAGCAAAAACTTTCAAGTTGCAAGTTCTTCCTATTCACCTCCATCCCGCCAAACCCTCGTCGTTTCCCTCCACCAATCCCAAACACCTCTCCATCTCATCCCTCTTCCCTACAAACTCTCTCCCGATCAATCTCGGCATCCCTAATCCCTTCTTCCCCCCCCCCCCTTAAACCTCTCACCGCATTCCCCCCTCTCTCAACCCATCCCAAAAATCTTGAAGCACGTATAGGGGCAGAGGTGGAGAATTCCAGGCAGTTTCGGGTAGTTCTGAGACAAGGGCAAGGTCTGAAGGGGGTTGCATATTTCGGGGAGCAGGGTTGATTCGGGAGGCCGGGGGATGTTTTTGGTAGGAGGGAATGAATGTATCAAAGCGGCGTTTGAAAAGCCTCAATGTACCCGACACGTTCATAGAAAAGAAAAAAGATAGTGACAAGGAGTTCTGGAAAAACTCCGTTCGGGAATATTGTAGTAGGAGGGTGGGTGGGTACACGGCTATTGTGGGCGTCCTCGTTCCTGGTTTGTTCGTCATTCGGATTCTTGATGGCGTCTGCGGTTGGGAAAGACGTTTCTTGATGTGTGAAAGGGCTTGTTGTGTGTTGGATGATGTTGGGTGGAGATGTTGGGGAGGGGTTTAGAAGGGGGGTTTGGGGGGAGATGGTGTGAGGAAGATGGTAAGGTTAGGTTTTGTGTTTTTATGGAATTAGGGGGGGGAGGTTGTTGTCTGGGTAGTATGCCAGATATGAAAATTTTCCACAGCTGGACGAGTGCGGGCTTAGGGTTTTAAAGAGAATGTGTTTGGTAGTGGTGCTTGTCCTCGCCGCTTTCCTTACTCGTAGCTTCCGTCTTTCACACAGACAGTCCCGTTCTTCCACCAACGCCTCACACGTATCAAAATATAGCCTAACCCTCACTTGGAAAGCAACCCGAGAACCAAGACTCACCCTTTCCACCCTTCCTTTCTCTCTCCTGCAATCCCTCAACCCCCTTACCCCAAGCGCCCGCTTTCTTCCCCCACTTCATCATCCCCCAAGCATGCACCCATCCTATCTTTGGGGGAGGTTCCTGGCTAGTCCGAAAGGGACTCGTCTGCCTGAGCGGATCTGCATTCGTTGCATCGACCTGATCTACAGCAAGCTCCTGTTTCGCAACTATATCTGATTCATGCCCTTCCCACCGTCTAACTGCCTTGCCAACAGGCCTCCACCAGCCTTCCTCCTGCCTGTCCCACCACCGTTTCCCGCACATCTCCCATAGCCGACTTCGTGCCCGTTTGTATGCGAACCGCTCATCTTCACCAGTGAAACTACCGGTGCGTCCGAAGTCGGGGCCTTCCTGCCGGCCGATTTCATTACCCGCGCCTGGGGCACCGTCACTTGGGCCGCGGAAGCGTGAATTTGGTGAGCGGCCGGCGCCATAGACGGGACCGAAGTCGCTGTCTTCGTCTGCGAGGATAGAGCGTGTGGAAGGGGAAGAGGAGGTGCGTTGAGAAGATGAATAGGGAAGGGGGCTTGAAGCGTAAGAGGGTGGGGATGCAGAGGAAGTGTACGACGAGATGTTAGGGCGGAACGGCGAGGTCTGGTCTTGATATATTTCGGAGAACGTTTCCGAATAGACGCTGTCATCCGTGGTGTTGGTTTCTTGCGCACCTGCTGATGGCCGCCGCGTTTCAGGGAAAAAGAGGTCATCAGGACCAGCTTCGGCACGGATGAGAAGTTTGCAGCGGGCTTCATACAAGGCGTCGAGGAGTGTAATAAGCCGACGAGCTTCGTTCTTCTGGAGGAGAGTCAAGACTGGAACATCAGTAAGTATTAGAGTATGGAAGGTGGAAGCAAGTGTGATGTAATCCGCTGGACCGAGATTGGTGCTGCAGAGCTCAGCAAAGGTCCAATATGTGACTCCGGAACACTGGCGCGGGACAATGAGATTACGACCGTAGACTCGAAGCGAGGTGCTCCCCCAATCGATAGCTGCAGGAAAGTTTGGAGCACCTTCTCCGTGGGGAAGGGCATGATGTAAAGCTTGCTGCCAACTTCGGTTCGCCTGCTCTGTTGCATCGTCTGTCGATGACAGAGGAGGGATTACAAAAAAGTTGTTTGGTAAAAGATTCTTCGATTTCTTCCCTTCGCTGGTAGATGTCTCGCCCTGAGGCTTCGCGTGCAGGCTTTGTTCATAAGCTAGACCCAGGTTGCCAGAAGCCATCGCCTCAAGACCTTCAAATCCTTGTTCAATGTCGCGACCCGCGTTTTCAGAATCCAAAAAAGATCCTATATGCATATCCTCTTCAGCTTCGCGCCGCCTCCAGTCCTTTCCGCCCTCTATATCCCATATCTCACATCGAGCCCGTAAAACCTCGAGAAAAGCCACGAAATCTCCTTTTCCAGAAAACATACTTTCGCTTCTTCCACCTTCACTACCTTTTCCCGAGCCCAGTATACCCCATCTATTGCCAAACAGTCCAAGCCGTGAAGGAGGTGCAGTAAACTCAATCCCGGATGCATTCGCCAGTTCCTCTGGCATACGGTTACTTGTAGCAATGAGAACCCCCCCAAGATGAAAAAAAGACGTGAAAAGATTGGACAATATCTTTGAAGCAGCACGATCTGGCAATTGAAATTCGTCTAAGAAAAGAATTGGCGACGTCGAGATCATATCTCTAGCCAACCATAGAAGGGAATGCTCTTCCTCTTGCCCTCCCGTTGAAGCCAAAGCTGGCGTTACTAATCTACTCCTCCGCAACTGTTCTAGTCTGGCGAAAGTCTCTAGCATAAAGGTGTTGAAATGCCACCGTCTTTTCTTCCGGTTTGGCAGACATTCCGCGAGTAAATCAACTAGCATGCTCTTTCCCGTCCCAACTTCGCCATAGAGTAAAAGACCTTGCGGCGATTGCAAACGTATTGCAGATTCATGGTTCGTCAACTTTTTCGTGAGAGCCATTGCCTCTGCCTTCTCTTTCTGCCCTCTAAGAGAAGAGAAGATACTCTGAGGCTTCCCATTTTCTGATAAGCTTTCGTGATCTTCTGCTTGCCTCGAAGTTAACGAAGGCTTCCCAAATGAACGGTTTAGCTGTTCTAGCCGATGATTAAAGTCTACTTCAGGCTCGTAGTCCTTGAGACGGTGATAGAGCTTCTGTAGATGGAGAGCAAGCCGATGTTGTGCGGGATCCGGATCAATTTGCTTTGTAGCCAAAAGTGCTCGATACAAGACAAGCGGATTGGTGATGGTAAGGCCTGTAGAAGTAGGCAATGACTGCATGGGGATCACTACTTTACAATACAAGTCTCATCTCTCGATCACTTGCAGCTCTCTGGGGAATGGGCTTCAATTACGTCATGATGCTTGTAATACACCGATACAATACCGCTAGATGTATCACATGTAAAAACCGAACCACAACTCTTTTTAGGGGAAAGGAACAAAGTCGAAACCTAAGCAGGCATATGGAGATAATGATTTTGGATGAATGCTTCGTATACACATTGCTTACCATACAAAAGCCCCTATATCTACAGAAGCTAACACCTATGTACAAGGAGTCCTAACGTTATGCCCAATACGAAGCCTTACAGCTTGCTCTTGAAACCCTCCCTCGCATCTTTCTTAACCAATACATTACTACCCGGGTACGGATCAATCGTCAACGCATTCAATGGATTCAGCTCGCTCGCGCGCTTGAATAGATCTTCATAGACCTTCCCGTCGTACCTGCCTAAGCTACTATCAAGCTGCCAGTCCGGGAAGTGCCATGCATCTACAAGCCTTACGGCGTGTGGTCTGATCTCTTCAAGGAGCTTCATGACGGCCTTTGTACGAGCAAGTTGGATTTGGCGAACCGTGACCGCGCTGCTGGAGAAGAACTCCGAGGCTTCCTGCTCGAGGGTGTGCAGCGCATATAGGCGGAAGAGCTTGTGCATAAGTGCGATGGTCTGGGGGTCGAGTGATGAAGTAATGTCGTTGGTGCGTAAGGCCTCGTAGAAATTTTTGACAACAAGATACTGGCTGTGGGCAGTACTTAGGCGCCAGAAATCAACAAGAAGGCCATTCCACGATCCTTTCTCCTCATCCCGGTGTTTGAGGGCTTCAAAGGTGAGGAACGAGGTACGCCAGGCAAAGGCGGCGACAATGTCCTCGTCACGACCAAGGACGTCGAATGCAGCGCCTATATCACGACGCGCGAGGAAGCTTTTGAAAATCCTGCTAGTATCGTTGTCTGAAGCCTTGCCTTGAAGGACAGCACGCGCTGATTTCAGGAGCTATTATACGTAAGTGACAGGTGGCAACTGAAAAAGGGAGGCTACTTACATATCTTGCGACTTGCTGGGTTAGCATATAGTTGTCTCCCTCCCAGGTGGTCGTGGGGAGGTAATCGGCGTACCACGAGCCTATGCCGCTGAAGCTACTGTAACCGTGACCTCCGCATGCTCTCCTGCAGACTTCTAGGCCCTCAGCAGCAGTGGTACTCGCAAGAGCCTTCAGCCCACAGGATGTGGCATGCAGGTCCGCAAGTAAGTCTGTCGTAGGAAAGAGCTCTTCAGGGCTAGGCCCTCGCTTTGTCGATGACATTTTGCCTGCATCTCCGGCCATTTTCTTCTGACTTTCCTGGTAAAGTGCCATCATTCCACGACCGGTAAAATGCAGAGCAAAAGTCGCAGCCAGTAGAGGTAACAGCCGAATTTGGACCATAGTATAATTCAGGACTTGGTTTTCTCCAGTCTCCCATTCTTTGGCATCTCTATCCTGAAACTGCCGCCTAACTGCACAGTATCTAGTAGCAATCGTAACTCCTCGGGCGAGAACGCCGCCTGATTGAAGTACGATGGTACTGCGAACCCATGTCAAGGTACCGTAGACGAGGGAGGCTGAAGCAGGCCTCACGTATTTATTCGTCTTGAGATCGACACCCGAGAATTTTGCCAGCATGTTTACGTGAGGAATCTTGACATGGTTCAGGAGAAGAAATCCATTATCCATGGTATTGTAACCAAACTTCGGTCCAATATCGCCGACATGAATATTCTCCAGGGGTTCATGAGACTTCAAGTCCCGTATCTGAACCACAAACGGATGGGGTCCGTAGCCCTTGCCGTCGATGATAAGCTGCGCCATTACCACGGCGTGATTTGCGGTACGTCCGAGAGAGCCAATCCACCACTTTGACGCCGTCAGATGTGGCGAGTGAATAACGAAGGTTTTATCTGTGGGATCCCAAGTTGCTGTTGTTTCTAAGCCTCGGACGTTGGATCCATGTCCTAATTCGGTCTGTGCATAACAACCAATGTATTCGTACTTCTCTGCTTTTTCTAGGAACAACTTATGCTGCTCTGGTGTTCCTTGGTCACGGAGCGTAATCTGCTCACTTTGTCAGGGTGAAACATCTACATAGTAGGATGGGAAGAGAAGAACCCACTAAGAACATGCTAGCATGTAACCCATACGGACCGGGCTCGGTGATGAGCTCGTTGGCTACCATAAACTCATCCTGGGACCATTTGTGCTTTATTGTTAACTGTTGTAGCTTCTTTGCACGAGCCAAAGCAGTTTGGAACCGCTCGACCCTGCCATCAAAGTAGTTCGCCGATTTGTCGAATGCTTTCTCAGACTTTAGGACATTCAGTATTCGATTTTGCCGGTCCAGGGCCTCTTTGGTAAACAGAAATTCGGAAAGCTTCTTGACAGGAACGTTGGACTGAGCCCGTTCCTGTTGGAGCAGCTCACTGCCTTGAGGGCCACTCGGAGTGAGCTTTTCCACCCACGAAGGAGCCATTGATACTTCGCACGTTTGAAATACAAGCCTTGAGACTTGATCGTACCTCCGCCGAAAAATTAAGACGTATAGAAACTCTGGGTTTGGAGGAAAGGGCAGTACAAGTATATTATTTGGTCATTATCGATATGTACTTGATGGACATAATGCGCTAGTAGATGCCGAGGTTCAGCCCTGCTCTTTTGACTCTAACTGGAAGGGGCTGCGAAACGCCATGTGAAGCCATCCCAGACCGCTCTCAAGGTCCCAAGACGGCAAATGCAAGTAGTAAGTACCTTATGACAGTCAGTCTGGCTGATTACCGTTCAGTGTCCTGCTGAGTAGCGATAGAGTATACTGTGACGTTAAGACAAACGTACTGCTTAGCGTTGTCCGCAAGCAGACACATTCTTCCTGGAATGCTTGGAAAGAACAACCGCACTCAGCTATTGATTCGAACCAAGCTCAGGTGAACGAGATTGAAGTGGTAGATGTCATGTGAAGCAGGTTCAGGTCCGCGCCCGAGCGAAGAAATCCCAGATGTCAATGAATCGGAAGAGCTGAAGATTGAGGAATTTCAAACCTTCACTTTTATCCAAGAGCAGTTCGGAGAATTCAACTCTTATACAGTCCATGACAGTTCATGAAGCTGTCGAATTGACAGATGTCATCTCAGATCCACCTATGTGTGCTTACTTTTCTTATGTTTGCGCCGGAATTCCGCGACGTCAGTGTACTGCCTTGGGCTTTCCACGGTTCAGATAGCAAAATCATAGTCAAGATCTCACTGGCAAAGAGGGCCCCTGCGTTTGCATATCCCTAAACCCAAAATAATGGAAAGAGCCCTTCTCAGCATGGCACTTCCTTCCTTGCACTCGTGTGCCTTTTCGTCCTCACTATCCTCCTGCTTTCCGCTTGCAGCCAACTGCAATTCTACCAGATCCCTATCATTACACCCTACCTCTAAATAATGCGGTTGAGAACTTTACTCTTCTTCTGCGCGGCTCTAGCTTGTCTGGCAGCACCAATCGACCGGTCTTTATCCTACTATCAGACTCGGATCCCTGTCATTGAGACTGTGAGCCCATCACCAACCTGCTCTCGCCGCTGGCGGCGCCATGTTTCCCACCTTACTTTCCGTTCTTCTCGTTTCTATACCTGCTGCCACAGGCAATAGCAAAGGTTCGAGACTGGCCGGCAATCTCACTAGGTCATCCAGCCGGCTGTCGTTATTTCCAGCTTCTCAGGCCCTGTTCCTCTCAGATGAGCGTCAGGAGTGGCCTCCTCATACCGCTTCACCGGCCGTTTGCGGAGAGCAGGAGACGAACTGCGCCGCTCAAGGCCATCCCGTACGCCCTGCCTCCCTAATCTCTCACCGCGTATTGACATTGTTCACGCCAGGAAATCTGCTGTCCCGCGAACACCGCCTGCTACCCAACCTCCCAAAAACCCTCCCCTATCTTCTGCTGTTCCCTCTCCTACCACGCCTGCTCCTCCGACCTCCCCCTCTTCTGCCCCGCCCACACCTTCCCATGTCCACCATCCCTCTCCGGTGCCTGCTGCCCCGTAGGCCTCCGCTGCGCATCATCACTCTGTCTAGAGTACGAATACAAAACACAAGCTATCTTCTCCTCTTCTCCAACACCGGAAACTAAATCGCCTGAGACTTTCCTTTATACACTTCCCGCAACCACAATACCCGCACACACTGTAATACCACAGGGGAACCCCCTTTCCGAAGCCACAGCCCCAACATGCGTCCCGCCGAATCCAAACTGCCAGCCCGGAACGCCGGGGAAGCAAGTCACAGATCTCCCCATCAGCGACCGGATCCTCGGCACTCCCACAGCCTGGAGAGCGAAAGTTGGGGAGATAGCAGTCGAGAGCAGGGCGAGCAGAGATTTTGACGGCCGGAGGGGCTGTTGGAGGGGAGGAGATGGCTCGGAAATGGATAAAGGGTGGTGGAAACGCGCGATGTGGAGCGGAGTGGGATTGTTTGGGGTTACTGGGGTTATGCTTGCTTTATAGAGGTACCTGGGTGGTGGATGGCAGGTTTTGGCCTGTTTGGGAAAGGTCTGGGAACGCAGGGGTTAGTGGGGAAAAGTGCGGGTTGTGTGGCCCGGGAATGAGAGAGATGGATGCTGCGACGAGGAAGGAGGTGGCCCGGTTGCTGCTGTTGATATCGCGGGCGTGGGAAATGGAATAGAGGCCTTTTTGGATCGATTCAGTTGCAGGACTGTGGGATTAGACAAGATGGTCTTTGTGCAGTTGGGACGCAGTGGATATAGCTGTGTGGTTCTAGCTGTGGATGAAATGGAAAGGTAGAGGGAGACTTGGGCAGTAGGTTACAGACGGCATGCATCATGATTAAGCGGATTTATTACTGGTTCAGCTGTAGTGGAGACCTAACGGGGTGGGAAGGTTGAAAAGGAGATTGAAATCGTATGCAGTGTAAACCAAAGCATGAATACTCACTGCTTGACAACTAAACTATTCGACTTTGCCGATGTGGACTTCTCAACATCTGCATCTGACATGTGAGCGCCAAAGGATGGTTCAATAAGTTCCGGAACATATAATCCGTCAGTAGCGCTTTTTGCTCACTGAACGTGTGACCTACCCAGAGTCGAGGCGCTTGTCTAGGAACCAGCAACTTCCGACTCCGGGAATCAATACTGCTGTGTGGTTATAGTAGTTCGTACCTTTCCACGGGATCATTGCCGAGTACGGAGTGGCACGAAGGAACGGGTCAGCACCGGCCACGTCAGACAATAGATCCCACGTCCACAGCTGGTACGCACGTAATGCAAATCTCCGGAGGATTGAGCCAAAGTCAAAGAATCGCAACAGGCTAGTTGAGGAAAATCCTGCGGTCAAGGATTAGCATACTTCAATCTTGGGCGCCTCGCTGGTCCTGCGGTCATCATGGTTCAAGATCCTGCGAATTCTGGGCGCCTCGGCGATCCTTCCTGGTATTTGAAATTGTAATCCTTTCGGTTTTGGGCGCTTAGATAACGGCTGAAGTTCGAAGGATTTGGAGGAATATTTGGCGAGACTGCGTCACGGTGAGGGATTTCATGCTGCGCCGCAGTCTCGGTAGTGGTTTTTGTTGGGATTAAGCGCTGGAGGATTGTTGCAAAGTGTGTTCTCATGGTGGAACATGTTCCGAGGACGTTTTTAAGAATGCTGTATGGTCGAAGATGTCTGAACAGGCTGCAGCTGCTACTGATGAGCTTGTGATGCGTGGCCTGATCTATTTTGGGTTCGAAGATGTTGGAGCCATCGGGTGAGCACCAGAAGCTGTTCCAGATCCTATCAGCAAAGGATGTTATCAGACCGTGATGGCCACTGGATGAGCGTATCTGATGGGTAGTTGGGGTTTGTGGTTGATCACGGTTGTAAATCCAGAATTGGCGTATTCCCGACTGAGGGCTGTAATGCGAACCCATAGGCCAATACAGTTTGATAAACCTTCAGTGCAGTTGTCTTCAATAGTAACACCTGCGGCGCTCGTGAACGTTCCTGATGGTTACCTTCCCAGGCGTCTGCCGTTCGTTCTCTTGTATGACCAATAGTATCGTCTTCTTGTTATAAATCCAAAGGAGCTCTTTCCCTCTCTTCCCCCTCAGATCGTGCTCATCCCAGGCCTCCACGTTTCCCCAATTCTCTTGACTTCCCGTATGAATCTCGGACTCTTGATCTCCCCTCCCTTGCCCTTCCCATTGGCTACAGCCATAGGCGTATGCTCATCCGGCATATAAAATGGGTTTTGCAGCAATCGTATATACGCCGTTTGTAGTGCCTTGAACGCCGGTTTCATATCCGCCCCTTCAACCCCCCTGCCTCCCATCCTCCCTTGTCCTCCTCGACTATCCCCAACCCCGTTCTTCCCATACCTGTCCACAACCGCAGCAATCCTAACGCCAGTCCCTGTCTCCCAACCCCAGATACTGAGCCTCTCATCCACGTGCTTCAGCAGCCCTAGATCCTGATCCACTGAGTCGCTATTCTTGTTTCTCGTTTTGAGGTCAAATAGGTCCAGGGAGGCGTGTAGGAGGAACGAGAAGTCAAGATATGCATTGGGCTGGGTAGATGCTGGGGGGAAGACTGAGATGTGAAGAGGGTTGTCCTGACCTTATGTTAGCGCGGAAAAGCCTTCTGGTGGGCCTGGAGAAGTTTTACGTCTTTGCCTACGATGCCTATGCAGGCGATTGAGGGGGTGGAAGTCATGTTTGTGGGTGGCTTAAACTTGGAAAATTCGGGGTCGGTGTGATAGATATTGGAAAGAATATTCTTTCAGCATTAATTGCATGCAAATCTAAATTTTTTACTACGCTTTTTTATCACGAGATTGTTGATTCAATGACAGATCAACAGTTCAATATATATCCCTAGGTCATTTCCTCCATACGGATCTTACTGATTCGAAGTGACTAACAATGAGTCTCCGAAATACCGTGTACTAGACGGTACATTTCGTCATCCCATCGAAGATACCCCTACTGTTCCCATATGCTATAGAATGACAGAAGCAATGAAGCGACCGAGTGGAAAGGAAGCACAATGGACAGTGGGTGCAACTTTAGACAGGAGAAGTGGCAGGCGAAACTATCTCTGCTCTTGAAAAGACGACAGTTTTGCACCGATACAAAACTTTGGCAGGCATTGCCAGAAGCGGATTTGGCTCTGAGGTGACGGAGAAATCTCTCGTAATCCTTATGCCCCCCTCAGAGGTCTCACTATCCCCAACCGTATTGGCGCGAATAGCCGTAGTGTTCATTTGGACATATGGATCCAATCTACGTTTCATTGAAGCCCTGGAGTTCAGCGCAAATTCTCTAGGCCCGGTAGGCTTCTGTGTTGCTGGTTTTGACTTGTTGAGGTCTTCACGGGTCACTCCTAGTAGACTAGGGAGAAGCCTTTCGATCAACGGCCTAAGGTGTATCAAAGATGCGCATATCAAGCCTGAGCAATACTCGATAGCGATCCAGTTCCTTGTGGATACCATATACCAAAAAGGATCTGCCCAGAATATTGCCGCTGGAGTGGACGCAGACAATCGGACGATTAGTGAGACACAGGGACTAGACCTCGGTCAGCTAAGAGACTTGTGAATCTGACAGAGCCAAATACTGGGCTTAGGTAGTTGTTGTTACTTACATGAACCCGACTGTGAACGATCCGAGCAATAAAAGCCTCCGTCTGAGTTGCATGTGTAGACTCCATATTATTGGCATCGGAAGAAGAATGATTGCAATGTCGCTAATCAAGTTGAAGATCGCCTGACCTTCTAATATGTTGGTCTGTAAGAGGCAATTGGTCGGCAACACAACCTCCCATGCCTCATTGACGGGCCTACATTGGAACGCCGCAACAAGTGTAACCACAGCACCACCCACGACACAGACTACCATGAGGCCTTTGACGCATTTGCGAAACCTTACTATTGGGAAAAGCCGAAGGTAAAGAAGGAGAATCGATAGTTTGATGGCCGTAATGGCTAAGGGGTACAGAATTTGGAGTGTATAGGATACCTATTCGCATCTCAATACCAGCAAGCCAAATGATCTGTAGAGGAACCACTCACCCTCAGGATATAGGACATGTTGACGTGAGGTGGGAGGTCCCAGACGTGCATAGCGGCACCGTAAGGTATGCATGAAAGAACTAGGACCGTTTGTGCAAAAGCTAGAATCTGGGATCACTGGTCAATGGTTATCGGAGATAGAAGGGAAGATCTTACTGTAGCAATGATCAGGACGAAATCGTCCCAGCCAGGGCTTCTGATCGCACAGTACCTGCTAGCCAGCCGAAGTCCGACGAAAAGCAATGCTAAGGCCATCAAAGGTATCTGTACCGCCAGAAGCTCCGCCTTTCTGGTCGGAGCACTGACATAGTCCGGCGTACGGGAAGTTGAATTTCTAGGAGCAACCAGCATTGATAGGACCAACACGAAGAGGCAGAGAAGCTGATTGGAAAACTGGATTGACAGCGACGCGCTACGTAGCTCTATCAAAGCACATGGTGATGTAGAAGAATCGTTAAGTACTCGTAACATGGCAGATTTCCAAGTAAGGATGAATTCTTATGGAAAGAACGCTGCAGGGACTACTAAAAGGGGAAGTCCCAAGTTTGGATTCCAGGTGGTCACAGTGCCAAGTCGTCAAATTGTTGACATAGTGAAGGTGCGACAGCTTGGAGCAGCTCATAGGAAATGTGATAGCTAGGGAAATTTGCTGGACGTGTAGGATTCCAGCATCCATACAAAGCAGCTGTTTACTCCTTTGCGCATCAGACTTTGCCAACGTTCTACGCTGCATTTTACCTATTGAATATCTCTATCCTAGAGCAAGGCAGATAGAAGGAACATATTGTCTGCTTCAACTGGATTTGGTAGTGAGCCTAAGGGAGTTTGTTCGTTAGAAGAAGAGCAAGTCAGTACATGTGAGATTCCATCGAGCTTCAAAGAGTCAGCATGGGACACATTTCGGGCGAACTTGAAGCAGCGCCACCGACGGGTTCAATCGCGATCGTCATCATCGCCGTCACCAATAAAAACCTATGAACAATCCATGGCCAAGTTCCCCAATAACAGCGCCCATCAACACCTCTGCAACGTTCCACGAACTGGCGATGAGGAGGAATCCAAGTTCGGCAAGTCACTGATAGGCCTCATGCAAAGAAGTGGTAGATTCGACTACTGCGACTTCAGTGAGGGCGAACAGACACAGACGCAGCAGGAGAACAGTGATGATAACAACAGCAGCAGTAACAATATCAATGGAAATGGAAGTGTGCGGCGGTTGATACAGGCAGCCGGTGTTGGCTTGACCTGGCGAAATCTGTCCAATCAGACCCCTTGCTGTATTCGCAAGGTTCTTAGTCCTAACTCCCCGCGCTAGCTCATATCATCAGTTCATCACCCGGAAGAAGCACTTTTGACATCCAATTCAATTCCTACAACTTGCAAACACACAGAACAATTCCTTCTGTTTCGTTTCCTTTTGTTCTCAACCATGCTTTCAACCACGAGGTCAGCAGCCGCCTTGGTGCTGCGAGGTAAGTTGTTCCGATGGAGAATGGGGGCCCGCCACCAAGATAGTCACAACTCTAACATCTCATAGTCAAACCCTCATCTGCCCTCCTTCCTCTTCGCGCAGGCCCCTCAGCGTTCATATCATCCTCCTCCGCTAGATCGGCTACAGAAATACAAAAAACCCATGATGTTGAAGGTCCGCAACTCAGCGTCACGGGCAAGGTCCGACGTGAAGTCCCCCTACCGAGCCAAGACAAGAAGGAGGGTGCTATGCAATATGCATTGTACGTTGTTACGCCCATCAGCCGAGCCTTGAGCGCTCAACGTTGAGTCCATCTTCAAAAAAGTCCTTGACTGATCCCACTCTAGGACAACCCTCGACCAAGTCGCCAACTGGGCCCGCCAAGGCTCCCTCTGGCCCATGACCTTCGGCCTCGCCTGCTGCGCCGTCGAAATGATGCACCTCTCCACCCCCCGCTACGACCAAGATCGCCTAGGCATAATCTTCCGCGCCTCCCCCCGCCAATCCGACGTCATGATCGTCGCCGGCACTCTCACCAACAAAATGGCTCCGGCCCTGCGTCAAGTGTACGATCAAATGCCTGACCCGAGGTGGGTTGTATCGATGGGCAGTTGCGCAAATGGAGGCGGGTATTATCACTACAGTTATAGTGTGACGAGGGGGTGCGATCGGATTGTGCCGGTGGATATTTATGTGCCGGGGTGTCCGCCGACGAGTGAGGCGTTGATGTATGGGATTTTTCAGTTGCAGAAAAAGGTTTGTTTCTTTACCGTATCCATGTTACGATGGATCACACATTCTGAATTTCGGCAGATGCGACATACGAAGATTACGAGGATGTGGTATAGGAAGTAGAAAGGGTTTGGAGATTTGTGTGGCATATGGGAAAGAGAGACTTGTACAGCTTTAGCAAAACCCGGTCCTGGCAGCTGGCGAGGTGGCGTTTGTGGGCGTTGGGGTTTGGGGCATGGGTAGAAGCATTTTAGAGAGTGCAAGGCTAGACATTGATAAAGCGTTTCCAAACACGCAGGCATTGGCTGTAAATGATGTGGGTTATCTTTCATGAAGACGCGCATCAATGTGGGCTACCAAGACAAGACGCGGGGGTTGTTCTGGGCTGTGCGTACGTTATGCGCATGTGAGAAAGTTTTACTGAACAACGAGTTAATGACCTTGTCAGTACGGAACAGGAGGAATGATCAACACTGCACTGGGGGCTTCTTTTCCCAGGAAAAAGTATTCAGATACAGATTCACACACTCGTCCTTCCCAAGAAACACCATCAACACAGGCCAACAGTCAAAAAACCTAAACTCCATCACCCACCTAAGCCAACCCCTCCGTCTCCTCCAGTCCCTTCAACACCCCCTCCACCTCCCTCGGATGACTAAGCCCCCACACCCCCCCGCCCCTCACCACATCCGCACCTTGCATCCCCACCTCTTTCCCCACGAGGTTCCGCCCCACCTTCCCCGGCCCAATCCCGACCCACCGCCGGACGCCAAACTCCTGATCCAGGAACTTGATGCTGTCCCACCAGCGGATCGTCTCGACGGCTTGGCGCGCGAGCAGGTCCTGCAGGTCTTTGGCGGAGGAAAAGGGCCGCGAGGAGACGTTGGAGATGCAGGGGAAGAGGCCGGGGTAGTGGATTGGGGTTGTGGAGAGGGTGTCGCGCATCCAGGCGGCGGCGGGGGCCATCAGGGGCGAGTGGAAGGGGGAGTCGCACAGGAGGCGCACGGCGCGGGGGTCGTGGCCGCCGAACTGGCGCAGCTGGACCAGGAGTGCGTTGATGCGCTCGATGCTGCCCGAGAGCACGATCTGGTTCTTGCTGTTGATGTTGGCGATCAGGACTTGTTCGATTGGCGGGACGTCGCTGGCGGAGTCGTCGCGCGAGCCCGGGGAGGCGTGGCCGAGGAAGTCGTGAATGGTGGCGATGAGGGAGGAGAGGCGGTCGGGCTCGCAGACGAGGGCCACCATGCCGTATTCGCCGCCTTCCGAGGCGGAGGCTTCACGGCTGCAGCGGGCCATGACTTGGGCGCGGCGACGGACCATTTTGAGCGCGTCGGGGTAGTGGAGGTGTTCTGCGGCGACGAGGGCGGCGAATTCGCCTAGGGAGTGGCCAAGAGTGACATCGACGCGTTTCGAGGTGTTGAAGTTGAATTCTTGCTCTAGGATGCGCAGGATCATGATGGAGGTGGCCATGATGGCTGGTTGGGCGTTCTCGGTCGCGGTGAGGGTGGAGTTGGGGCCGTTGGCGATGATGGAGCTGAGGGGGCTCGATAGGATGTGGTCCATTTCTTGCAGGAAGGGTTTACACGTTTTAGGGAAGGCTTCGAGCCAGGGGGTGGTCATGCCGACGCGTTGGACGCCTTGGCCTGTGGGAGTCAGGATCGGGTTGATGGTGAGGGGAGTGGAGGGAGGTCTTACCAGGGAAGAAGAGGGCTGTTTTGGGATGTGAAGGAACAGTTGTGGAAGCCCATCTGGCATGGTTCGATCTATGCAGCCGACGTCTTGATGGGAGAAGCACAGTGGACGCATTGCGCTGATGTAGATTATGAGCTCTGGAAGCTGGCTGGGCAAGGGCCGAAAGTCCATTGCCGCCGAAGCTTCCATTCTTTAGGCGCATTGTGTGCTCTGGCGATACAAAGCCTCCTTCGCAAAGCTGTTAGTTTGGTGCAGCTCACCATTGTGGTACTATACCTTGTACAGCGAAGGCAAGACCGCAATATTTGGAGGTCGGTGGAGGTGATTACACGGTAAGTAGGGCTGCTTTCAACGGCGGCAATCCGGCGTTAGGAGATAGCTAGATTTTGTATGCACAATGCTCGCCGTTCATTTTGATGGAAAGAAAGGGTAGAAAGCTTCAATTACATTGTTTTTGATCCGTTTACCTACTTGGAGAAATGTTCCTATTGGAGGCTGTGCTTTTTTTAGAGGACATGCGAGGATCGTATCGGACTAATGGATCACTCGACAACCCAGCAGACAGGAATACCTACTTTATTTTGTTCTACACTCATGTATTAGAAAGCATCCAGCGTTATGACAGTACTATTAATCGCTATAGCCTTGTACATTATTCCCCGTGCAATGCCACGAACAAATACGTCTCAGACACTCGAGGCAGAAGACAAGCAAATTCGAATCCCCTTGATATCATTAGTCTTTGGGCGGTCGACACATAGATAGGTAGGTACGATCCTCGAGTATATGATGTAAGTTAGAGAGGCCCAAATTGAACATGTGCCAACAAAATGAACCTAGAGGCACCAGATAGAGATCTATGTTTTCTTCGACCCGGAATGAATAAAAGTGAGTGGCCAGATTATCGAATGCAGAGGACCAGATCAAGTCCGCAGGCTACACTATCGTCGATCCGTTCTTTTCAACCGCTGTCATCGGAGACTTTGTCCAGAAGTTATCTGCGATTGGGTTGAACATTTCAGGGTACTCCCTGCCTCTATTGTCTCAGTATAAATTGAGTGCTCCACCGGTGTCTCTACAACAGGAAGAGAGCGGTATGGGATTCCGCCATGGTTCGTTGACTCTTTCCGAATAATATGCGTCCTTTGGGTAATTCTGATTTTTCCAACCGACACATATCTTTTCACGTTTAGCGCTTAGAGCCGCGAGGCTGTGGGTTATTGCATTTCTTGGTCACCGTAGCAGATCGTTTAAGTGTTTTCGAAGGATTCCAGCGTACGAGGGTAGCGCGGGGGAGGGCGGAACGTAATTAGCCTCGTGACTCGCAAAACAAGCGCCATTACCATTTCGGAGCGAGAAAAAGACTCAAGAAACTAACAAGCTGCGGGGGGGGGACCAATCATCTTGCCGCGCAGGCCCCAAGGAAGGGCCAGCAAGTCGGTAGTCCGTATTCCGTAGTCGGTACTTTACTCTGGCATTTCACTTCCGTGGGCTTGGTTACGTATATTTGGGCATATTTGGGCGGTAATGGAGCCAATATCGGCATCAAGGTCGATTGTGTCTACATTATATCGTCGCCATACCTGCTCGAGAACTGAGATGGAGTTGTTGCGCATGTTCGGATCTCGTGGCAACGTAACGTGTCCAAGCAGATTAGTCGCAGGCCGAGAGTGATCGGCTTTGCAGTTGGCTCAGTCCGACGACCAACGGGAACACGCGGCGTCGCCTCTGGAGCATGACAAGGATCTCAGCCCAACCCTTTGCATCTGCAACATCCGCGTAGGCATGCTTCATGTACCGACCGTAGAACCAAGGCGGGCGACGGAAATGAAGGATTGCTTTCCATTTTTATCATAACTGCGTGAGCCATACGGCTCAGGTCAGCAGACACAGACGCCTAATTTCTGTGCCACGAATACACAGTACATCCGTAATGTTTTTAAGCTGTAATAATAATAACAACAACAATAACAATAATAATAATAATAATAGAAATTTTGTTGGTGAAGTTGCCAACTTTCTGCAACGCAGCAAGGAATGCGGTCCCGGTCTGGGATTCTCACTAATCGACTCTGGAGCCGAGGAAGCCAAATGAGTGTTGTTGACGCAAGAGACTCGAAACATACGGTAGACGAAAGGGCCGTCTAAGAAAGATGGACCATACGGTCACAGGTAAGGTAAGGTAGGTAACGACCGTAGCGTAAGGTAAGGTAAGGTATCTATGCGATCGCGGGTACCCCATGCGCGCAATGACATCACCTCGTAAATGCACCTCACAATCGACTTTACCGTATCCTGCGGTAGTGCTTAGCCCGCTATAAGCAGCTCTACTACGGAAGTACTGTGTACTTTACGGAGTAGCTGTTGTCATACTCATAGATCGCCGGGGCTTGAGTCCAAGAAGCTGAAGAAGGGGGCCCAACCCGTGATAGTCCTCGGCGTAATTGGCCCAGTGGCCAGTTATCTTGCATGATGGTAGTAGTTCGTTGGTTGGGAGAGTTGGCATCGAATATGGATATCTTCAGGATTCAGCGCTAAACTAGCTTGTCATTGGTTGTGCCATATTATGCTTTGTGTCACAGTGCTTCAGTTGGATTATGGAAGGATTTCGTCGAGAATTCCTACTAGTTGTAGCTGTAACTGCGCACCCACCAACCGAAATGCGAGAGTCGAGAGTTGTGCTTCAGCTTCACCACTTCATCTGCAGCTGTTTCCCTAGTTGTGTCAAGCTAGTTAGGTACGGAAGTACAGTAAGGTAGTTGGGTACTCCCTAGCTCTCACGCTCTCGCCCATCGTCCCAAGCCAGGGCAATATGTACATACTAATGCTTTGGTCGCGCTATCTTAAATTTGCCGCCCATCATATTATTCTCTCCAGGTCGGAGCAAGCAATCTTCACCTTCACGCAATCAAGACCAGTTTAGAGTAATTCGTCAGCGACTGACGAGTTGCCGCCTCAACCAACGCGCAAAGCCTCCCTTGTGCGACACACCTGAACACCCCCAATCCCTGTCGCCCAAACCTGCTCGAGGAGGGGGGGGGGCTGGGACAGTGGGAAGGATCCGTGGACCGTGCTTGCATCATTGCATGCCTGAAGATACTAAGCGCCTTTCCCACCAGCCAATGACCACCCCAGTCGTGTTCCTCGTATTTTGACTCGTCCCACATAAAATACCAATCCGCGTGGGCCGAGCAAAAAGGGACCGGAAATCGAAAGAAGACACGGCGTGTAGAGCAATTTTGCTCAGCCGCCCTCCGCCTTTTGCGCCGCCCCGACTCAACTCTTGTCCGTCTTTATCTTCCCCCTCCACTCTGCCATCCATCATCCTTCTCGCCGTCGCACTGTGTCTTGACCAAGATTGCGCCGCTCCTGTAGGTTTCGAGCTGTATCATTGTGGAACAATAACACCCCCCGTTGGGATCGAGAGGCGCGCAGTATTAAATATAACCGAGACGACAGACGAATCATTCACACGCTTGTTTTCCCCAAACTCATCCCGTCTCCAACACTCCTTGGCCCCACTTTACAAGAATACTTTCCTCTCGCCATCCAGTATCCTTCGCCAACTAAGAACAGTTTTTCCCTTTCTATTCAGTCTCTACTTCAAAGTTTTACCGACACAAAATATCCTTCAAGATCAGAGTGACTAGACGCCGGCCGGCGGCTCTTAAAATCGCCTTTCAGTAAAGGCCATAATCGCAAAAAAAGAACCATTTGTTCTAGCGCCTCTCGCGCGATCATCCATCGTGAAGAACTTCTTCTAACCTGTCAAAGTCTACTCGCATGGCAGCAGTTGTCTCGAATCATAGGTCCGAGGGCCCAGGAGGAGGGGCCGAGACCGAGCAATTTGCCGAGTCTGGTCCATCCTTTACCGCCGTGAATGGTGCGTCGACAACACCACCGGCAAAGCCCAAGCCTGCTCCTGACCCTCCAAAGGAGGCTGGCGACGAACCTAGCGCACGACCGGCGCGCCCAAGCAGCCAGCAAGAACGTCGGAAATCTCCAAGCCCTTCACGCCAGCTTCTCGCAAGCAGTCGCCCGGAGCGTGAGCCCTCTCCAACCTCCAACCAGATGGTGGATCGTCGGGGCCAAACCCCTCACCGTCAAGAGAATCCCGAAGAACCAAAGACCCATTACGGTAGTCACCCCGTGACTCCAGGTAGCCAGCAGTCAAACACTGCAAACGGCAATAAGAAGCGAAAAAGATCTTTCCCAGAGGTGTACGAGAATCCGAACAATTCTGCGTACCATACCCATGAGATGCCACCAAGCTCGGAAAGACAGAGAATGTACAGTACCGACAACGGTCGACAACCGGAGATGATCAGTCCAGTCGAATCTTACCCTCGACCGGAAGGGTATGGTCGACCTGATATGGGTGGCCCTCCCGATCCGTATGCTCGCCCAGAACATGTTGGCCATACGGATCCCTACGCCAGACCGGAACATATTCACCCGTCCGATACGTATCCGCGACCTGAGCGTGTACATCAACCCGAATTGTACCCACGTCCAGACAGACACCAGCTGGTAAGGAACGAATACGACCCTCGTGGTGACCCTACTCTAGCGCCTCAGCGTGATCAGCCCTACTACTCGGAAGCACGCATGGCTCAAGCTTTGCAAAACTATGACTCCATGCCCACGCGGGAGAACTATGTCAGCCCAGAGGAGGAAGACGAGCATGGCCAGCAGTATGTAGATTACGGTACAAACCGAAGCTCTCAGTCTGCAATGGAACTTGATCGGAAGCGCAGGAAGCGAGTTTTCAGTAATCGGACCAAGACAGGATGCATGACCTGCAGGAGACGAAAGAAGAAATGCGATGAGCAACACCCTGAATGTGAGTGCCCAGTTCTCAATGCTCTTATTCTATTCTTCTGTTACCGCAAACACTTCCCAACGCTATCACTTGCCTCTGTTAGGCGGCTACTTTAGAGACTTGTATATTATTTGTGCCATTATCTCGAGCTCTATGGTTCTACTCCCTACCTGTCTGATTCGACACTCAAATATCTGCCTGATGGCAATGTCACCCGCAATGAAAATGTCGCTTGGCCATTTATAGCTTAACTGACCGTTTCTAGGTAACAACTGCCTTCGAGGCGGATTTGTCTGCGAAGGCTATACCATGCGAAATACGTGGCAAAAGCCCTCCAATACCAAAGCTCCCATTCCGCTTCAGTCTAAGAACGGATACCCTCCACCAATGAACCGAGGACTGTATCAAGCCCAGTACGCTCAAGAGACCAGCCCAGAGTATCCGGGCCCACCTCCTAATCGTAACCATCACATGGGGCCTGATGGGGATAGAGGAAAGCCGATCGTAGTTGATGAGGAACGCGAGTCGATGTATGCACAACCGAGCCCCCCCAATGGCCACCCGAAGCCCGCATGGACAAAAGCGGCAAGGCCATACCCCAGCAACCCTCCACACATTTCAAAGTATCAGCCCGAAACCGATCATCGTCCCAGCTCGATGCATGAGATGGCCTACGACCAAGTTGCCGATCCGAATTCGATGCATCCACCTCCGCCGGTGCATCGTACAAATTCATCCCAGTCCCAATATTCGGCCCAGTCATCTCACCCATCGAATGCGAACCACAGTAACCCCCAGGTCGTCGCCCAAACCGCTCTTTCGCATCCGGCGTCTCTCCGCCCCTCCCCACACCGCCGCCAAGAACTCACCGAGCGCGAAAAGATGCTGAAGGGGAACTACTACCTTCCCTTCAGCCCCGCTCTCACCGAAGACCGCGAGCAATGCATGGCTGCCATCTGGCGCTTCAACAACGCCACCAACCCGTCCCATGGCGCCAGCCCACAAGAGCGGGCCCGTCTCTTCAAAGCAATCATGAGCATGCGTCCAATACCCGAACCAGCACCTCCTAGCAGCGGCGAATCTCCTGCCCCGCCCATGCCTCTTCCTTTTGGCAGTGTGGGCGAGCGTGTCGTAGTCGAGGCGCCTTTCCATTGCGACTATGGCTATAACATTACCATCGGCGATGACGTTCTCATTGGCGCCGACTGCCGCATCTCAGATACTTGTGCCGTCACCATCGGAGCAAGATGCATCTTTAGTCCCAACGTGAAACTTGTGTGTGCGACTTACCCTATTGACCCCAGACGAAGAATGGGCAGTGGCGGCCAGGCGCTGGGGAGGAACATCGTTATTGAGGAGGACTGCTGGATTGGGAGTAACGTGACCATCTTGGCTGGGGTGAGGGTGGGCAAGAGTAGTACCGTTGGGGCGGGGAGTTTGTTGCATCAGGTGAATTTTATTTGACAGTTTTAATTGGAAGAGCAAAGGACTGATCAATTTAAAGGATGTCCCTCGTTTCACGGTCGTGGCTGGGAACCCGGCGAAGGTTAGCCGTGGCATCTACGATGGTAATGCCGATGGCCAGTAGTCAGGTTCTGCGACAACTCCGGAACAGGACTTGACGCAAGACCTCTGCACACCAGGATGTAAAACAACAGATTGTTACCGGCGGCCCTGTCATTCCGCTCTTTATCCTTACCAAGGCATCCCACTCGCTCTCTAGGCGTTAAAGCTCCTGGAACTGGCCCATGTTCTTTTCTTCTCCATAGGGTACATGTTTCCACTCGTTATATGTTGGTATTCTATCCGTGGGGGCTGGCGCTTGTATTTCATGTCGTATAATTAGTCTGCTGTAATTGGTCTACCACCTTGCCTAGTTTTTTTTAAAAACGTGCATGCTTTCCAGACCCGTACCATACATTATCATAGCATGCGCATGTACCTACCTTGGTTAGTTTGGGTTCAGCGCTCGCTCGCTCGCTCGCCTGCCCGCGACCCAGTCGCACCAGAGGAATGGAGAAACGAGAAAACCCCAAAAAAAAAAGGAAAAACTCACAATCCATTCACACCCCCTTTTTCCTTTTCCACCAATTTTTTTTACTTCGATCGAATAGATCCCTTTCTTTACTTTCTCATCTGCGGAAAAGCATTTCTTACAAAATTCTCCCTTTTCATTGATTTTATATATCATTTTCTTTTATTTTATTTGATTCTTACTTTTTGTTTCTGTTTCTGTTTTAATTAGCACTTCATCAGAAAATCAAAGAGGTTTGACATGACGGCTAGCATACAAATAGAAAGCTCAGTTATCAAGCCGAAATCAGACGTGCGAGTTCTGAGAGTACAACTGGACACGAAATTGCGATGGGGCGCGCACCTTCGTCAAATCGAAGCGAACCACGTCACACGAATGCTAGCACTTAGTCGACTCGAAGCCTTCACATGGGGGGCAACCTTCACAAAAGCAAGACAGGTATACTCAGCAGTAGTAAGGTCAGGAATTGCATTCGGGGCATCAGTCTGACATCAGCGAGGAAAAGAGGGAGGGCTGTCAGGCAAAGAACGCAGGCTTGGAACACTACAGAATCAGGCCCTGCATCACGTCGCAGAGACGTTCAAAAGAGTAAGCATCGAGATCCTGGAAGCAGAAACGTACACAAGCTCGCTGCATGTTCATCTGAACATGCTGCAAGACAAGATCACGTTACGCAGTCGAATCGACGACCGTACGCAGGAAACCAGACAAGCATGCGAACTGATACGCGCCCGCCTGATGAGTGTCAATCGCACCATTCCTCGCTCTTCCGTCACCAAGAAAGTGACGCTTCTGAACAACTCAATTCAAGAAGGCGCGAAAATACAGTCGAGACGCGAACGATTAGCTCTCGCTGCGACGAATTCGACTAGTGACAGCATCGCAATAGCGCAGTATCACAGAAGTCAGTGAAAGCAACGATGGGAAAAATATAGGAAATGCATCGCAGGTGTTCACGCCACTTCGGCACAAAGGTCGCATCTGTTCAACAAGACGGTAAAGATGCGAAACGGTCTTCAGAAAGTCGAAAGCACTCTCGTCACTCACATCAGAATCGAACGCATAGGTCTGAATGCTTATCTGCACTTCAGGAACGTTTCAGGCGCAGATAGCGCGCGATGCGACTGCGACTGAAACCATCAGACGGCGAAACATGTACTCATGCACTGTTCGGACTGATCGCACCTGCGATCAAGAATGCTACGAGACGTCGGCTTCTCGAACTATCGGATAATCGTCGCTATCACGAAGGATCTCAGAGCAGCTGCGAGAATGATGATGAAAACGAAGCTCCTGAAGCAATTTAGAGTGGCTGAGTCACTCATTCTCTAACGTGCGATCAACGCGAACTAATTTGGTACATAGCCTCATAATGATAGTTTCGACTGCGCGAAGCAGCCGTACAGACAGCGAGTGGTTTTCTACCCCAGAGGGTTTTGTCCACTCGATATAGATAGCATAGAGTCCCCCATGGGTCGGCTTAACCGATGTCACAAGGGTGTATGAATTTATTATTATTATTATTTCTGTTTTAATTCACTTGAAATATTTCATTGACGTGCATTTTCTTCTCTTCTCTTCTCTTCTCTTCCATTCCTTTCAACATCATCATCATCATCACTTACTTTTAACATTTTCAATCCTTTCCTTCATTTCCTCCTCCGTCGTCTCTTCTTCTGATTCTTTGAACATCAATTAAATTCTTTCTTTTGAAGTTTCAGTTCAGCATGTTTTAAAAATACACTGGTTTCTTTTTGGTTGGTAAATGTGAAGAGGGTTAGGTTGGGTTGGGTTGGGTTGGTTGATGAGGATGGGGGGGTTGAGATGTTGGAATGGTGGATGGGATGTTGGTGGTGGGGAGGGGGAGGGGAAAGTAGGCGAGGGGGGAGAGGAAAGGAAAGGGAAAGGGGGAAAGGAAGGGAAAATTGAGTGATTGTTAATGAGTGAGAAATTTGATGCTGCCGAGACAAACGACGAAAAGAAGTCGAACAGTAAGCGCCAAAGCAGGTAAAGGAAGGACCATTTTTTTTCGATTTCTGAAATAACCCTATCTATCAATCTCAAAACAAATTTTGCGACGAGTAGTGGAGAGGGGAAGGGGGATGCGGATGCGAGGGGGGTTGGTTGAGGGCGGAGGGCTAAAATGGGAAAGCTCGATAAGGGGGAGGGTGTTGGCATATACAACAAAAGTGCGGTTTTTGCACAGGGAGCCGAACTAAAAATCCCCTCTTCTAAACAAAAGAATGAACAAAAAGCAAGAATCGAGCCTGCAAAGTCCATATCAGATGATTGCTGGTCGTGGCTGGCTATGGTTTTTTTTAAAAAAAAGGGTAATGGTAGGCTGGCATTCTTTGATCCGCTCCCTTTTTTCTTTACGTGGACATCTCTGTTGAAATAGATCCGTAAAGCTGAGTTAAGGCGTTAAGTTGTGGCTTTTTAAACTCGCTGTTGGCCTTGACTTTTTTGTTTTGTGAGTGCGGTTGCTGTGTCGTAGTCGCTGTGGGCTGGTGTGGGGGACTGGTGGGGGGAGGAGAGATGGGGAGGAAGAGGGGGGTGGGAAGGAAGGAAGGGGTGGAAGAGAGGGGGATGTTGTTGAGATGTTATTATGAGTTTCTTGGTGTAGGAGGGAGGAAGAAGAAGAGGGGTTTGCTGAGTTTCGTGTGTAGGTAGAAAAGCGATGGAAGGAGGTTGTTAATTAATGTTTGCTCATTTAGTTTTTTACCCAGAGGAAATCATTTTGGGAATGTATGTGTTATATAGCAACGACTGAGATGGCGGAGAGATAGTGTATAATCCAGCTCCGTTCTATTCGAGGCTGGTTCTGGAATTGTGTAGGGGCCTGTACGACGTTATTTTGGAATTAACTCGGTTTGAATGATTGGATATATCCCTTTTCCCTCCATGTACAGTTCAAGCGTTTTAGAGATTACGTTCATAGCTTATTGTGCGCTCAATGTTTTATAGGATGTGATACGGCTGAATGTTATGTACTTATATTCGTATTAGCCCCTAAGCTTCGTTCTGTTCCTGAGGAAGAGTGCGTAAAGTCGAAAGGGGAGGTGTAAAGTAGGAAAAGGGGTGTACAAAAAAAGTACACCTATTTAATAGAAATTAGGAACTCCGGTTAAACCAGCAAACTAGTAGTGAGAACGAGTCCTGGGCTCGGAGTTTGGACATAGGGTAGGTGATAGTAGAAGGAAGGCACTTGGTCCTGTAGGCCAATGGAGTAAGGAATAAAGGTGGTCTTGCAGTGAAACTTTTCTGGTGAGCCCAAAATGTTAAAAGTGTTGTTTATATTCCAAAATAACCACTTACCTTTGTGCTGACAAAAGACAGATTAGCTCAGTCGGAAAACCACCACCCCTAGTGTGTTAGGCCAAGGGTTGCTGTTCGATTTCTCGCGAAAGCTTTTATCAAGCCGATCCTAAGATATCGTCCCCTTTAAAGCGTCGCGAATGCTTGATCAAGCCGACCGAAAGATCACGTCCTCAGTTCACTATCGCGAATGCCAGGATCAGGCCGACCGGAAGATCCCAAACTTTTTTTTGGGCTATGATCGAGTCGACAAGAGATGTACACCCACCGGAGTGGGACTCTTCTGTTATTTTTCATGTTGGTTTTGGTTTTTGAACGGACCCTTGGCGAGCTAGCTCACCATAACAACTTCGTCACACTCAAAACAGCAGTTGTTCCTTCGAACACCAATCAAATCTTTTGGCCTTTCATGTGTCTGGCTTAAAGACGCCAGCACTCTTGATGTTTTATGCTTTCATCTTTGGCGAGTCCTCTGTTTGGCGTCGTCGTTACTCATATAGTACCACATATATGGCGGCTATGAGCTTCCCCAGTGCTATCTCACAGGGCTGTTATGATAGGAGTCTCGCAGTCAAAATAGGACGTCTCTATGTTTCAAGATTTTATCCAGGCCGAGCATCCAATCTCCTTAGGCTCTCTTTTACACCCCATCCATCTTTCAAGAGCCCCCTGACGTCTTCTAATCCTAGTCCCTTCGTCTCAGGATAGATCTTCCACGCGCAGCCCCAACCCACCATGCAGATGGCTGCATAGATGACAAACGTCCACACTGGAGTCAAAAACTCCATCATTGGAAGAAATGTAAGTCCAACCAGGAAGTTGCTACCCCAGTTCGTCGCAGTGGAAAGTCCAGATCCCAAGGAGCGAACTGATAACGGAAAGAGCTCGCTTTGTTGCCATGCTATATTTCCAAGACCTATCGCGTATCCGCAGACATAGATGATCATGGCCACAAGAACGACGATGGCCCATGAGCTTTGAACAGCAACGGTTCGCGATATCTCCACTCCGCCTTCGCTGACAGGATTGTCGAGGAAACTATAAGCAAGGGAGCACAAAAGAAGGCCAGCTATCATGACTGGCACCGAACAAAGAAGGATACGACGCCTCCCGACTCGATCAATGATAACCAAGGCGACTAGAGTACAGATGAAATTGGTAAGAGCGATAGACAAAGACGTCAATGTTGGAGAGGAAAATCCCAATAGGGAAAAGATCGTTGCCGAGAAGTACATCAAAGAGTTCTAAATAGAATTAGAAAGAGGTCATTCTTGGAGAGATGGTCATACAAAGCCGCAAAGTTGCTGCAGGCCTTGCAAGAGGCAGGCAATCGTCAAAGCCCTCCTATTTCCTCCAATGCTGAAAAGCTCTTCCATTCCCCGCTGCAAGCGAGTGAACCACGGCCAAGCAGCCTCTTCCGGAGCAGAAGGATACATGGTCAGGCTTGCCGCACCTTCCTCGATCATCTCGGTCTCAATACCGCTGAGTACCTCTTCGACGATTGCTTCCGCCCCTGGAGCATACACTTTCTTCAACACGGCCCTAGCTTCTTGGTTACGACCAGCTGACATGAGCCATCTCGGAGTTTCAGGTAAGAACATCATCAACATGAACTGAAGGATTGCAGGTAAAGCACCCAAACCGACCATCCATCTCCATCCGTGCTCATGGCTAGATAGGACCCAGCCAATCACATAAGCGACGACTTGACCGGCAGTGATGAAAAGAATACTCAATGTGACCAGCATTCCCCGAAAAGCCGATGGCGAAAGCTCAGATATGTATCTGCATTATGATATCAGTGGAAGCTTTTCGCTTTAGTCTAAGCTGCTGCCTTTGACTTAGACTTACAGTGGGACGACTAGACTTGCGCCTCCAACTGCAAGTCCAACAATACTGCGTCCTACAATCATACCCCTTACATTCGCAGTGAGGGCTTGCCACAACGCTCCAATAATGAACAAAACATCAGCAACCAGAATTACCCTCTTACGGCCAAGCTTGTCCGCTAATACTCCAGCAACGGGGCTAGCAACCAGGGCAAAGAGACTTGTACAAGAAGTGATGAGGCTCTTGTCAAGCGTAGTCAGCTCCTGAGAAAGATCAAAACCAATAGACACAAGAATCGAGGAGATGACACCAGTACTACGAGAGATCAGCGATAATCCAGAGAATATAAAGAAGTCATTACGGACTCGTAACCGAACAGCAGGCCAGATATGCCCGCAGCAGCGGTGAGTGCCCATATGAACGCACTTGGAGCAGTCAGTTGGTTTTCTCGAGGGCGAGATACGGCATCATTGTCGTTAGCGTCATGCTGTGGGTAATCTATTGGATATTGTCCTTGTATTAACGGGGCATTCGCGGCGTCGTCTTGATCAACCATCTCGAAGAACTCGAAAGCTGATTCCGTCGTGGCTGTGGGAAGGCATTCATGCTCATCGCAAGAATGAATTACATGATGAATATATCAATGGTCACCAGGTCTGGACCACAGGTCGTTGACCAGCATGACTAATGGAAGCGGACTGTCTTACTACGCTTACCCGAAAAGTTGTAGCCTCAATTGAAGCCCTAAATGCATTTGGTTCATTTCTCAACCTCAGAAACCTCGGAATAAAAAATTGTAATTGCGATATCGCACTGCAGAAAGCCTCTCACATATAGAACACTCTTGAACCCTTGGAATAGAAAATTCCCAAGTCACTGGTATTACATTCTCAACCGCCAACTTGAGAACAGATTGGGTAGAAAAGTTTCCACTGGAATAAATATGATGAGAACATTGAAGGCTCAAGTGGACGTTCCTTCAATTGGAAAACCCTTTGATGCTTTTTTCTTTTGGAATCCTCAAACGGATTGTGGTCGGTCGTTGAAGATGTTGTGGAGTGATCCAAGTCATTTACACATATTGCCCTACAATGTACCAAGAATACCAAACGTTGCCCACAACTTCATCTTTATACAATGATGCCATAAGACAAATACATATCATCTGACGCCTTTACGGCTTGTAACCAGCGTCCGCCAGACTCGTCTTGAGCGCCTCCAGCGCCTTCTCAATATCCCCTCTCTTCGGGTTCGTCACACTCACACCCATATGTCCAAATCTGATATACTTGGCAGCGATCTCCTTGTGAAGGCCACCAGCAAAGATGACGCCTTTCTTCATCAGATTTGGCAGAATCTCTGGAGCTTTGACGCCTTCGGGTAGATACATGGCTGTCATGCCGTTGGCTTGGTTTTCCGGCTTTGAGGCCAATTGCTTGAGGCCCAGTGATTCGACGGTTTTTTTGATGCGGCGGGATGTTTCGTGGTGGACGGCGAATCGTTCGGACAGCGGCCGTGAGAGTATCTGGGTTAGGGTAGTGTGGAGGGCATGCACTATTTGAACAGGAGGAGTCGCGAAATAGGATGCCTTCTTGGCTTCGTAGTTTTGCATTACTGGACCAAGTGTCAGTCAGGGAACTACGGCAAAAGTGGAGAGTAGACATACCTGGCAGCCAGTTCTTCATTGAAGCGTAGTATGACGCTGGCGGCGACTTTCTGCTTTTCATTCTCTCAATCGCCCGTCCTGAACACATCACTATGCAGAGACCAGGAGGACAGCCGATTGCTTTTTGACTAGCCGTCAAGACAACGTCAATGCCCCACGCATCGAATTGAATTTCTTCGGAGCCGACACTGCATACACCGTCGACAACCACTAGCGTTTCCGGGCTGACTTGGTGCACTAATTCTGAGACGGCTTTGATCTCGCTCAAAACACCCGTCGAGGTATCCACATGCGTGATGGTGATTAGCTTGTATTTATTCTCTTTTAATGCCTTCTCTATCTCTGGAAGTTGGGGTCGGTCTCCAATGGGGGCTTTCAACTGAGTAGCCTTGACACCGTATGTTTCGAAACAATCGCTAAATGAGTCTGCGAAGTAGCCTGTGTGTAGCACTAGGACTTCTTCGCCCCGCTCTGCCAGATTGGCTGCTACCATATCCCAACCAAGTGTACCACTGCCGGCAACGACGAAGGGCTGTGATGCGGGATCTGATGTTTGGAAGAGCTTCCTAAGCATGGAGAGACATTCCCCGAAGGTAGCGACGAAGGGGGCGCCGACATGACTCTGGCTGGGGGTGAATTAGTTGTGGGTGTACCCTAGGGTATTGTGGAAGGTTCCGTACCTATAATGGCTCATCGACTGAAGGACATCGTCGTCAAACTCAATGGGCCCTGGAATTAGAAGCGCGGGGTGTTCTGGCTGGTTTGACATCTTGCTCTTCTTGGCCTCTTTTATGTCCTTGGGAAGCGTTCTTGTTAGTGGATTATATGGGATGTCGTCTTGTTCGGTGGACTGTCTCTCGGTGGAGAAGGGAGTATTGATCTCGAGGACTGGTCTTTTTTCCAGATGTCTCGAGATGAGACTCAATCGGGAGCGTGGGGTAGCCAGGGTAAAGGATCGGAGGGTCCTCGGCAAAAGAGCGCCAGAATGACGGGTTAGAGGGGTTCAGCAAACAAGTTTTGATTGGAGAAGGTTTCTATCTTTGGTAAGGGAGAAATGAAGGGGAGACGATATAGACTTGTAGGAGACTGTTTTGTAACTTTGTTGACTCCGTTGACCGAACGAGATCGTATGCTTGAAGGAAGCCGAAATTGTCGAATACTCCACTGAAATATCGACAGGGGTCTTGTCGATGTGAGCTTTCTGAAAGCGCAGGCAGCTCCAGACTCCCCAAATTTTGAGACATTCAAATCAAGTGCCCAACCTACGTGCGCTCCCAACGACAACTAGGTCTTCTTGACGTATTACTGCATTCAGCCTCCGCTCGAGTTAAGACCAACACTATTGTACCGCAGCAAGGTCAGCGGGGACGCAAGAAGTAGGAGGAAAAGGGCAAAGCCCAATGAGTACGACCACAAGTCGTAATGGCATCCAGGCTTGTTCTCGTCCTCGGTGACCTCTTCATCCCCGATCGCGCACCCGTATGAGCATATCCATCCCAAAGTACGCTCCGCTGGCATCGAGAGACTGATCTTTGTGGAAGGATATACCAGCCAAAGTAGAGACTCTACCCGCGCACATATTGAGGCGCATGCTAAACACCACACCTGCAGTTCAAAAAGCTCCTCGCCCCAGGCAAAATCGGCCAAATCCTGTGCCTAGGCAACCTGACCGACAAAGAAACCTACGACTTCCTCCGCCAAATCGCACCTGACCTGCAAATCGTCAAAGGCGACTTTGATGTTGAAGCGCCAAACCTCGCGCTCTCGAAAGTTGTCATGCATGGCTCCCTACGCATTGGGTTCACGCATGGACATACGATCATACCGCCGGGAGATGCCGACAGCCTATTGATTGCGGCGCGGCATATGGATGTGGACGTGCTGTTGTGGGGAGGGACGCACAAGTTCGAGGCGTATGAGCTTGAGGGGAAGTTCTTCGTGAATCCTGGGAGTGCTACGGGGGCCTTGGGGACGGGATGGTGGGCGGAGGGAGAGGAACCTACGCCGAGTTTCTGTTTGATGGATGTAAGTGCTGTTAAGCTTCTCTTGCTTGAGGCACTACTGATTGTACCGTATAGGTGCAAGGGGATGTGTTGGTACTATATGTATACCAATTGAAGACTGACGCAAACGGCGTAGAGAACGTTGGCGTTGAAAAGGTCAATTTTCGTAAAAATAGCGGGTTAGCTGCCTAACAGTAAGCATGTAATTCATTACGCAGCATCGTGAGCATCTCTTGTTGTTCACTGCCTGTATCCTATTGCCATGGTCCATCTGCGTCCAAATTGGGCTGGGATGCCTTTACAAGACTCTGTCAACAAGGCCCATTCGGTATCTGGTTAAGCGAGAGTGCCGCATAAGCCACGTCAGTCCGCCTATCACAGTGCGGTTTCGTTGACTTTTTAGAAATTTGAAGCTGGATTACCCAACCCTATGCTACTTCCCCTGCCGGCACCTTCTAGCTCCAGATCTAGCTCCGCCGTCCCCGTGTCCGAAGATCCAGCCCAAGGATGGACAACGTAGAGTAAAGCCTTGCATTCAAACCCGACAGTGTCCTGAAGGTTTGCGCTCATTTCAGATATGCGTCTCGAGGCCAATAGAGATAGGCGACTGTGCTGGAATCGCTGCGTTGGACTAGGGCAATTCAATAGGGTTTGGTTTTGTGTGCTTCCTAGTGAGACGATAAGGAGACACGCTACCTAGTAGCACATAAGAATGAATGAAGCTGGATGTTGTGTTGAATTCAAAGAAGGATGAACATGTTCACGAAACGGTGGAACAGTTTGTCCGCCTCTGGAAATAATTTCGTTACTATTGTAGTTGATATGTATAGAGCCGCTGGGTTCATGCATATGAAAGGTTGCTTTCGAAAATAGACGGAAATATGTTCACTGAAGTTTCCCAAACTTTCCGACTGTTCAGAGGCTGCAGATACCGCTGCCTGTCAACCGAGCTGCTGGGTAGAGTACCTTTCGCAAGTCAGCACCAATCCTTTTCCCAAACCCTGAAAGTGCTCAAGCCTTACCTTTGGCAGTCCTTGACCCATTGGTACCGCAAGATTGCCGCTATTGTCCACTGTCACCGCTGTGCATGTGAGAATCTCCATGACAAGTTCTCCGGATGTATATCCTGTGTTGCCTAAGGTCAGTGTATAGCTGTTCCCATTGGCCCCCTTGTTGGTAAAGACGGAGATGATTTGGTTCCCATCGAAGCCTTTTCGCGTCGCTATGGTATTACTGTCAGAGTAAAGTATCCAGGCCTTGTAAGTTACATAACCACTAGATAAATACACAGCCTGATTACGGATTTGATTGATAGCGGCGATGAATCGGTACAAAGGACTTGTTGTGGAGTAGCCAGAAAACCATAGTGCTTCGCGGTTGGATGGATCACCATTACCGGAGAAATGCTGTTCTTGGCCCTGGTAGACGATAGGGACCCCATCTGAGAGTATGGTGAAGGCGATTGCGTTCTTGACCAGTGCAAGGTCACTTGTCAATGATGGGAAGCGAGGATTGTCGTGGTTTTCGAGGAAAGTGCCAAGGAGTGTGGAATCCTTGCATTGCTGACTTAATGATTGTACCTCGTTTACTAAATCGCTCATACTGCCAGATGTTGACTGGAAAGCTCGTGTAAGAGGGTAGTACCTAATAGGGTTTCTGATATTAGTTTTTCCTTCTTAGTAAAGAAGTAGGAGTCCTTACAGCGGGTAGTTCAGCACACCATCGATAAAGTTCTGGTATGGGCACGTATAAATTGGATCTCCATGAAATACTTCTCCAACGCAGAAAACTCCGGCGGCTGCGTTGAACCCAGGCCAGAAGCTCTTTTGAACATGTTTCACGGTATCGATGCGAAGGCCGTCAACTAGAAAATTTAGAAAATTATAGTATCGGTGGAGAAGGGCCCGTACTTGAATATGCTGAAACCAAGTTCTTGATCCATGAAATGTAGGTATCAATCACTGCCGGCTGGGTTGTATCGACATCTGGAAGAGTGACAGTCTCATCTCCTAGCCAACACTTAAGAACGTTAGTTAAGAGGATGCCTAACTAGTACAATAGATTTGATCGTACATCTTCGACTCCTGTCTGATTTGAGGAGTAGTCGTAAGCCGTAATTGTGCAATACGAGTGGAACGATGATTTGCTATTGAAAGGTGACAGCTGGGAGTAGTCAATGCTGGTGTCGCTTCCAGCCCAGCCGAGATGATTGACAACGATGTCGACCATAAGATACTTCGAGAGGGTAAGCGATGAACACAAAGAGAGCCCTTCAGGCTTACCATCCCGCGAGCATGTATGGCGCTTGCGAGAGCCCGGAGGTCACTGTCACTACCAAAGTTCGAGTTAAGCCCGTAAAGATTCTGTTGCCAATCTGCACTCTGGATTGAGCTTGACGCATAACGAATACTGGGTCGGGTTCTGCTGCTCACAACCATGATAAGCCATCCCATTGCCGGTATGTTGTGGCAAATTCTGCGTGATAGGGGATATCCATATCTATGGAAATGGGACTATGAGCATACAGGTGCCGGAAAGGGGGCTTTAGCAACCGAACCGCAGTGAAGCCCATGTTCTGGATATAATCAAGCTTTCCAATCAGACCCTGCCACGAGCCCCCGCAGTAGACTCGAGCATTGGTATCACAGCCTGCAGAAGTAGATTGATCTGTACGTGCAAAACGGTCCGTGAAGACCTGGTATATGGAGCGAGAGCGCCATTGAGCAGGCGTGGCACCAAAGCAAGCTACAGCAAAAGCAATCTGGAAAAGGATATGGAACTGCATCGTACCGATACCGATAAGACAGAAGAGTAAAACAAAGATGCAAGACAGTAACACTTAGGCAATAATACCAACGGCATATATATGTATATAATGAAGGTTCACTATAAGGTAGGAGTTGCCCGTCTCAATACATCAAGGTCACATAGTAGGTCAGCAAGGACGTTCCATCCGCTCAGCACACCATTGATTCATCAAAGTGGGAATCACTCCAATCAATATATTGGTCGAAGACAACTATTGTGAATTGATTGGAGCGAAAAGAGCATGGTAACATCCTTCCCAGTTCCCTTAGAAGGATCATGGGTCCTTTGAAATGATAGAAGATGGACGGGAATTACAAACCAGCCGCAAAATAATACTTTCAACCCTTCTAAATACAGTTAGTAATCGCTCATTTACGTGAACACCGTATTTCCGTAAGCTCTCTTTAGGATAGTCAACCAGTACTCCGAATCAATCCTTGTGTTGAGAAATGCTGTGTAAGACAATTCAACAGTACCCAACAGGATTCATGATGTCAGCATACATAGTACTCCGACCTTGACAATCTGAAACAAGTGCTCGCTGCGGCAATATCTGCCTCGTCAGCCCTCAATTGGTCCTCATGGGAAGCAACGCATCCATCCACCCAAGTATACAAAACGATGGAAGTAAGCGCAGAATAATGCCGAGGTTATGTGTAGCGGTCTACCTGGAAGACACCATGGGTTCGTTTGGATCCGGGACTTTGGACTCTGGTAATTGTAAACCAATGGTGGCTTGCTGCAAGGCAACGGCAGCCGAAGGAACCGTCTTATAACGGATGGGAGAAAGGCGGAGGCGGTCAATAGAAGAGAAAATGAGGATTCGATGTACGAGGTCGTCTGATGATTCCGACCCTTGCCAACGATGGCTTCGTCCACGCACCATCTCGTCCGCACGGTCTCAGCTGGCCTTTTAGCAACGCGACAGAGAGATTGGAATAAACACCTATGCATTAGTAGGCCCTTATCATGCAATGGAAATGCACAGCACTGGCGGGGGTTGCATAAGCTCCAGCTGATACCCGGTCAGGTCTGGTGGTTTAGATCAATGCGAGGCAGCGAGGTGGTCAGATGCTACGCTACCTTAAGGTAGTCAAGAAGCCATAAGGTTGGTAAAATACTGTGTAGGTGGTGGTATGAAGGTGCCTTGAAGTAAGCAAGACGCTTAGTAAGGTGCCTGTCGTCGAGATCTTCTGTTGTTGTGCCTCACGTGCTCATTTAGCCGCCTTTAATCCTAGTGCAGATCCCCCGCAAATCTTGCTTCCCCCAGATTGACAACCTCCAATGGCCTAGGGTAGACTACAGCTACCTTCCTTTACTCACCTACCTATCCTGTACACTTGATAGGGATATGGACGGTCCTCGACCTCCTTCAGGCCATTACGCCGAGAGGTACTACCTCTCCACGAGCGCACTTGTAAGCAATTGTAACATTCCGAGAGATTTATTGATCAGTTGCCTAGGCATTTATAGAGCCCTATGAAGTGATGATGAACCCAATGATCTCCTGTCCCGTCCTTTTCGAAGCTATTCCCGTTTTTCTCGTAGTGGCCGTTCCTCTTGTTGAGCTTCGCCTCTCCCTGTGTGTGATATGTTTCTATAAGATCGCTTGAAGTGTCCTTCTCGCTGCAACGCATATCTCAGCCTACTGACATCACCTCCAAGATGCTTTACATATCTCTGCTTGCCGGACTTGCTGGTACTGCAACATTCTTGACGCAGTACTCTTTTGCTACTCCTTTAGAGTATCTCCGACATGAAGAGCGAGCCACGGGTTCACTCTCAAGCTTCATTGCTTCAGAGAGCCCAATTGCATTGCAGGGCGTACTGAACAATATCGGCTCTACTGGATCCAAAGTTCCTGGGGCTGCATCGGGATTGGTAGTCGCAAGCCCCTCGACGTCAAACCCGAATTGTAAGCCAAATTTCTTTCTCCGAGCGTGAGTACTTCTCGCCATGATTTGGGCCCGCGAGAGCACATTTGCTCCATATAAATCTAGTGTCTAGGATTATCTAATATCGGTTATCGAATTTCTTGGTCTTACTTAAAAGAATAGAACGTCGCTCATTATGACCTAGATTACTATACATGGACACGAGACTCCGCCTTAACATTCAAGATGTTGGTGGACAGTTTCATAGCTGGGGACACCTCACTGCAACCGCAGATTAAGAATTACATCTCAGCTCAGGCACACCTCCAAACGGTCTCAAATCCTTCTGGTGATCTATCCAACGGTGCTGGACTCGCTGAACCCAAATTCAACGTCGATGGAACCGCCTTCACCGGTCCTTGGGGCCGCCCACAGCGTGACGGGCCAGCTTTGAGAGCAACTGCTCTCATCGCCTATTCGAGGTGGCTGATTGCGAATGGTCAAACTTCTACTGTAACGTTCACTGTGTGGCCGATCATATCCAACGACCTGAATTACGTGGGTCAATACTGGAATCAGACCAGCTTTGATCTTTGGGAAGAAGTCAACGGTTCATCTTTCTTCACTACGGCTGTACAGCACCGTGCCTTGGTTGAGGGCAATGCTCTCGCAGGGCAGATTGGCAAGTCTTGTCCAGGCTGTGTCTCCCAAGCTCCGCAGGTTCTATGCTTCCTGCAGAGCTACTGGAACGGGCAATATATCCTAGCTAATATCAATGAGAATAACGGACGTAATGCCAAGGATGCTAATTCTATACTCGGTTCAATCCATACCTTTGATCCTGCTGCCGGATGTGACGATTCGACCTTCCAGCCCTGTTCCGCTAAAGCTCTAGCAAACCACAAGGTCATTACGGATTCGTTCAGGTCAATCTACAACATCAATTCGGGTATCCCTGAAGGTCAAGCTGTTGCTGTAGGAAGATATCCTGAAGATGTTTACATGGGAGGGAATCCATGGTAAGTCATCGTTGTGCCTGCGTCTCGTTTAAGTTTCTACGTTTCCAGAAAGAAAAGCCACACTTCGATTTGTACTGCTCATAACTCGCTTCTCCACTCTTCCAAGTAGACATGTCATTCAACATTGAGGTGAACAGTATTTCCTGTTCCTCCTTAGTCGCTCTGCTTATAGGTCACCATTTCTTCCGACGCTGCAGCTCTAGATACCGGTCACTCGCAATTTACAAGCTTCCATCAGCTTCACTCTACTTGCTCATAGCCCAATCTCATCTCACGGCTCTGTCCGGCTAACCCACCGTGCCAGGTACATCAACACAGCAGCCGCGGCAGAACAACTCTACGATGCCGTCTACCAATGGAAGAAGCTTGGCTCCCTCACAATCACAAGCACCTCCCTGCCCTTCTTCCGAGATTTCTCTTCCTCCATCCAACCCGGCACCTACCCCTCCACCTCCCCTCCCTTTACCACCCTTACCACCGCCATTCAAACCTACGCCGACGGCTACCTCTCCCTCATCTCAAAATACACCCCTCCTTCGGGCGCCCTCGCCGAGCAATTCTCCCGCTCCACGGGCTCCCCCCTCAGCGCCATCGACCTCACCTGGTCCTACGCCTCCTTCCTAACCGCCATCGCCCGCCGCGCCGGCATCCTCCCCGCCTCCTGGTCCTCCTCCCTAAGCAACACCCCCCCCACCACCACCTGCCAAGCCACCTCCGCCCAGGGTACCTACACCAACCCGACCCTCCCCGCCTGCACCGCCACAACCACCTGCGCCGTCACCTTCAACGAGCGCGAAGCCACGGCCTTTGGGCAGAACGTGTACCTCGTCGGCAGCATCGCGGCGCTGGGGAACTGGAACCCGGCGAACGCGGTCGCGATGAGCGCGAGTGGGTATAGCAGTGCGGATCCCGTGTGGGCTGTGACGGTGGCCGGGCTGACGCCCGGGGTGGCGTTTGCGTACAAGTATGTGAAGCGGAATGCGGATGGGAGTGTGGTGTGGGAGAGTGATCCGAATAGGGGGTTTACGGTGCCGTGTGCGGGGACGGCGGTGGTGAGTGATACGTGGAGGTAGCGGAGGGATGGGTGGGGGGAATGTAGTGTATAGGGAAGAATGATCGTGTGATTCGGTTTATATGTATTCCGTAGTCGCCTCAGAACGGATCTCTCTCCCCTTATACCTTTTTTATTGACCCATCTGCATCAGGCTAGTCGTTTGATTTCAGAAGAGATTTTCCGAGTATCAGAGCACAATAACGGTCTCATCGTATAAATCCTCGAGCGAGAAATCTTCTTGTCTAACAATCTAGTGTATATACGGCATCATGATTGAACCCTACCGCCAGAAAAGTAAGCCGCGATAAACCCTTGAAAGGCCCCGAGTCCATACAGAAACCCCAATACAAATACACCACCGCTATGCACGTAAATACCCATTACCCTAGCCCTAGTAGCGCACTCACATCAAACCCACCGCACCAATGCATACACCCACACCCACCATCCACACCACCCCCCACCCCAACCCACCCACAGCCCCACTCGCCGCCTCCTTCGCCACCGAGCTCCCCGTAACCCCAGCAACCGCACTCCCCGAGCTCGTCGCCGTCGCCGTACAACTACTCCCACAAGCGTACCCACTCGGACAACACCCGCCTCCGACATCCGCCCCACAGCTATACCACCCCGTCGCACAACTCCCCGCGCTCGCCGTAACCGCCACGACCGTAACGCCGCCACTGTCCAGCATAGTCGAGCTCTCGCTGCTCGGGCAGCTCGTCATGCCGCAGTCCCGGCCGACTCTGCAGCAGCCCCCGTGGTAGTAGGCGCTGCACTGGTAGAAACCTGTGGGGCAGGTGAGTCCAGTGAGGGTGGAGGGAGGGGAGGTCGTGGTGAGGGTGGTAGGGTCATTGGAGGTGGGGCGGACGGGGGCGTTCAGGCTGGAGGGGAGGGTGGAGGAGGTGGCGGTGGTGGAGGAAGGGGGAGGGGAGGATGTTGATGTGGTGGTGATTATGATTGCTGAGGGGAGTGTGGTGGTTGGCGTGGAAGATGTGGACGACGTGGATGATGAGGAGGAAGATGGGGAAGTTGTTGGAGTTGTCGATGGGGGTGAAGAGGAGGGGGTAGTTGATGAGGATGGCGAGGGAGCTGGCACAACCACCACGGTGGTGGATGTTGATGGACTCAGGGTCGAGCTTGAGGACGGTCTTGCGGTGACTGACGGATTGACCACAATCGTGGTTGTTGAGCTGACGACGCCTGGAGATTTATGTTGTTAGTCTTTTCGCCTCCAAAGGATAGTTCGATCAATCCTTACAGCCAACCCCATTGCACGTGTAGCCCGGTATACAGCATCCTCCGCCTGAACTGCCAGGACAGCTCGTGTAGCCCTGCTGGCAATCTGAAACTTGGTTCGAACAGCTCTGGCCCTGCGTGCAGCATCCCACATCTCCTAGGCCAACATCCGTGATGAGCTGGCAAGCTTCTCCGGTGGGGCAGCAACTGTTTGGTCGGCTGATGGAGTTGCAGCTCGCCGTACCCGTAGGACACTGGAAGGCACGTCCATTCAAGAAATGAAGAACCGCGCGTGGTGATAGAGGGCCGTGGTAAGCTTCTTCATGACTTGCATGCAGCGAGAAAGGAGCCTGCAGATGAGGTAACGAGGTCACGTTGAACTGAGCTCCCAAAGGTGTAATATCGTCCTCATCCGAACCCACTCGTAACGATTTATCCCTTCTTTCTATCAGGCCCAGCTCATCCCGCAGCGTTGTTTCCTGACTTCCTCCTTCAAACCGCCAATACTCCAAGAAGAACATCTCCCCCTCATCACTGTTCATCTTTTGCACACCAATTGGTCTCTGATCCACCAGTCTCTTTTGTATGTCGCAGTTTCGTCTCACTAGAGGCTCGTCTTCGGGGAAATATTTGGCCGGGGGGGGGAAGTTGTTGGGGCATCGAGCTTCGAGGGTTTGCGCTGTCGTAGGAGTGCTGGCAATGAATAGTAGCAGCGAAATGGGTGCCAGCTGAAGAGTCTTTAGAAGTAACATTGAACGCAGAGAGAAGGGGGGAGCTAGAGGTCAGAACGCAGTGAGCGCAACAAGAGACTTAACAGGATCTGGCAGACTTTAGTTCTGGTGCAGGTATGATTTGTGAATTTGTTAGACCGTCTCAAGTATGTACATATGAATTGTAATTACCGCATAATGGAATAGAGAATTGAAAAGAAATATTTCATCACATCGTCAAATTCATCTATCATGCTCGTGTATGTATGGGGAGGTTGGGCTTGCACCAAGCACGGAGAATGGCTGGGAGAGGGTCACGTGTCGGCTAGCACATTTGCTTCCAACAACAGCTTTTAATACAAACACCGAACAGGCTTTGAACAAGGCGCAAGATTCGCAAAGGATTATGATCTTCATACTCCGTAATCTTGTTATACATAACGTTTGCTTTGGTTGATATAAAAGAGAATCGTCATTCTCGGCATATTTCTGTCTACCCTCGCAGCGTATGAATACCGCCGGTCCTCTCGTCTTCCATCTTCTCTTGTCATTCATTTCCTCCGACTATTTCGTGTGCATTGTCCTTGATGCCTCTCGCGTTGGTCTTGCTCGCTGGCGTAGCTGTTAGCCAAGTACGCTGACTCTCTTTGACCGAGATTTTCAAATCTTTGCATGTCTATCAACATCTTACCCCAGCCATAGAAGATGTTGCCATGCACCAGTAATAAATTTTCGCTCAAGCAGGGGTTGACCCTTTGGACGAGACAGGTCTTTGCCTGCTTTCGCTCAACGGTGGAGGCGTTCGCGGGCTATCAACTTTACTGATTCTTAAGGCCTTAATGGACTGGGTCAATGTAGAGCGTCATGCTCAAAGGCAGGCTTCTGTGAAGCCATTTGAGCTTTTTGACCTTATCAGTAGAACAAGCACAGGAGGGTACGTGTTCTGACTACAGGATCATCGAAATCTCCCACCAATGCTAACGCCAATAGTTTGATCGCTATTATGCTTGGTCGTCTCCAAACGGACGTCGATGAGTGTATTACGGCATATACAACCATGTTCAAGGACATTTTCGAGAGAACAAAGCACGCTCTTCCGGTCAACTTCTGGGGAAATGTGCAAGGATGATTCGATTCCAAAATATTGATCGAGTCAATTAGAAAGATTGTCGAAAACAGGGTCTTTTCTGCAACGGAGCTCTCCAATTCTGAGGAAGATCGAAACTACCGAGTGTAAGACACTAGATGATCGTTACTTGTCTAAATTGATAGCTGGCAGCTTTGTATGCGCAACGGCTTATGAGAACACAACAACTGTTCTTCTTCGGGATTACACGCTGCTTGAAGAATCTAATCATGACCAAGCAACTATCGTTGATGCTGCCCTTGCAACATCTGCCGCAACTACCTTCTTTGAACCAATAATCATTGGCGTTTAAAAATATGTAGATGGCGCTTTAAGGTCTAACAATCCTGTCGAGCACATTTGGAATGAAGCACAGAGCATCTGGTGTCCCGAGGATGGACAACTAGAACCCATGGTAAAATGCTTCGTGTCTATTGGGACCGGATATCCTGGGTCAACCCCCATCAGAGACAGCGCCACAGGATCTTAATGAATACCTTAAAAGGAATAGCGACAGAGATCGAACGTACGGCGAATAGTTCGCAGCTCGAAACAGAGATCTTCTAGATAAAAAACGTTATTTTCGTTACAATGTCGCGCAAGATCTTCAAAGTGTAGGCTTGAAGAAGTATCAGAAACAACCTGAAATCGAGACTGTTAGTTTGACTTATTTGATCGCTCAGGAGCAAAAATTCAGTGTGAGAGACTGTGCTTGAAATCTTCAAGCTAAGCAATGTGTATTTGTAGAAGACTTTGCTTACATTTTTCTTTTATAAATTATGACAAAATTAACCCCTTGTTTTTGAAGTTACTCATTCAGATGTTCATCGATCATCAGACTTTAAAGACTTTCATGAAAAATAAACAGTTAACTGTTGGGACCGTGCCTAGAATCTAACCACACTGCAGCGAGGTAGTGCGTAGCTGGATAGAATGTTTGATCAATAGAGGTAGCTATAACTAGGATATTAAGAATACAGAAGAAATCAAAGGAGGATTCCGAGCTGTATCTATAGTAGGGCAAAACAAAGGGGGCGAAGCAGGTTTGCTCGAGTATCGGAAGCGCTAGGATAGAGTGTTGAGGCTAGGGGTTCAACATGGGCCAAAACCCCTAGGGCTTGTTGGCTAGGAAACCCTATACAATCCCGACACACTCGTAACATTACCTCCTTCTCTTTAAAAGTCATGTCTCTATGACTTGTAGTGTAGTCCATAGCACTGACGTAGGGCCTTGGTGCCTGCCTTCCTATCAACCTTCCTATTGATCCAAACCAACCCGCCAAATGCCTATTGTAGCAGGCTCACTATGTGGGATAGGGTGGCCATTGAAGCAGGCTCACTAGTTGCACGTGAACGCGAGGTAGACCGGTTCACTGGTAGGTCGGGCGATGGGGGTAGGTAGGTCATCGCATTGACGGAGGGTGCCATTGAAGCAGGCTCACTAGTCGACTTGCTCATCGAAGAGGTCAACTTTCGGCTTGCCATTGTAGCAGGCTCACTATTTGCATGTGGACGTAGGACCAGGTCCACTGGTAGGTAAGGCGATGGGGGTAGGTAGGTCATCGCATTGACGAAGAGTGCCATTGTAGCAGGCTCACTAATTTGATCTGACGGCACAGATTGTTTTGACTCGCCTGATTCACGAGCTTGGTTCGGGGCGAAGAGGGAAAGGGATGGGTTGAACAGCTTATTTTCACTCGTCTGCTTCACGAGAATGGGTTGATTCTAGAGCAATTCACGAAGGTTCTTTATCGTGATTCTCTTAATCGGGTGAACTGTGCGTACTTAATGAGCGGTAGATTCTCTAGCAATTCAAACAGCCTCGTCGTTGATTCTATTGATTCTCTGATGTTGTTCTGTCTTTCGGTTGCGTCGATCACCAGGTAAAACAAATTTCTTTATACTCGTTTCGTTGTTCGTCGAGTAGCTTGAATGGGTAATGAAACCGATATCGTGTGGTAAACGAATTCTTAATATAATGTTGGGACCGTGCCTAGAATCTAACCACACTGCAGCGAGATAGTGCGTAGCTGAATAGAATGTTTGATCAATAGAGGTAGCTATAACTAGAATATTAAGAATACAGAAGAAATCAAAGAAGAATTTCGAGCTGTATCTATAGTAGAGCAAAACAAAGGGAACGAAGCAGGTTTGCTCAAGTATCGAAAGCGCTAGAATAGAGTGTTGAGGCTAGAGATTCAACATGAGCCAAAACCTCTAGAGCTTGTTGACTAGAAAACTCTATACAATCTCGACACACTCGTAACATTAACTCGATAACTTTCACTGTTTTCAAAGAAGTTTAACACAAAAATCAAACCACAAAAATGAATTACTTAAACTATTTAAAGACAGAGCACATCATTGACATAATGCTTGCGCTTCATTCTGATCATCAAGAACAGATGAGAAGCATCATTGATGTGACGTCGACAAGTGAACGAGAGATGATTATCGTTATCTCGCAGAAGAATTCAATTAAGACAAAAGATATACAGAAGAAATTACATAAGCTGCAAGTACTTTATGAACTCAACGAATGTAGAAACAACGAGCTGATGCTCTGAGAGAAGATGAGAAGTTTGACAGAAATGATAGAAAAGCTGACATGTCAATGCATCGCTGCGTTAACTGTCAATTAACACATGAAGAATCAGCTAAAAAGACTGAAAAAGATAATGAACTTACAGACTTGAAAAAGAGTTCATAAAGAAGAGAAAACACGTTGACAGCTGAGCAAAGAGAGTGAGCATGAAGTTGATGACATCAGTTGAAAGTCATCTTGTGTTCAATGTTGACATATCATTATCAATGCAAAATCATTGTAAGAAATTTGAAGTAAAGATCTTCATCAAAAAGAAAGAAGAAATAAAGAGAATCATGATAACAACAATGAAGAACATAATAAGATGAGCAAGAGAGATTGACATCGACAAGATGCTGTCAACATGCAAAAACATAAAAATGATGAAAAAATGATCAAAACTGCTGATATTTTAAATCAAGATGAAAAACAGCAAAAAAATATTAAAGAAAAATGATTTTTGAATCAAAAAAATATCATTAAATGCATGTCTGCATGAAGTCAGTTTTGAAGTAATGATACATGAAATTAAAATCAAAGAAATGTTTAAAAACATAGAAAAGAAAGAGATGAAAATACTCATCAAAATCAACAAAAACATACATTCAGAAATGATGATTGAAAAGATTAAGTAACTCACAAAGAAAAGTGAGCAGAAGAGATATGTTTTGCTGATGATACATGTAATCAGTGCTGAGATGATGAACAAGCTGATCAATGAGAGAGTATATCATGAGATCAACATAAAGATCACACAGTTTTACAACTTAAGCTGCAGAATGCATCAATGTCTAAAGTATCAAGAATATGATCATAAAATGTATGAATGCAAAAATAAATAAAAATGCATTTATTGCATGCTGAATCATCATTTAAAGCATTGTTTTTACAAACAGACTTGAAACATGTGAAAATGTGAAGCATGTTGAAACACACACAGAGTTTTTAATTCTCAATGTCATAAATGACAAGTTGAAAAAGAAAGAATAAAGAGAGTCACAAAGCACAGATCTTTATATTTATATAGTACTGAAATAACGACTTATTCTGATTGTTGATTGTCAAGACTTTCATCATGTGACTCAACATCAAAACTTTTTCAATCTTGCACTATGTTTTTTCGCTGCATTGATTCATGCAAGTCGTTTTTTCTCATTTAAACTATCATTATTTCTTTTTCTTTTGCTTCAACTATCATTCTGATTTTTACAGTTCATTGAAGTTGTTGTATGTACATCAGATGATTGAAAATTATCTGATTAATAATTGAAATTTTCTTGATCTATTTATTTATTTACTCGTACATATCTGCATCTGTCATTATCTTCATTGTATGCATATATATCAATCTTTATCTCTTTTTACAATTCTTTTTCATGTCTCAACGCATCTGTACTCGCTGTACTCATAATCATCTCATTCATGAATTTCTTGATTCTAATTCAACGTGTGTTTTGAATCTTTGTTCATTTCTATTTATCGATTTACCTGTTTATTTATACACACTGTATGCTTCGTACATGCTTCATAGCACATGCTAATTAGTTCAATAGAAAGCACTCTTCATGACTCAATATCAAATGCTTTATCAAACGCTTTATCAAACTTTCTATCAAATTTTCTATCAAACTCTCTATCGAACTCTCTATCAAACTCTCTACTACTTTATCAAACTCTTTATCAAACTTTTTATCAAACTTTCTATCACTTTATTAAACTCTTTATCAAACTTTCTACCACTTTATTAAACTCTTTATTAAACTCTTTATCAAACTCTCTATCAAACTTTCTATTATTCTATCAAACTTTCTATCAAACTTTCTATCATTCTATCAAACTTTTTATCAAACTCTTTATCATTCTATCAAACTCTTTATCAAACTCTCTATTGAATTTTCTATCAAATGCTTTATCAAACGCTTTATTGAACTCTTTATCAAACTTTCTATTAAACTCTTTATCGAGCTTATTTATACATACTGTATGCTTCGTACATGCTAATTAGCTCGATAGAAAGCATTCTTCATGACTCAATATCAAACTTTCTATCGAATTTTCTATCAAATTCTTTATCAAACTCTTTATCAAACTTTCTATCAAACACTCTATTAAACTCTTTATCAAACTCTCTATCAAACTTTCTATCATTTTATCAAACTTTCTATCAAACTCTCTATCATTCTATCAAACTCTCTATCAAACTCTCTATCAAACTCTTTATTGAATTTTCTATCAAATGCTTTATTAAACGCTTTATTAAACTCTTTATCAAACTTTCTATCAAACTCTTTATCAAGCTTATTTATACATACTGTATGCTTCATACATGCTAATTAGCTCGATAGAAAGCATTCTTCATGACTCAATATCAAACTTTCTATCGAATTTTCTATCAAATTCTTTATCAAACTCTCTATCAAACTTTCTATCAAACACTCTATTAAACTCTTTATTAAACTCTCTATCAAACTTTCTATCATTTTATCAAACTCTTTATCAAACTTTCTATTAAATTTTCTATCAAACTCTCTATCAAACTTTCTATTAAACACTTTATTGAACTTTTTATCAAACTCTCTATCAAACTTTCTATCAAACGCTTTATTAAACTTTCTATCAAACTTTCTATCAAACGCTTTATTGAATTTTCTATTGAATTTTCTACCAAACTTTCTATTGAGCTTTCTATCAAACACTTTACATGACTTTCTTTATGACTTTCTTTATGACTCTCTTTATGACTCTCTATCTCATTAGCTTCTTCATTGCTTTCTCTATTTACATTCTTGTTTGCTTTCTCATTGCAAAGCTTCATTGAGTTCTTCGTCTTATCTGTTTTATAGAAGAAAGAATTGCATTAACTATTGTTATGAAGAAGAGCTTGAAATAATGATAACGAGTCTTTTACATCTCATTAACTTTCTCATTAACTTTTTCATTAACTTTCTCATTGACTTTCAATAAATCACATATGAAGCACTGAGTATATCACATATGAAGCACTAAATACGTCACATATGAAGCACTGAATAAATCACATATGAAGCACTGAATAGATCACATATGAAGCATTGAATACGTCATATATAAAGCACTAAATATACTACATATGAAGCACTGAATATATCACATATGAAGCATTGAATACATCACATATGAAGCACTGAGTAAATCACATATGAAGCACTGAATATATCACATATGAAGCACTGAGTAGATTACATATGAAGCACTGAATAGATTACATATAAAGCACTGAATAGATCACATATGAAGCTCTGAGTACGTCACATATAAAACATTGAATAGATCACATATGAAGCACTGAATATACTATATATGAAGCATCAAAAGAGCAGTGAGATTGATTTTACAAATCTGTTTCTTATTTTGCACTTTTAGAAGATTCATCACTAAATTTAATGAAACTCTTGATAAATTCTAAAAAATGACACAAATTTTGCAATCAACGATATCTAATTAAAAAAACGTAGTGCAAAGCAGTTTTCATTGAAAATGATAATTCTCTCGTCATGTTGTATGAGAGCAGAAAGAACTCAAGACAGCAACATTAAAAATATTCACAAAAATATTTATCAATCTGAAATTGCTGATGAACAACAACTTGAAGAGAAAGTAAAAGCACTCAATGAATGAAAATCATCTGCTTAACACAGTCATTACATCAGAAAACATTGTAATGAATCACTTGATCAAGAAGTCAAGATTAAATAAATTGAAATCAACATTAATCACATCATTGTCAATGTCATTTTCTGTTAAGAATTTTACAAATAAAGTAAGCACTTTGCAAACACTCAAGAAAACACAAAACAGTTTAAAAGATGAACTTTAATGTTTCAGCAAAAGAAGCTTTGAATACTACAGTACAATGTTCACAAGTTCAGAAACAAGATGATAATAACATTACTACATGAGAAAAAAAATAAAAACTATGACATTTTGATTCTTCAAGAACTTTGATGATTTAATGATATTTTCAAAGCATACTGTTCAACAACTATCAACTTCATGCTGAAGAATAATGAAGATAAAATCTGTTTCAACATAAATAAAAGAATTGACAACAACATTTGATATTCAACATGATACTTCAAAGATGTAAACACAATTATGTTATAAACATTAATAAATGATGCACAGATGATTCAGAAAGTTATACACATTCATGAAGCATACAATTTGTCACTCAAAGATTATAAAATTATTCATGAAAAAGAAAATCTTTCAAACATCAAAAGAATGTTGCACATGTCAAAAGAAAGCATTTTTGTAAAAGATTTCAATCTGCATCACTTCACATGAAAAGAATCATTTTATTCAAAACAACATTTATTGTTGAATGATGTTGAGAAGTGCAATGACAGACTTGTTTCTAGCAGCTTATTATAATAGCTCTGAATTCAGTCTGAATTCAGTCAGACTTGTTTCTAGCAACTCTCTCTAAACTAGCATCAAAGATAAAGTCGTGTGTTGCAACTTTGTCATGCGTGACAGTATATAAATAAAGCAGTCTGTGACTTCTCTCTACAATCTAGATAGATTTCATCAGATGTGATACTGTTCACTTTACTTTTTCAATAAATGAGTTAATTAAAATGATCACAAACATCAATGCATTGCTAACATTATTTCAAGACACAATTACAAGAAATTATTAAGAATTTCAAATGAAAATAAATTTAATCTTCATGACAGATGACATCATGAATTAATTAATATGATGTGAAATCAATAAAGAAATGAAAAACTTCTCAAATCATTTGTCAATACAAACAATTATAGATTTCAGAGTCTGCAAAAAGTCAGCGTGAAAATCATGTTACAACTGAAAGATAATGAATAAAGAGAAATTCATCAATATTTTGAAAGAATAAATGTCAAAATCATTGTTGAATCATGAAATGAAACGTTGATGTATAAATAAATACATCAAGCAACTGCTGAATGCATTGAAGAAAATCATCAAGATTTTCACTCTTTGAGCGAGATCACATGAAATGATCAAAGCAAAATGAACAAAGAAGTGTACAAAGATTGTCAAAAGCATGCAATGAATGAGAAGAAGCTGTTGAATCATTGATGATTGAACAGAGTACATTCAAGCATGTGACAAGAAGAGCAAGATCATCAGAAAACAGAAATGCAGTGAATATCAAGAGATTATGCAGAATGTTGAACAATTCTTGAAAGAACTGTTCAAAACTGTGAAATGAACAAGAAATGCAATTGTAAACACATTGATTCAAGCAACAATTTTTTCTCTGATCAAGTCAAAGTGCTTTGACATCATCACAACAATGTAAAATAAAGCGAAGATGATGTTTCAAACTCACTTTTCATCATTTTCAGAAATTTTCATGCTGAACATAATAAATTTTGAGTATTCATTCTTAATTGAAGATAATATTTCATTGATGCATCATAAAATTAAAAGAGTCATTTACAAAGTAACATTTAACAAGACATTAAAACATACAAAATATATAAATAAATAATGCGCAGACTTGTTGATAACACATCAGAATAAATATGCTTTCTCTTTGAAAGATGTTTACAGAAGAGAATACAGTTAACTCAATTTAAAAGCGCAGTCACAATAATAATGTAAAAGTCAGACAAGAAAGATTACTTCAATGCAAAAACATATAAATCAATTGTATTATTCAACATATTAAATAAAGTATTAAAGTTCATCATATTTAAACATTTGCAAAATATTATAAAAGCTTGCAACTTAATATTAAACATTCAAATGAAAGTTTACAAGCACAGATTAACAAATATGACTTTGCAACTAATTATAGAAAAGATACATACTGTGTGAAGTGACATGAGAAGAAAAGTAGTTTCACTGCTGAATTTGAATGAAAAGAATATATTTAACAATATGATGCACAGCAAACTTTTACATGACATGAAGAAGAGAAAAATTTCTAGACTGCTTCTCAAGTTTGTGAAGAATTTTCTGAAAGATCAACGCATCATGATCACAATTGATGATTATACAATGATGAAATGCAGCGTGAACATCAACATATCACAAGACTTTTTACTATCATTGATATTATATTTGTTTTATGATGTGAACTTGTTAAAAGCATGTGATGACATCAAGCTGAAAATTAACTTCATAAACTTCATGAATGACATCAATATCTTGATATACAAAAAGTTTATAAAATGCAATTGCAAAGTTCTTAATGAGATCTATGATAGATGCAAACAATGATCAAAAATGCATGATATCAAATTCTTGATGACAAAGCATGAGTTGATTTACTTTACAAGAACTTTTAAATGATTTAATATGAAAGTTGATGTAAAGTTAATGAAACATCAGATTGACTTGAAATCAAATATCAGAATCTTAAGAATTCAACTGAACTTCAAGCTGAAATGAGTAATTCACATGCATCATGTCGAAGCAAAACTAGTGATTAAACAAAAGATCATGCAAACAATCATTGAATTTACTTGAGATTCATTAATGATGATGAATAAGCAAATATACTTTGCGATGACGCACTTTCTGTTTAGTCACGAAGTCATCATATGATATACATCACAGAAAGTGAAAGATCATTAAAAGAATCTGAGCATTAAGCTGAATCAGTGTAAGAAAGAGCATTGTAACAGATCATCAACATTTATCAAGCAACATCAACAGAAATTTTACAAATGAAAATGAACATGATGTTAATAAACATTCACTTATGAAAGTTAATACAAAGATCAATAACAAACATGAACTCTTGAAAATTAGACGAAGTTATTAAGATGATAATGCGTTGAATTCACAACGACTTGACATTCAAAAGAGATTAAAAATCAAAGCTGTGCAAAACATCTTTACAGCTGAAACAAAAGTGAATGAAAGAAACATTTGAATAAATAAAGATGAATCAAAATCATTTTTACACAGTGATTTTCTGATCAAAGTTGTCATAATTTTAATCTTGTTAAACTCAGTCTTTTAATCTTGTTAAATTTATTCTCACTTTGTCATCTTAATTAGTTTCTATTAAGTTTAGCATCAACTGAGAAACATACATATGTAATCAGCTTCTTTTCTGTAGCTATCTTTCTTTCTTAGCATTTATCTTCTAGTTAAATGACATCTCTATCTGACTCGCTTTAGACAGATCTTTAACATTAGATAAATGCTCATCATTTACTACTTTGCTATTGATGAATAAATGATATGAAACAATTTATTCAGTAAGAAAAATTTGCAAGAGATTCTTCAAATTTGCATCATCATTTTAAATTGCAAGAAATTCTTTGAATAAAGCATTCAATTATTATCTGAAATTCACAAGAAATTCTTTGAATTTTCACTCATTAAAAAACATCAATTCAAAACATCAATCTTTCATTTACTTTTATCTCAACAACTTCTATCTTCTCTTATTATGACATGCAACGTCAAGTCAGTTGAGTTTTGAATAACTCATCTGCTTAGAAGCATTGTCAATAAAAGAGTTTCACTTCTACTCATTGATGCTTTAGTTGAAGTTGAGAAAGCTGTCATTTCATGAAACATAAACATCAAAAAACAACTGTTTCATTGAGTCAGTAATCAACTTGATGAAGTCATCAATATGCTGAACGAGTTTCAAAGTCAGTGAGACTTAGCTATACAACTCAATGAACATTGACTTCTTATACAAGATGATCACAAAAAGAAAGCGAAATAACTAAAAGTCGCTTTTGATAAAAATGATGAGTTAGAGAAAAAGATCAATTAGTTACAAGATGAGCGATTAAACTTCAGAGCAAAACAACATCAAGTTAATTGATTTATGCTTCGTCAAGATACTCAGTCAGCTGAGCAATGAGTCAATCAGAAAGAAGTTCACTCTCAACAAGAATCTTCTACTTTATTTGATAATAAAAACAAGAATGATCATCACAAGTTCATTAAGCTTTCAAATTCATTCATCTTCATTGAAACAGATGATTCTATCTGAAAGACATGAAACATCAAAATAGTTGACAAGCTTGATGTCAACGCGAATCATTACTTTACTGAAAAGATTCATATTGTTTATGTGATTTTCAGACTAGAAGATGATGCTGATCAGCAAATTTATGCAAAGCATCATGTTGATGCTTTCTCATTTTATCAATCACTATCAGAGTTACTGAAACATCTGAAAGAAATTTACGAAGATCAGAATCTGATTCGAAAGTGTCATCATAAATACGTCACTCTGAAGCAGCTCAACAAGTTCTTCAACTCTTTCTATTCAGAATTCACTAGAATATTCAGCTTTCTGAACTACGATGATGTCATTCTGACAAACAACATTCAGAATAAAATCAATAATCATCTTCAGAACGCGTTGTCAGTTTATTTTATAAAGTTTAGCTCACTTGATAAGCTCAAGATCTTTCTTCAAGATGTAAATAACAAATAATGAGTCAATTATCAGCTACGTGATGAGCAATAAACAGTCAAATCAATAGCAACTTCGAAAAAACGTTTTATTTCTTTATTGACATCAGCTTCAATCTTGACTACTAGCTATGTTTGACTTGCTACTTTTTTCATTCTTGAATCTGAATGATCAAGAATGTCAATCATCTGCTTCAACTGCAAAGTATCAAATCATCTTTCAAAGAATTGTTCTCAGCTGAAGACTAGTACTTTAACATCTCATGCATTCATCTTTCGTCTCAATGAGATTGTCATGTCAAAAGAAGAGAAGATATTATTTACAGAGAAATCAAAGAATGAGACAAAAAACTAGTGACTTTCATCAAAGACGTAATAAAAGATGTATTAATTTCTTCAACAATGAGCAGCTCAAATGATTTCTTTGCTTCGAAATCTTTGACTACTGAATGTGTACTATCTAGCAATGAAATTAGTTACTCATTAAAGTCATTGATTGACACTGAAGCAGCTGACTATTCATTCATTAATAAATTAATTGCGCAGAATGTTTGTGATTATTTGCAAATTAAATCTTTATTTTTAATCAAGCTTAAATTAATAAGAAGATTCGATGATCATTATGCAAAAAAGCTCATTACTCATGCAATTTATTTGAATCTAACTGTTTAAGATCATATGAAACATTTCGTCTTTATGCTGATCATTCAATTAAATCAACATCAGATGATTCTTGAAAAAACATGAATGAACAAAATCAAAGTGACTATTAATATGAAAGATAATCATCTTCAATTTTCTAGTTTCAAAGCTCATATTAAAGCTTTTATCAAAGCTCATTCAACTGTTCTTTCAAGCAAGAAAATCGCGATAGAACAGAAGAGTTCAATCTCTACTCAAATGCTAAAGAGATTTATTTCTTCTGTCATCACTCAACTCAGCAAGAAGTCATCTTCATTCAGTAAAATCATGAAATCATTTAATTTAATCAACTTCGCTTCGTCTTTCAATTCAATGAACATAGTAATGATAAAGACTGCAGCATATAAATCACTAGTCAAATGATTGAATATGACTACTTTCGTGATTGTTAGAGATCAGCATAAAGTGAGTCATATGAGTGTTATTTAACTAATAAATAAATGCTAAGAAAGAAAAGTATCTACAGAATAAAACTCACAGCTTATATGTGTATTTCTGATCTCTGTGCTAAACTCAAAAGAGTTGATGTCTTACACAGATGATGCAGAAACTCGATGACATTATTTCTAGCTCAAATGCTCACTAGACTCAATTAGAAATAATCGAGATTGAGAATAGAGTTGAGAATAAATCGAGAATAAATTGAGAATAGAGTTGAGAATAGATCAAGATCGTAACATTACTCTCTCTCTTCAACAATTCATGTTCGCATGAATATATTTTCTTAGTACGCTCAATTAGAATATTGAGTGTGAAAGTCATCAACAATATTCTGAGTGTTTATGAATTCATCGTCGTCAGCATTATATCAGTTGAGATCGTTGTCATAACTCTTTCATTTGACTTGATATTAAAGTCATCTTTGATATCATCAAGAGTTCAATATATCGTTGATCTTTCATTCATTCTCATTGTTTATCACTATTAATCTCGAGAGTTCATTCTTCTAATCAGACAGAGAATCATCAACAACAGAATGAAGAAGCTCTGAATGAAACACATCATATATATGCATAGTGCTTGATAGTTTCAATTTATAAAAGAAGTTAACAAAATTTATGATCTTGAATGAATTGAGCATTTTGTCATCTAGCTTTTTGAAGAGTCTCGCTGTAACAATGTTTCTTTCGTTCAGAAACATCTTTGATTTGATCTTGTAATTGATTTTCTTTCTATGCTTATTAGCTTGTTTCATCATTCATTTTCATGTTTTGATCAAAGCTTCGCGAGCGAAGATTAACATCTTGTTCATGTGATTGAATATATCTTTGATTCTAACAATCTGCAAGCGTTCGCGAATGCTTTCATACTCAATGATGTCAGAATCAAAGCTCATATGAGAATGAAAGCTCTTGTTCATGAAGAAGAAAGTTAAGAAGATGATTGAGAACAAGATGTTATTGTCAACAAACTCAATCATGAATAGTCACTTAAATCAGTCATTCTGCATATATGAACAGAAGAATTGAAAATATCGCTTGATGTTCTGATTAACTTGTTCGCTTTGATCGTTGATCTGAAAATGATAAATGATGAACAATCAAAGAAAAATGCTTAGTTATTTGCAAAGAAACTTTCATAGTATAGAGATGAATTGCGAACCTCAATCAGATACTATGAAGCTGAGTAAATCATAAGTTCAATATACTCATTGAATCAGCATTTCAGCTGTCTTTTTGACAGTGATATCTTCATCATCAATGATGCAAGAAATATAATGTCTTTTCTTTAACAATCTGCAAATGATTGTCAGAATAACATTGTATTCGCTTGAATTAAATAGATTGATAATGAAGTTCATTGTTATATCTTGTCATCACTGTTCAAATATTGATAAATATTGAAGCAAGTCATTTGATTTATTTCTAGATGTCTTTGAACGTTGACAGATATAACAGTTTCGAATATAATGATCTACTGTCTTTCACATGAAAAATCAATAGTAGTTTCGTTTTATGATCTTTACAGTTTTAAGAATGTCAGAATGATTTATTGAAGATTGATTGTGCATCTCACGAATCAGATTCATTTGTAAAAGCTCATTGAACGAAACTCATAGCTGACTATTATAGTACAAGATTTCATTCTGAGTTCAACAATTCTTCAATTTGATATCTTTATATTGTATCTCATTTTCTGCTATTGCTTCGCGAAGTAACGTACAATTCTCGTCAATTCTATTAATTTTAAGAATCTGTTTATAGATTGATTCACTGATGTTCTTCTTTAAATCAGCAATTTTCATTCAATTTGAAGTCAGAATAGTGATTCATTGATAGCGAACACGCTCATTCTTGAAATCTCTGAGCATGACATTAACTTAACAAGTTAATGCATTAATTTTAATATTCTGCTTATCAGATTGATACATTATCTTGAAGTTAAAGTTAGTGAGCTTCTGTACTCAGCGCATCTGTTGTCTGCTAAGCTCTTTGTCTTTCTTCAATGATGTGAATGCTTAATGATTGATAAACATCTTGATAGAAATGTTGATTAACTTCAGTTCAAATCATTAATGCTCAAATGCTTGAATGATGATCAGCAGTTTCTTATCATATATTTCGTAGTTGCATTCAGCAAAAGACATGTTCTTGCTATAAAAGATCATCAAATGTAGTATTTCTTCATCGTCATATTAAGACAAAACTTCATCATTGACGTAGTTGAATGAGTTAATTTCAAGAATAGTGTCACAAGTTTAATCAAAGTGACAAAGTATTAAAGACTTGATCATACATCTCTTCATATGATTGAATGTCATCTGACAGATTTCATTTCATTCAAATATGATCTTCTTCTGAGTAAGTTGAATCATGAAGTGAACAATCTTCGAGAAGTTCTTGATAAAGCGTTGATAGAAATTGCAAAAGTTGATGAAGAACTGTATCTGAGTGAGATTTATGAAAGTAAATCATTCAACAATCATCTGTATCTTTCAAGAATTCATCTTTAGTTTCTCAATGAATATCAATAGTTCTAGAAAGATAATCTCTTGCACATGAAACTTGCATTTGTTTATGTTCATCTGTAGATTGATCTCTTGTAGTTTATGCAAGATCAATCATACATGTTGCTTGTATTTCTTCAAGATCTTGCTGTAAATGATAATGTCATTTAGATAAATCTGACAAAACTAATGTAAATATTCAAACAACACGTCATTTATGTAGTGCTGATAGAAAGCAAATTCATTGATTAATTCAAAGAGCATTACATGATATTTGTATGAGTTGAAGAAGATAATAAAGATAGTCAAATCTTTGCTATCTGAGTGCATGCGTAGTTTGTTGAACGTGACAATGATGTTTAATTGAGTCAGATACTTGCTTTCTTGTATATGAGCAAAAGTCTCGCCTATCAAGAGCAAAGAATAGTAATTTCGTTTAATCAAAGCATTGAGTTTTCAATAATTGATGCAGAAACGCAGACTATTGTCTTTCTTTTCAATGAACAAAATGAGCGAGATGTATGATGCAAAGCTGAAGAAAATGAACTCTTTGTTTAAATGATTGATCAGATACTTCTTTATCTTCTGAAGCTTGTGATTGAACATCTGATATAATCTGTTTTGAGAGAGCATTTCTTCATCAATCAACTCAATTTTGTGATTGTAGAAATGATGCAATGATAGCTGATTGATCATAGCTTGATTGAACACATCTAGATAGTCATGATACTTGAAAGAAAGCTTGACTTTGATCTTCTCAAGAATCTTGACGTGTGAGAGTTCATGCAGATTCACTTCTTTAGACTTATTTTCAACTGTAGTTATAAGTCAATCGATTTTCAAGATGATAACAGCAAAGATCTTGATATCTGATTGTTTGACTAACATTCTATATGTTGCTGTCTTTATCATTTCAATGTTTGTTGAATTTGAAGTCAGTTTAGAAATTTTGACGTTAGTTAAAGTCGTGTCACATGATTTTAACTGTTCAATTTGTTTAACTGACTTCTCATTGAACTGATTGAAAGAGAATGATTTCTGACTAGATTGAAATGTAACAGAAGTGAAAAATCTCTTTAATATATGAGTAAAAGTTAAGCTCTTCTGTTTTAATATTGTTCTTTCATTCAAGAAAAAAACAGTTAAGCGAAAATTGAAATTCAAAAATTGAAGAAAGTCAATTTGCATATCTATGACTAGATTTATTTTGTTCATTCATGTTTTTTCTAGAATCATTTGATGTTGTTCTAATCGAATGATCAATATAGAAGCAATGTTTACTATATGACTCTGAATCATCAGATTTGAATAAATGACATGAGTAATGAGTTTTTTTGCATAATAATCGTCGAATTCTTGTATTGACTTCGCTTTGATTAAAGTCAAAGACTCAATTTGCAACTGATCACAAACAATTTACGCAGTCACTTCATCAATGAATGAATATTAGCATATGCAGAAAGATTTAGAATTCTTGACATTCATTTTCGCTTTGTCTCATGATGATTCATTTGTATGAGAAATTTGAAAATCAATCTTATCATCTTTCAATTGCTCAAAATTGAAGCTATTCAGATTTATTTATTTGTTGATGTTTCTGATGTTCTTTCAGCTATGTCAAAATCACTTTCTGCAAGTTTTTGCTTCAAAATACTACGTCTTCTGCTACTTCATTAAACTTCTTCAACAATCATTGAAGAGATTCATTATTGTTCTGTCACTGTATATAATGTTCAAGAAAATCTCTTTATGTATAACTCATCTTTTAGATCTCAATTTTGACTCAAAGATGCTTCTCAAAAGATCTTCAAGATCACTGAAAATGATCTCATAATCTATCTTGAAGATCAGTCATGAGTCATGCAGAAAGAGATGATCTGATACATATGAGAGAAGTGAAACATTAACGTGCATCAATTCATGATATCAAGAATTTTGAAGAGAAGAGATTGAAGTATTAAAAAAAACAGTGTGTAGAAATCAGATAAAATGATGAGCTTCGTTTGAATTGAGTAGCAGACATGCTTCGTTTGATGATCAAGCAGCTTGTGTTCATGAATGAGTTTTTATTCAATGAAATCACGAGCTGACGTCATTAGATCTATGCTCTCGTTGATCAATCAGCTCGCTATCAAGTTTCTAGAACGAAAGAACATTACTGAAGTGTTCTTTCAATCTACACGAAAGATGAATATTTATTCTGCATTGATATTCGCGAAAGTTAATTCAACGACGAGACTTTCTTTCAATGACTAGCAGATGAACTGCTATCTTTATGCAGTTTCTTTTCGACTTCAAGAAGTGTGATCATCATGAATAATACAAGTATTCATTGCAATAGTTGAATTGAAGAGCTTATCATCTCACACGAATGTCAGATAAGTTATTTGTCTCGTTGAATTGATGATTTATCACTGATATGAATGTCAGATGTGATATTTATCTTTCTACTTGTTGAATTATAATCTCATAGAACTCATCTTCAGCGTATTAAAGATTTAAGTTCGTAGACATTTTAACGAGACATGATCTCATTTTGAAGACATCTTTGATGACTTTCTTCATTACGCTGTTGAATGAAACAAATGTGATAGATATTCAAGACAGCACTTCAAGCATTCAGATTACATCTTTGAGACAGATATTAAAGCTTTGAAACAAGAATTGAAGATAAAAAATCAGAAATTTGATTCAGAAATTTGACTTTATTTAATGACTCAGTTCTAATAAAGTCTTGATCTTACGTCAAATCAACTTGAAAAGCTTCAGATCTTTCTTAAATACATGAGTCATTTCATCTGATACTTCTACTTGTATAGCAGTTCGATAAATAGCAGACGTTGAATCTGTCATATCTTTCAAATCATTCGTAAATCACATCTGAGCATTCATTATAAGTTTCATCTCTGCAAGCTTTTGTTTGATTGTTTAACGTGAGATTTTGTTTATCTTTCAGACGAAGAACTGATCAAATATCTTCTTCATCTCTTCTGACTCTTTGATGAGACTTGATCGCTGAGCTGCGATTGCAGACTGAGATGATAGAGAAGAAGAAGAAGAAGAAGAAGAAGAAGAAGAAGTAGACTGAGATGATAAAGATTGCTGTCACTGAATAAACTGCGAAGACTGTTGTCACGAAGAAGACTGTAAAGACTGCTGTCACGAGAAAGACTGTGAAGGCTGCTGTCACGACTGATAAGACAACTGATAGAAAGAATAAATAAATGATTGTTGTCATGATGATCACTGCGAAAGAAAAGATTGCTGAAATAATGATAAATGAGATTCTGAAGCTTTCTGACACAAGTTCATTCATTCTATCTGATTGATCATTGTCTCACTCATTTGCATTTTCATTTGCTGTTCATTGAATCTCGTAAATCTCGTCATAAAATCTTTCTTTTTCACTCGCTCTGCTTTGACATTCAGTCTTTTCTCATGCAGATCTGATCAACAAGACAGCGAGATAATAAAGTTCTGTTTATCACTTCAAAAGTTATATAAAGAGATAGAAGATTGTTCAATGCTGACGTTTGCTTCGTCGTTAAATATCATCTTACTTCATAAAGACTGCTGAGTGTGATTCATATTATAGTGCTTGTCTGCAAAATTCACGAAACAGAAGTCATTCTGATTTCTACAATGCTCATCGTTGCACTGTCAACAATTTAGCAATGCTTTATTGAAATTATCAACGTCAGCAAGTGTTTCTGCTCTGATTCAAGCTCGATTCAGAAGCTGATCAATGCAAGTGCATCTTTGATGAGATTTCTCATCAACGTCAAAATCTTCAGAAACAATCTCAGCAGATCTTTTACAAGTAGACTTTTCAGTCTTTGCGTTGATCTTTATCTTGATTGTATAGTCAGTAGCTTTCTTCTTAATCAAAGTGAGCAAGATCTTCTTTCATTCTAACTCACTAAAGTCATTAATAAACTGCTGCTTTCAAGTGACTTTTGATTTATTAGCTTTGATGATGATCATTCAATTAGTGATAATTCAGTTCTTGATATCATCATTTTTGATCTTAATAGTCTCATTTAAAATCTCTTCGAAGCTTCAGATCTGAAACTTTGAAGTCAGCATTTGAGCAATGTAACTAAATCACTTAAGTCTTCAATTTACATGAAGACAGATTAATATAAACAGCATAGAATCATCAACTTGATCTTCAAAGTTCATAGCTTCAAGCTCAGAGATAAACAACTCATCTGTCTCTTTTCTAGTCTGATGATTCAGATAATGATAATGTATAGTCTCTTGTTTGTCATGCTCATCTATTTTTGTCTGTCATAAAGTCTTGTCACAAGCTTTATTGTTTCTCAATCTTTAAGCAGCATTGACTCAATTCTGTTGTTCTTTTTGATGCTTTGCACATGCAGCAATTTCTGCAGCTGAAAAAGCTATTGATCTTTCAGCTTTATTCTTAGAAATGTCGAGTTCATCTCTTCAATATTTAAAACGTGACAATGATGAGAGCGAATTAAATCGTGAATGTCTTAGTGAAGAAAATTCAGATCATCAAAAAAGTGAAGACAACTGAGATTCAGAAGACAAGAATTGTTAAGAAGTTGAAGATAACTCAGAAGTTGAAGACAATTGAAGATCATTTACATTTAATGAAATGAAAACTCATCTACGACGATGATTGAGAAAAGCAGCTCGATTGAAGAGAGCAGCTCAATCAAGAAAGTCAGCTCGATCAAGAGAGTTAGCTCGATCAGTGATCTTCGACTATTCAGCTTAAGTCGTCGATTTTCTACGTCTTTCAAATGCTTTAAAGAAAGTAAGAGAATCATTTAAAGATAGATTTTAACTTCAATGTTAAGACATTTCAAATAAAAACGATTGATTACAAGAATGTCAGAAACATCAACAAATAAAAAGATCTGAATAGCTTCAATTTCAAGCAATTAAAAGATGATGAGATTGATTTTCAAATTTCTCATACAAACGAATCATCATGAAACAGAGCGAAAATGAATGTCAAGAATTCTAAATCTTTCTGCATATGCTAATAGTCAGCAGCTTCAATGTCAATCAATGACTTCAATGAGTAACTAATTTCATTGCTAGAAAGTACACATTCAATAGTCAAAAATTCAGAAGCAAAAAAATCATCTGACATGCTCATCATTGAAGAAATTAACACATCTTTCATCACATCTTTGATGAAAGTCTCTAGTTTTTTGTCTTATTATTCTTGCAAGACATTTTCTCATTCTCTTTATTCTTCAAAATGACGATTTCATGTAGACGAAAGATGAAAACATAAAATGCTGAAGTATTAATCTTGTTCTGAAAGCAGTTCTTGAATAAGTAATCTGAGATCTTGCAAATATAACAAATGATAGACAATCTGACTGACTCAGATATAGAAAAGATAATTGACTTAACATATTTAATTATTGAAGTTGTCACTGCTGACAGAGAAGTAATGCACTTTTCAGATGCAATGATGACTTTGACAATGATCATGCAACGTTCGCTTCGAAGCTGATAATTGACTCGCTGTCTATTATTCACATTCTGAAGAAAGCTTTTAAGACGATGTAAAGTGATAAAATCTTTCAAGTAAATTAATAAAGTGTCTTGCAAGCGATTGTTGATTTTATTCTGAAGATTGTTTATCAATGTGCAATTTTCATAGTCTAGATAGTTGAATAGCTTCATGAATTCAAAGTAAAAGACATTGAAAGACTTGTTCAACTGTTTCAAAGCATTGTATTTGTAACAACACTTTCAATTCTTATTCTGATCATCATAAATTGACTTTAGATGCTTGAATAACTTATAGATTAAAATGTATGAGTGAGATGCATCATGACAACATTGAGCGAAGATTTGTTTTGCTGCATCATCTTCTAGTCTAGATATCACATAAACAATACAGATATTTTCAATATGAAAGTGATTTGCATTTACTTTAAGCTTGTCATCAATCTTAACTCTTCAGCTGTCTCATGTTGATTCAACATCTTCATTGATGAAAATAAATGAGTTCAAAAACTTGTAGAACTTGTGATGATTGTTATTGAGTAAAATGAATGATTCTCGTCAAGAAAGATTCTCGATAGAAGCTTGTAACTTAATATCTTGTTGTTTCGAAGTAGTTTGAGACTCAGCAAGCTCAGTGAGTTGATGAGAAAGAAGATCATTGACAACAGAATGCTTTGCTTCTTTGAGCTTCTTTTTTAGACTCAATACTTTCGCTTGTAATCAAGCAATAGTCTCTTTCTGAGTGTTTATTGTTGTTTAATTGACTTCTAGCTCATTCAATCTCTTGATATGCTTGACTTGTAAATTGATTCACTGCTCATTCAGTTTCAAAGTCATGTTTTGTTGATCTTTTAGCTTGATCAACATCTTGATGATTTTGTTCAACTGATCATGAACTCATTGACGAAGTTGTTGACTTGTGTTAATGTTTCATGAGATAGTGACATTCTGAGATTCAGTTGAGATATTGAAAGAAATAATGAAAATGCGTCTGCTAGCAATACTTCTAAGCAGATGAGCTGTTCATGACTCGACTGATTCAAAGTCGCGTGTCATTGTGAGAAAGATAAATAGATAAATAAATAAATTTGTTGTAAAGATGAATGATTTGATAAGTTTGAGTAAATTTGATGAAAGTAATTTAAAGAATTTCTTGCGAATTTTCTGAATAAACGAAGTAGATTATTTCATATCATTTACACGTTAATAGCAAAGTAGTTGATTAGCATTTATCTACTGTTAGAAATCAGAATAAAGCGAGTCATATGAATGTCATTTAACTAATAAATAAATGCTAAGAAAGAAAAGTATTTACAGAATAAAACTTGCAGCTTATATGTATATTTCTGATCTTTGTGCTAAACTCGAAAGAATTGATGTCTTACACAGATGATGCAAAGATAGATCTGTTGTTGAGTTCAAGTTACTCAACTCAACTCAGATTAAGTTTCAGTGTTGAGTTGAGTTGAGAAGAATCAACTCAATTCAATCGAGTTAAGTCAGATTCTCAATTCAACTCAGTCAACTTAATGAGTTGACTTGAACTCGATTGCAGATCTACTTTCTATCAAAGTGATCAAAATTTCTATCAAACTTTCTATTAAACTTTCTATCAAACTTTCTATCATGTTTTCTATCATATTTTCCATCATATTTCTCATTATATTTCTCATCATATTTTCTACCATGTTTTCTACCATATTTTCATCATATTTCTCACTATGTTTCTCATTATATTCTCTATCATATTCTCTACTACACTCTCTATCATATTTCTCACCATATTTTCATCATATTTCTCACTATATTTTCTATCATATTTCTCATCAATCTCTCTATCAAATTCTCTATCAAATTGATTGCAAAATTAGTTGCAAAAAAAAAAATTGAAAAAAAAGAGAAAAAGTATACTATTTTTAGTACATAGTATACTATATTTAGTAACAAAAATCAAATTCAAGCAATTCAATTCAATTCTGAATTGAGTCTGAGTTGAGAGATGTCAACTTAATCTCAACTTGAACTCAGACTTAAGTTAAGTTGATCTCTTTCAATTTAATTCAACTTTAACTCGATGACAGATCTATGCAGAGACTTGATGACATTATTTCTAGCTTGAATGCTCACTAGACTCAATTAGAAGTAATTGAGATTGAGATTGAGAATAAAGTCGAGAATAAATTAAGAATAAAGTTGAGAATAGATTAAGATTGTAACAATGATCATCATCATGAAAATCAATCAACTTCTAAAAACAGCTAGAAATAAACTTGAAGATGTAAATCTACAAGAGCTTTCACATGAAGAAATCTTGAAAGAAGTTAAAGCTAAGCTTTCTTTGAAATATCATGATTATCTAGATGTGTTTAATTGAACAATGACTGATCAACTATTCTTTCATCATTTCTATGATCATAAAATTGAGTTAATCGACAAGAGAATATCTTCTTGAAGTTGTTTCTATCATATGTCTGATTATAAGCTTCAAAAGATGAAGAATTATCTGATCAAGCATCTTGTCAAAGACTAGACTGAATCATAAATTCTATCAATATAAAGAATTAATTATTATATTACTTGAACTAAGTACAGAACAATACATCAGATAATGTACAAGATGAAAGACAAAGAATGAAAGAAAAGAATGAAAACTCAATTTTTATATACATGAATTGAGCAGAATCAAGACTAAACAGTAGTTTTATTGACTTAAGATTGCAGAATGATTGAAATGATCAAAACAGAATTGTTGAGACTAAATTAAGATAACAATGACTAGATTGATGATTTAATTCAATGAATCAAGATTATTTAAAATATCAACAATTTATGTTTTAAATTGAATTAATGATCTGACATCATGACAGTAGCTTCTTTCTTCAAGACTGAGCTTTTGCAAAACAACAAGAAAAAACAAGATGAAATGAGAAAGAATTGAAGATGAAGACTGAAATGAAAGAAAAATTGATGTAAATGCATTTTAATGTGATGAAGCACAGATGAGACTAGAATAGATCTGAGTCACATCTGAGTTAAATTTGAGCAAGATGTCTGAAGAATGAGACAAAATGAGATGCATTTTAACATGATGATGCATAGAAATTAAAATACATTTAAGTTACATTTGAATTAAATTTAAACAAGATGTCTGAGTCAAATCTAGACAAGATCTGAATCAGATTTAAGCAAGAGAGAAATGAAATGCAGTTTAATATAATGATGCACAGATGAGACTGAAATACATTTGAGTCAAATCTGAGTCAGATTTGAGCTGAATTGAAATAATGAAGATTGAATTTAAAGTTCTTGACATTGATATTGAAACATCACACATGACAGTACATGTGATTCTTCAATGACAGAGTTGACGAGATGATATTCATCAAGTGCTTGCTCACAATTATTCAGAAGATGAAAAGACTTTCAAGTAGAAAAGTGATTTTCTCAATCAACATAATACTTGAGCAGAGATGAGCTATAGTATTTATCACGCTTGAAGTTTAATATGCTGTTTACATATCAGAATTTTTCATCATTTTTAATAATAATGAGTTTTCAAAGTTTCTGATGTTGACTCAAAAGAAAGTCACTTGCAATATGATTCAAAAGAATAACATGAAAGATTGAATGAATCTTTATGAATGTTGAAAGATTTAACTCAATGATCAGAGAATTATTCTTAAAGATATGCTTGATCTTGAAAAGATCAATGTTATGATTATTTAACTTGATAGTGAGATGAGTAATGCTGAGATTGCAAGCATTCAGTCAGACTTCATCTTCGACAAAGTATTTAAAATAAGAACGACGAGAAAGATTGACATTGAATTTGTAAATGATCTGAGCTATAAGCATCTCATCACATAAATGCTCAGTTAGTTTCTTCATCTTCTTGATGAACTCTTTGACATTGATTAACTTGTTTCAAGCTTGAAACATAAGATTCTTGAACAAAGATTCAGAAAACTTAAAGTTTAAACATAAGTTTTGACTTGAATTGATCAAGAAGAGTGATGCTAGAATGATTAATAATGATGCATTATTAATGACAAATTTGACTTCAGAAAGTCACTTAACTCAGTTATTCTGCATGTAGTTGACGAAGACTTGAAGATAATATTTCATGACAGCATTGATTCTCTTGATTTGATCATCGATTTCAGAATGATATGTTGTTGATAACTTAATGTTTATCTTCAGCATTTTACACATATGCTTTCAGACATCAAAGATGAATTGTATGTCTCAATCAGACATGAAGAACTTGAGTAAATCATGATGTTTTCAAACATAAGCATAAAAGCAATTGATAACTTCTTCAACTTTCATAAAAGTAGTAAAAACTAAATGTCTCATTTTGATAAAATGATCAATGAAGATTAGAATATATTTATATGTGATACTCATGAAGATACTGAGTGATAAAGAATCTACATAGTTCATGAAAACATCACGTCAACAACATTCAAGAATTAAAAGAGAATGTAATCATTCTTGAATTCATTGTTTAGAGAGTTTGAAGCGTGTGCATATGTGATAGTTTCATACGAAGCGTTGAACATACTTATAAATGTTTGATCATTAGTAAACTCAACTGATCAGTTCATAGCTTTTTGCTCTTTCTGAATGATTATCAACGACACTATCATGAGCGAGCTGAATGATACAAAGACGTAGTTTATCTGAGTTGAGCATGTACTTTCTTTCTTGAAAGTACAGATGATTCTCATGTTCTTTACACTTGACTAAAAAGATCTTGTTGTGATGTTGTGCTTCATTGTGAAGTACTTCAATTATCTAAGCTGCAAATTTATCATTGATTTCAACTTGCTTTTACAATGTTTGAATGAAAATGTCAGCAGAATCTTCATCAAGATTCAGAATGTCTTGATTTAGCTGAGACTTAACATCTTTAATGTTGAATTCTTCAATTTCTAAATTCATGAGAGTTAGAATTTGCAAAGATGTTGAGATAACTGAAAACAGATGTAACTGAACTGAATTTAAAATGATAATTTGTGACTGAAGCTTCATGATTTTGATGTTGAAGATGTCAAGAGTGAGATTCTTAACAATATTGAGATTTAAAACATGAATTTTCAGAATTGTCTGATGTTGATATTAATGTTGAGAATTGAATGTATTCTTCTCTTTAGAAAGATCTTCTGAGTGACGTGTCAGAGCATTCAACTTATCGTTGATCTTGTTGAAATGATAAGCAATATGATAGTTGAATCTAAACAGAAACTCACTTCAACGAGCTTGATGATGACTCAACTGCTTAATTGACATGAAATACTTAAGATTTTTGTGATTTGTGATTATTTCAACAAAGTAAATAAAGTTTTCAAGCTTTGATCATCATTTCTTGAAAGTGCAAACAATGATCATGAGTTTTTTATCGTAGATTTTGTAGTTACACTCGACTGAGTTATGTTTCTTCGAAAAGTAAGCAATTGAATGAAGAATTTCATTTTCATCATACTGAAAGAAAATGTTTTTGAACACATAGTTTGAAGCATTGATTTCTATCACAATCTTGTGATCTGAATTATAATGATGAAGAATAATTTTAAAAGTGAAGATTTTCTTAAGAATGTTAAATGCAATCTGACATTTTTGAAATCAGACAAAAAGTACATCTTTTCTGATGAGACAAGTGAGCGAGATAGTTATTCTACTATAGTCATAGATGAATCTTCTATAAAAGTTCGTGAAATTTAGAAAAGTTTAAATGTCTTTAACGTTGATCAGAATAAATCAGTTGACAATGATGTTTATCTTAAAAGAGTTCATCTTGATTTCTTTGATGATGATTATCAATTCTAGATACAAGACTTAAGTGATGTGAAACTTGCATTTGATTATATTCATTTAAAGATTTGCTTTTTGCAGCTTTTGCAGAATGAGCTTGACATAAATCTCATGCTTAATTTTATTGTCAAAATAGATCAAGATGTCATTCAAATAAGCTGTACAGAACTTATTTAAATGTTCATGAAAAGTATTGTTGATGTACTTCTGAAATGAGACAGACTCATTACATAAATTGAAGAGCATGACTAGATACTTGAATAATTCAAATCAAGTATGAAAGATGATGAAAGCTTTATCTTTTTCTTTGATTTGAAGTTGATTGAATGCAGAAATGATATTCAGCTTGATAAAAATTTTAGCTCAACTTAGATTATTCAGCGTTTTTGAGATCAGAGACAAAGAATATTGATTCTTGACTGTGATAGCATTCAAATCTTGATAGTTCATGCAGAAGCAAAGTTCTTCTTTGAGTTTCTTGATGAAGAGAACAAAGACAATCATCTGAGAGTGACTGACTTAAATGAAATCTTTGCTCAGATTTTCATTCAGATAATAACGAAGTTCTAGAATTTCATCACGACTTATGTTATACAAAGTGAAGACTGAGAATTAAGCATCTTCTTTAAAATGTATGACATGATCATGAACTTAATGCAAAGACAAGATATTGATGTTCTTCTTGAAGAAAACATCTAGAAATTCAAAATATCTGAACGATAGAATTATAATTAAATTGACGTTTTTACTTTGTTAATAAACTTCAAGATCTTCTTGTGTTGTGAATGCAGTTAAATGAAATTTCTTTTTCATTTAATGAAGATTCAAACGATGATTCTTATCATATGTACTGTCTTGAGAGCGAGATAAGAACTGAGCAAGAGTTAAACTGTTCTTTGAATGAATAATCAAAGTCGTGTGACGCGATTTTGACTCATCAGAGTCTAGACTAGAAGATGAGATTAACTTAAGATTCAAAAAAACATTGATTTTTCTTAGAATGATGCTAAACACTTCAATGTCTTTGACATAAGCAGCATGATGAAAGCTTTGAGCTTTCAACTCAACTATGTCAAGTTGTATAAAAGATCAATCAAATTGATCTGCTTGAAAAACAACAGAAGTTCTAAAGAGAAAAGAATTTTGACACTTGATTTTTAATGAGTATTCTTTTTGAATGACTTAAAGAATACAACTAAAAGCTTCTTGTTTCAGATGAGAAACAAGATTAAACGAAGTTTGTTTCTTATGAATGAGCTGAATATTAGTTGACTTCTCATAAGTAAATAAAAAGTTAGATTGCTTTTTATGAGCAAATGAAAAACTAAGTTGCTTCTTGCAAGCAAATTAAGAACTGAATTGCTTCTTGTAAGTAAATTGAAAACTGAGTTACTTCTTTCAAGTGAATGAAAGATTGAATTGCTTCTTGCAAGTAAACTGAAAACTGAGTTGCTTCTTTTGAATGAATAAGAGACTAGATTGCTTCTTGTGAATGAATTGAAAATGAGATTGAGAAAAAGCTACTTTGTTAACTTTGAACAAGAAATTTTCTTCTTGTTGATTAAAATCATAAATCTTGATAAGAAATGAGCAACAATGATTAAGATAGAAAAAGAAAGATAAAATGAGAATATTATGTTCAAAATTGACATCAATGACGTGATGATGAAGTCATGATAAATTCATGATGATGAAATACTGACTTAATTCAATAACATAAAAGAATAGTCTTTTAATGTGTTCATTGAGAATCATTGTGATTTCGATGACATGAGTAATGTCATTGATTAAAGTGACTTAATCATCAAATTCTTGAAGTCTGCAAGAATAAATTAATTGATGCAAAAGAAGATGATGTTGTTATGCAAAGAATTTATTCATAAAAACATAAGTGAAAACTTCATTATTAATCAGAGTGAGAATGAAAACTTTAAATTAAGCTTGATGTAGAATATAGAATACTATCATGTGATTATCTTTGAATGTCGAATTGAATTCAAAAAGTTTCAAGACAGATTTAGCAGAAAACTTTCTATATGATTGAAGTGAGAATGAAAAGATTGAAACTAATAAACAAGATAATATGTACATCTGCAATTTGTAAAGAGTGACAGAGACAGATTTTAGCGCTTTTAATGATCAATATCTCAAATATTCATTTAATCTCATGTTTCAGATTTGCGTCACTTTTAGCTGATGCATATTCATAAAAGCATCAACATTTCTAGAACTTTTAAGAGCGCAGTATGTTTATATATCATTTGATTCAACAAATACAATCTTAACATTTGTAGCAATTAAAGTCACAATGTTGAATAATATTATTGAAGCTTGTAATTCACTGTTATTTCTGCATGATCTTTCTTTATTAGAATCATTATCATTGATCAAGCTGTCAACTGCGCAATTATTATACATTGCAAACATAGCTTTAATGTAACACAGATTGCTTAAAGTGTTCAGTGTATCTTTTGTTCTTTAATAATCAATGTCATCATAAACATTTTGATTGTTCTTCTCAATATTGTTATTCTTTTCTTATTGTGCATTTACATCACTTTTAGCACTATGTTCTTTCATGACAGCATCTGTAACATAAGCGCTTGCACATTCTTGAGCAAAATGTTTGAAGTGTTCAATCAGTGCGCTTGCATCACTATGAATATCATGTTTTCTCTTGTAAGCATATGTGACAGAAGTGCTTTCGCAGTATGAAGCAAAATATTCGCTTTGTTTGAATCATTTAATTATAGTGACTACTGTGCTTGAGTTTTATTCTTCTTTAATTTCTTTCTTTTTGCGAGTTACATTCACGATGCTTTTCTTTCTCATCTTGCACATGAAGCTTTTATATTTCTTCTTGTCACTTAGAATCTTGTCTGTCTTATCTGCTTTATATCACAAACGTTCGTTCTTCTTCATGTTTAAAGCATTTCACAAGTCATTAAACTTTTATTCTCAGCTGATTTTAATCATTGTTGACTTGACATTATTTTGTTGTGCTATCATGAGCTCATATTCATCACTTTGCAATATGATACATGATTGATCTTTAGTTTGTGATGTAGAGTGAGATCTCTTGCTAAGAGTTTGCTTCTTGCTGACTTGAACATCATCAGTCAACAATTTGTTCTCTATGTTTAATTCAATCAATTTCTTCTACACAGCATCAGTGATTGAAGATTTAGTTATGAGTTGCAATATTTACAGCTTCATTTAATAATATTACATCAAAGACAAGTGATGTTAGTCTTGAAGATTGAAAGACGAAAATGCTTTCTAAACTCAAGTGTGTTTTCTTATGACTTATGTTTAAATTGAGTTGCACATCGTTTTCTAACTCGTATAATGAGAGATCATTGAGATAATCAACGTATACATTGAGTACAGCTTGAATGTTCATAGTTACTTTGATATCATCATTATCAATCTGTTGCTTGATATGACATAGCAGAATCTTCAATATTGATTGTTGATGCTTGCAAACTTGTTGATTTCATGTTACATTAATACACATTTATGTTGCTGCGTGTTATCAAGTTCAGCTTCGCTTCAATCACTTTAGTCATTGATATATGCAAATGTTCACTTACTCTTCATGTTTGATTTTTTAAACTTGTTTAATCTGTGCTCTTCTGATTCATATTCTTGTATACAATGAGTGATCATTGTCACTGCAATGAGAACAACATTAGTAGAAAGTGAATCAAAGAATATCTTCATGTATTCTTGATATGCTATTTCATCTCTGACTTTGCAGTAAAACTTCTGAATCAGTACGTTTGTTATGATTCTTGCGCAAAATCTGTCTCGAAGAGTCTTTTCATGTTAGTTGATATTGTAATGTTCAATTAGTACATATCTGATCACATGCAAAGTCATCATTATCTAGCAGACTTTGTGTCAAATTCTTTTGCACTTTTCTCGTGAATTGCTTTTGTCAATTATATTCGCTCTCGACTATGATTTGTACTCGACTCAGTACACTTAATCATCACGTCTCAAAGAAGTTGTACATCTACTTAGTATAAGTCTTATTTGCAACGAAAGATCTGAGCATGTTATCTTTTAAGTCTTTGTCTTTGTTGAAATGTTCTCTACTTCAGAACGTTTGTGATCTGACTTCTTGTTTAAATGATTTGCAATCTTCTTTCATGCTTCTTTCATTTTCTCATTAAGTCATTCTTTTTTGACATCTGATCATGAACTGCTGTTATTATCAACATGATCGCTCAATATTCATGCAAGTAAATAACGAGTGCAAATCTTGATAATCAACTTATAATCAATGATGAATTGATATTTAGTTCAACGTGATGTCTTTTCTCATAAATATGATGTTATTGATTTTCAGTCTGCATTGTTGACATCATCATCGTCAAAATAAACTTTAGTATGTTTATTATTAATTGATTGAAAAGAATCAGACTGATCAATGTTGTATACATCAAGTCTTTGAAATGTTGTAACAACTTCACGAAAGTACTTTCATTGAATACTCTGACAATGTTCAATTCTGTCTTTTTTTAAATTAGTTATTTATTCTTTTGAATTCTTAAGCAAATTATTACTTCAAGAGTGACACATCTGTCTTCGTTGAAGACTTCTTTCACAGAATCACTGTTGCTTGAATCTGTTGCAATCTTGTTGTCATTGTGAATTTCTGTGTGTTCAACTGCGCTGCACTTTGATGATGATGATGTCTTAAAGTTGCTCATATGATGACGTCTTTTCTGTAATGTCACTTATTATCTTGATAAACTCATCATCATAAAGATCAATGTATTCTCATGTTGCATTCAAGATGAGAATCATTTGATGTGACTCAACAATGTATGATCATCAAGAAAATTTATGCAACAAATGATTAAGAAGAAGAATAAAAGAGAATGTCAGATTGCAAACGATTTTTTCTCATGATAAGAGAGAAATTTATCTTATTTTGAGCATTAAGAATAGTTTATTTAATCTTGATAAAAGTTCATTGAATCTTTGTTAATGTTGAATGAACTATAAGTCTTATCATTGATTCTTGAGATTCTTCAATTATGATATGATCTCGCTATGTCATTTTATATTGAAAGTCTTAAGCATGAACATGTTTTCTACAAACATTCTACATAATTTCTTCAGTGATCAGCTGCTTGAATCAAGTATCACAAGAAATCTGAAATCTACAATCATTGTTTGCAGCAGATTGAATTGTAAAAAGAAAGTGAATAAACTCTTCTGCATGCATTTCTTTCAGTGCTGTTTTTCATTTACGCTCATTGCTGATATATATTCTTGCAAATTCAGCTCAATCATATATCATTGTATCTGTAATACAGTCGTAATTCAGCTCATTCTCAATCAGCTTTATAAATCTGTCATATTTTATATCATTGATGTAAATTAAGTTTTTCATTCATTCATGTTTAAGAAGATCTTATGATCTGCAGCATATGTTATGATTGAGATTGCAACTGATCTGTATTATGAGAATTTTGACTGATTTGACTGATACTGATTGAAATCTCTTGAGATCTTGTTCATTGCAGACGACATAACTTAAGAGATGTGAGTGTGTTTTCAATTAAGAAGATGATGAAGAATTGTACTTGAGATTGTCTCATCATGTTTCTTTGACTTTGAATCATCTTCTTACATTGTAATTTGATCGTTGTGTCATGAACATTAATATAGAATCACTTCTTGATCTTGCAACATCGTTGAATATAATATGAAACTCATGATATATGACTTCAAATGTTGATCTGATGATTTCTTTTGACTTGTTTATATTTAGCTTTCATTTTATAAGCTGAAGAAATTTCATCTGATTTCATATTTGCATTTTCAATTGCATGTATTCAGACTCATCAATGTTGAGTTCTTCTTTCACTCTGTTTATTAATCATTTGTAGTATATATACTCTTTACATGACATCTTTGACAATGCATTCATTATACTAAAGAGAAGACTTGATGTTTGTTGAATATTTTCATGTTTGTGACTAATGACTGCGCTTATCACAAAAAACTTTAGCATCAGCAATTCATAATTTTAGAATTTGATTGATGTTATACTCGCTGCATCTTGTTCATATGATAACTGATATCAGCTTTCAATGATCTACTTACTGCTTAAGCTCTCAACTAAATTTATGAAATATATATTAATTATTTAGAGTTTACTACTGAGTCGCTCACAATCTTTTATAATACAATCGCTTGCAATCATCAAGTCAATTTTCTTTCAGATCAATTCATTAATACAGTTGACTTTGACTGATTGATTTCATGATATCAAATTTTTAACTGATGATACTTTTGCAATGAGCAAAGCTTTGTTTGCTATGTATATTTCATAGAACAAAGTTCTTGTGAGATTAAACTTCGACTTTAGTTCTCATCAGTTCATAGTTGAGACTTCTGTTCATCAAGAGAAATTTGATTGAGCAAAATCAAGAGATGATTATATTTCTTAATTGCTTAGTCATGTAGCATCGTTAACTTCGATGATTCTGTATATGCTCTGAGACATAAACATAATACATATACATTGTTTGATTTTTGTCTGCAATGAGATTGAGTCAGTTTCAAATATCTTCAGCTTTCACATTTGAAGTAGTATTCTGCTACTCTTGTTTCTTTATGCAAGAAATTCTTCTCATATATTGAATTGTATGAATTTCAGTTGCTGAAGTTATTAATATAGAAGAACTTGTTTTTGTTTGACTCGCTAGAAATATCATTTGCTGATACAATATGCACACTTCTCAAAATTGTATGCAAATGAAAAAATTGACTAACTTCAAGTGAACAAGAATTTTTAATATTATCTTTAGATCAGTGCTTTATCTCAATCATTTCATGCATAGCATGTTGAGTTTTCTCATTGCAAGATTTAAGTAGTTCAACGAGAGCATCATTGTGTCATAATTCATTATTCTTGTTGTCTTGACACAATAAATTTATAATGAAAAGAATAAGTTGTAGCTGATCAGATAGTTGATTGTTTAGCAGAGTTGAGACTTCAATTATTTCTTTTGATCTCTTCTGAATCAGAACATAATCACATTTTCAAACTTTCTTCTTTTTCTATCAGTTCAATAAGCAGTATACTTTATCACTGACAAGATTCTTTAAGTTGTTGATGTCTTTTTTGTCTTGTTTTCAGCATTGAAGTGATTCATGAATGCTTACATAGTATGATTTTACTCAGATTAAGTCTTTTTTCTTTTTGTTTAATTCTTTATCTGATATGACTTTCTTGTTGACTATGTTGCAACACTTGCACATAAAGACTGTTAACATATCAAGAAGCTTCTTTATATTCAGAATTTTAACTAAGATTGATGCATAACATCATAACTTTGAATTGAGTTTTATCTCTTGTATTTGATTGCATTGTTTGCAAATGAGTGCATCTTGAATTTTATGAAGATTAAAGACATGACTGAATTGTATTATCATAGCAGTCAATGCATGCTTGTTGATCTTGCTCTGTCTTGTATCTTTGTAAAGAAGAATATCTATTACGAGCATATCAAGACTGAACAAGACTGAAGCTTTAATCAATTTGCAGTGAACGCTAGCGAGTTCTCTGCGTAATGATTAGAACTAATCAGCGAGCTAGTCAGATATGACTCAGATATGACTCAGATATGACTCAGATATGACTCAGCACTCTTTTTCTTTTTCAACACTCTTTTCTTTCATCAACATCTTGTTTATCTACATCACATTCTTCTTGTGTCACAAACACATTTCTTTCAAGTCTAGCGCAGTCTTTGAACATTACATAAATAGAAGCTTTTGTATCAATCTTCTTCTGTATTCTTAATATTCAGTTATAGCTATCTTTAAAGATCAAGCACTATTCAATTCTGACTTTCGCTGATTGACTCATTTAAACACGATTCTGACATTATATTAAGAATTCATTAATCACACGATACTGATCTCATTACTCATTCAACATACTCATACAGACAGAATGAGTCTAAAGAAATTCGTTTATCTAATGATTGACGCAATTGAAAGACTGAACAACACTAGAAAGTTTGATAAAATCAACGACAAGACTGTTTGAATCGCTAGACAACTTATTGCTCACTAAGTACGCACAGTTCAAATCGATCAAGAGAATCAATTCATTCTCATGAAACAGATGAGTGAAAATAAGCTGTTCAACTCAATTAAGAGAAGCAACGATAAAAAACCTTCGTGAATTGCTCAAGAATCAAATCAATCAACAAACAAATCTCATCTTCTTTGTTGAAGATTAAACATTATTCTATACATCTTTCTTCTTCAATCATCAAGCATTATCATTCGTTCAATTCTCTTTTCAAACAAATCTCATCATGTTTAGTCATTCATTTACTGAAGAGTGTTTTGAAGAATTTCGAAATCATTTCTCTCAAACCTCTGATGCTAATTCATTGAAACTCTTTAGTGCTGAATCATTCATCAGTGAAGACAACAAGTCATTTGCTGAAACAGTAATACTCTCTGTTTCTATCGAAAACTGAAAGGCTTGATGTATGATTCTTGACAGAGAAATGAATCAACTCAACAAGCTGAGTAATTAACGAGACAACGAAATCAAAGAGTTGAAGACTAGACTTCAAACTAAAGAAATCACTTCTTCTGATTTCATCTACTCTGAGCGTTCTAAATCTCAGAAAATACCTGATTCTCTCTGATTTACTGACGAAAAGAATTCTACTTGAAAAAACTGATACGACAAAATTCAGAATAAACTAGAGATCAACGTCGATCTCTTTTCAAATAAATGAGTCAAACTGAGCTATGTACATTTCAGATTATTCAATGACGCAGCTGATGTCGCTTAATTTAGATGCGAACGTGACTGTGTCAATCTTTATAAGATCATCAATGATCTTTTGAAAGAACTAGCTGAGTTGTTCAATGATTCAGATAAGAAAGTGAACTTTCATAGAAAATACTACAACTTGATTCAAGAATCAAAGAAGTTCAGCGAGTTCTACACTCAGTTTCAACGATTATCTTTCTATCTGAAGTATCACGAAAAGCAACTGATCGTTGATCTGAAAGATAAAATAAACTCTCGTCTTCGATTCGTTTGAATAAATCAATTAGTTCAATCTGATTTTCTTAAAGAGATTCATTTCTACCTGATTCATTTGAATAATGATCAACGAGTCATTTGAAAAATCAAGAACAAAGTCAATCTCATTAAACGCGTCGATGATCTGTCAAAGATCATCTTTCATAAAGCTGTTGTTACTCAGTCAGTCGATCATTCAAAATCTGATCATCTAAAGTCGCGCGACGCGATTTTAACTAGCGTCAAGAAAGCAGACGTTCTAGTCGAAATCTGTTTCATATGTCATAAATCAGATCATAGCTCTAAAGAGTGCTTCGATCGATCTACTAGAATCAATGCAGTGAACGATGAATATGATCACTTCGATTTCGATTCGAATTTCGATTCAAAAAACTAGTCATCTCTTTAAAAGTCATTGAAGAAATAAAGATTATATCTTTGTGCAAACTAGATGAAATTCTATCGAAAGAAAATTACTTTGAAAAGTCGTTTCTAATTGATGCTCATTTCATCTTGCAGAATCAATTCTTCAGTCTTCGTTTGCTAATAAACAGTGATTCAGTCGCTCATACGCTCATACACGCTAATCTAGTCAATAGAGTATGCGAGAAACTAGAAATTCAATCTATATCTCTGACAAAAGAGAAGCTAATAAGAGATTATGATGAGAAAATATCTAAGAAGATCATCACTCATAAAATTCTACTCAATCTCATCATTGAAAATCATAAGAAATTGACTGTATCAATGCTGATAGCTGATATTGATCATCATGAAGTCATATTGAGTAAGCTCTGAATGAACAAAAACGAAATATTATTGAATATGCAAAACGATGTCATTGTTTTTTCGAATCAATTAAATACTTCTATTTCGATTTTTTCGATTCTTCTCAATTCAAAGCACTCAAGTTGATCGCGATCAACTTCGCTCTCTTTTATCATTCAGACTAAGATCTTTATTATGCTCAAACGATCTGTTTCAACTACGACTAAGAAAGAATCATTCTCGATTCGAAGCATAGATGCAACTTCGTTCAAAACTCTACTGAATCGATCAAAGAAGAATCAGACTGAAGTCTTTGCTCTATTCATGACTGATATTGATAGAGAAATCGCGTACAATACTCAGTGCAATTTGAACGCTTTAAACGTCTCTTCAATCAATGAAACGACTCAGAATTTGAAAGATATTAAAGCAAATCTGTCATTGAAATATCATAAGTTTCTAGATGTTTTTGATCGAGCTCAATTGAATAAACTGTTTTCTCATCGCTTCTATGATCATAAAATTGAGCTCATCAATGATTCAACGCTCTCTCACTGTTGAGTTTATTGAATGTTCTCTGTCAAACTTCTGAAGATAAAGAAGTACTTAAACGAGAATCTGTCGAAGAGATTCATTACTTTTAGTCAGACTCTCTATTTCTTTCTTGTTTTATTTATTCTCAAAGCAAATAAAGATCTTCAATTCTGCGTGAATTATTGAAAGCTAAATGTCATTTTCAAAAGAAATAAATATTCTTTATTGCTAATAAACGAGATCATTGAAAAGATAGTAAGTTGCAAGCATCTGACGAGATTGAATATTATATCAGCATTCAACAAACTTTGAATGCACTTTGATAACAAGAATTACATCACTTTTATCACTGCTTTAGAAGCATATAAATATAAGATGTTACTTTTCGAACTGACTAATGAATCGATCTCATTTCAGCAATATATGAATGATGTTTTATGAAACTTTCTGAACGACTTTTGTCAAGTCTATCTAGATGACATTCTCATCTATAGCAAAACGAAAAAGAAACATAAAGATCACGTCAAACTAGTATTGAGTCGACTACGCGAAGTTGAACTGCAGATGAATATTCGAAAGTGCAAATTCAATGTAGAAGAGACTGTCTTTCTAGAAGTCATTGTATCAGAACTAAATCTTCGTATGAATCTCAGTAAAGTAACAGTCATAGTCAGCTGAATCACTTCGATCAATCTAAAAGAAATTCAGAGCTTCGTGAAATTTGTTAACTTCTATTGTCGTTTCATTAAGAACTTCTTGAAGCTAGTCAAATCATTCACTCAGCTGACTAGAAAGAACACGTCTTTTGTTTAAAACAATGTCTGTGTTTAAGTCTTTAACAATCTAAAGAAACAAGTCAGCTCAATCTCAGTACTTCATCACTTTGATCTCAAACGACAAGCTATTCTGAAGATCAATGCTTCGAACTATGTAAAAGATGAAATACTATCTCAGTACAATGACGAGAAAGTTTTTCATTCGATAATCTTCTACAGCAAAAGCATGATTCTCGCTGAAATCAATTATCACATCTATGACAAGAAATTGCTAGTCATTATTCAATGCTTTGAACACTGATGACTTGAGCTGAAATGCACTAAACTACTCATTCAGATGTTCATCAATCATCAGACTTTGAAAATCTTCATGAAAAATAAACAGTTGAGTCGACAACAAGTCAATTATCTGAACGTTCTATTAAAGTTCAACTTTCAGATCATCTTTAGATCAGGTAAAATAAACACTAAAGTCGATGCTTTAATCAGAATGTCTCTAGTGAATGTTTCTGAATCAGCTCAGCGTCTTGAAGATTGTTTTTAAACTATTCTGACTCTTGATAGAGTTGATGTTCTACCTGTTGAATCGAAAGCAAATCTCTATCAACGAGTATTTATGATCAATCAAACTGATGAGTTCTGCAGCGAATATAAACAAGCTATGAACGAAAACAAGCTTAAATTTTATATCACTAAATTGAAGAACTGCAAAATCATTGACAGCATTCTTTTTAGAAAAAATCTACTGTGAGTTTTCAAGAATATGCATACAAAACTGCTACAGAAAATTCATGATCAGTTCTCAATTTCTCATCTCAACAATAAACAAACTATTGATCTAATTCAACGATTCTACTATTGATCAAATCATTGAGTCACAGTCAGACAGTACATTTAAAACTGTCATGTCTGTCAGCGAAGCAAAGTTTCTAGAGATAGCATCAATGAACTTCATCATTCTTTACTCATTTCACAAGAACGCTGAAAAAATATAGCTATGAACTTCATTACTGAACTACTTCTATCAGAAGACTATAACATCATTTGCACAATCATATGTCATCTCATTAAAGAATGTCACTATGTTTTCTGTCATTGAGAAGATGATGACATCTCAGTCGAAGAAATGATTTGAATCATGCTATGAAATGTTTATCAACTGCATGATTTACTCAGTTCTATTGTTTCGAACAGAGACTCTTAATTCATATCAACTATGTGAAAGAGTCTTTGCAAGCGACTGAGAATTACAGCTAGTTTATTCACAGTTTATCATTTGAAAATCAATGATCAAATGAAACAAGTCAATCAAGACATTGAACATGAACTTAGAATTTATTACAATTACACGCAGAATGACTGAGTCAAATGAATATCTATGATGAAATTCAGCGACAATTTCAATATCTTCTCAATCATCTCAATGATTTCTTTGTACTTTAATAAAGATTTTCACTCTTGAATGAGTTTCAATTCAGATACAACTGACTACGAAATCACTCATGAACGACTAAAAGTTAGAAAAGCAGATGATATTGTCATTCAAATGAAAGAGCTACTGAGCTTCAATCATCAACAATTGAAAAAGACGAAGCTGATCATTAAAGCACAAATCAATAAACATAAATGAGACGTCATTTATGAGATAAATGATTGAGTTTGACTATTCTTCAGAAACGTTAAAATCATGAGATCATGCAAAGATTTGAAAGATAAACAACTAGAATTGTATCAGATCACTGTCAAAGCGAAGATCTTCTATCATCTTCATTTATCAATCAGCATGAAGCATCTGCATTTGATGTTCAGCTCAAAGTTATTGCAATTGTATTCAGAAGACTTTCTATCAGAACAGCATGTAAAATCTTTCAGACTCATCATTATTAATGATAATAATAATGAACATTAAGAAATAAATAACATTCTGAACTTCAGACGCTATTGAGATTGAATACAGTACAAGATCAAATGAAAAGATCTAAATAAAGACGATGAATGATATTATGTTAATAAAGATGAATTCAATGACTTCAAGAAAGTTTTGAACGAATTTCATATATTATACTCAAGAAAGTCACGCTAGTATCGAAATAACTCAATAAGAAAGCAAGCAAATGAGCAACATTCATGCAAACATGAATTTTCAAAGAAGAAAGTAATGTTATGAGTGTATCAAGATTGAATAAAGCTAGTCAGTGTCTTTAGCTCAGATCTGACTCAGATCTGACTCAATTTTTATTTTCTTTTCTTACATCTTTTTGTTCAACATCATCTTTCTTTCTACATCACATTCTACTCATGTCATAAACACATTCTTCTCAAGCTTAACACAGTCTCTGAATATTACTTAAATAAAAGCTTTTATACTCATCTTCTTCTGTATTCTTAATATTCAGTTATAACTATCTTTAAAGATCAAGCACTATTCAATTCTGACTTTCACTGATTGACTCATTTAAACATGATTCTGACATTTACATATATATGTTTCTGATCAAAAAAACAATCACAACGCATGCATCACAAATTTTGAAAAAAAGCATTACAAACAAGACAGAGTGAATCTAGAAGATGATTGAACGACGATGAATTGCATGAATTGCAGCAGTGCTGATTCGAAAACGATTGCAAGCAACGTTGATTCATTGCAAGAAAACAGAGATGCAAGATCAAAACACTCACATGATGATGAAGAGAACGTTGCTAACATTATTGATCTACTAATAAAGATATCAACGTTAGAGAAAGAGAAGAGCAAAGATCATTCATGAAAAGAGATAGCATTGAAGCTGATTCAACGTCTTTGACTCGACTCAGAAGAAAAACATCACGCGAATCAGAACGCGTTCATCGCGAAGAATGTACAGAAACTGAAGACATCAGTTCAACTGCTTAACAAGCAGTTGCATACACAGAAAAACACGCATTTTTCAACGAAAATCACGTCATGAGCGAACGTGACAAGAGAAGAAATAGCGACGGAAAAGCAATGTCTCAGAGATGACTTGTCGTCGCTTTGCAAGAGACGAGAAATCATGATTAAAATAATGAACAGAAGAGAAATAGAAGAGATACAGAAGAAGTTGATTGAACAGATTTTACAGAGAATCGCAGACGTGTTGACAGGTCAAAGAAATCTAATCATGTCACTTTGCAAGCTGAGCAGCGATGACATTTTCCTTCACGCAGTTAGTTCAAATGCTCAAGCAAATCTGAAAAAGACTCAGACGTGAGCAAAAGAAATCATGAGTTCAACACACGTAGCACGTTGAATCTTTGCAATGCTGACACATGAAGTACGCACTACAATAGACATGAGCAATCAAGAAAAGATCATTGAAAGACTGATAAAAGATAACGTGAGACTTCATGAAGATCTGAAAGTTCTAAGAATAGTCTGATTCAAGAAGATAGCAGATAGCGAAAAGACTCATTCATCACTCATTGTAAAGATCGCGATCGAAGCAATGATGAATCAACTAATGAATGTGAGCATGCTGAACTTGTATCAAGAATGTGCATGCAAGCTATTTGAAAAGAACTGTTACATCACACAGTGCTTCAGATGTCACGAATTTGATCATATGACTAAGATCTGCAGAAAGAATCAGCGCTGCGAAAAATGCGCAGACAAGCATCACATAAAGAAGTGTGTGATGTCTTTGAATAAAAGACGTTGCATCAATTGCAACGAAAATCACGAATTCTGAAGATGCATCTGTTTCAAGTGACGACAGCAGATAAAACAAGCGTTTGAAATCTATAGAAATAAATCGTTCAGATACTCTGAAATGTCTAAATACAATTGCACACTCTTCTCGCTGTCTCTGAACTCTTTAGATTCAATGAACTCTTCAGATTCAATGAATTCTTTCGATTCAATGAATCTCTCGAGCTTAGCAACAGTCATGCTGAAAACACGCAGTTGAATCGCTGATGAATCAACTTGATAAATAGTAGAAGTCAAGAAGAGACGAGTCAATCTTTTCTCTTGCGTGAGTAGTGACTCAGACGAGACGACATCTGAGCAGATTCAGAAACGTTCAATCAGAAAGTGAGAAAGATCATCAATGATTGAAAGCATACAAAAAGTCTTCTCATTGCAGAGTCAACAACAGCTATGAATAACTTTATGACAAAACAGTCTTTTCTACAAATTCTACAGTACAACATCAGAAAATCATTAAGAATTCAAGAATCGTTTCTAATTGATAGAAAAGTTCGCGAATTCGACATAGTAGCTATACAGAAGCAAGATTGCAACAACAATGACTTGCAGTTATTTAGCGCAGCACACAACTTCTTTCATCTAGTGAAAAACTCGTCATCTCAATCAAGAACATGCATATACGTTAACAAATATTTAAGACTCGATCAATGAATAGTAGAAACAGCTGAGTCAAACATTTGCTCAATCAGAATATTAACTCGCAACACAGATGATAAAACGCAGATGCTAAGACTTCTAAACGTTTACAACTCATGCTCACTATTTACTACATTTACAGAGAGATTTTCAATCATTTCTCGTTTGAACGAACTACTCAAGAATGACTGCAAACAACTAATCATAGAAGATTTCAATCTACATCATTCTCACTGAGAGAGACGAAGATGCTTTACTCGTCATACGACGACTGATACTCTACTAAACATCATTACAAACGCAAGACTGAAATTATTACTGAAATCAGACACTATTACTCGCGAAGCTCACAATCAATTTACGACGATTGATTTAATCTTTAGCAGCGAGAAAATACAGTTCATGACACGCAAGTGCGAGATACGAATCAATCTGCATCAGAGATCAAATCATTTTTTGATCATCACAGAGTTATGTTTACAAACAATCTCAGTGCAATTCTTGACTTGATGACTTTGAAAGAAAATGAATACAGAAGCATTGAGTGCTTATCTGCAAATACATTTATCTTTGAAACGCTCTCTAGACGACAAGACTATGATGAATGACAGAGTGTGCAAGATTATCAGAGTGCTATCAAAGATCATCAAGAAATCTACTCTCTTGACAAAGTTATTAAATTAAGCAAGAGACTTTTGAAATCAAAGCTGCTTCAAAGTAGTAATGAAATCAAGATGACTGCAAATCATATGAAAAACGCAAAACATATTAGAAGCGTGAAATGAATATCTGAAGCATAACAATCATAAAAACAAGATCATTCAACAAACGAAATGCGCACACTTCAGAACACAAATGCATGAGCTGAGCAAAGCACTCAAATTGATATGATGCTTTGCAAAATGAGCTAGAATCGAAAGTCAGCTATCTAAAAAGCTTTCTCAGTTTTTGTCACTGAAGCGAAGCAAAATCGATCATATGACAACGACGTTCAAGAAAAAAATCAAGATACTGCAAGAAAAGTTCTTTCTCTTATCTTCTCAAGTGAATGTCAGCGACATCGCAGAATCATTCATATCTCTGACAGTCTCATTCAATTCACGCATCACAGAAGATGAAGTGAAGCAGACAATCAGATGAGTAAAAGCAGACAAAGCGTTGAACACTTTAGATATTTCAAACAGAGCGCTTCAAGCGAGTCTTGCAGAACTGATCTCAGTACTGACGAGTTTATTCAACGCATGCGTAATACACAAGTATCATTTGAAGCAGTTCAAAAAGACTCAGACAATAGTACTATGCAAATCGAAGAAAAGCGACTATATCAATTCAAAGACGTATCGACTCATTGCTTTGCTTAATATCATGAGCAAAGTGCTGAAGTTGATCATGATCAAAAGACTGAGTGACATAGTCGAGACTCATTGCATGCTATCAAATGCTCAAATGAGAGCGAGATGCAAGCAATTCGTGATCTTGACGTTAAATTTACTAGTAGATCAAGTTCACACAGTGTAAGACTGTGAAATCAAATATGTGATCTTCATGCTAAGCTTAAATGTCGTCAAAGCGTTCAATTGAGTCTCACACGTCAGACTTCTGCACATGCTGAAAATGAAAAGAACGTCAAGCTACATAATCGAATGAACACGCAGCTTTCTAAAGAATCGAGAGACGTCGCTAATATTCGATGAACAAACAAGCGACATGCGTGAGATAAATGCAGACATATTGCAGAGATTTCTTATTTCATCAATTCTCTTTCTATTCTTCAACGCAAGTTTAATCAAAAAATGCGAAGCACTGAAAATTAAAATTGAAGTGCTTGACTTCGTAAATGATATTAACATTCTAGTCTACGACAGATTCACTGAAGAAATCTGCAGAACACTGAGCAAAGCACACAACGTCTGCGCGAAATGAGCTTGCACTCATGACGCAACGTTCGCATCAGAAAAGTACAAGCTCACGCATTTCACTAGAAAATCAAAGAGATTCAACATGATGACTAGCATATAAATAGAAAGCTCAGTTATTAAATTGAAATCAGACGTACGAGTTCTAGAGATGCAACTGAACATGAAACTGCAATGAGACGCGCATCTTCAACAAATAAAGATGAATTACGTCACAAGAATGCTGATACTTAGTTGTCTTGAAGTCTTCACATGAGAAGCTATCTTCACAAAAGCGAGACAAGTATACTCAGCAGTAGTGAGATCAGAAATTGCATTCGAAGCATCAGTCTGACATCAGCGCGACAAGAAAGATGAACTGTCAAGCAAAGAATGCAGACTAGAAACACTTCAGAATCAGACTCTGCATCACGTAGCAGAAGCGTTCAAAAGAGTAAACATTAAAACTTTAGAGACAGAAACATACACAAATTTGCTACATGTTTATCTGAACATGCTATAAAACAAGATCACGTTACACAGTCAAGTCAACAATCGAACGCAAGAGATCAGACAAGCATGCAAACTAATACGCGCTCGCTTGACGAGAGTTAATTGCATCATTTCTCGCTTACTCGTCATCAAGAAAATAGTACTTCTGAATGTCTTCATTCAAGAAGATGCAAAGATACAGTTGAGATGCAGATGACACATTCTCTTCTTCACAATGATTTTAACAAGCGATAGCATCGCAATAACGCAGTATCACAAAGATCAATGAAATCAACGATGAGAAAAGTACAGAGAATGCGTCGCAGACATCAACATAATCTCAGCACAAAGATTGCATCTGAGCAATAAGATGATAAAGATGCGTGATGATCTTCAGAAAGCAGAAAGCATTCTTGCAATGCACATCAGAATCAAACGCATAGATCTGAATGCTTATCTGCACTCTAGAAATGTTTCAGACACAAATAGCTTGCGATGCAACTGCGAATGAAGTCATCAGACGACGAAGCATGTACTTATGCACTGCTTGAACTAATCGCATCTGCGATCAAGAATGTTACAAGATGCTGACTTTTCAAACTATTGAATAATCGTCGTCATAATGAAGAGTCTCAGAGCAATAGCGAAGATGATGATGAAAACGAAGCTCTTGAAGCAATTTAAAGTGACTAGAACACTCGTTCTCTAACGTGCAATCAACGCGAACAAATTTGATACATAGTCTCAAAACTCACTGTTTCAACTGCGTGAAGCAATCATGTAGACTGCAAGTGATTTTCTATCTCAGAGAGTTTTGTTCACTCGATACAGATAGCATAGAATCTCTCATGAGTTGACTTAATCGATGTCACAAGAATGTATGAATTTATTATTATTATTATGTTTCTGATCTATCAGAATATGATGTAGCGCGAATCACATTAAAGCGAGCAGCATGATTAAATTGATTTGAAACATCATGTAAGACAGCTTGAAAAGCTCTGTCTGAATTTATTTTCAAGACTTTGTTATCTGTGATGTAAATGATAGTATTTATCTCAGTGTAGCTAATGTCATCTTTGAGAATGTTAATTTACATCTGAAATGAAACATTATAAAATTGATCTTTGTCATCATGTAAATTGTGATCAAGTACATCTTTGATTGAAGTTAAGCTTGTTTTTGAAGTCTCTCTTGAAGTGATCAGATTCAAGTGTAAATTCATCATTGCATGAAGTTCAACATCTTTAAATATTCTGATGAATGACATGACTTCTTGTGACTGCAAAAACTCAGATGCAGATGATGTTCATTGAATTTTTACAATCTTGTGTATTATGATGAGTGATTAATCATCTGAATATGATGTAGAACTAGTTTGTGTATGAATGAAAGATGTGTTGATCTGTTTGATACATCTTTGTTCAGAGCATCTTTTATTGTAAAGCATTCATTAAATTACAGTGATTAAAATGTTGAAAATTTGATTTGTTTTGAAATCATCAAACATAAGCATGTTGATCTTGTACAGAAATGATGTTAATTATTTATCAATAATAGTTGACTTCTTATTAAATCTGATGTGCTTGAGTGTAAATGTATGCTTTTCAATTCATTGCTCAACTTAATTTGTTAAATTCTTCAGCTGATATTTATCAATGTTTAAAATTCTAAGAATTTCTGTCATGTTTTTGAAAGTTGAACACTCATTATCAAGTTGAAAATTCTGATATCTGATAGTGATATTCTTTTTGAGACGTAAGCTAGTCATTATGATAAGTCAATAAAATCAGTTCAATAAAATAAATGATGATGATGAAATATTGATGTTGCTATTCAACTATGTGAGATGAGTTGACGTGATAAACTAGATGCATACTCAACTGATGTTAAATATGCAGATTCAATTAACTGAGATTAAGTTCAATAAACATATTTTAATCTTAATGATGATGCTCATTGAAAGAAACATATAATGTTAAATCATGATCTTATGTGATTATGAAAGCAAATTGAAAGACTCACATTAAATATGATGAATAAATAAATGAAAGATTAAGTTGTATTACATGCAATGAATGTGATACTGTAAAAGTTGAAACATAATGAATTTACTTTAGCTTACATTGAAGATTTGTGCTCACATGATGCGCATAACAGCTTAAAAACTAAGTTAGTTTATTGTTAATTAAAGTATATTGTATTTGTAAGTTGTTATGTCTATATTTCAATGTATATTATATAGTGATCAATGTTTCAATCTCTTTAACAGACTTAAACTAGCAGCAAACAAAGAATTTAAACATCAAAAAAGAATGTAATTTTCTGTGAAACATGTTTATCAGTCAATGAATATTATTTCTTGATCAGATCTATTTTCTTGCAATGCTTGCTTTTCTGCAAGATTTATTGCAAAAACTTTATTTACATTTTAATGATGTTTTTACTCTTCTGCAAAGTTTATTACTTAATCTTTGCTCATATTCTGATGATGCTTTTGCTCTTCTGCAAAATTTATTACTTGATTTTTGCTTGCATTCTGATGATGCTCTTGCTCTTCTGAGAGATTTATTGCTTAATCTTTGCTTATGTTCTGATGATGCTTTTACTCTTCTGCAGAATTTGTTACTTGATTTTTGCTTATATTCTGATGATGCTCTTGCTCTTCTGAAAGATTTGTTGCTTAATTTTTGCTTATGTATCAAGCTTCATTCTCATTTCATTATGATTCTTGCTCTTGAAATTGATGTTCTGTTTTTATGAAATTGATGAATTCTTGTTGATTAAAGTATTTCTTATAAACTTCGTTGATTGAGAACAGATTTTGAACATGTTGTATCATGTGTAAATTGCAAGCGTAATTGTGCTGAAGTTCATCATAATTATATAATACAACAAATAAGTTGCAAGCATGATTACAAACAGTCAGAAGATAATTGAGTTGAGACATGAAGTTAAGTTTCTTGATTTTCATCATACATAAAATGATGACAGAAGCTTCTTCATCTTAAAAAGAATTAATCATGTACACTTCAACATTTTGAACTTTTAAGTTTGAAACTAAGCTTCTCTTCAGTAACTAAACTTGTGCAATATATTCTGTGAGAATAATGATGTTCTTGATAAATATCTTGACTTCAATGTAGATTTTAACTAATTTGATTGCTACAATGACTTCAATCTTATTCTGCTTGAACTGAAATGCATTAACTCTTATGTTGATTTCATTGATGTTGAGAAATGTCAATGATCATTCTATTTTGCAAAAACTCTTCAATACAATGATTGCAATAATCATATTGAGTCAAAGTGAAGAATTAACTGAGAACTGCATCTGAGCTTTGTATCAGACAGTGAATACAATGTCATCTATGATGAGAATTGCGCAATACTGTTCAGTGAGAAGCATATGAAAGTATTCAAGCATAATCAGATGTTCAAATAAACTTTTGTTTATATAATGCATGAAGCAATTGTTCTTGATGTTTTCTTTTGTCAATCAAAGTTGCTCATCATCATCAAACATATGCATTGAATCGTTGCTGTAAGTCATAATAATAAAAATCTTTGCATTCTCAACTCTTGCAACTTTCTGAACAACAGCATGATCTTCTTTGAATTTTTTTAGCATAGTAGTGTTGAAATTGATCAGCGTGCAGATAACAATGCTTATATCATGCTTAAGAATATTCACATTTAGCTCAATCTTGATGCGCTGAAAGAATTGTTTTCATATCAAGAGTTTTTCTCATCTCAATTCTTTGAAAGTATGAGCAGAAAGTCTTAATAACAGTGTCATGCTCAATCTCATTGTTCATTTTATTAAGCTTGATATTGATAATTTTCTGAAGCATATGATGTTTAAATTTGTGATCTCACTTCAAGAATTGATGTGTGACATAAGAATTAAGATCTTCATAATTTTGTGAGACAACAAGATCTTTTTACGTGAAACTGTGTAGTAGAAAATAATAAGATAGCACTTTATTGATGATAAAACTAATTGTTAAGAAACGAAAGTGAAAGCTTGCAGAATTTTCATCTTCTGTCAAGTTGTTATCTTTATTCACTCGTTAATCTCTTTGATTTAATCTCGTGAGCTAGTCTTGCAGACATGCATCATTTATAGTCGATGAGATGCATTCTCACAACTGCATTTTCTCTTAAAGACTCAATTTTTGAATCTTCATAGTATTGTATTGTCTTCTTGTAACTGACAATGTAGCAATGACTTCTTCAGCGTTTTAACATCTGTATAAAAGTGTCATGAGTTGATCATGTTAATGAGCATAAACAAAGCTATTGCAAGATTGTTGATGTCAATTGATCTTAAGTCTTTGTAGCATCATTATGTTTTTCGATAGTTGATAGCGTAGCAATGATGTTTTTAACGCTTTAACATTGCTTCATAGAAAAGCATGATTGCATGATGAATCTAGTTTCATGCTTTCTTCAGCTGATGATGCATCACGCTGCGCAAGCAATGATTCAACATTTCATCGCTCACTCTTGAAATCATCTTACTCTTCATCTTTGACAATGAGAGAGTGAGTAGTTTTCTCTTTCAGCATGTGAGATTGTATCTAATAGTTGAGTAAAAATTCTCGCTCTTCTCATTTTTGTCACTTCTTGTCATTGCTGCGTCACTTCATCTTCGTCTTGTAAGTATTGACTGAAGCAAGCAGTGTGTGACGAGATTCACTGATGAATAAATAGCTTTCTTCTTCACTTCAATGTTCTCGCTTGCAATCGTTGATCGCTTCTTTTCTTTGCTCTTTCATGACGTTTGTCATCTTCTTTTTTAAAAAACATATGTTGCGTGAAATTTTGTAATTGTAGTTTAGTATCAATTTCTTAAACTTGCGTCTTTGCGCTTTTGATACTTTCTTAATCATGTTTCTTATACGATTTATCTCTCTTTTTTCTCTTTGACTTCTTTGCAGTTAACTGATGTACTTGTCTTTCTGTCTTGTAGTTCTCAATGATCTTCTTTGCATTGCTAAGATTTTTCATTGATTTTCAGAAGTTTTTGTAGAAAGACAAATCAACTCATTAAACTAAATACTCAATCTTTTCTTTCTTGATTCGCTGATTAAGTATCTTCTTTATCTCTTATTTCTCTTTCTCTTTTACAAAAATGATTTGCAACTTCGAATTCTTATCACGCAAGTGTCAGAATTTTAATAAAAAGACATGAAAGATCGAGTGAATTGCATCATATCTTTCAAATAGTTCAAGCTTATACGCTTGCGTGTCAATCTTCTTTAATATTTTGAATGATCTTAATTGTCTGTAATCAATCTTCTTCTTTGAACGAAGCATACAAATGTTTATACTTTGCAAAAGCACTTTGTCTTTCATCTGAAAGCTTGCAGCTTTATGATGAGCATTATAGTACTTTGCTTGCTGCTCTGCTACTCACTTTCATAGTCTCATTAGATGTTCTCTGATACTTCGTAGTCATTCTGCTCACTTTGTAATCAAGAGTGTTTTCTTCTTTAAAGCTCTGTTCTCAGATGTCTCTGCAAAGCTCGCAATGTATTTCTTTAAAAGTTCATGTGAAGTTTTTTTGATACTAGCGTGTATGCTATTGTTATATGCAAACGTCATCATTGACAAAAGCTCTGATCAGTTATTCATCTTATAATTGAAATACACTCGCAAATAATGCTCAAGCCTCTGATTTTATCTTTCTGTTTGATTGTTGATTTGCGAATGAAATGCAATGCTTAGCTTTCACTTCGCTTCAAGATGTCAACATAGAGTGATTCAGAAATGATTAATAAACAGTGAGTCTCGATTTGATATAATGCTTTGCATCATTTTATGCTGAGATACGAATTTTCATTATAGCAGATTTGTAAGTCTCTTAACGTTCAGATCTTTAATCATTGAAATATAAATTGCATGCTTAATCAACTTATTTATTATTATCAATATAGTATCGCTTGTTTTTTCGATGTATAAATTTTTCGCAGAAGACATATTTATTATGAAATTCATGATCATCATGTGAAATGAATTCACGTTCTCTGAAGATATAAACGTCAGCTTCTCATAGAACTTATGATGATGCACTTGCACTTGCTGACAGTCTGAACAGATGTGAACATATTTCATCATCTCTTTGAGCATTTTTGATCAGTAATATTTTCTTCTTATCACAGTCTTAATATGAGTGCATGCAAAATGATCTGCTTTAAGATCATCATGATTCATATGCAGAATCTCATCTCTTGTAGCAGAGTCATTGAATACATAGACTGCAAGATCACGACATAGCAGTTTATCATCTTTCATACTTTATTTCAAAAGCTCATTCTTTCTAGATGTGAATTGTTGATGTCACTTCTCATTCACAACAAAGATGTTTCTTTGTTGTAACTTCAGCAATCATGCAGTCATTGATTCACTCATCTTCAAATAAAATCTTTTCAACTTCATAATCTGATGAATCAAAAGTTAAGATGATGCAGTGTTTAAAATTCTGCAAGATTTAGCAAGTACTTTCTCATTTGAACATATAACTTAAGTATCTGCAATAATTGTGTCATTTAATTACGTCTTCAATGCTGCAAGTTTGATCACTGTTAAAACTTCTTCATTCTTTAGCAGCTCAGATTGACATTTCTGATTGCAAAGTTTATTTCGCAGAGTAGATAGAAAATAATCATTATTCTTCTTACTATCATTTGATTTCATAATGTTGAGTCTTCTTGATGATGCATTCGCAAAGTTTAATTTGTCTTTGCGATATTCTATATGAAAGTCAAACGCAGCTAATTTCTCAGCTCATTGCATTTATCATGCATTGAGTTTCTTCATCATCATAAAGTAACAAAGATTATTGTGATCTGTTATCACACATATGAGTCACTTGCTACTTTGAAGATAATGTTGTCAGTTTTTAAAATCAAGAACTATAGCATACAGCTTTTTATTATGCATATTTCATCATACTTCAACTTCTTTGAACTTATAACTATAGTATGCAATTGAATATCATTGATCAGTCTTGCTTTTCTGACTAAGCACGTCTTCAACTTTGTGATTTGACACATTGATCTTCATGTGAAAATCTGCATCTCAATCGTAGTGTTTCAAAATGAAAGCATTGACAAAGACTGCTTTCAATCTTTCAAAAGCTTTTCTTGCTTTCAACATCATTGCAAAGAGTGAATGCATCACTCTCTTCTTTGCACTCTTGATTAAATCTGTTAAGAGCGTGATGATTTGAAAGAACTTTCTTATAAATTGTTGATAAAATTTTGCAAATTTCAAGAATATGAGAATGTTTTTTGCAGACTTGAGCTCAGGTCAGCTAGTGATTGCATCAATACAAGATTATTTCATCTGAATACTTCTTTGTTTTATCATGAATTTCAGAAAGATAACTTTGCTACGATTGAAAGTGCATTTTGACAGCTTGATATACAGTTGATATTTCAGTAACGCGCGAAGAATCTTACACACATGCTTTCAATGCTGCTCTTTCGTCTCAAAGTATACTAAGATGTCATTCAGATATATTATGCAGCAAATATTCATAAATGACTTAAGCATATGATTTATATAGAACTGAAAGATTGCAGAAGCATTTATCAGTTCAAAGAGCATCATCTGATACTCAAACTGATTATAGCATGTATGAAAAGTCGTTTTTCATTCATCGCTTTTGCAAATTCAAATGCAATGATAAATGTTGCAAATATCAATTTTGATAAAGTGTTTTGCATAAGCAAAGCGATTCAGCATCTCAGACAATAGAGACAATGAGTAATTGTTCTTTACTGTTATTTCATTGAGATCATGATAGTTTATACATAGACAAAGACTTTCGTTCAATTTCTTTATAAACAACACAGATGCTTCTGCAGAACTACTTAATGAATGAATTCATTTCTTCTTTAGCGCGCTGTCTAGATAATCTTGTATTGCAGCAAGCTCATCTTGTGTCATCTTATAAATAAACTCAATGCAAGACATTTTGCTCTTCATCAGATCAATGAAATGTTTCATCTGATCATACATGTTTAGACTATCAGAAAGAATCTCAGAAAATACTTTCTTGAAATCTTGAATAGCAGAGAGTATCTCTGATTCTTTCGCTTGAAGCGCATTGCATCTTGCAGTCTGATGATCTGCGTTCTGTGATAAGTCATCTGTAAATAGCAGCTGATAAAGCAAAGCTACATAAGTCTCTTTTCTTCTTTTAGCTGCAAGCATTATCAGCTCGACAAATTTCAATGTCTTGCACAGACTAATTTATATTTGCTTTGCATGCTGAGTGTTGTTTTCTTAATACAATCAGCGACGCTCACGTCAGCGAATATTCAAGTTAATCTCATTTAATCATGAGTAGTCAAGAATCATATCATATTTTCGCATGTTCACAGCATGAAACTCAGTATTTCAGCTCTTGCAAACTTTCTTATGATCAATCAACTCAATATTGATCTGATGTGTATCATAGCAGAAAATTCAACGATCATTAATCATCTGAATCTGTTTCAGAGTTGCATGATTCTTTGATAACTCATGCTCTTTTATTCATGATTGTAATATAAAGTTTTGCTCGATCTCAGAGTCAATAAGACAGTGAGCTTCGCGCACTTTCTCAGAGACATTTGTCAATACTGATATCATCAATGCATGTGACAATCATCTTTTCATAGTTATATTTAATGATTTAACAACAAACATCAAACTTTCTCTTTTCTCATCTTTTTATCATGATTGCAAGTCTCTTGTCTGAATGCGTAGTTGAAATTCATTGAATTATCAATCTTGTGTTTCAGCTTCTTGCATGATCAGCATATAAAATTGAATGAAGCAGCATTTTGCTTAAACTCACTGAACTTGAGTGTTGCATCGCTTTTAGACTGCATGCTTGAAGCAAAGAACTTTGAATTCTCTGTTGCAGTGATAAACTTCGTCTTTTCATGCGAGAATCAAGAGCTCTTCTGAGACGTTGCACTCTCACTTTGCTACAAATGTAACTTCAACAATGCATCAATGTCTTACAAATGCAAGTCAATGTTTATAAGATGCTTTAACAGACTGACATAATTGATAGAAATGTATGAAATGCAAAGAAACTTGTTCATGATGATTTCATTAATTTTCATTCGTAAGTACATCATGCAAGTCTTGTTGAATATATGATAGTTTAAATCTGCATACAGTCTGATGAGATACTGTTTGAAATTCACGATGCTTTGATTGATTCACTGCTTTGCAGCTTCAAGTCAACATTCTGTTTAAAAGTTGCGAATTTCAGAATTGCTAAGTTTAGCATGCAAGTATTTAATGTAGTACTTTCAGTTGAATTTCTCATCATGATTATGCATGCTCATCACATGATTTCATCACTGATTGCAAGACTTCTCTGACAAGTATGATGCAAATCATCGCAGCTTCTCTTGTTTCGTGATGAAATCAGATGATGCTGTGACTATGAAGTTTTTGCAGTTTCGCAGTCAAAACATCAAGAAATCATAGTTCATGATGCTTTGCTCTCTAGACTTGCAAGATCAATTAGTACGCTTGCGTGCATCACTTTGATAATGATTATCACTATGTTGATGTCAATGATCAGAGATTGATCGAGTCTTTCACTCAAGTTTCAATACATGAAGTTGTAAGACAAACAGTACATTCTGCATCTTTAGATTCTTTAACTGCTTACATACTTTGCTTGTCAATCATCAAGAGATATAATTTGTCTGTTCATTAAATTCTTGCAATTCAAACTTCTCATCTGCATGTTCAAATGTGTGATTCTCAGATCTGTTTTGATGAGACGATGAATTCTCAGTGTGAGAGAAGTTATCACTTCTTTCGATCATGCAACTTCTGATGAGTCACTGCGTGTTTGACATTTCTTACTGAGCAGCTTCGTGCGAATGAAGCAATTAGAACTGTGAGACGACGAGATTTCTTTACGTGAAACTGCGTAGTAAAAGATAATAAGATAGCATTTTATTAATGATAGAACTAATTGCTAAGAAACGAAAGCAAAAGCTTGCAGAGTTTTCATTTTCTGTCAAGTCATTATCTTTATTCACTCGTTAGTCTCTTTAATCTAATCTCGTGAGCTAGTCTTGCAGATATACATCGTTTATAGTTAATGAAATGCATTCTCACAAATTCATATTGAATGAATTCTCATCACTCTTGAAATCTTCATAAATCATATTAACTTTTTCATTATTGATTTATACAATTGAAGAATCTTGTGTTTTATGCTGCTTGTTACTCTGTTCATTCTGTTAACTCTGAAATTACATCTTATTCATTGAACAATTACTCAAACTCATAACTTTTAAAAGCAGAGTGTTAAAACTGATCTGATGCAATTTGTATTGATAATATTTAATGTCATGTAGAGTTTTCTTGCTCTGATCGATAATTCAATGTGTCAGCTGATCATAAAAGACATCAGATAACTTGTAAGAGACATTTCACTATTGTTGAGCAAGATTGTTGTTTACTGAGTGAGATGTGCAACTGTCTTGAGTGATCATCTGATGTTCAGTGAACTGCAAGTGAAAACAAATGATTTTCTTATTCATCAGAATGATGATTTTGTTTTTCAATCATTGAAGCTGTTCATTCAGTTTGAGAATGAATGTATCAGTTATGTTGTTGAATGAACTCAACATTTTGACTTTCTTGCTCAGCTTTAAAAGTAGTATTGTGATAACAACATTCATCAATGTCTTTTTGATTTCAAAGAATTTCTTGATAAGATCAAAATCATTAAAAAGATTCTGAAAATATTGCATGATTAACATCTGAAACTTATTCAGCTTGATATTTTACTCAGCAAGAGTAGTTGAAAGATTTAAATCTTTGAAGAAAACTGATGTGAATTTGATATGAAGATTCTGACTTAGTATAATATTGCAAAAGCGATCGTTGTATTCATAATATTTCTCGTCAATATGAGCAGAATTGAGAATTCTAATTATCACTATTTTAATTCTGTCAAGCTTGTTAAACATGATTGAATGAACTGAGATCATATTTGATGCATTAAAAAGACAATACTGAAGTACTTATTTATCATCATTCTGTCACTCACATTCGCGAAGATTAAATGTTGACTTCAACTCAATTGAGCTTCAATCTGTCTTGATGAGAGAGTGATGAAGAGTTATGCTTACATCTGTCATGTTGAAGAAAATAAATGATTTGACAAGAATAATAGCAGTTCACTTGTCATCATTAATCTGCACTTCAAAGTGATTCTTTAAGTTAAATCAATAGTCGAAGTGATTGAAAAGATGCAGCAAATCAACATACTTCTTGTTTGTTCTTGTGAATGTGATGAATGCATGCAACTTGCAAAGCAATGTCTGAGTCTTTGCAATCAGTGCTTGCTGTGTCTTCATCGACTGTAGTTTAGAGAAATCTTCGATAAGTCAGCACTTCTTGTCATTGCAATAAGTGCATTGATATGATAGATAAATAGTTGAATGATTCTTCTTTGAAGTCACTTGTTTTACTTAAATGATGTCATGATGTCAGATCATTAACTCAATTTAGAACATAAATCATCAATATCTTAAATAATCTCGATTCATTGAATCAAGTCATTAATCTAGTCATCATCATCTTAATCTAGTTTCAGCAATTCTGTTTCAATCATTTCAGTTGTTCTGCAATCTTAAGTTAATAAAACTACTGTCTAGTCTTGATTCTGCTCAATTTATGTATATAAAAGTTGAGCTTTCATTCTTTTCTTTTGCTCTTTGTCTTTCATCTTGTACATTATCTGATGTATTGTTTTGTATCTAGTTCAAGTAATATAATAATCAATTCTTTATATTGATAGAATCTATGATTCAGTTTAATCTTTGACATTATGAAAGATTTACACTTCTTGCAATGTTTTCATACGTTAAAATCTCGTCTAATTACTTTTTCGCTCAAATGAAGTCACTTTACAATCTTTCAATCAACGATAAGCGTGTTGTTGAACAATTCACTCAAAGTGTGATTGAAAATTTAGTTGAGATCTTTCGCGCAATGCAAGAGCTTCAAAATCAAGTTCAATAACATGATGTTATCATTTTGTTTTCATTCATCATTTTCAGTTTTTCAATTTATATAAAATTGAATTCTTAGTTTCTTGCAATGATAGCTCAGATTATCATACAAATCTTGAATAAACAATCTTCTTTCATCATTCATCTTTTTGCAAATTCTGTTGCTGTCATCATCGCTTCTAGATTCGAGAAACTTCTCAACATATCTGAATATGAGAGAAACAAAGATTGATTGAATGCATGAGAGCAGAGTCTGATACAGCGCATGAACATGAACGATGATTATTATTTCTTTCATCGAGCTAAGATCATTTATGTCGAGTCATGACTTATCATAGATAAGAAGATTCACAATCTAATAAGTCAATATTGAGTCAATGATCTTTATATCATTTTCATCTTTGCAGATTAATAACACAAGTTGCATCATTGCTGCAACAATTCTTTGAAGACAGAAGATGCTCATTTATATCTTCATGAAACTCTGAAGCAAGACACGAATAGCTTTGTTGACTATTACAATCTCTTTTATTAAAAGAAAGAACATTTTTTGATGAAAGATTTTTCATTGATTGACTGTCTGAAACACAATGTTAATTATTTCATTCAAGTCATTGCTCTCTTCTGATGAAATTTCAATGAAACTTAATCATTCATTTTTCATCAATGAGTTCAAGCATTCTTTGATATTAATAAAAAGCTTCAGCAGCTTAAGCATCATCAATCTCGCTTTGTCTTCATCATCATTTCATTCATCAAAGTCAAGAACATCTCTGCATTAACTAGTAACTTTTTGAGTTCAAAAATCATCATTTTTGTGACTGTTATTTCAACAGTATTGTCGTCTTTTTCTCTTTCATTTCTCAATGAATCAATGAATTTAAGCTTTATTATTATAATCGTTTAAGATAAAATTCTGATCATTTCTGAGATCAAGAAAATCTGCAATAAGTGAAAGCTGTGCTACTACTGCAAGTTGCAACATTCAAGCAAAATCACTAAAGAATGCTCAAATAAGAAGTTTTTCACTTTGCATATCATAAACATTTATGACAATGATGTTGTCAATATAAATGAAGAAGTCTTGCTGTTTGTAAGAAAAGTTTAGTTTCTAAGCTAAGTTACGCTCAGAAATCTGTATACATATTATTTTGTCTACTAATTTCAATCTTCTCACTCTCACTTCAATCATATAGAAAGTTTTCTGCTAACTCTGTCTTGAAACTCTTTGAATTCAATTTGACATTCAAAGATAATCACATGATAGTATTCTGTATTTTACATCAAGCTTAATCTAGAGTTTTCACTCTTGCTCTGATTGATAGTGAAGTCTTTACTTATGTTTTTATGAATAAATTCTTTGCATAACAACATCATCTTTTCTTGCATCAATTAATTCATTCTTGTAGACTTCAAGAATTTGATGATCAAGTCACTTTAATCAATGACATTATTCATGTTGTTGAAATCACAATGATTCTCGATGAACATATCAAAAGACTATTCTTTTATATCATTGAATTAAGTTAATATTTCATCATCATGAGTCTATCATGACTTCATCATCATGTCATTGATATCAATTTTGAGCACAATATTCTCATCTTGTTTTTCTTCTTTTGTCTTAATCATTGTTGCTCATTTTTCATCAAGATTTATGATCTTAATCAACAAGAAGAAAATTTCTCATTCAAAGTTAACAAAGTAACTTCTTCTCAGTCTCGCTTTCAATTCACTCACAAGAAGCAATTCAGCATTCAGTTTGCTTGCAAGAAGCAATTTAATCTTTCATTCACTTGAAAGAAGCAACTCAGTTTTCAGTTTGCTCACAAGAAGCAATTCAGTTCTTAATTTGCTTGCAAGAAGCAATTCAGTTCTCAATTCACTTGCAAGAAGCAACTCAGTTTTTTGTTTGCTCACAAGAAGCAATCTAACTCTTCATTTGCTCATAAGAAGTCAATTAATACTCAGCTCATTTACAAGAAATAAATCTTGTTCAATCTTGTTTCTCATTTGAAACAAGAAACTTCTAGTTGTATTTTTCAAGTCATTTAAAAAGAATATTCATCAAAAATCAAGTGTTGAAATTCTTCTTTTTTTAGAACTTTTGTTGTTCTTCAAGCAGATTAATTCAATCAATCTTTTATACAACTTAACATAGTCAAGTTAAGAGTTTGAAGCTTTGATCATGCTGCTTATGTCAAAGACATTGAAGTGTTTAGCATCATTCTAAGAAAAATTGATATTTTCTTGAATCTTGAGTTAATCTCATCTTCTAGTCTAGACTTTGACAAGTCAAAATCGCGTTGTGCAACTTTAATTATTCATTCAAAGAACAGTTTAACTCTTGCTCAGTTCTCATTTTGCTCTCAAGACAGTACATATGATAAGAATCATCATCTGAATCTTCATCAAATGAAAAAGAAATTTCATTTAACTGCATTCACAACATAAGAAAATCTTAAAGTTTATTAATAAAGTAAAAACGTTGATTCAGTCACAATTCTATCATTCAGATATTTTGAGTTTTTAAACATCTTCTTCAAGAAGAACGTTGATATCTTGTCTTTGCATCAAGCTCATAATCATGTCATACATTTTAAAGAAGATGCTTAATTCTCAGTCTTTGCTTTGTACAACATGAGTCGTGATGAAATTCTAGAATTTCGTCATTATTTGAATAAAAATCTGAGCAAAGATTTCATTCAAGTCAGTTACTTTCAGATGATCATCTCTGTTCTCTTCATCAAGAAACTTGAAGAAGAACTTTGCTTCTGCATGAATTATCAAGATCTGAATGCTATCATAGTTAAGAATTGATATTCTCTGTCTCTGATTTCAGAAACGTTGAATCATTTAAATTGAGCTAAAATCTTTATTAAGCTGAATATCATCTCTGCATTCAATCAACTTTGAATCAAAGAAGAAGATGAAACTCTTATCATCTTTTGCACTTGATTTGAATTATTCAAGTATTTAGTTATGCTCTTTGATTTATGTAATGAGTCTGTCTCATTTTAAAAGTACATCAACAATACTTTTCATGAACATTTAAATAAGTTCTATACAGCTTATTTGAATGACATCTTGATCTATTTTGACAATGAACTTGAGCATGAGATTCATGTCAAGCTCATTCTGTGAAAGCTGCAAGAAGCAGATCTTCAGATGAATATAATCAAATGCAAGTTTTACATCATTTAAGTTTCATATTTAGAATTGATAATCATCATCAAAGAGATTAAGATAAATTCTTTTAAAATAAATATCATTGTCAATTGACTCATTCTAATCAATGTTAAAGACGTTCAAAGTTTTTTAGATTTCATAAACTTTTATAGAAGATTTATCTATAACTATAATAGAATAGTTACTTCGCTCACTCATTTCATCAGAAAAGATGTACTCTTTGTTTGATTTCAGAAATATCAGATTGCATTTATTGAAAGAGTAGAGCAAACAGTATCACATCTGATGAAATCTATCTAGATTGTAGAGAGAAGTCATAGACTGCTTTATTTATATACTGTCATGCATGACAAAGTCGTGATGCACGACTTTATCTCTGACGCTAGTTTAAAGAGAGCTGTTAGAAACAAGTCTGATTGAATTCAGACTGAATTCAAAACTATCACAATAAGCTGCTAGAAACAAGTTTGTCATTGCACTTTTCAACACTTTCACTTAATGCTTGCAAGTTTCTCAGCTTTCACTGCTTTTCAATTTCAGTTGTTTAATGAATCTTTTGAAGTTCTGTTAAGATAGTGACTTAATCAATTTATCTGCTATCATATTTTGATTAGAAATGAAGTTCACTGAAATCTGATTCTTCTTGTGCAGATTTTGAATGTAATGATAAGTGATGTCAATGTGCTTCAATCTTTCGTGAATATGAGCATTCTTAATCAGCATAAGAAATGCTTAATTATTTTTCTTAAGCTGTGTGAATGAGACAGATTGATGAGTAATCTTCTCAAAAATATCAACGCAATTGTGATTGATGCTCAGATACTTTGTCAGATTCATGTTTTTGAGCACTTGATTGATTCATAGATTTTTCTTAATGCAGATTGATAGAATCATGTACTTTGTCTCAATGATCAATGTGACAATGAACTTTTGCTTTCAACTCATTCAGAAGACTGATTCTTCATCAAGCATGTAAATGTAGATGAGAATCAACTTGCAATTTAGTCTGTTTGAGATGTAGTCTGAATCAGAGTATTCTACTAACTTCATGCTCTCACTAACTTCGTACATGATGTCTAGATCAATGATGAAACGAACGTATCACATCAACTTCTTCAAAGCATGTTCATAATGTTTTGCAAAATTGCTGAAATATTGACTTAGTTGATTGAGAGCAAAAGCGATGTCAAAATAAGTATAAATTGCAGCATACATGAGACTTTCAATGACTTGTTGATACTCATGCTGATTGATTCTCACATCTTCAAGTTCAGCTGAGCAAAGAACATCATATTCATTCATTAAAAGATTTGTTATCTTATGCTTGTCTTGTCTTATATTGAGTCTTTTGAGAACATCATGAAGATAGTGAGTTTGATTCATTCATAAGATTCATGTCTTTCTGTTGCAAGTGATTTGAATGTCAAGAATCTTCTTCATTTTTCTCAGATTCTTAACTTTGAAAACACATTGAAACTCATGCTTAAATCATTTAACGTTGCTCAATGATTTGAAGATGATGACTATGTTATCAATGTATAGTAGCAACATGATTTCTTTTAACTCATGAATCAAAAGACATGAGTCTGCAACACATTAAGCAAAGTTGAGTTCAGACAGCATTGTTACACAATGATCATGTCAGTCTTATGCAGCTTGCTTGAGATCATAAAGACTTCAAAGAACTTTCAGAGCACAGTTGAGTCTGACTTTCACTTTTGATGAAGAGAACATGTAAATAATTTCTTTAAGAAACAATTCAGTAAATGCATTGTTTACATCAACTTAATGAAGTTCAAGATTCTTCATTGTTGCAATGATTAAAAAGACTTGCAAAGTATCAAACTTAATGATTGACGTGAAAGTATTCTCATAGTCAACTTCATGAATTTAAAAGAAATCTCTGACTATCAATCTTGTCTTCAGTTTGTCAAGAAAATCATTGATGTGCATCTTTGACTTGAAAACTCATTTACTTATCATGATGTTGATCTTTTTGAGCGACACTTCTTCTTGTCAAATTTCATTAATGACTAGCGTCATAAGTTCTGCGTTAATCACTTTTTTTCAAAGTTTCTTTCAAACTGAGTTCTGCATTGCGTCTTTGTAAATGTTTAACGTGAAGATTTTTATTGCTTTAGAACAGTTAGATTCATTGACGTTGAATAATGTTTATGACATGCTTGTGTTAGAATTACTCTCATCATCATCAACTTTCTCTGTAATGAATCAGATCATCATAGCTCGTGAGATCTTGAATGCGCGTTCTTTCAATTGTTGATTTTCGCTGTCTTTTTTTCTCTTTGAGATGATTATATGCAGAAATGTTTGAGCTGCTGATTTAAACATGTTTGATGCAAAAACTTTTTGAGTGATTTGAACATTTGCATGAACTTCATGCTCATCTGATGTATGTGATGTGATCTTAGAAATGAGTGCATTCAAGTTGATCACAATAATCTTCAGTGCATCAATTGATTCAGATGAAACATTAATTAAATTGATTACAATAATCTTTAATGCATCAGTTGATTCAGATAAAACATCAATCATGAAAGTGTCAAATTTTAAAATGTTAGTTGAAACATTGTTTTTTGATGATCTTTTCACAGATTTTTGCTCTGAAAGAATGTTGAATGTCTGCTTGCAAAGTTGCAAGTTCATGTTTTCACTCTTTTTATCTTCAGCAAACTTGACAGCATGATTCTTGATGACTCAATCAAGATCTGAGATTCAGAAATAATATTGCTTGTCGATATTTTTCACATATTTCATGAAGACGTCAAGTTTATCTTTGTTCATGAATTTGTCTCATCTGTTTTCAACTGACAATGACTTAAAGTCAATGTATGAGTAACATTTGCATTTTCATACTCATACATGATCAATTGAAAGCTTGATCTCAATGAATATCTTCTTCAAAATCATGAAGATTTTGTTGATTAAAAGTTTTGTAATGATTCAATTTTACAGATAAACATTTGTTTTTGCAACTTCTGCTCAGAACTTAATGAAAAGTTTAACATTCTTGATCATGACTTGCATTGAGTTTTCTGTGATGTGTATAACTCTTTCGACTACTTCATTTTGAATCAACATGTGTGAAACAATGTATTAAGAAGCAATGTCAATTGATGAACATCAGTCATTGAAGATGACTTTAAGTTTCATGATATTATCACTGCATACTGAAAGAAGTTTGACATTATTATAAAGCTTTATGCTGAGTTTTCATTTTTGCAGAGCATCTGATGCATTGAATCATTACTTCAAAGAAATGCATTAAGTCTTTTTGAAGTGATTATCAACTATTTCTAAAAAGTACGACTTACTATTGAGAAATGATGATAGTGATTTACAGATGTCTATAAAAATGAAAGTCAAAATACTTGTTTTTCAATTACTGACATTATGTTCTTGTTTATTGATAAACTTGATGAGTGCAAATATCTCACACACATTTTCATAGCTGTCATTGATGAAAATAGATTTTTTCAAAGTAATGATCTTATGAATTTGATGAATCTTTGCTGATTCAAGATGAGTGAAATGATGATGTCACAGCTTGTACAACTTGAAGCTTTTGTCATTTGCAAAACTAAGTTAATCATGATCAACTTTGATCTCATTCTCATGATGAATCACATTAATGTAAGATGTAAAGTGATTTAGATTCATTGAATCATCAAGATTCATTGAACTGTACATCGTTGAAAATGTTGATGAGACATCATGCTACATAGCTGATAGTAATGCAAATTCATCAAGATCATTTGCAATTCTCTTTACTATGTAAACATTTTTGCATTTTAAAGTTTCAATCATTTGCTTTCTTTGCTTATCATGCATGTACAGATCTTTATCATCAAAACTTTCTTGCAGATCTTTCTCATACATTCTTCTTTCAAAAAGAAGATTCATCTCAAACTTAGAAACATAAAGAACAGAAGACAGTTTAACTGAGTTTTCATGATGATCTTGCATGACTGCTGTGTCACAGTGATTGACATATAATTTTCTCTCTTCAACTTTGATGATGCATCTTTTAATGCAAACTAGAGAATCACTAAAAAGTCAAAGTTAATCAATCATATGTGAAAAGACATCAGAATCTGCAACTTAGTTGAATTCAGAAATCTTACTGACAATGTTCTTTGACAAAGTTGTAATATTCTCACTCTTCTCATTCTCATCTTTCTCATTGTTGTTAAAAATTTCAAAGTCATTGCTTTTTGCATTGTAAACTCTGTGTTTCTTGTGCTTGTTCTTCAGAAGCTCAATGAAAGTTTGAAAATCATTAACATTCTTATGCTTTATTTTGTTTTTATCTTTGCATTTCTTCACAAGCTTTTGAATTGCAAACAGATGAGAGCAATCAACTAAACAATGTTCATCTTTTGCAGAGAAAACTTTTTAAAGATTGTTGCAACTGACAATGATGCAATTAATCACTGTTGAAGCTTGAAAGACTTTTGCAATGATGACTGATTTTGCGTTTGTTCTGCTTATGATCAGTGCGCTTATGTTCATTTCTTCGCTTGACTCATAGTGCAATCTCTGTTATTTTTAATTGTACTTTCTTTTCTTATAGCTTTTGAAGTTTCTTCTCGACATTTAATTTATTCTGTGCATCAATGATGTCTTGAATGACTGTGTATTCATCTGACAGTGATTGAAGTAAAACTTAAAAGCAACGTTCTGATTTGAATAAATTGCTTATGTCTTTCTGTGTTGTAATGATCTTTCAAGTCAACTTGACAAGATGTATTCATGTCTTTTTAATGAAAATATTCATTGATATTCTGTAATCAATGAAATTCATCAGATATTGTTTTTTAATGATTTGTAACTTCACTTTGTATTTATAACTCAGAACATTTCAAATCTTTTTTGCTGACATTTTATTTGCAGTGTGTTCTTGATCATCAATGATGATGCAAATGATCAGTCAGTAATGAGCTTTTGCATTGATCTTTTGACTTTCAAAGTCAAGAGATTGAATTTCACTGATGATGCTGATGATGTTATCAAATGTGTTTAAGTCAGACTTGTCTTCAATAATGAATTACAAGTCTTTCTTAATGAATCATCTTTTCATAAGAGAAAATCATTGATTGCAATTCTTGCAAGTGAGAATGAGAACAGATCATTGTTTGACAAAGAAGTTGTTGAAGTTCATGACATGTGATGTAGACTCAGCTTGTTGTTAAAATCAAAGAAAAAAAAAGATATTAAATAAATTGATGAATGAAGTGAAAAGAATTTAATCTCATCAATGATGATGAAAGTTTATGCGTTTTTCAACATGATCAAGTGTGTCTATTTGTTCACTTTCTTGAGAACTCGTAGTAGATTGTCAACTTGATGTGAATGCTTATTTATCTTTTTGTGAGATGCGTAGTAAGTTGTTGAATTTCACTGAACTTCTCTAAGTCAATGTACTTATTTGTTTTCTTGTGAGACGCATAGTAAGTGATCACTGATTGCTCATTTGAATAGATTTTATATCGAGTTGTTGAGCATCAAATGCTTAAAGTGTTTTAATTTAATTACGTTGAAAGCTTCTTGCTAATCAAACTCATAATCTATTGAAAGAGTAAAGCAAACAGTATCACATCTGATGAAATCTATCTAGATTGTAAAAAGAAGTCATAGACTGCTTTATTTATATACTGTCATACATGACAAAATCACGATATACAACTTTATCTCTGACGCTAGTTTAAAGAGAGCTGCTAGAAACAAGTCTGACTGAATTCAGACTGAATTCAAAGCTATTGCAATAAGCTGCTAGAAACAAGTCTGTCATCACACTTCTCAACAGCATTCAACATTCTTAAGAAAGTCTTCACTTTCAAAATTATTCTTCATCACTATAATTCAGATCACAAGATTGTGATAGAAATCAATGCTTCAAACTATATGTTTGAAAACATTTTTTCTCAATATGATGAGAATGAGATTCTTCATTCAATCATTTACTTTTCAAAGAAGCATAATTCAGTCAAGTGTAACTATGAGATCTACGATAAAGAACTTATAATCATTGTTTGCGCTTTCAAGAAATGATGATCGAAGCTCAAAGACTTTATTTACTCTGTTGAAATGATTACAAATCACAAAAATCTTGAGTATTTCATGTCAATTAAGCAGTTGAGTCATCATTAAGCTCATTGAAGTGAGTTTCTGTCTAAATTTAACTATTGCATCGCTTATTGTCTTGACAAAATCAATGATAAGTTGAATGCTTTGACACGTCGCTCAGAAGATCTTTTTAAAGAGAAAAATACATTCGATTCTTGACATCAATATCAACATCAGACAATTCTGAAAATTTATGTTTTAGATTTCAATATTGTTAAGAATCTCACTCTTAATGTCTTCAACATTAAAATCATGAAGCTTCAATCACAAATCATCATTCTAGATTCAGTTCAGTTACATCTGTTTTCAATTATCTCAGCATCTTTGCAAATTCTAACTTTCATGAATTTAGAAATCGAAGAATTCAATGTTGAAAACATCAAGTCTCAGCTAAATCAAGACACTCTGAATCTTGATGAAGATTCTGCTGACATTCTCACTCAAACATTATGAAAGCAAATCAAAATCAATGACAAATTCACAGCTCAGATAATTGAAGTACTTTGCAATGAAGCATAACATCACAACAAGATTTTTCTAGTTGAGTGTGAAGAATATGAGAATTATCTGTACTTTCAAGAAAGAAAGTACATGCTCAACTCAGATAAACTACGTCTTCATATCATTCAGCTCGCTCATGATAGTGTCATCAATAATCACTCAGAAAGAGCAAAAAGCTATGAACTGATTAGTTGAGTTTACTGATGATCAAACATTTATAAGTATGTTCAATGCTTTGTATGAAACTGTCATGTGTGCACACGTTTTAAGCTTTCTAAACAACAAACTCAAGAATGATTGCATTCTCTTTCAATTCTCAAACATTGTTGATGTGATATCTTCATGAACTATGTAGATTCTTTATCGCTCAGTATCTTCATGAATATCACATATAAATATGTTCTAGTCTTTGTTGATCATTTTATCAAAATGAGACATTTAGTTCTCACTACTTTTATGAAAGTTGAAGAAGCTATCAATTGCTTTTATGCTCATGTTTGAAAACATCATGATTTACTCAAGTTCTTCATGTCTGATCAAGACACACAATTCATCTTCAATGTCTGAAAGCATATGTGTAAAATGTTGAAGATAAATGCTAAGTTATTAACAATGTATCACTCTGAAATCAATGATCAAATTAAGAAAGTCAATGCTGTCATGAAGCATTATCTTCAAGTCTTCGTCAACTACATGCAGAATGACTGAGCTAAGTGATTTTCTGAAGTTGAATTTATCATCAATAACATATCATCATTAATCACTTTAGCATCATTCTTCTTGATCAATTCAAGTCAGAATTCATGTTTAAACTTCAAGTCTTCTGAATCTCTGTTCAAGAATCTTACATCTCAAGCTTAAAATAAGTTAATTAATGTTGAAGAGTTCATCAAGAAGATGAAGAAACTAACTGAGCATCTACGTAATGAGATGCTTATAGCTCAGATCATTTACAAATTCAATGTCAATCTCTTTCATCATTCTTGTTCTAGATACTTCATCGAAGATGAAGTTTGACTGAATGCTTATAATCTCAGCATTACTCATCTTGTTATCAAGTTAAATGATTGTAACGTTGATTTCTTTAAGATCAAGTGTATCTTCAAGAATAATTCTCTGATCATTGAGTTAAATCTTTCAACATTCATGAAGATTCATTTAATCTTTCATGTCATTCTTCTGAATCATATCACAAGTGATTTTCTTTCAAATCAATGTCAGAAATTTTAAGAACTCATTGTCATCAAAAATGATGAAAAATTCTGATATGTAAACAGCATATTAAACTTCAAGCGTGATAAATGCTATAGCTCATCTTTGCTTAAGTATTATGTTAATTAAGAAGATCACTTTTTTACTTGAGAGTCTTTTCATCTTCTGAATAATTGTGAGCAAGCATTTAATGAATATCATCTCGTCAATTCTGTTATCAAAGAATTACATATACTATCATGTGTGATGTTTTAATGTCAATGTCAAGAACTTTAAGTTCAATCTTCATTATCTTAATTCAGCTCAGATCTGACTCAGATCTGACTCAGATGTATTTCAGTTTCATCTGTGCATCATTATATTAAACTGCATTTCATTTCTTTCTTACTTAAATCTGACTCAGATCTTGTCTAAATTTGACTCAGACATTTTATTTAAATCTGACTCAAATGTAACTTAAATGTGTTTTAATTTCTGTGCATCATTACGTTAAAATGCGTCTCATCTTGTCTTGCTCTTCAAACATCTTGCTCAAATTTAACTTAAATGTGACTCAGATTTATTCTAGTTTTATCTGTGCTTCATCATATTAAAATGCATTTACATTAACTTTCATCTTGTTTCAATCTTTATTTTTAATTCTTTCTCATTTCATCTTATTTCTTCTTGTTGTCTTGCAGAAGCTCAGTCTTGAAGAGAAAAGTTACTGTCATGATGTCAGATCATCAACTTGATTTAAAACATAAATTGTCAATATCTTAAATAATCTTGATTTATTGAATCAAGTCATTAATTTAGTCATCATCATCTTAATTTAATCTCAGCAATTCTGTTTCAATCATCTTAATTGTTTTGCAATCTTAAGTTAATAAAACTATTGTTTAGTCTTGATTCTGCTCAATTCATGTATATAAAAGTTGAGCTTTCATTCTTTTCTTTCACTCTTTGTCTTTCGTCTTATACATTATCTGATGTATTGTTCTGTATTTAGTTCAAGTAATATAATAATTAATTTTCTATATTGATAGAATCTATGATTCAGTCTAGTTTCTGACAAATAATATGCTTGTGATTTTTAGACTGACTGAATCACATGTTGAACACTGAAAAGTCTCGCTTTATTCTGATGTTACTGTTGAATTTTCAATACTGATTCAAAAATGTATCTCATTCAATCATTAAAATGAAAATCTTTAGTTTAACTGTGCAATCTTCTGACAAATTGAAGACTTTTTTAAGTATATTCTTTATATTCTGAAGAACTGATGAATCTTCATGATTCTCAAGCAAAATTGACTAAGTATGAGTTGAGATCAATCTGAAGATAAATTCAAGAAAAGTCATTCATTCATCTTGATGCAGATTCTTGATCTTTGAATCATTAATGTTGTGTATGAAAAACATGAATTTGAAATAAAAAGTGTGTAACAGAGACATGTTTAAATAGTTTGTAATGATAACTTCATGAATGTCAGAATTTGAATGTAAGCGAAAGATTTAATTATGTAAGATGTCATGAACAGAAAGATAGCTCTCAAATAACAATGATGTGACTTGATGTAATTTAATGTCAAAGTGAATGCTGAATGTTCAATTCATTAAGATCTTCATCACAATCTTGCAAGTAATGTAAAGACTTTCATTTAAAGAATTGAATGCATCAATTGCTGATTCAACTACTTCATCAATTTCAAAAATAATTTTAGCTTAAAAGATGACAAATTTGATGCTTTAATGCTCAGTTAGATTTGCTTTCTGCATCATTTTCTCATCATTTAAGATGAAAGTAGTGAAATTGTCATTTTCAAGCTTCATTGCTCAAAATGTGTGATACATAATGTCAGTTACTACATCTTTATCTGTCAATGTTGCTTTGAACTTTTCTTTGAACATCATGATGAGATGTTTGTTGAAAGATATAAAGTAATGATGTGAAATAATATTAAGCTGTTAAATGTGAAGAAGCAATAAGAAGCAGTGAGATTGTAGAATGTACAATGATAAAATAAAATGAGATTGCAGAATGTTGAATTTTATACTGATGTAAATTTAAACTGAATGATTAATCTTAACAGTTGCAGCTTGAATTGAAATTATTATTTGATTGTGATGAAAGATAAAAAGTAAGATAAAGTTGCAGAATGTAAAATTCTCAACTAATGTAAGTTGAAGTTGAAAGATTAATCTTAACAGTTGCAGTTCAAATTGAGATTGTTATCTGATTGTGATGAAAGATAGAAAGTGAGATAAAGTTGTAGAATTTTGAATTTTATACTGATGTAAATCTAAATTGAATGATTGATCTTAACAGTTGCAGCTTGAATTGAGATTGTTATCTGATTGTGATGAAAGATAGAAAGTCTTTAAAATGAGAATGATTCTGATTTAACTGTTATGATATCTTGAAAGTTAAGTTTCTTTAAAAAAGCACAAACTCAAATAAAGTGAGTAAGATCTCGTTGATGAATTATGTTCTTCTACTAAATATAACTAAAATGATAGAAGTGTTGATCTCAATTTTGATACAATAATTATCTTTCATTCATAAAACAACAAAACTGTTATTCATCTTTTATTAAATCATGCTTATTTACACTGTATTCTTCACTATATTTAAGCTAACAATATAGAAGAAATGATACAGTAAATATTGTTTGCATTTTTATTGCTTATCATGTTTCACTTTGAGATATGAGCAAACAAGCTGCATCATAAACATCTCAGTTATATCTTCATTGATCTGCATATTCTTTATGTTGAATCTTTCTGCAATGATCATTTGTTAACTTTCATGACTATATTGAGAACATTCTTCAAGATGAATAAATCAATTCATAGTGAAAATATGATATGTATCTTCATAATTCAATCAGAATCTGTTAAGATAGTCAGTCATTTATATTGAATTAAGATTTTCTTTGTTTAAAAAGCATAACTAATCATCTTTTAACATCATGACATCTATTAACAAAATCAGTATCACACTGCAAGTCATAATGCTTTCAAGTGAATCTGTTTATCATTCTCACTGTTGCAATTCATGAGAATGTGATAGTAAGTGCTTTCATAAAAGCATCACGAATCACAATGATTCATTTATTGTCAGTGAGCAAATCAATCATGTAATTCAATCAAGATGTGTTACATTTACTCATTTAATAATTGCATAACTTTCACATTACTATCAATTACTTTCTGAATACAGTCATGAAGATAAGCACTTTGTTCAAAGTCTTTCATGAGTAATACAGCTTTAACATTTTGTTGTGAAGATTACATTCAAGCGCTTGATGATGCAAATCATAGTTCACATGATTGAAAGATAAGATGATGATTATCATAAAGTCATTGAAATGTGATGTCATTGTTGATTTGACAACAGAGAAAGTCAAGAAGTTTTCTTCAAGTCAAGATGTTAAAGAATGACATTCTCAAATTAAAGCAAATTTAAAGAATCATTATTCAAGTTCATTAAATCTTACGCACTTCAATTTTTCAAATGTATTGCATAATTTCACTTTCTTCTCAATCACTCTTTGCATTACTTGTGACTTAATAAATATTGAATAACACTATCATGAAGATAGTGTCAACTGAACACATACAAAACATCATGACTAATGTCAGATAAACTTTCATTACTCAATATATTAAAAGATGAAGAAATACTACTTTTAAACTTCATTCATCTTTTAAATCTGTTGAAAAAGCAGTTATAAAGAGAATATTGAATGTTTTGAAGCAAATAAATAGAACAAAGTTGTGAGATAAACAGTTTAATTTGAAAGACATTAAGTATCTTTTTAAAAATACTGTCTTATTTACTGATCTGAACTCACGACTTAAACATGATACATAGCATTAATTCAAGCAGATCTTGAGTGTCAATGATAACAGTTGAAAGAACAGAATTGATTCTGAAATATATGATGAAAAGATAAACAAGAACATGATTGAGAAGTTTATAAACTTTCATGATGATGATTCAGATGTATATGATCTGTCTTACGTTGTAAACTGAACAATTATACATAATGATAGAAAGATTTTACACGACTCAGATACAAAAGTATTCAATCATGCAAGTGAGTTTGACTTTGAGCTTTGACGTAGTGATCAATCTCATTTGATTTTCAACTGATGTATCAACTGAAACTACATGCATTTTTCACTTTGCAATCAAATTATTGTTTATTGCTTCAATCAATTAATTGAGATGATAAAGACGTTAAAGAGATGCAATGATTGAAGAAATTTGAAGAATATACTGTTTCATTTGCAGAATAGCAACAAAAGAGAGTTCATCATTGAATTGATCAGTTCATGAATTCACAAAGATCTCAGTGATTATATTACAAATGATGAAACTTCTCTTGAGTTCAAAGTATCAAGAAAAGACAGAGAGATACAAGTGTTAAGAAATAAAATCTTAATTATTATTTTGAATTGCTTCTTCTGTGTATCAGCTAACTGATTGCTTTTATTCAGATCAGCAACATCACTTGTGCAAAGCATTTAAAGAATAAACATAAGAAGCATTTGCAGAGAGACGAGTCATACATACTTAATCTTCTTACTCATTGATGATGTTGTCATAAGCAGTGTAAAAACTTTATTTGCATTTGTTATCATTGAAATATAAATCATTCTCATGAAGTGATAGAATCGAAAATGATACAATATTAAGCAACAGCAATCTTGAAAGATGACGAAGAAGTTGACTGCAACAATTCTTCATTCAGTTTAATCATTAAACAACTTCATTCATTCTTAAGAAATAAAGATTCATTAATGAAATCGAAGTTTTCATCAAACAGTTAGTTCATTGCAAACATTGTTTATAATGCAACATCATCAAGTACATTCTCATTGAAGTTGATGTATGCAGCAACATTTAATTCATTAATATGCACATTGTAATTGAACTCATGATCTAACTATTGACAGTAGCAATAAATGAGTTCAATCAAAATGTATTATCAGATGTATCAAAATTCTTGTTGTCATTCAAACAAGCAGTCAACATCATATGAAGAATCATCAGATAAAGAACTCTTTGAAACAAAACTACATCATCTTCAATGTCATTTCATCATCAACAATCATCTTCGCTCGTTACTGTCACTTATTTGACTGATGAGTTCATCTCTACATTTGTTAATCAGCTAATTTCTTTATCTAAGTTCAAATCTTTAGTCTTTAATACTTGAATCTTCTCAGTCTTTATTGTACATCAGATAGCAACGACTATAAAATCTAAGCAGCTTTGCACTTATGATAAGTTCAGAAGAAGCAATGATGAGTTTAAGCATAATTGACATGCTATCAGAAAGTTTCAAATGAAGATGAAGAAGATAAATGCATAGTCATATATCTTTCAAATTGCTCATTAAGTCATGACAAGAGCAAGATAGATGATGACAACAAGATAAAGTTTGTAAACTCTGAAGATTGCTTCAACTTGAAATATATAGCACATTAGCAATCATTACTCTCATTTTATAAAAGATTTAAATGATTGCATCTTGAATGACAATAGCTAAATCATGAGAATAGTGATGATATTTATTTAAGTGATTGATTTCATTTTCTTTATGATTTAGCTAAATATAGTTTATATGATTTACATATTTTAACTATTGAACTCAAATTGAAGTTGATAACTTCTGAACAAATGTGATTCATTAACTTTGCAATTGACATTTTTTGATTCATCTCATTACTGACATTTCATGCACAGATAAACAGTTAAGCATAAAGAATCATTACAATTCATCATTACTTCGTACAAGTTATATAAAAACACTAATCAATGATTTACAGATAATGCAACGCATATGCTCTTCATATGAGATGAAGATAAACAACATCAGCGAGCTTGAATGTTATCTTCATCACTGTCATGTTTGCTTGCATGATCAATTGCAAAAGATTCTTTGACGAAAGTTATCATCATCATCATCATCATCATTATGCAATTTGATGCAGCTCATCTGATGCAATTATAAAACTGCAGAATGAGATTCAAACTTGAATAATTTTCATGATGAAAGTGTTCAGATGAACATTGAAGACGAAAATTAAGAATATATGTTAATAAATAATTTTGCAAAAGAGCATATGAACATTAAGATGAATAACGCTGATTTAAATCAAAATATGAAACATATATCATCAAGAATTGAAATGATACAACTTCAGACTGAAATTTTCTTCATATCATCAGCGCTGCAAGTTGAAATCTTCGTCAAGACAACTGATCATGATGTCGAAATGACAGTCAACGTGTCAAAGAAAGTATCAGAGTCGTTGAACTTAAATTCTCAAATGATCAAGAACACAGACAATAATCAATATTATTCATTTCAAGATGAAGCAGATTATGCATTTACTCACTGACTTTATTAAACAAAGATTATCAAAAACAATGTTAATCAATTTTTTCAAGTCTTGCGCTTGCAAGTCTTACATTAACATGTCAGCTTTCATGATATAAACAAGTGATTGACACTTCTACGTCAGATTTTGTATGATGTTAAAAACGATGAGTGACATTCTTGAATGTTCACAGTTGAATTCAGTTACAAAGAAGTTCAAGAAGAGCAGCATTGCATTTTATATTACAACATCATCAAGACACTTTAATTCTTGTTGAATCACTCATCATTTCAAGATGAGCTGATTTATGCACTCATTCAACATTATAATGTCAACAATTCTTGAGTTTATGACGAGATGCATATTGCTGATTGATGATGAGAAATGCAGAAGAAACTTTCTGATGATGCTATCATGATATTACTGTTAATTTTCATCAATAAGACAGTCTTGACTGAGCATCAAAGTGATTTATCTGCATGATTTATATATTTAACGATAGAGAATCTAAATCGATGCACAAGACATGTTCAAAAATGATCAAGATTGATTCTTCTGAGATTTCTTCTCATAGTTAACAATGACAATGATGATATCAAGTCAAAGATTTAACACATGATGTTATCAATCATACTCAAGCGTACATTAAACATGTATCATTATGCATTAATACATGATCTCACATGTAACAGTTGTTGAAGCTATGTTCAGAAACAACATTTCTGTTCTTTGCATGAACAATAAAATAAGACAATGTTATTCAATAATCATTGAGTTCATGATGAACTACAAGAAACAAGTATTAATTATAAACATCAAGATGAATTAATAATGTTTTATTTATCAAGTATCATTTCATGAATGCAAAAATTTAAACAAGACATGATTAATTTAAATGCATGCATTCACTAAAAATCAACAAAGATAACAAAGAAAGAATAATATGATTGAGAATGATTCTGCTTGAATACATTCAGTGAAAAACTTTGCATGATCACATATGTTTATCAATATTCATGAAACAATGATGATAAATATATTACATTAACTATTTAAAAGAATCATTTTGTATCTGATGTTATGATTCAGTCAGATCATCAACGAAAGTGTTTATACAAGTCAAAGAAGAAAAGAAATCAGATTAGCTTTAAACGATGCATCAGAAACAGCTCAGCTGAATCAAAGATTTCACATTATTTCATTATTTAAAGACATGAAAAAATTTGTTAAGTACAGTATGATTAAGTAATGAATTGATGTAAATTGAAAGTCAATTGTATATTAACTTATATCAGTCATTGCATTGCTTCTGATCACGAGAGCATCTGCAGTGATTTAAATCGCTTAAGCAATGATAAACTTTGTGATACTTGCTCAGTATCATTTGCATGATGAAGAAACTCTTTGATATCTTGAACATGCGCTTTTTTAATTGAACAAGCTAAAGAATGTTTTTCATCATTTGTGATCTGAGCATTCAGATACAAACGTTGATCATTTCAACATTTTAAAACTACATGCAATGACACATTATGCAAGTCGAATTTGAAGATACAATAATGCTGATAATTTCAATACAAAGCACAGTGAGATTGCACACAAGCATTTAATAAAGATCTTTTTCAATCACATCAACAAATGAGAAATGTTTTAAAGACAGTTATTGCATCACAATACTCAACATCTGAATCTTCTTGCAATGAAAGATATTTTTCTTTACAGAAGTACAAGACAGAGCAAGATTAATAAGCATGCATTGACTGCTATGATAACATGATTCAATTATGTCTTTAATCTTTGTAAAATTCAAGATGCACTCATTCATGAACAATGCAATCAAATATAAGAGACAGAACTCAATTCAAAGTTATGATGTCATGTATCAATCTTAATTGAAATTCTGAACATAAAGAAGCTTCTCGACACATTGACAGTCTTCATGTGCAAGTGTTGCAACATAGTCGATGAAAAAGTTGTATTAGATAAAAAGTTAAATAAAAAGAAAAAAGTCTCAATCTGAATAAAATCATATTATGTAAGCATTCATGAGTCACTTCAATGCTGAAAACAAGATGAAAAAGACGTCAATGACTTAAAGAATCTTGTCAGTAATAGAGTATACTGCTCATTAAATTGACAGAGAAAGAAGAGAGTTTGAAGACGTGACTATGTTCTGATTCAGAAGAGATCAAAAGAAGTGACTGAAGTCTCAACTCTGCTAAACAATTGACTTTCTGATCAGTTACAACTTATTCTTTTCATTATAAATTCATTGCATCAAGACAACAAGAGTAATAAGCTACGACACAATAATGCTCTTGTCGAACTACTCAAATCTTGCAATGAGAAAACTCAACATGCTAAGCATGAAATGATTGAGATAAAGCACTGATTTAAAGATAACATCAAAAATTCTCGTTCATTTGAAGTTAGTTGATTTTTTCATTTGCATACAATTCTGAAAAGTGTGCATGTTGTATCAGCAAACAATATTTCTAACAAGTCAAACAGAAACAAGTTCTTCTACATTAATAACTTCAACGACTGAGATTCATACAATTTGATATATGAGAAGAATTTCTTGCACAAAGAAACAAGAATAGCAGAATACTACTTCAAATGTGAAAGCTAAAGATATTTGAAACTGACTCAATCTCATTGCAGACAAAAATCAAACAATGTATATGTATTATGTTTATGTTTCAGAGCATATACAGTATTATTGAAGTCAACAATGTTACACGACTAAGTAACTAAGAAATATAATCATTTTTTGACTTTGCTCAATCAAATTTCTTTTAATAAACAGAAGTTTCAACTATGAACTGATGAGAACTAAAGTCAAAGTTTAATCTCACAAAAGCTTTGTTTTTATGAAATATATGTAGCAAACAAAGTTTTGCTTGTTGCAAGAATATCATTAACTACAAATTTAATATCATGAAGTCAATCAATCAAAATCAACTGTATTAATGAATTGATCTGAAAGAAAATTGACTTAATGATCATGAGTGATTGTATTATAAAAGAGTGTAAGCGACTCAGTAATAAACTTTAAATAATTGATATGTATTTCATAAATCTAGTTAAGAGCTTAAGCAGTAAGTAAATCACTGAAAGCTGATGTCAGTTATCACATGAACAAGATGCAGCGAGTGTGACATCAATCAAATTCTGAAGTTATGAATCGCTGACACTAAAGTTTTTTGTGATAAGCGCAATCATTAGTTACAGACATGAAAATATTCAACAAACATCAAGTTTTCTCTTTAGTATAATGAATGCATTGTTGAAGATGTTATGTAAAGAGTATATACACTATAAATGATTGATAAACAAAGTGAAAGAAGAACTCAACATTGATGAGTCTGAATATACACAATTGAAGATGTGAATATGAAATCAGATGAAATTTCTTCAACTTATAAAATGAAAGTTAAATATAAACAAGTTAAAAGAGATCATCAGATCAACATTTGAAGTCATATATCACAAGTTTCATATTATATTCAATGATGTCACAAGATCAAGAAGTGATTCTATGTTAATGTTTGTGACACAACGATCAAATTACAATGTAAGAAGATGATTCAAAGTCAGAGAGACATGACAAGATAATCTCAAGTACAATTCTTCATCATCTTTTCAACTGAAAACACACTCACATCTCTTGAGTTATGTCGTTTGCAATGAACAAGATCTCAAGAGATCTCAATCAGTATCAGTCAAATCAGTTAAAATTCTCATAATACAGATCAGTCATGATCTCAATTGTAGCATATGTTGCAGATCACAAGATCTTTTTAAACATGAATCTGTGAGAATGCATCTCATCAATTATGAACGATGCATGTCTGCAAGACTAGCTTGCGAAATTAGACTGAAGAGATTAACGAGTGAATAAAGATAGCAACTTGACAGAAGATGAAAACTCTGCAAGCTCTTGCTTTCATTTCTTAGCAATTAGTTCTATCATTAATAGAGTGCTATCTTATTATCTTTTACTACGCAGTTTCACGTAAAGAGATCTTGTCGTCTCACACACTTACACGTCAATCAGAAGATCTTTTTTTGAACGAGAGAAATAATTATCAAGAACATCAATAACAAATTGTGCTAAAATTAAAAAATCTGAAAATTTAAGTCTTAATTAATGTTCTTAATGATAGTGATTCTGAAGCACTCAAATCAAGTGACTTGAAGAATGAATCAATGATTTTTGAGCAGTCTGAATCATCAGAGAAAATGTTTATAAATGAGCTAGAAGAACAACTCTTTGCAGTCTATTTCAATGATGAATGAGTACAGATCATGATAACTGTGTTAAAAGATAATCAATGAAAGCTTAAAGAATTTTCGTTAGCGAAATGTATGTTGTAAAATGATTAAGTTTACTATAGAAATAAACTATTGATACTTGAAGATGAGAAACTGCAACTACGTCTACTTCAATTAAGTCATGACACATTTATTGCAAGTCATTCAGAAAGAATCAAGATTTACGAAATACTCAGTCATCATTATTACTGACTCAAAATGATCAAGACAGTAACTCACTTCATACATAATTGTCATTTATGCTCTTAAGTTATTGAAAGAGTAAAGTGAACAGTATTATATATGATGAAATCTATTTAGATTGTAAAGAAAAGTCACAGACTGTTTTATTTATATACTGTCATGCATGACAAAGTCACAACATATGACTTTATTTCTGATGTTAATCTAGAAAAAGCTGCTAGAAACAAGTCTGACTGAATTCAAACTGAATTCAAAGCTATCACAATAAGCTGTTAGAAACAAGTTTATCATTGCACTTCTTAACACTTTCACTTGATGCTTGCAAATCTTTCAACTTTCACTGCTTTTTAATCTCAGTTGTTCAATGAATTTCTTGAAGTTTTGTTGAGATAGTGACTTGATCAATTCGTTTACTATCATATTTTAACTAGAAATGAAGTTCACTGAAATCTGATTCTTCTTGTGCAAATTTTGAATGTAATGATAAGCAACATCAATGTGCTTTAATCTTTCGTGAATATGAACATTCTTAATCAGCATAAAAGATGCTTAATTATCTTTCTTGAACTGTGTGAGTGAAACAGATTGATGAGTAATCTTCTCAAGAATATCAACGTGACTGTGATTGATGCTCAGATACTTTGTCAGATTCATGTTCTTGAGCACTTGATTGATTTATAGATTTTTCTTGATGCAAATTAATAAAATCATGTACTCTGTCTTAATGATCAATGTGATAATGAATTTTTGCTTTCAACTCATTCAGAAGACTGATTCTTCATTAAGCATGTAGATGTAAATGAGAATCAACTTGCAATTTAGTTTGTTTAAGATGTAGTCTGAGTCAAAGTATTCTACTAACTTCATGCTCTCACTGACTTCATACATGATGTTTAAATCAATGATGAAATGAACGTATTGCATCAACTTCTTCAAAGCATGTTCATGATGTTTTGCAAAATCATTGAAATATTGACTTAGTTGATTGAGAGTAAAAATAATGTCAAAATGAGTGTGAATTGCAACATACATGAAACTTTCAATGACTTGTTGATATTCATGCTGATTGATTCTCACATCTTCAAATTCAGTTGAGCAAAAAGCATCATATTCATTCATTGAAAAATCTGTTATTTTGTGCTTATCTTGTCTCATGTTAAGTCTTTCAAGAACATCATGAAGATAATGAGTTTAATTCATTTATAAGATTTGTGTCTTTCTGTTGCAAGTGATTTAAATGTCAAGAATCTTCTTCATTTTTCTCAGATTCTTGACTTTGAAAACACATTGAAACTCATGTTTAAATCATTTAATGTTGCTCAATGATTTGAAGATAATAGCTATGTTGTTAATGTATAATAGCAACATGATTTCTTTTAACTCATGAATTAAAAGACATGAGTCTGCAGCACATTGAGCAAAGTCGAGTTCAGACAACATTGTTACACAATGATCATATCAATTTTATGCAGCTTGCTTAAAATCATAAAGACTTCAAAGAACTTTCAGAGCACAATTGAATCTGACTTTCACTTCTGATAAAGAAAACATGTAAATGATTTCTTTGAAAAACAATTTAGTAAACGCATTGTTTACATTAATTTAATGAAGTTCGAGATTCTTCATTGTTGCAATGACTAGAAAATCTTGCAGAGTGTCAAACTTAATGATTGATGCAAAAGTATTTTCATAGTCAACTTCATGAATTTAAAAGAAATCTCTGACTATCAATTTTATCTTCAGTTTATTAAGAAAATTATTGATGTGCATCTTTGACTTAAAAACTCATTTGCTTGTCATGATGTTGATCTTTTTGAACAACACTTCTTTTTATCAGATTTCATTAATGATTAACATCATAAGTTTTGCATTGATTGTTTCTTTTCAAAGTTTTTTTCAAACTGAGTTCTGCATTGCATCTTTGTAAATGTTCAACGTGAAAATTCTTATTACTTTAGAAAAGTCAAATTCATCAACATCAAATAATGTTTATGACATGCTTGCATCAAAATCACTCTCATCATCATTAACTTTCTTTGTGATAAATCAGATCATCATAGCTTGCAAGATTTTAAATGCACATTCTTTTAATTATTGATCTTTGCTGTCTCTTTTTCTTTTTAAGATGATTACATGTAGAAATGTTTAAGTTACTGACTTAAACATGCTTGATGCAAAGACTTTTTGAATGATTTGAACATTTACATAAGCTTCATACTCATCTGATGTATATGATGTGATCTTAGAATTGAGTGCATTCAAGTTGATCACAATAATCTTCAATGCATCAGTTGATTCAGATGAAACATCAATCATGAAAGCATCAGATTTTAAAATGTTAGTTGAAACATTATTCTTTGATGATTTTCTCACAGATTTTCACTCTGAAAGAACATTGAATATCTGCTTGCAAAGTTGCAAGTTCATGTTTTCATTCTTTTCATCTTCAGCAAACTTGACAGCGTGATTCTTGATGACTTAATTGAGATTTGAAACTCAGAAATGATATTACTTGTTGATATTTTTCACATATTTCATGAAGACATCAAATTTGTTTCTGTTCATGAATTTGTCTCATCTGTCTTCAATTGACAATGACTTAAAATTAATGTATGAGTAACATTTGCATTTTCATACTCGTACATGATCAATTGAGAGCTTGATTTCGATGAATATCTTCTTCAAAATCATGAAAACTTCATTGATTAAGAGTTTCATGATGATTCAATTTTGTAAATAAACATCTGTCTTTGCAACTTCTGCTTAAAACTTAATGAAAAATTCAGCATTCTTGATCATGATTTGCATTGAATTTTCTGTAATGTATATAACTCTTTCGACTACTTTATTTTGAATCAACATGTGTAAGACAATGTATTAAGAGACAATGTCAACTGATAAACATCAGTCATTTAAGATGATTTTAAGTTTCGTGATGTTATCACTGTGTATTGAAAGAAGTTTAACATTGCTGTGAAGCTTTACATTGAGTTTTCATTTTTGCAAAGCATCTAATGCATTGAATCATTGCTTCAAAGAAATGCATCAAGTTTTTCTGAAGTGATTGTTAATTATTTCTAGAAAGTATGACTCACTATCAAGAAATGATGATAGTGATTCATAAATGTTTATGAAAATAAAAGTCAAGATATTTATTTTTCAATTGCTGACATTGTGTTCTTGTTTATTAATGAACTTGATGAGTGCACATATTTCACACACATTCTTATGACTGTCGTTAATGAAAATAGATTTTTTCAAAGTGATGATTTTATGAAATTGACGAAGCTTTGCTAATTCAAAATGAGTGAAATAATGATGTTACAACTTGTACAACTTAAAGTTTTTATTATTTACAAAACTAAGTTGATTGTGATCAACTTCAATCTTGTTCTCATGATGAATTACATCAATGTGAGACGTGAAATGATTTAGATTCATTGAATCATCAAGATTCATTGAACTGTGCATTGCTGAAAATGCTGATGAGACATCACACTGCATAACTGATAGTAATGCAAATTCATCAAGATCATTTGCAATTCTCTTTACTACATTGACAAAATCATAAGATGAGAAAAGTCAATATTAACTGATTTTTGTTGACTTTTTCTGAGTTAACTGTTAATTTTATATGTCAACTAATGATTGAAATTAGCTGATTCTCTCAATTATTAGCTGACTATTAACTAATTTTTAGCTGATTTAGCTGTGCACTCAACTAATATTGATATTATCTCTTTTGTTGACTTCTTTAACATTTACGCATTTTGCTTATTAACAATCAAATATTGAATTAATGACTAAATAGTTATTGCGCTCGTATAATAGATTAATTAATAATTAATTTGACTATTTAAATAATAGTTATTTACACAGTTTAATATATGCGTTGAAAAAGTTAATGAAAAAGTCAATAAGAAAGTTAATGAGAAAGTTAATGAAAAAGTTAATGATAAAGTTAATGAGAAAGTTAATGAGTAAACTAATGAGATAGAGAGTCATGTAGAATGTTTGATAAAAAGTCATGTAGAATGTTCAATAAAGAGTCATGTAAAATGTTCAATAAAGAGTTATGTAAAATGTTCAATAAAAAGTTATGTAAAGTGTATGATAAAATCATATTTGATGCTCAATAGAGAACAAATTTAATTATTGATTGCAAAGTAATTTAAAGCTTGATGAGAAGTCATGTAGAAAGTCATGTAGAAAGTCATGAAGAATGTACAATAAAATCATGTTTAATGCTTAATAGAAAACAAATTTGATTCTTGAATGCAAAGCAATTTGAAGCTTGATAGAAAGTCATGAAAAGAGTCATGAAGAAAATCATGTAGAGAGTCATGTAGAAAGTCATTGAGAGAATCATGTAAAAAGTTATGTAGAAAGCATTGTTTAAAGCATTGTTTAACTCATGTTATGCATTTGATCAACGCGTATTTTGAAGCATGTAGAATGTTTGATAGAGCATTTGATAAAAAGCTCAGTAGAAAGCTCAGTCAATAGCTCAGTAAATAGCTCAGTAGAAAGCTCAATTGAAAGCTCAGTAAAAAGCTCAATTGAAAGCTCAATTGAAAGCTCAGTTGAAAGCTTAATTGAAAGCTCAATAGAAAGCTCAGTAGAAAGCTCAATTAAAAGCTCAGTAAAAAGATCAGTAGAAAGATCAGTAAAAAGCTCGATCAATAGCTCAGTAAAAAAATCAGTAGAAAGATCAGTAGAAAGCTCAATCAATAGCTCAGTAAAAAGCTCAGTAGAAAGTATTGTTTGAAGCACTGTTTAATACATGTTATGTGTTCATTCAACGCGTATTTTGAAGCATGTAGAAAATTTGATAAAGTGTTTGATCAAAAGTTTGATATTGAGTCATGAAGAGTGCATTCTATTGAGTTAATTAGCATTATTTCGTACGAAATAAAAAGTAGAAACTACGAAAGAAAGAAGTGAGAAGAAGTAAAAATTCTGAATTTTCTGAATTTTCTAGCGTTGATCTTTGACTGAGAGCGAAGATTACTAATCACGAAAGTAACAGTACTGTTCTCAAATCATGTAAAAAGCATTGTTTGAAGCATTGTTTAACTTATGTTATGCATTCATAATTTGAAGCATGTAGAGCGTTTAATAAAGCGTTTAATAGAGAATTTGATAGAAAATTCGATAGAAAATTTGAGTGAGCGAGTAAATAAGTGAGTAGATGAGTGAGTAGATGAGCGAGTAAATGAGTGAGTAAATGAGTGAGTAAATGAGTGAGTAGATGAGCGAGTAAATGAGTGAGTAAATGAGCGAGTAAATAAGCGAGTAAATAAGCGAGTAAATGAGTAAGTAAATGAGCGAGTAAATGAGCGAGTAAATGAGTGAGTAGATGAGCAAGTAGATAAGCAAGTAAATGAGTGAGTAAATGAGCGAGTAAATGAGCGAGTAAATGAGTGAGTAAATGAGCGAGTAAATGAGCGAGTAAATGAGCGAGTAGATGAGCGAGTAAATGAGCGAGTAAATGAGCGAGTAGATGAGCGAGTAAATGAGCAAGTAAATGAGCAAGTAAATGAGCGAGTAAATGAGCGAGTAAATGAGCGAGTAGATGAGTAAATGAGCGAGTAAATGAGTGAGTAAATGAGCGAGTAAATGAGCGAGTAGATGAGTGAGTAAATGAGCGAGTAAATAAGCGAGTAGAGTGATGAGCATGTAAAATGATGAGTAGAATGATGAGCATGTAAAATGATGAGTAGAACAATGAGCATGTAGAATGATGAGTAGAATGATGAGCATGTAGATAAATGAGCATATAAATAAATATTTTAGCTGAATTAGTTGAATTAGCTGAGTTGATTAAATTTAGCTGAAATTTAGCTGATTAGTCAGTTGTTAGCTGATTATTAATTAAATTGAGTTGACTTTTTCAGCTTCTGTCATTAAGCAAAAAGTTAATCGTTGAACATTTTGTCAATGCTATGTAAACATTTTTGCATTCTAAAGTTTCAATCATTTGCTTTTCTCACTTGTCATGCATGTACAAATCTTTATCATCAAAACTTTCTTGCAAATCTTTCTTATACATTCTTCTTTTAAAAAGAAGATTCATCTCAAGCTTAGAAACATGAAGAACAAAAGATAACTTAACTGAGTTTTCATAATGATCTTGCATGACTGCTGTGTCACAATGATTGACATACAATTTTCTTTTTTCAACTTTGATGATGCATCTTTTAATGCAAACTAAAAAATCACTAAAAAGTTGAAGTTGATTAATCATATGTAAGAAAACATCAGAATCTGCAACTCAGTTGAATTCAAAGATTTTACTGACAATGTTTTTTAACAAAGCTGCAATATTCTTGCTTTTCTTGTTTTCATTTTTCTCATTATCATCAAAAATTTTAAAGTTGTTGCTTTTCATGTTGTAAACTTTATGTTTCTTGTGCTTGCTCTTCAGAAGCTCAATGAAAGTTTGAAAATCATCAACATTTTTATGCTTTAATTTGTCTTTATCTTTGCATTTCTTCACAAGCTTTTGAGCTGCAAACAGATGAGAGCAATCGACTAAATGATGTTCATCTTCACAGAGAAAACATTTTAAAAATCATTGCAACTGATGATGATGCAATTGATCATTGTCAAAGCTTGAAAGACTTTTATGATGATGATTGATTTTGTATTTGTTCTGCTTATGATCAGTGCGCTTGTATTTATTTTCTCGCTTGACTTATAACGCAGTTTCTGTTGTTTTCAATTCTGCTTTCTTCTTTTGTAACTTTTGAAGTTTCTTCTTGATATCTGACTTATTCTGTGCATTAATAATATCTTGAATGACTGTATATTCATCTGACAGCAATTAAAGTAAAACTTGAAAGTGATGTTCTGACTTGAATAAATCACTCATGTCTTTCTGTGTTGCAATGATCTTTCAAGTTAACTTGATGAAATATGTTCATGTCTTTTTAATAAAGATATTCATTGACATTCTGTAATCAATGAAGTTCATCAAATATTGTTTTTCAGTAATTTGTAACTTCTTTTTATATTTATAGCTCAAAGCATTTCAAATCTTTTTTGCTGACATCTTGTCTGCAATGTGTTCTTGATCATCAATGATGATGCAGATGATCAGTCAGTAATAAACTTTCACATTAATCTTTTGACTTTCAAAGTCAAAAGATTGAATTTCATTAATGATGCTGATGATGCTGTTGAGTGTGTTTGAGTCAGACTTATTTTCAATAATGAATCACAAGTCTTTCTTAATGAGTCATTTCTTCATGAGAGAAAATCATTGATTGCAGTTCTTGCAAGTAAGAATAAAAACAGATCATCATTTGATAAAGAAGTCATCAAAGTTCATAACGTGCAATGTAGACTCAGCTTGTTGTTAAAATTGAAGAAAAAAATTAAGATATTAAATAAATTGATGAGTGAAGTGAAAAGAATTTAATCTCGTTAATGATGATGAAAGTTTATGCATTTTTTAACACAATTAAGTATTTTTATTTATTCACTCTTTTGAAAACTCATAGTAGACTGTCAATTTAATGTGAGTGCTTATTTATCTTCTTGTGAGATGCATAGTAAGTTGTTGAATTTCACTAAACTTCTTTAAGTCAATGTACTTATTTGTCTTTTTGTGAAATGCATAATAAGTGATCGCTGATTGCTCATTTGAATAAATTTCGTATCAAGTTGTTAAGCATCAAATGCTTAAAGTGTTTCAATTTAATTACATTGAAAGTTTTTTACTAATTGAACTCATAATTTATTGAAAGAATAGAGTGAACAGTATCACATATGATGAAATCTATCTAGATTATGAAGAGAAGTCACAGACTGCTTTATTTATATACTGTCATGCATGACAAAGTTGCAATACATAACTTTATCTTTGACGCTAGTTTAAAGAAAGCTGCTAGAAACAAGTCTGATTGAATTCAGACTGAATTCAGAACTATTACAATAAGCTGCTAGAAACAAGTCTGTCATTGCACTTCTCAACATAAGTAAAAATTTCTAGAGAAAAATATCAGAAAGCTTTGAAGTCTCTTGATGTACTCAATTGTTGCTGAAAAAACATAGTCATAAATTTCATCATGACAGTATTTGAAAGTAAGAATTTGAACGAAAATTCAACAATCAATATTCTGATAGTCATGAACAGACTATTTAAACAAGTACATTACAAGTTTATGAGTGAAATTACAGCTTTAGATACAGCTCAAGTCTTTTATTATGCAATATGAAAACATCATGAATTATTTGATTTAATCATCTTGAATCATAAAACTCAGTTTGTCAATCACTTTTGAAACAAACTTTGTACTTGATTGAAGATTCAAGCTCAATTGTCAACTGCGTTTCACTCAGAAATAAATGATCAAATTGAGAACATTAACGACGTTTTGAAACAATATCTTCAAGCCTTCATGTTCTTTATGCAGAACGACTGAGCTGCATAACTGTTATCAGCTGAATTTGTCATCAACAATCACTTCTTTGAAAGCACTCAATGCACATTATTTCTAGCTAACTTCAAACAACATTCTTAAATGAGATTGAAATCAAAGAAGACTCAGAAGAACATTATTGAACATTCAAAATGAATACATGTTAATCTGTTTATTCAGAAAATGAATTGAATCAATGAAATTCTGCAAGAACAAATGATCTTAGCTCAAGCATATCAGAAACAATTCGCTAATGTTCATTGATAACACGTTCTCAAGTATGCAATTAATGATATGATTTGATTAGATGCTTGCAATTTGATGATTCATTGACTCAGCAAGAAGTTATTTAATAAATTCGAGAAATCTTTCACAATCATCAAAATTGTTAGTTCTCATTCTTATCAGCTAAAGTTGTTTAATGACTGATTCTGTTTCAATGTCTTTCATACTTATCTGCTTCATTTTGTGATCAACAACTTCTTATTTAAACAAATATCTTTCGTGTCGTTTTTGATAGTTTTCGTTGAAGAAGTGCTTAGCTGAAAGATGAACGAAATATTGAACTTTCGAGTAAAAAACTCTCAGCTAAAGTATTTAATTAAATGAACTGAAATAGAAGAAAATAGTTGAGTAAAGTTCGCAAATGTGATGAATGTCATCAAAGTCATGAACGTTTATCACATTTGAAATTTCAATCATTTGAGTAAAAATTCATGAATTACTTACATGTAAGAAAGCAGCAACTCTGAATATGAATCAGAGAATTAAAAGTCTTGCAGAAGCTTCAACTTCAAAAGAGAGATTTATTGTCATGATTTTAGCATGTGTTACTCAAAAAATGTTGAGAAAAGAGATGTTAAATCACTTAAATGATGTTGAACAATATTATAAGTGATGATAGATGTGAGATTATCAGTGATGTTATGAGAATCTTTTGATATGAATGATACTTAACGTTTATGAGATATAAGAATCTTTGAATGATCTTTTTCTTTTCTTTCTTCTTCATGCAACGTCTTTTATTTAAAATCTAGTTATTAGAATTTCATTCTGATTTCATTCAGCTCTCAGTTCATGACAATAGCTTGCGTTTCTGTATAAATTACAGAAAGCTCAATGCTTTGATTAAACGAGATCACTACTTCTTATTGCTAATAGATGAAACTTTCGCTTGTATTCAAGATAGCAAATATCTGACTCGATTAAACATCATTGTCATCTTCAACAAACTGCATATGCATTCAAGCAGCGAAGATTTGACTATCTTTATCATCTCTTTTGATTTCTACAAATATCACGTGATGTCTTTTAAATTAATCAACGATTCAACTTTCTATCAACACTATATGAATGATGTACTATTTAACTATCTTCATCAGTTTTGTCAGATTTATCTAGATGATATTATCATCTACAGCAAAACGCTGAAGAAACATAAGCAACATGTATGATTAGTTCTACATAAACTACAAGAGACTAATCTTCAGATGAATATAAACAAATATAAGTTTCATGTTCAGAAGATCTTCTTTCTGAAACTATTGCTATTCATTGAAGAACTAAAGATGAATTTCAGAAAAGTACAAGCAGTAGTTGAATGACTTACTTCTACAAATCTCACTCAGATGCAGTTCTTCGTTGACTTTTACAATTTCTATCAACATTTTATAAAGAACTTTTCGAAGATTGTTCATTTTTTGATTCAACTAACTCAAAAAAAGATGATATTTGAATGAAATCAAGCTTGTCAAATGATCTTTGATCATATGAAGAAATAAATAACTGAAGTTTTTATTCTTCGTCATTTTGATCAGAATAAAGAAAATATTCTTGAAACAGACTCATTTAACTACGTCAATGATGACATACTTTCTCAATATGATGATGAAGAAACATTGCATTCAATGATTTACTACAGCAAGAATCTGAGTCTCACTGAGTGCAATTACAAGATCTATGACAAGAAACTACTAACAATCATTCATGTCTTCAAGCATTGATGATTTGAGCTGAAATTGACTGAGCTATTCATCAAGATGTTCATTGATCATCAAGCTTTAACGTCATTAATGAAAGATAAAGAGTTAAGTAAATGTTAAATGCGCTGAGTACAAAAGCTCGTTGACTTCAACTTCAAAATCATGTATCGCTCAAGTAAATAAAACATCAAAGTCGATGCATTGACTCATTGAGTCAATTCAGTTTCTAGAAGTTTCAAGAATGAATGATGTCATTATCAGTGAACTACAATTCTCACGTTGAATCGAAAGAAAATTGCTGATCTAAAAGAGAAAGAAAATGATGAATCAATTTATCAATTGATTTTAAAAACTAACAGAATCAATGAGAATTGTATTCTACTTCGTGAAGTTGTATTAAAAGATGAAGCTCAATACAAAGATACTAAATTAAAAGATTGTTGAGTTCAGAACGAAATATTATATTGAGATGATCTTCTATAAGTTCTCTTTAATGAGCATCTTCAAATGAAGCTAATTTAAGAAGTTCATGATCAATCTTTTATTAATCATTTTAAAATTCTCAGAACGATGAAGATCATAAGAAGATACTACTATTAATTTTCAATGCAAAAGACAATAGATTAATATATTTGAAACTGTTACATTTATCAGCAATCAAAGACTTTTCAAAATAAATTCAATGAACTATTACATTCTTTACTCATACTTGAACAACAATGAAAAAACATAGTCATGAATTTCATCATTGACTTATCTTCTTTGAAAGACAAAAACATCATACTAACAATGATATGTAAACTGTTAAAGAAACGACATTATATTTTTTACTTTACTGATGATGAGAAGATCACGACAGAAAAAACAGCTGAGTTAATGCTTCAATGAATATATTGAATACATGATTTACTCAATTTCATTGTTTTGAATCGAGACTCTCAATTTATCTTCATTTTATGAAAGTTGCTTTGCAAAAGACTAAACATTAATCTTCAACTCTTTACAGTTTATCATCTTCAGATCAACAATCAAAGTGAACAAGTTAATCAGAACATTGAAAGATATCTTTGATTCTTCTGTTTATACATGCAGAATGACTGAGCTAAGCTACTACTCATGATTGAGTTTGTCAACAATAATGCTCTGTTCTCAGTCATCTTCTTGACTTCTTTCTTTCTAAACAAAGACTTTCATTCTCATATAAGCTTTGAATTCAATGTCATTGAATATGAAAGTTCTCATGAAAGCTTGCAGATGACTAAAGTTGAGAATATATCTGAACATATGAACAAAACACTGAAGTTTGCTCGCAAGTCACTAGTCAAAACATGAAAACAAATAATGAAACAAGTCAATAAGCATAAAAAAGAAGTTAATTATGAGATTGAATCAAAGATGTTTCTGAATGAAAGAAACATTGTTACAGCGAAATCTTTTAAGAAGTTAAATGACAAAATGCTCGATTCTTTCATCAATTTAAATTTCATCAACTCTTCATATAAACTGAAATTATCAGAGTCTATGCATGTTTATGATGTATTTCATTCTGATCTGCTTCGCTCTGTCATCAATGATTTCTTGTCTGATCAAAAGAATGAATTTTTAGATTTAATAATGATAAACAACGAAAACGAATGAAAAATCGATGATATATTGAATTTTCGTTGATATCAAAGATAATTTCAGTATAAAGTCAAATGAAATGATTATAATAATGATCTCAATTGATACAACGTTGATGATGATGAATTTATAAACATTCAGAAAATCATTAATGATTTTCATATTTGATACTTGAACAAATTATGCTAATCAACAATTCAATCAATCACAATTTAACAGATCTGAGTCTGTGAAATCATGATTGAACAATCAATCGAGTTGAGCAAAAAATACATTCATGCAAACATGAATCATTAAAGAAGAAAAAGTAATGTCATGATTCTAGTCTTATCAGACTCAATCTTTTAATCTTGTCAGATTTATTCTTGCTTTGTCATCTTGACTAGTTTTTATTGAGTCTAGCGTTGACTGAGAAATATACATATGTAATCAACTTCTTTTCTGTAACTATCTTTCTTTCTTAACATTTATTTTCTAGTTAAATGACATCTTTATCTGACTCGCTTTAGACAGATCTTTAACAAGAATCATTGAAGATAATTATAGTTGCAAATAAGAAAATGTTAATAAGATAATATAATCTTGACATGTTTACATTGAAGCAAAAAGTTTACTCAAATAATAACAACAGCAAAGATGATGTTACAATGATTATGATGAGAATAAACTGAAAGTTAAATAAAAGATTGAGAAAATTGACTTTAATCATCACTCATCATGATGAATTGAAAGAATTAGTCGTGAGAGTGAAACATCTTGCAGACATAACAACAGTGAATCAAGAGTGTTATGAAAAGATGTACAAAGTATATAATAATAATTAAACTTCTTTGAAAACAGTAAAAACTATGATATTAACAAAAGATTAAACACGTCTGCAATGAATTTAAATTACACATGAGAGCATTCAATCTTGAAAAGTCACGTTGAAGTTACATTAAGTAGCGAGACATGCAGAAATACTTGAAAATGAAGTAATGAATAAAATGATTGATGATGCACATGATTTGTCTTTATTGCTAACTGAATGTTAATGCACTGAAGTGATAACAAGATTGATGCTCATACAGAAACAGATCAGATAAACATGAAGAATAATTTGAAAAGAGAAATTTAATGCAGCTCATTTTCAATATTTAACATTAAAGATGACACATCAACATCTGCAACTGCACAAAAATCATACAAAGTTTCACAGCGCATTATTGACGCAGCTACACATCAAGAAAATTGACTTCAATCAATTTTTGCATGAGAGATGAGTATTTGAAATCATTACGATGACGTGTGAGTATGACAGAAATCAAATGTCGATCAAGCACATTTTATTAACATGTCTCAAATGAAAGGCAGAACGAAAGATAATGCAACATGAAAAGAACATCATGAACTTGAGAAAGCTTTTAGAAATCAGAAGCGTGATAACAGCGATCATTCAAATGATATTCTTGACAAGCATACTGAATCAATTTCAGACTGTGACGTCATTGAAGAATCAGATGAAAGAGAGAGAAAGTAGAGAAGAAACAAGTTCATAGAGTTCTTGCATTGGAAACAGTTACAGTATAGAGCGCAGAAAAAGCGATAGTAGATACGAAAAGAGCGCTACGCTAGCGCAGCGTCCGCTACAATATATAGAATCTTGCATAGGCTCATAATGGGTGTTGAATCGAGTAAGAATCAAAAAAAAAAAAACCCCTTGTTTTTTTAGTATCAACATCGAAGGAATTCAGTCAAGTAATAAGAGTATGTTTCTAATTCTTTAAACAAACCCGGTCGAATACCGCAACCAAAGACATCTTATTAACCATCAACCTCTTTGCTGGAGATATAAGGATAGGCTAACTGTAGCCGCCTATATCTCAGCTACTTCAACAGCTCATTTCTTGGTCGCTTTCCCAAGTTCTGAAGAATTCTCTGGCAGAAAGGAATACATGTCACGTCTCGAGAAGATAATGTGTGTGCCAGACAGGCATAACCGTGTTACACTAATAGGTCTCGGTGGTATTGGGTGAGTCTTCAAATAATGAATTTGCCCCTCAAAAGAAGCACGTAGCTGTAGCGACACGTCGGGAAGAACCTGCAAACCCATTTTCAGTAAATCCCTCAGTGTTGAACTTTGGCTGATGATTGTTAGCAAAACGCGAATAGCACTCGAAATCGCACTCAAGTACAAGTCAACCAAGTCGATGTCTATATAGTCTATATAGTCTATATATTGGGTTCATGAGGGCACTGCTCCGCGTATGGAAAAGGCCTATCAGGATATTACCAAAAAACCAAGATTGACAGATGGGACTTACAGGACCTCAAAGTTGATAAGCTCCAGCTGGTCAAAAATAGGTTTGAAGAGGAAGCGTCCGGAAAATGAATTCTAGTAATTGACAACGCTGACGACATTGATCTTTTATATGGAGGAGGCAATTGCGAGGATGATAGATCCTCTAATCGGCTGGCCGACTACTTTCCTCGCTCTCCAAATGGCTCTATATTACTGACAACGCGGAATAAGAAAATTGCAAAAAAGTTTACCACAAGCTGTAACATTCTTCAAGTCACAGCGCTGACGGTCGCTGAATCGAAAAGCTTGTTAGCTGCGAAACTAGGCGGAAGCGATTCGGATACACACAGTCGCGCTGAGCTGGCGAACGTTCTTGAGAAGAGTCCCACTGGCTCTCGTCCAGGTGGCTGCCTATATATTAGCAAAATCTTCATTAGTCACGGAATATCTAAAACTGTATAGTGAGAGTGACATTTCTAGAATCCGACTTCTTTGCGACAATTCTGAGGGTGACAGCAAGAACGCCGTGGCCACAACGTTTAAGATCTCATTTCAACAAACCAAGAAACTCTTGCGATCATACTTCTGACTTTAATCTAAGCTAGTCTCTGATCAAAATGACGGTAATAAGTGCTGAACGAGAACGCTTTATCCTCGATCCAAACAGACACGACAGGACATTTATCTTTGTTTTACCTGACATTTTAAACAGATCTATAGGCATTCCATTCACTCACAAACTTTGTCCAGCACAGTCGGTGAGGTAAGCTACAAACCCCTAAAAGAGAAAAGATCAGTCAGAAGAGGCAATATGAATTCGAAGTTGAAATCATACCTCACTATTAGCTACATTCATAGCTAATCAGAGCTCGAGAAATCCTTCCTGGCATTTTGCTCGCCGAACCTTTCAGCTCGTCCTAGTCCACGTTCTCACCAAACCTTTAGGACGGGGCATGTAACTGTCTCCTTTCTCTGTTTCTCCTTCAGGCCTTCGATCCTGGCTTTCTATCCCTAAGACGTAACCTAAACGTTAAGACGTGAAAGTGGGCTCAGAGATACCTTAGTAAGAATAACCGTTAACTTCAATTATATCCCGGAGCAGTGAAACCGACGTCAGTTTTTTGACAAACATTCGATTCGTGCATTGCACTAGCATACTATACTCATTTCATCGTCGACTCCCGCGACCTGTTTACTTTGCTTCTCTTCACCACATTCAAACAATCGTGTTACCTTCAAAAGAAATAATAATTCCGTGTCATAGTCCTTTGCGCTCTTAAGAAAAACCCTTCTGTCTCCACCTCTTCCTAAAGAACTATTCGAGGACTGATTAATGTTTAACAAAGACAATGGAGGGAGAAAAAACACAACATAAGAATGAGTGTTGCTACTGAATTAAGCAGACCGAATAGGGATGGTAGCAAAAAGAGTAAAGATACCAGAAGCGTGCAGTGATTTTGAAGAAACGATAGGAACCGATCTCTTCGAATAGTAATTTAACCTTGGGGAAATTTCGACAAACCTTGACTGATAGGGAATCAGCTCGTCAGCATGATGTATCGGTTACGAAAAGCGACTCCCTCATTTGGTTTATCTCGGCCATCAGAACACATGAAGATACGTTCTACTTGTAAATTTCAAATACTTCCTGTCAAAATCAACTATGTACGGATTGTAGAACGCCAGCGATTGACAAACATCTTGAGTTACCTAGATGGCTATGGGGCCTGGTTCTGACAGGCTTGACACGGCGCAAAGGAAAGACAAATCTTCTGTCGCCTCAACACCATACGCCTTCGCTCAAAACCAGCAGCATTGTGCTGAATAAACGCTACATGTGAAACGCTGGTAGCTAGCTAGGGAGGATACATTCGCACAAAAGTATCAACCGGTAAAGATGGCAGGGAGCCAGGAGGTACGCGTCGATGAGGAGGTTACTGGGTTGGTCAGCTTCTAGGCAATGGCAACGTCTGTGGTCAAGCGGGCTTACCTTCTTCTTCGGGTTTTGACTCGCTCTCGGCGACCGATTGCTCTGGCGATTTGGCATCCTCCACTTCTGGACTCACTATGCCTTCATCCTGCGTAGCCGTGTTCTCCATATGCTCCATTGTAGCTGGTCCCCCCTCCACGCCTTTGCCCTTGCTTATCAAGTACTCCTGTTGCTTCTCCCAAGCCTCCCGCCTGTTCTTTTCGTCTTTCGCCTTTCTCAGTCTCTCTGCTTCTTCCACCCCCCCACTCTTCTTTAATCTGCCCTCCTCCACAAAATTTCCGAGCTCTTTCGTAAATTCACCCTCACGACGGGTCTCGAGTTCTTTCTGCCTCGCTTTTTCGGCTCGTTCAATCGCCTCTAGCCTAGTTTCATGGTTCGGTCGCAAAGCTCGGACCTCCCCAAGTACACCGTCTTTGGCCTTCATTGGATCAACGTCATGGTCCGCAGCGATGGCATTCAAGCTTTTCGAGGTAGTACGCAAGCTCACAGAGCCGCCTTGACCCGACTGGAGGTTCTGTTGTTTTGTCGCCTGTTCAACCAGGGCAAAAGTTTGCGTAGCCTTTTCTAGATCATCCTCAAGATCTGTGGCCAGCTCTTCTTGCATGGTAAGAAGATCTCTATCCGTACAAACTAATTCAAGCTCTTTCTCCCAGATTTTTGTCCAGACGGGCTTTTCGCGTTTGAGGTACTCCTGCATCTTCTTCAATTCCGCAGTTGCCGTGCTGATGTTTTTGCTGACAGTCTCAAGCTGGCGTGGCAAAGGTCGCACGCCTCGCGCGACTACGTCTTTTCGCAAGTCTTCCACAACGTCTTGAAGATCGTCAACACGGTTGACAATCTTCTCCGAATCCTCGGCGAGGGTCTTCTTGCCAACGTTCACATACGCTCGCCCAGTCGAACTATCCAAGGATGGAACTACACCTTCAACTGCTATCGTCTTGATTGAGGATGCGTTTGTGCGTACAGTAGTCATTGAGATATTCATCTCAGATACTAGGGAAGAGACCGTCTGGCGTACCATCGAAAGGTCTTGTCGCAAGGACCGTATGCCCGACATTTGGCTCGATCTGTCCTTGGAGAACGTAGATGATCTTAGTCGAATCCCATTGATTATTGGCTTGTCGAAGGATGAAACACGACTTGCTGGTGTTGTGGGAGCAGTAGAGAGTCGCATGAGCTCCTGTTTTGTGTCCTGCTGAGTGTCCGAAACTCGCTGTATAACCGTCTGCTGGCTATCTACAACAGTCCGAACGCCTTCTACCATGCGACGAAGTCCTCCAAGTCCTTCATCAATGTGCCTTTTCACTTCATCCAATATTTCGACATTCAGCACCAGCACAGACCGGTCCTTCACATCCCGTAGATCTTCTAGTTCATGGCGTACACCAGATACTGGGTCTTGGATATAGATCTCAGGCAAATCGTTGCCATTGCTATGAGTATTCCAGGCAAATTTCTCAATGAATGCCAGCTGAAGCCTGGCGATAGAGAGATCGCCCGCTCCGTCTTGAAGCACAAACTTCTTGATCTTAGACTTATATTGTAGAAACAAAGTCAGTTCCTTCCCAGGCTGTGGAGAGTCCTCTGGTATAAATTGTTGGGACTCTGGTGAACTGGATGCGACCTGGGCTTCAATGTCGATGGTGGATGCAGAAGCGCCCCGGTCGTCGACGACCTCTCGCACCGGGCGCTTGCCGGATGTAGACGCGTTCCCCTCGTCTTCATCATACATAGGCACGGGGTCGAAGTCGTGTGAGGGTCCGCTCAACGTAGCGCTGAGATTTGGGCGTGCATCGGCCGGGCTAAAGTCAGATCCTCCGTGTTTGTCTTGCGAAGTCTTTGCGAGAGGACTATTGTCTTGTAAGGTCTCGAGAGCCGCCTTGCTACTTTGGTTGCTTTCTTCGGATATTCTTTGAGCAAAGGTTTGGTGTCGTATGGGTGAAGAGTCCGTTATTCGGTTGTTAGATCTTTGCCTGCTGTGAAGGCCAGAACCTCTGACTCGAACGGCATTCATCGACTCTCGTACATCTCTGCCTCGGTTTGGGATCGGCGAATTTTGAGCCGGTGGTAGCATTGGAACACCGTTTGGCGATGCCCCGAGATGCTTCGATATCTGATAGGCCGAATATCTTCTTGAGGCGCGCCTTTCAAGATCCCCTCCCCTTTGTAACGCGGCCAACGCATCTTGCTGCTTTGGAGGTGGAGGAGGTGGTGGATGGTATGATGGGCTGTCCCGTTGTGACAATGCTCGTTGTTCCGGTATAGCAACTGACTCAGAGAGAGTGTGTGGTGGAATAGCTGGGGCCATCTGTGCCGGCGCATTTGAGGCAGAAGAGCCAGAAGGAGACATTGGAATTGACCTTTGACTTTCTCGATTGAGTATTCGATTGTTGGACTCCATTTGTATCCCGCCGCTGTTTTGCCGTGTAGGCAGGGTGCCGGTGAAACGAGACGGCAATCCTGACTCTTCTCCTACATTCGGTTCTTCGTAGGGGCTATCTCCAGTTAACGTGCTTCCACCACTTCCGGCACGGCGTTCAGACCCCCTGTGGCCTGACCTTCTCGAGGGGACATCTTCTAGCATTTGAGTCAGGCCAGTATTCAAGCTAGCGGAGCTTGTAGTAGCGGCAATAGATGTAGCTGTGGCATTGTCTTTGACCTGTTTTGACCTCAGTCTTTGTTGTTTTCTTTTCAGGCCATGCAGGAGGGTAATGATGATATCCCGTATTCGTGGGAGAAATTTGTCCAGGCTCGCTGAGCTAGCTTCTTGGCTGAGAGTTTCTTCTAATATTGCCCGGAGAAGCTCGGGTACGGGTCCAAGATCTGTTGTTTCGACACCGATTTGATTGAATGCTCTGCACGCGATGTTGAACTCATATCCCAGACGGACGTAAACATCTGAGACCTCCCCCTCTGTAGCAGTATGCCGAGACCATTGCGTAAGTGTTTCAAGCAATTGCTTGGTTGCTATTAGGAGGTGTGTGACACTTTTCTCAATCTGAGATAGTTGTTGTGATGGCTTTTGGGCACATGTCAATCAGCACGGTGATAAAGCCTTTCCCAAAAGCGGAATGCTGCCGAGGGTAGCACTTACGTTTGTTCGTCTGTAAGTCGACGATCTACCAGAACCAGAGGAACTGCGAGGCCCTGGAACAACCTGAGACGAGCTGCTAATCATTGCCGCCGACTGAGAAGGGTTTGGCGTCTCGACCGCCGGCGATCTTCGCTGGACTGAGCGCTGTGAGCTGGAAAGTGCTTGCATTGTCCTTGGTAGCAGACAACAGGTCGGCTGGCAAGACTACCAGAACATTGTTGTCCGTGGTCGGAAGTTGTGATCGCACGGGTAAGGGAAGGTAAGGTATCGTATATGCGGAGCTCGCTTCGGGTTAGCGTGGTTAAGTATTACATGAAAGTGTCACGCTAAGCCTCGTTTTCATCGATGGAAACATTGACCTCACAAATCCGCCCAATTGCTCTCTCTGACTTCTCAATTCACAGGTGTTCCTCTCTTCTCCTGACTGTCAATTGGCAATCACCCCAACGTCATCCACGTGATACTTAACGACACTTCTCATCATATATCTCGTGATCGACTGAAGGACGGAACGTAAAGTAAGGTAAGGTACAATATACAATACTACTTGTCCTCTTTACCCTCCGTACTAAAACAATGATTGATTGTGCCTTCGCACCAGCTTTTTGATTGCCCATCTGAAGCTAGCGGGGCCCCAAACCCGGCGGCTTAAACCCTGAAGTTCCCGACCTGATTTGGCAACGCACCCGCTGGTTTTTAGTGCCTTGCTCGAAACATTCAACGACTCTCTCTCCCAATCTCAATTTCCCCTGCGGTCTTCCGCCTTCCTCTTACAGAGTCACGAAAGTTATATCAGATTTCAGTTGGGGCTCTTGTGCAGTTCGGCGACACGCAGTCTAACCGTAGCTCAGTCCCGGCCCGTGGGTTGAACGGCGGGACACAACCGATCCGACATGGCTACGACAATGGTCAACGGAGCTGCGAGCACAGATGGCAATGCCACCAGCGCCGCAATCCCCAGCAACCCAGGAAGACAACAATCAAAGTCGAATAATTTATCCAACAAAGCTGCTGACGGTAATCGAAAGCAAGCTGGTATTCCTGGCGATGGAGGTCAGAGGTAAGCGATCTTTTCGATGGACCCGACTTGTGAATTCTACTTCACCCTTCTTTCTCCGTCACTGCGCCTCCCATCATTCCTCCCAGTCCTTCTCCACGTTACGTGCGCGGAGCTACTCAATTGATGTTGCAACTGTATCACTTTAAGACAAATATTTGTCTTCATCTCGAGCATAACGAAATTCGGTGTACAGTCCGACGCAATCAGAAATCATTACATTAAACGCTAAGAGCCCATCAAGCTTACTGACGTGCCACAGGAGGAACCCTCCTCAAAAAGCCTGGACGTCAGGCATGAACCCGATCACCCAACGATCAACCACACCAGCTCAGCAGAACGGTGCTGGACCTCATACAAAGCCCACACTTCAACAGACCACCATCACACAAGACATGAACGCTTCAGATAGACATGCGAATGATCGACTGTTGTTTTTGCTTGGAAATTTCATGGTAAGCTACTTCCAGATAGCTAGCGTTCCGAAGTCTAATACTAAACTACAATAGGGCCTTCAAACTTCGCTCACGGTCAAGAACGGGGATATATTCACTGGAATATTCTTTGGCGCAGACATGGAGAACCATGAGCCAGCCTATTTACTCAAGATGGTCCAACAAGTCAGAGCCGGTAACAAGAACGAGGTTAACGGAAGCCCGGAGATTTCAGGAGAGTATATTGGCATTGGGGAAGAACATTCGATGTCTTTCGACATTAAGGAAGTTGCCGATTTAGCAGTGCAAAGTGTTCCTTTTGATCATCAGGACAAGGCTCAAAATGGTAGGTGTCCTCTGCCTGACACTTGTGTCAATTTACCTAACCAAGTGTATAGGTTCGAACACCGGGTTCCGAACCGATACTGATATCTCAGGAAATATGTCTGTACGCGAGCGAAGTCTTCAACGCTGGGAGCCGTCGGTGGAGAGCGACGTGGACCTTTCTCTCGAACAGTCCGACGGAGCTTGGGACCAATTTCACGCGAACGAACAAAAGTTCGGCTTGAGCACTGACTACGACGAAAACATCTACACTACGCGTATCAACAAATCAAATCCACGGTATCGCCAACAGGAGGCAGAAGCTGCGCGCATCGCACGTGAGATAGAGGGAACGTCGGCCGAAAATCCTCACATAAGAGAAGAACGCGGCCTAAAAGATGAGGATGACGAGGTTGACGAAGAGGAAAAGTAAAGTCTACATGAGATTTTGAATGAGCCAGGCTGACTCTCAGCAGGTACAGTGGTGTTCGTCGTCAAGGAAAGGAATATCCACCTTTGCAGTCGAGCCAGCCGAACAAGTACATGCCGCCAGCACGCCGCCTTCCAACCGGCAAGCCAACTGTTGCTGGCGCGCCTGTAGACCCTGCCATTATCTCCTCACAGATTGCTCGTCCAGACGCGGGTTTACAAGAGGGACAAAAAGCTACCGCGATTGACAAGGAGAATGAGGGAACTCCATTGACCACGAAAGAAAACGTTCGGACAGAACCTGCGAAAGACACTGCGGATAATGCAACAAGCAAGGAGATGGTCGCAAACAATCTGCGTCCATCCGGATCTTCAAAGCCATCAATACCTGCCGCTTCTGCTACGGCCAATGTAGAGACCGACGTCCTGGACTCATTCCGTCAATTTGCCAATATTGAGAAGATGAGAGTCTCAGACCATCGCCGTCAACGCGTGACCCAGGACAAAGCAATCAAGCTCAATGACCTCATGAAGTTTTCCAAGAATTTCACCCTTAAAACCCCAGTCCCTAAAGACTTGGTGCCAATTCTAGCAAAAGACAAGTCAAAACAAGAAGAGATTATGGAAAAAGCACAACGCAACGCGGAAAAGAGTGCGGTCGCTGCTCCCAAGTCCATGCCTAACGACCCAAGCACCTCACGACCACAAGCTGATGCTAGCATCTCCACTACTAGCGAGCGTCTAGAACCTTTAAATGGTCGTCAAGCCTATCCACCACCACAAGGCCCACAAGGTGCATCTAGAGAGAGACAACAGCACACGAATAATATGCCACTTGTATCTCCAAAATCTGGGCAAGGTCTACTTAGTCACCGCCTTGCAGACAGTCACCGGCAGCACAAGGCTGGAATACCTGTCTCCGTGCCTAATCCGATACCTATACATACCATCCCAAGGAATCTTACAGCAAGGCCCACAGCTAATGCGCCTCCAATGTCCGACTCCCAAACATCGAGTGCTTTGAGGACTCCGACTTCCGCGACTTCTGCCAATAAGTTTAATGTCAAAGCTCCAGACTTCCGACCAAACCCGGCAGCAAATGCATTTAAACCAATCGCCAACCCAAGCATTACATCAAGTCCCGTGTCATCTACTCCTAACGCTCGCCCTGCCTCGCGTGCGCTTAGCCCAAGCGCTTTCTTTGGAAACAAGAAGCCGCTACCGCCCGCGGAAAGACCATCCATCTCAGAACATTTCAATCCTTTGAGACGGCTCAAGGAGATAGCACAAAACGATGGAAAGGCAGATGACTTAGCTGCAAATGGTGGTATAAGATATGCCTACCAAACTCCACCTACCTGGAAAGCCCCCAATGCCGGCGAAGAAGAGAATACAATCTCTTACAAGGACATGTTCGATGTTGTCCCAGCGTCCACCAGGGTATCTCCTCTACCAAACTCTCCCATCCCCCCGCCACTACCTCACCAGCACCAACTTCCACTCCACCTTCAGCATGGATCTCACCCAATACCGCACATACAGACACCTCCGCAAATGCCGTATCACGTTCAGCCACAACCACACCATTATCCCAGTGGGTCGCATCAATATGACGACCATCGTATGCACTTACCTGCATCTTCATCGTCTGTTTACCAATCACCTAGAATGCAGCATAGCAACATGGCTTATCATTCACCAATGCCGCAGACAGCGCAACTGGCGTATGGGCAGCCAGTCAATCAGTACGGCATGGTTCCTCCTGGGCCGCAACATGCTCAGTTCAGGCCATTCCCTGGTGCACCTCAGATGGTACCCGCACAAGGGCCACCGCTAACAGCTACTCCTATGATGGTTCATGGGTCATCCCAGGGAGGATACGTTGGCCCACCGCAGAGTATCCCCGTACACTACAACCCGCAGATGCCCATGTATCTCCCTGGGCAACAGGTATACGGCGGACAATCTCAGCCTCCCAGCAACTATCCCAGTCCTGGTAGAGCAGGAGCTCCGATGATGATGCATCAAGGCTCACACCAAGGTTCTCATCAAGGGCAGCAGCAGCAGATTTATATGAACACACCCCAATATGCTCAGCCAGTATACGCGCAACAGCCACCTCCGCACAGTAAGTCCGAGAGAGAACACAACGAGAAGTAGCTTGACGCTAACTTGTGTCTAGTGATGCCCATGCGAGGAAGCTATGGTTCTCCACAGCCGCACTACAACCAAAGCCCACAGCAACAATACCATTATCCTCAACCACATCGTATTCCCAGCAACAATTACGGACCACCTCCTCAAGGACCTCATCATCATCTGCCGGCACAGCATGCACCTCCGCCGGTTATACCAATAGAGAACGGAGAAGACGGCAAATGAGAGCCGTCTAAAGACATTCGCGGATTCAACAGTCGTCACGACGAGATCCTGCACGGCTCTTCGCTACGCTTACCTTGTGGGGCGAGCCCAGCGCTCTGTTTGACAATTGCTTCTGGTGCACCTCAGGATCATTCGTGCACCATTCATTTACCTGTTATTAAATTTAGCGGCATCATCATACCCCCGCGGCGGCATCAGCGACCGGCGTTGGATGATCCAGGGTAAAACTCCATCGGTCGTTGATCGAGCTGCATTACTTCTTAAAAGAAACAAGGGAAGGAGAAGCTGAGAGGGAGACAAGCTACTGAGTTTGACTATGGAGGTGTAGATGGTCTGCGGATCAAACGTTGCAGGCGAGGGCAGTGAGCTAGTAGGTGTTGGGTGTTTCTGGAGAAGTAAAGGGATCTAGACAAGATATGCTTTAAGCCGATAGCAGCATGCGAGTTTAGCATTAGGCATGAATCCCATTACTTTTGCGTGGAATGACAGACCATCTCGCGCTTGTGATCAGCTCATCTACTCGTTATCTTTCCGCCATCTTCCCTTTGTGAAGTGGTGAAGACTGGTGATGGATGACATCATATCAACTGGTAAAGCCGGGGGTTCTTAACACCGAGATAATGCATTTCATTAAGGTAAGCCGTCGCCCGAAGAGCATAAGGTAAAACCCCACCCGAGGCGAGCATGCCGAGGCATTATCATCAAGGCAAAGTAGTAGGTACCTCAAGGCTTCCAAATATAAACTACGGTAAGGAAGTACCACACACAGTATTCCGTAAAAGGTACTTTACTGTAGACGATGGGTAAGGCAGATCTTGATACGATCTTTGTAGCAAAAGAAGGCACACACGGTGACACGGCACCTCTAAGACATCAACTAAACCCAAGAAGCGACCCTTCGGCTTTCAGTTTCGGCCGTGTCGGGGCTATCGATGTATGTAACTCCTGGGTCCGATTACTCACCCGACAAAACCCTCAACAGAGAATGAGGTACATATTTCTGTTCTATTCTCTCCTCATCCATTGAGCGTCAACCTTTCGTTTGAACATTCTCCATACCAGATATTATAAATTGCTACAGCCCTACATGATGGATATCGTGGATCGTGACCTTGAAAAGGCCGAACGAGCAGCGTCCCCCGAGAGATTCCCGGAAGAAAAGGAAGAGAATGATTTACAAAGACGAGAGACGGCGGCTTCGCATGCGACGAGCTCGTCGGCATCCTCGGTCTCAATTGTCAGAGTAGAGATGGGAATGTCAAGAGTCGACACACAGCGGGATCTTGAAAGGAACCCCACAGTACTGAGCCGGATAGCCACAGAGCGCTCCCAGCATAGTGGGACCGTAGGCCGAAGCCTGACGTCGCGAAGTTCCAAGAAGCCATTACCTCCATTTGGTGCAGGGAAGCCATATCCGCCTGCTCTCCCAGAGCAAGAGGAATATGTGGTACAATTCGAAGGTCCGGACGATCCGCTGCATCCACAGAATTGGTCACTTAAGAAGAAGTAAGCCATTGGGTATTGCGCTGTGTGCCATTGACATTGACTGACGTTTTCGTCAGAATCCTCATTGCAGTCATCCTGGGTTATACGACGTTGGTGTCGGCATTTGCCAGCAGTATCTTTTCTGCAGCAACTCTAACAGTCGCAAAAGCGTTTGGCGTCTCAATGGAAGTCGGTGTACTCGGCCTCTCTCTCTACGTCCTTGGATTCGCAACAGGACCTATACTATGGGCTCCCCTCTCGGAGCTGCGTGGTCGAAAACTCCCCCTCCTCATTGCCATGTTCGGCTTCTCCATTTTCCAAGTCGGCGCCGCAACAGGCAAAGACCTCCAAACCGTTCTCCTCTGCCGCTTCTTTGGTGGTCTCTTCGGCGCCTGCCCCCTTGCTGTCGTCGCCGCTGTGTTCTCAGACATGTTCGACAACCGCACCCGTGGTCTTGCCATCACAGTCTTCTCCATGACCGTATTCACCGGTCCTCTCCTCGCCCCATTCATCGGCGGCTTCATCATCATGAATCCCCACATGGGCTGGCGCTGGACAGAATACCTTGTCGCAATCATGGGCTTCCTAGCCTTTGGCCTCGATTTGCTACTGCTAGAAGAAACATACCCGCCGGTGGTCCTTGTTCAGAAAGCTGCAGAGCTTCGCCGCCGAACGAAGAACTGGGGAATACATGCCAAGCAAGAGGAGATTGAGGTAGACTTCCGGGAACTCGTTACTAAGAACTTCAGTCGTCCTCTTCGACTGCTCGTCACTGAACCTATTGTCCTTTTGCTCAGTATCTACATGTCATTCATCTACGGCCTGCTCTACCTCTTCCTTACGGCGTACCCGATTGTTTTCCAGCAAATCCACGGCATGAACCCTGGTGTTGGCGGACTACCATATTTCGGCATGATTATAGGTCAGCTTTTGGCTGGTTCATACATCGCCCTCACACAACCCTCCTACAACAAAAAACTCGCGGCAAACAACAACGTCCCCATCCCAGAATGGCGTCTTCCCCCGGTGATAATCGGTGGTATCTCCTTCACATGCGGTCTGTTCTGGTTCGGATGGTCCGGCTACAAGCAGAGCACCCATTGGATCGTCCCAACCCTCTCCGGTCTCCTAACCGGCTTCGGTCTCCTCTCCATCTTCCTCCAAGCCCTCAACTACCTCGTCGACGCCTATCTCATGTTGTAAGCCTCCCCTCCCTTTCCCAGCCAATCCCCCTATCCCCACCACATCCCAACATAACTAACCCGTTCCTCTCTTTCCTCCAGCGCCGCCTCAGCAATTGCAGCGAACACCTTCCTGCGCTCCCTCGCCGGCGCCATCTTCCCCCTCTTCGCAACCTACATGTTCCAAGGCATCGGCGTCAACTGGGCCGGCACGCTGCTGGGCTGCGTGGCCCTGATTCTGGTGCCGATTCCCGTCGTGTTTTATAAGTTTGGTGCGAGGATCAGGCAGAACAGTAAGTTTGCGCCGACGGCGCCGAAGGTGGAGGAAGGGGTTGAGGAGTGATGTTGCACCTACTGAGGGCGTGGGAGGGCTGTGTATTTGAAACATATGTAATTGGTGTAAACACAGGAAGGGGACCCAAAGCGTCGAGCGTGGATTTTGAAAATTTCGTACAATATAGTAGGTTAGCGCACCTACCATTTTCCTACTAGATACCCTGGTTTAGAACGGTATAGATAATTCTAATAAACGACTGCAATCGCATGATGGAACCCTTGAACAAACCATTTCCTGTTCCCAACCCCTAGCCGTGCCAGGGAGCTATGTAAACCCTGATTGTTCTTGATGTGATTATGGGTTTTTGGGGGAAGAAAAAGACAAGCGGCTTTTGGGACTGGTGTTGTAGTCACTCGAAGATACGGGTGCCTGTGTCGGGACGCTACATTATGCATACGGTAGGAATGTTTAGCTCGGACTACGCGCGGTGCGTTGGCTGTGGGGGAATGGGGATGGATTGTTGGAGTCGTGGTGTACTCCAGGATTGTCTCCTCATAGCTTCCGAAGTTCTTGCCTGACTTTCGCTAAAAGCTCCTTCATCTCTTGCAAAACCTCCGCCATTTCTTTACTCAAATCTCTCAAGCTCCCAGCAATCTGGTCATAATTGTCCTCAAAAATCTCGGCCTCATCAATTCCCTCGTACTGAACCTCAATCCTTATCCCTCGAGGCTGCAGCTCTATCTCGAGACCTTTTTGAAAACCCTCTTGGAAACCTTTCTGAAACTCCCGAAACAGGATTTCAGGCCATTCGCTAACCGTACCACCACGCCAGGCTCCAATGGGTCGTTGCATAGCGCTATTGTTGTCTGGTTGCGTTGTATCATCCGCGCATGTTGCGTCCGGGTTTCGGAAGAACATATAAAGGAGACACCAAGCATGAAAAGTACCCAGCTTCGGCTGGATCTCAGTAATAGCAAGGTTGAGCAGAAAGGAACAGCCAGCACCGAAGGCGATATAGATGCAAGCGGGAGGACTGATATGGGCCAAGATGATAAGCAGGAGAGTAGAGTCTGATACTGTGTGTGCCAGCTTCCTTTGGGTTGAGGTTGGAGCGTTTGCGGTTGGCATGGTTGGGTTCGACGGTACTCTGGCAGGCTTGGCTGGCGCCATCGGTGTCGATGTTCGAGGGCCTGGAGCTGGGGTCGATGAGTCGATGCATTCTGGCTCAAATTTGGGAGTAGTTGGGGGTGTCGAGGTTGGCGTCGTTGACGCTGTGTGCCCACATGTCGGGGTCGTGTTACTAGTAGCCATACTTGTGTTGGACGAGACAGGATGTCTGGTTACGAGTAATTCTTATCGTGGGGACTTTGAGTAGAGAAGACGGAGGTGCTGCTCGCTTGAGGCTAGAATGAACAAATTGGGCGTCTTGGGTGGACTTTCTTAGTCCGGCCACTGAAAAAACGCTCTATCATCTGAACTAAGAAACTCTCCTAAAAGAATACATTGATGAATGGCAGCAAGTAGCGCCAATAGTAGGTTACATATTGAAGAAAACCTTCTACAGCCATCACAACATCCCGAGTAGAGATGTAATCATTTACAGTATTGTTTATGAGGGGACTTTAAGATTGTACAAGGAGAGTGCGGCACTTCCCTTCGGACTCGACTATTTCAGTCCTTTTTTATTCCTGTGGGACCTTTCGATCTTCGTTTGCCAATATCCCAGCCCCATCCGCGCAATACTTTCACTACTTTTGGTGTTATAGATGCTGTCAGAGGTACCCGTATGAATATGAAGCTTTTATGGATTGCGTAGGCCAGGGCTAGTTGGGTCCAGATGCCTTTCGCCTCTCGTCAGCATAGTGCTCTGATCTTGGCTCAATGAGCTACTCTTAACTTACTCGCATTCTCGCTCATGTTTCTCTCTTCTGCCTCCTTGATCCCATGGTCGTACCCGGGGATACCGACCTCATTGCTCTGCGGATCCACACTCCCATACTCCTCAACCTTCGTTCCCACACTCGTAATCTCCACTACTTGTACCTCCTCTTTAGGCGGGAAGGGATATGGTACCACGCTCCAGAACCACTCCATAATCGCATGCTCCCAGTGGCCTATACGGTCTGTTCCAAGCCATCGTACTGCAAGGAAGCAAAAGGGAAAGTCGAGCGCGGTTAGTGCAAGGTAGACGCCTAGAGCGGACCAGCCATATTCTCGACTGAGCTTCCGGAGACGCTGGGAGAGCGATAGTGACGGTTCAGGAGAGTTGAGGTTTGGTGTGGGGTTGAATGGGGGTTTGGTTGAGTTGAGGCGTTTGCTGGGGAGGTGGTTGATGGGCTTCCTTCGGGAGGTTTTGGATAGGAGCTGTAGGAAAGGCGACCGTTGGAGGAATGATGGGTTTTGCTGGAGGCTGTATCCCGACGTTGTGCTTAAGTTTCGCTGCTGTAGTTTGATAGCATTTCGGAGGTACAAACATGTAGTTCGATGAAAAACTTGGATACGTTCCATGTTGACCGACTTGCCTCACCTCTTACCTTACGAGTTGAGAATTTACAACTGAGCTCAGATCATCCCGGTGTTCACAGAGGCACCACTTCTGAGGTGAGTACCTTAGGTAGCTCAGCTCCAGAAACCGTATCACGTAAGCAGCGTAGGGCTGAAATCTACAAACCCTAGGTACTAAAAGGTATTAAAGTCGTTTGCCTCCAGGACTGCGATATTCTAGCATTCTTGCTTCTATGTACTACAGTCGTCAAAGACACCTAACTAACGCTAATGATGAAGCATATTCATGGTGCTCTATGAGAATTTTCTTAGACTGCAGCCAGGGGTACGCCCTAGAATTACAATAAGTTGTACCTCTTGCTCTTTCAGTATAGGCGTGGATGCGGCACCCATTTCCCGAGATATATCGTCAGGCACAGGAATTGAGCTCGAGCATGCTATCGTTCTGTTATGTCGATTATGCCTGAAAGCAACGCTTGGGAACTTGCCAGGTTCGAAAGCCAACAGTATAGTCTTTGGTACTAAGGGAGAACATCAGTGGTCAATAGTTATAGGTTTTGGTCTTGGATGAAGACAGAGCAATGCTACATCATGACTTTGATCCCGCTTCGTTAGCAAAGTATGAGCAAGGAGTCTGGCCATCCGAAGGAAAGAACTAGGATTCCTGGGCGACATCAAAGTAGGCATTTACAAGTACCTACACGAAGTACAATCGTTAGCATCCTTTCTCCTGTGGACATAACGAGGCAACCTTGGTATGTTATATTATACCAGGATAATGGGATGAGAAATTTGCCACCGAGCCACAGAAGGGTGCAGAACTGCAGATACTGAAACACAAACTCAGAGGCGCACCACTGATGGATTGACTTTTATATTGCTGTCGGTTACTTGCTTTCAACGCCCTCCAGGTCCTACTTTGTTTAATCCAGTGCAGTAGTAGTCAGTCAAAGGATTCGTGAGTTTGGAAGTCCAGTCGCAAACTCTAAACCTTGACGAGTGGCGCTAAGAATGTGTCCTGCAGTTGACTGCCGGATTATCTCCACCCAACGTCAGCCCAATCATGACCTGGGTCCCGTTACTCGAGGCCAGCACTTTTGGTAACATAGGTTCGAGCCGTGAGAGCCTCAGCTCTGGGCTCTGGGCTCTGGGCTCTTGGATACTGGCCTAATGGCGGGCTCGCGAAAGCATGTACGAGGGTGGGTTGTACAAGAGCCTTGAAATGCGGAGATAGCGCTGCGTAAACCAACAACTTTTACACTCGATTCTGGGAGGTACATGATCGATCGATCAACCTATGCTGACAGACTCATCCGCGGATTTCGGCGATCTTTACGCTCCGCTCGGTGAGTCGGTGTGGAGCTACAAATGTCAAAAAATGCTGACCGCGGAGGATGTGTCAAGCCATGATTGGTTTGACTTGCTCCGTCGTCGCAAGATGATTGTTGTGGCAAGAGTCCCACGAGAGATTCCCAGGACGCCCGGTTAACAGTTCGCAGCTACGAAGGTACTACTACTGCGAGAGGGCACGCGGTATGACTGCTTCGAGCAAATAAACCTTGTTTCAGTGTCAATTAAGGTATGGGCCCAGCGTGCCAAAGCACATCAAGGCACACCAAACCAAGCCAATTCAAGGCTGCAGCGCAGGTAAAAACCTTGCGACTTCGTGTGCCGTGTGGGGATTATTGATCTGCGGGAATTGTTTAGGGGAACCGCTGTCACCGAGTCCCAACCCGGAGGATTTCTCGCCTTAGCTCCAGTTGAGTGCCGAATTTGGCTTCCAGAACTGTAGGAAGAAAATCTTCCACACCGCCAGGAGCGTTGGACTCAACGTCCAAGCTACACGTCTAGGTTTCTTGAAAACAATAACATTAACCATGGAAAGGAGAAGACGACAAGCCTGGAGCTGCTCCAGTTTTACGTGCGACAAGTGCCGGTACTTGGCGTTACAGGGTTGCACAGGAAAGTCAAAAGAAGTAAAAAGTAAGTTTTAGCCCTTGACGTCCTCTGTAGTCGCCAACAGCCGCCCTGCTGTTCCTGTGATAGACTGTCACGTTATAACCTTCCAATGAGAGTATCAGAAGCCTGGTTGTTTAGCATTGCCGTTAGGATAAGTTCAATAGCTAATGCTGGTCGCTCTCCCAAAGGAGTTCCCCTGTCCGTCCCGGGGTACAATGTACAAGGCTACAACTACTACAAGCTTGATCGCTGTCACGAAGTGTCCAGGATACTAAACTTTGTGTAACAACACACGCTTGCGCACACTGCGCTTTGCTGCTTGCTAAGCGATATCGAGCATGGGTCGAAAGCTCTCTCCCTTATCACCACTTGATGCACTTCTGCCGGCTGGGGATAATGGAGGTGTCAGACCGTATGTGGTATGGATAGCCTCCACAGGCGGCTGGCTTGCACGCAGCTAGGCGATCCTGGCAAGTCCAACATTCGGTATCGTAGCTCTAGCTCTGACTTTCCTTGATATTCGCTACCTCAAAGAAACCTTCCACATGGAGGGCAAAGTGCCCTCAGCAGTGTGATAGGCGTACCTACTGCTACCTAGCGCCTCAGGAAATTGCTGGCCGGAATTATTGTTATAACATGGCCCGAATGTCAGGTTTTCCCTCGGCGGTCCTCACTGTTCGACCACCTAGCATCTCCGCATGCTGTCTTCCACTTAACTTACCACTCAAGCAACACTCCGTTTCCGTCATCAACAATGGGCAGCACCGCACCCGTTCAGCTCACTGTAGCCAGCGCACTCGAAATAGTCAAGAACAGTGAGGACGGACAGGTCCATCCTAGTGTCAGTGCCATCCTCGAACGAGCCATTGGCGAAGTCTGGCAGCGCATCCAAGCGCAACCAACAAGCTACGTCATGGGCAGGGACGAGTTTGCCGTATTCAACTACTACCGTGGACGTTTCCGTGACTCAAGAGTTGCACAACAAGCTGTGGCGAGGTTTTGGGACCATTTTCGAGGAGACGCATCCCTAGTCGCTGGTGGTCGCTGAACTTCCCTGGGACACGACCAGCGGGCTCAGAAAGGCAGAAAGGATTTAGAGATCTTCGTTCTATATCATAAGCGACCGGGCGATCTATTTCCGGCGATCGACACGGATCGCCACTCGCCCTTCCGGAATCGAAGGCCAGGTCCAAAGTTGGTCGGTATTTGTATGGAGTCTTGGTTTCTGGTATTGGGAGAGCGCATGTAGCCAACATGAGGGGTGTTTTTCGTTGGTTTTTACAGTAATGAGGACATAGCACCGGTTTGGCCTGGCAGAGCTGCGGCCAATTTTCCTCGATTATCGCGGGCATCAAATTGCGGCAGTTTCAGGCCTTTAAAGAAATAGCATCGGCGCCGGAGATCAATATTTTTTTTCCTACGAGAAGTCCTTCTTTGTCCTTGGTAGTTTTTTCGATGGCGTTCTGGAAGGGCAAGACTCAGGATGAAACGCATACTAGACTCAGTGCTTGTCGCCCATTTACAGCAAGTTGGATAAGACTGGACGTCGACCGAAACTTCTCTAAAGGCCACGGAAATGGATCCACGGCGATACAATTTCCTACTCTCGCATCGGATGACTGTTCCTACAGCCCGGGATCTGCAGAAATCCTAGATGAAGCCTACACCTACCGCGAAACTCGTATCCTTCTGTCTTAGAATGGCTGGAGCGATGCTGGGGAAGCTATACCTTACTACGAGAAGTCTATAAATTCTTGTGGGAATCTAGGAGACTGCTACAATGTCACCGCCATAGGTCCTGAGCTATTCATAGCCACGGGGCAGTGCGGTCATCCGGGTCTTTCGAATTTCGTTAGATGGGTTCTGTTATAGGATATTGGATACAGATGTTTTGTTGGCATATACCCCCTTGCAGCGTATCTTTTAGCCTATATCTTCCAAGGGGCGTTCTAGGATATTTATTACTGTCTTACCAAGCGTTTACATGGTCTCATACAATGGGAAATTACCTAGAATTGTGCCCACCTTCGTCGAAGACACTATTCTAACATAGGCAATTTTCCTCTATCTAGGACGTTACGATTAGAGCTCTCATGCAACCTATCCTCGGCACATTCTCTTTCAAGTTCGCCTTAACAATACATGTGGTCTCAATGAAAACGGTTCGATGCAAGCATTGAGTATTTCACAATTACCTTAAGTTCTTAGCGAGTTCTCCACCTGCGAGGCTGCGAGCGGGGTCTAAGGTAGACTAACGACTTCGGTTAGGTACCAGTAGCAACAATGGAGTACCAACCTCAGCAGGTCTCTCCATCAAATTCAAAGTTATTCGATATCAGCGAAGCTCCAAAGCAAAAAGAGTATCGAAAACCCCATTATAACCGACAGTCAACAATGCGTCCGTCCAGCGAGAAACAAGATGCATTTGAATGGCTATCAGAGCCGCCACTGCAACTCGAACGCCGCAATGATGACAACTGATAGTCAAAGGCAGAGAAGGTAAATGTCTGTGGCAGAACCTCATGACCACTGAGGCCGAGACTCTTCTGTCATAACGCTTTCGTACATCTCCTGCCAAGAAGCTAGGTGGAGAATCCGTTCCTCGACATTCTGCATTAGTGAGGAATGTCAGCCACCACAGCAACATCAGATTTTGGTTTCTGATCCTTTCAAATCTCGCATCATCTTTACCTACCACCTTCGTCTGCTTCACAAAATGTATCGATATTCGAGCATCTTCAAATGCCTGCTCCTCTGCACCCTCCTCCTTGCTTTCCATCGCGCAGAAGGCGTTGCCTTCCGTCCTCGAAATATACGCTCTATGCCAGAGCGCCTTCAGAATGCGCGGTGTGAATCTGCCACCCCAGGCGTTAGCGAGGACGCGGTCAGCTTTCTCTCGTTGTCAAAGCCCACGGCTATTGCTTACCTTGTCTTATAGATCATACGAGACGCCTGCAATCAGAATCCGCAGAACAATGAGAACTCATGCTACAACGAATTGTCCGCATTCTCAATTCCCGGTCTAAATACCTCCTGTCAATTGCTAATCCTCCTGCAGAGTGGTGTACATCAATGAATCGGCTAATGTTCTCTGCGCGCATTACTACGCCCTGTACAACGACTGTCTTATGCTAAATAATCACAACGAGACGGGATGCTTGGACCAAAAGACCGGGTACCTCGATTGCTCTGATTATACGTAAGGTTCCCTCCATCTCCTATTTCCCATCGATCCTCGCTTGCCCTGATTTTCTTGCCCCCAAGTCCTCGCTCCTGGCACTTAACACTAACTTCAACCTTCCCAACAGCCTCCAAGCCTACGCCTACTGCGGCTGCTATTACTCCATCCCCCCAGACATATACGACTGTGCGAACGCAAATATCGAAGCCCGCCCATCCGCCAGCCCCAACACTAACGCCCTCCCAACCAACACGATCCTCCCTACCCTCACAGGGCCCATCACTACTTCCGGCCAAAGTTTGCTCACTAATTCTCCCGGACCGATGACTAACACTGATTTGACTAGTGGCAATTCTGCTACAGGGAGTGTGACTGATGCTCCTAGTACTGACACAACAACCTTGGCGTCTCTGACGATTATATCTACTCCCACGCTTTCGTCGGTGTCAAACGTCATCGCGACTCCGACAACCGTGAGGCCTTTGACCTCAACTACCGAACTTACAAACCCAACCGTGTCAACGACGGAAGTTTCGAGTGCGACGAGTTATCTCGGAGCTGCTGGGAGTAGAATCGCGGTTCAGACGACTAGCGTGGGGGTTTGTATTTTGAGGAAGCGGACTAGAATTCTTCGGGTCGTTTAAGGCGCCTTCTTCTTGAATACCATAAGTCTTCATTTCGTTGCCCTTTGGTTCTCCTACTTCTCACAGAGGTGGGGTTTGAGGAGGGTCGAAAAGGGAGATATAACCATTTAATCGAACCACATAACTTCTCGTTCGTACCGCCAACACCCTTTCTTACACATCTGCAATCATGTTTCTCCAGCACCATCATCTATAATAGCTTGTACTTCATGTTCTTCCCTTCCCCTCTGTGTGAATGGGAAGATTAGGAGTCTCGGGCTCCTTCGTACGAGTAGTACAAACATAATTGGAGGGTTCCACCATCTTGCAGTAGGATCCCTCTAGCGATATCAACGCATATTAGGTTGAAAGGTATTACCAATGCGAGTAATAATTTTTGGAAGTTCGATTATAGGACCGACGAATCGAATGATATATGGAAGCGCTAGCCTAACCCAATCCGAACCATCTTGGTCACCTGATAAAACAGCCTGGAACATTCACTAGCAAAACCCCCTCCCTTCATAACGCAGATTTGACATCAAAGTGTGTATTAAGAGTTCTAATCATGGCTTCACCGGCAGGACAACTCCTTGCGAGGATTGACTCTGGCATCCTCCTGAATCTTACCGTTGTAGCTGTGATATACATCATTGTTCTTGTCATCTACCGCGTGTTTCTGAGTCCGCTAGCTAATGTACCTGGACCGAAAATTGCCGCAGCCACTGGATGGTATGAGTCCTACTACGATTGCCTACGCGCGGGCGAGTACATTTTTGAGATTGAGAGAATGCATAAGCTATTCGGTTGGCATTAGACCTATATTGTGGCTCGAGGTAAGCCAACTTACATTGTTGACCAGGCCCAATCGTACGGATTTCACCTTGGGAGGTCCACATCAACGACCCTGAATACTATGACCAGCTGTTTTCAAGCACATCAAAGCTCGAAAAGGATCATTGGTATTACGCATTCATAGCAAGCCCTGGATCGACTTTTGCAACGGGTCCTGCCGAGCTCCACCATGCTCGTAGAGGAACCCTATCAAAATACTTCTCTACGGGTAATATCTCTCGGTTGGAGCCTTTGATCATGGAGTGCGTCCAGACCTTTGTTTCAAGACTAGAAGAGCATAGGAAGAATGCCAAAACGGTCGATCTGTCAAACGCGTATCGGTGTTTATCTTCAGACATCATTTCCGAATATGCACTGCCTAGATCGAGGCTTATGCTACAGTCTCCAAACTTTGCTGCCAGCTACAACCGCGTGGTGAGAGACTTTTCGCAGATATGCGTATGCAATCGACATTTCCCTGTTATTGTTCCAATCTTCATGGCGATACCTAGATATATCATTGCGAAAGTAGATTCCGGGCCTCTACTTGCCGTGTTTGATAATCAAGCTGTCAGTAATCCACCATTGACCGAAAGATATCCGCTAATCATCTATCACACTTAGTACCTTAACGATGCAGCAGCCAAGGTTCATGAATCAGGAGGGGTCAGCCCTCCAAAGTCTCATCCAACAATTCTCCACGAAATCTACAATTCGGACCTTCCTCGTTCAGAGAAGTCCGTCTCTCGTCTAGCCCAAGAAGCTCTAGCCCTTGTGGGTGCTGGCACCGAGACGACGGGCAATACCTTGAGCCTAACGACTTTTTACCTCCTCTTGGACCCTGCCAAAGCGCAGCGTCTAAAGAAAGAACTAAGCACTGTCAGAGTAGATAATACTAACCTGCTAAAATATCAGCAACTCAAAAACCTCCCTTATCTTGTGGCTGTGATCTCCGAAGGTCTTCGTATTGCTTCGGGCGTTTCAGGACGTTTGCCAAGGATCAACCCCAAGGCGAAAATGGCATACAAGTCATTCAACATCCCACCTGGGACTTCAATCAGTATGTCTATACGTGACATTCACTTCAACGAGTCACTTTTCCCGAATGCCCATGAATTCAGGCCGGAGCGTTGGCTAGTACCGCCTCACGAGAAACGAGCAATCGAGAGGTATCTTGTACCTTTTAGTAAAGGACCCAGGAGCTGTGTGGGGATGAACCTCGCGCAGGCGGAGTTGTATCTGGCCATTGGAAATTTGTTTCGTAACTTTGAGATGAAATCGTACGAAACCACACAGAGGGACGTCAGCATTACGCACGACTTCTTCGCTCCGTTTGGCCCAGCAGACTCGAAAGGGTTGAGGGTCATGGTAATGTGAGCATCCCGAATGCAGGACAATGGGACCCAAGCTGGAACTATCTCGTTTGTCCTAATCAAGACCTTTTACTGCGGTATATCTCTGTTGAAACAGTGATGTAGAGTGAGAGGACGTAATGAATGCGAGAAACAGAAACACAAGTATAATTAAAGAGACCAACTTCAATGGAGTTAGCACTGACTGAATTGCTTCTGAAACGTCTGGCTGCTAAAGTAGCCGGTAGACTCCATTATGCCGGTTTTTTGAAGTTGTACTTGAGATGCGCAGGCATCTGTACGGACAACGCCGAATCAACAATGGAATTATAGGAGATCCTACGCGTCGATTGTATAATTGCGACCGAAGACATGATAGGCAATTACCTGCAGGGGCTAGATCTCATTGATCTAGACCTAGTATCGGAGGAAGATAGGCAAGATATGATGTTACTGGAGGATTTCATGTTCAGAGGCCCGCTACTCATGCATGTATGTCAAATTGCTCGTCTTTGGTAGGTGGCAGGTGGAAGTTCGCTGGGTAGGGCGTTAATCAGCCTGCAGTGCTTGGAGAGCCAGCTCTTAGCACAAGGCACAGTCTTATACCCCATGACAATAGGTTTATGGGGTAATGGCCTATATCAAGTTGAGAGAAAATCCTGATTGTTGGGTGATTGGACTGACAGGATAGCTCGGGGTGCCTGAAATTCTTTGCCGTCTTGGTAGACTGTTGGAGGCCAGAGGAACGAGGTAAATCCTTGGCTATTTCCACGTTCGTGCCTCGACTTGGACCCGCCGTTGGACCTATCCTCGGGGTTGTGACTACCGACGCCGTAGGTTGGCGCTGGCTATTCTGGTTCATCTCCATCTTCGATACTCTTCTTGTAGCACTAGCCTTTTTCATCTTTAAAGAAACGTTCGAGCTAGTAATACTTTTCCAACAAAGCCAAAGAACTTCTGAAGACTGGTCAAAGTAAAGGAATTTCTATACGGAGCTCGACCAATCCTACCTGACACCATCGAAAAAACTCCGGATCAGCCTGACTCGTCCCATTAGGCTTCTTGCAACACAGCCAACCCTCCAGATAATTTCCTTCTTCCTAGCCTACAATTTTGGCATCCTCTATATCGTTCTCTCATCCTTCGCCCCACTCTGGATAGACCGCTACCTACCAACCCGTCTCCAGAAGCGGACCCCACTACCTCGCTCTTGTAGTCGGTTACACCATAGCCGCACACGGTGGTGGACGGATCACCGATCGAATCTGGGCCTGCCCCCAAAGGAAGGCTGGAGGTGCCATCGCTCCCGAGTATTGTGTTCCTCTCACGGTTCCCGGTGCGGTGCTCATCCCCGTTGGACTCTTATGGTACGGCTGGTCTGCGCAGACGAGATTGCACTGGATCATGCCGGATGTTGGCGCCGGGTGCGGGATTATTCTCAGTATGCAAGCTATGCAGGCATATATGCTGGGCTGGTACAGTAGGTATACCGCATCGGCGTCAGCGGTGTCGCAACTTCTACGTAGTATATTGATTGGCCTTTGCGTTCCCAGCGTTTGCACCGAGCCTTTACAAGTATCTTGGCTACGGAAGGGGGAATAGTGTTTTTTTTGGCTTTTCTGTTTCTCGGCATTGGTGTGCCGGCGCCGTTGGGAAATACGGGGCGAAGTTGAGAGCGAAGGGAAAGCCGCAGTTACGACATATCTGGTGGATCTAGAGATTGTGACTTCGATGCTGAGGGTTCGTGGGATTGATGAAGGACGGTGCTGACGGTAAAGGATGATGATGATGATGATGATGATGTTGATGAGGAAAACAAGGGTTTGGGAAATGTCAACAGCAGAAGCAAGCAGACATGTTGAAGTGAAGCAAAGATGGGCCGAATGGATTACACAAAAACAACCATTGAATCAATTGCACGATTTTCCCTACTAAGCTGTTTCATTAACTCGAGGCTTTAGCATCACGTGACCTCGTAGATCCTGGACCGAGCCACTTGCTGTCATTTTTCATCGTTCCGAAAGACTTCCGAAACGACTTCATTGAGATCAACAATACTTTTGGTATTTCTGTGTTCATTTGGCCTTCTATCATGACCCTTCTTGCGTTAAGATACTACATATCGCAGAATACAGGAAAGGTTTGAACAGTCCAGCCCACCATCGGCTGCGCCAAGGCCAATGATGATGCATGGCTTACAGTAAGCCTCTTTTATTTAGACTGCATGGGTAAGTCAATCCTTGGAGGCAAAAAGATTTCCGTGTGGCTTGGTATACCAGCCAATGATGGTTGAGTGTGCTCTGCAGAGGGGTGGCACAGCCACCAGCTTGCGGTCTTGAATCTCCGCAGCCTTGTCGAATGAAAGCGCTTAAATACTGCCTCGTGCAAGGTAGGTTTTGGGAAATGGTTCAAGATGCGACTCCTGCGTGTGCTTTCTTATCAAGAGTATTTGTTAAGCGAGGCTACTTCTGAACATAGTCTAAGACAGAGGGAGGCGACAGATCTATCACTGCTGATAAATTGGGGCCGGCACATCATCAAAAGCATTGGAGAAAGAACAATTGCAGTCATACTAGTGATTCGTCTTGCGAATTGGCGAAAACTTGGAATTTTTAGCACCGTCCATTTGCAACAATGGATCGGTCTGAAGAACCACCAACAAGTGGAACAACGGAAATATACAGGGACCAACTGGCCTACTATAACAATCTAAGGGACGAGCGCAAAAGAAGAGAATCCGGCCAAGCCTTGGATCCTATGCCATCTGGAGCTGGTGACGACTTCACAGATGATGAAGATTACTTTAAAGAGGGCCCTCGAGCTGGAAATGGCTCCGCAGACAAAGATATAATCGAAAGGCGGTACCACGAGCGTAGGAGGTTTGACCATGAACAGGCGCTACTTCTTAGTCCTTACTCTACATCAAGGATAGATGGGGCGGAAATTCCACTACCTACTCAACCTTACGATCCGATGGATCCACTGCTTCCTGCACTTCACCCTCCAGCAATTTCACTACCCCCGGACCCCTACCAAAAGTTTCTCCCACCGCCTCCCATACCGTCATACTCGAGTAGAACAAGAGGACGAAGAGTTCCAAGTTACAATGAACACTCTCCTGGGTTTCTCGAACATGAAGACTACAATGAACCACGAAATTTACGGCGCCCACCGAGCTTTGAAAGGCGACGGGCTCCTAGTCGCCATGCTACAACTGAAGCAAATCGGCATAAAACGCCTTTCTATGACCCACCATTTCCTGGAGTTGACTCCTCTCGTCCACAAAAATTCTGGGATGCCTACAATTCAGATTCTAACATATCCGGGTATCGCTCGGGAGAACTGCAAACACGGAATCCTGCATTGCCGCCTAAGATCATCGTAGGGCGGGATCGAGACGAACATACCTATCCACAGTATCCGCCTAACTATCCTTCTAAGGCTTACTCTTCTCATGTACCCAGTAACCGGCATCCTTTCCCAGATACTACTTCACAACCACGCCCTTATTACCTCGAACAAAACACAGGTATCTACGATTCACCAGACCGTGAGGTGAATTCGGAAAGGTCTTCGAGTGAAGATGATGAGGCATGGGTAGACGGTGAGGATGTTGAGTCGCAAGATTCCTTACAATCGAACGCACTGCCGGCTCTAACAGAGGTTTCACGACCAATTCAACTATACTCGAACGTGCATACCGATGAGGATCTGCTAAATCCTTCGGACTGGAATCGAAAGTTATCTATAACTGAATATGCTGTCAAAGAGCATCACAATAATAGGAAGAATTGGCCTGATACGTGGCGCCACTCTGATAGTAAAACCTGTCCAATGTCGCTGAGGGACGTATGGATACAAGTTCTTGATGTCGACCATCGTGTCAGTCAACTTGGTTTAGATGCAGCTCTTCCCATGATCGATAACAACAAATACCATTCGATACAAAAGGGGAGTTTGGCTGAAGTTGTGGCTGCATTTAAAGCTAGATCAGTACAGGAAGCGAATAAAATGACATCTAACTTGCCACCTCAGTCCTTCCTGACCCCTGGTCAAGAGTCCTGGAACGACACTTGCGAACAAGTCCAGAGACTATTGAAAGCTCGAGATTACTTGATTGCTGTTTGCAGAGATGCCGAGTACCTCAACGAATTTCATCCCACCATGGATGCTATCACATGGTTTGAGCAGGCGCAATCTGTTAATAAGGAGGGAATCACCACTGCTAGAAGCGCGGTCATAGAGCTGATGTCACTCAAGATATTAAGCCTCTCGAAAATCATACAATCCTTGAACGACATCCTGCATGCTTTATTGTGGAGCTGGAGTGATCAGAGCACAATCTGCATCGAATCCGACCAGGTGACTGCCAACAAAGGAGAGCAAGATGCCGATAATCCACGGAGTAGCCGACAGACTAAAGCCTTGGAGCTAGAGAATACTCGATCTAAGACCATAATCTCAGACCCTTACGATAATGGCGAAAAGCGTATTCAGACAAGCATTCAGACTTTGGAACTAGGTTTAGAGACCCTCATTGACGAGGTGGAGGTTTTCGCCGCAATTCTGAGTCAAGCGCTGTTCTATCAATGCGACGTCCTCATCTCAGATGACCTTCCCAAAGGGAGGATGGTAAATTACGGGCGGCAGGAGTTTACTGGTTTGGTTTTCGGTCCAAGAAGCCTTAAGTGTATGGGTGAGCTCATACAAGACCGCAACGTCTGGGTTCTGGAGCAATTTCAAAATGAATGGAATGAATACCCCTATGTCAGCCCTCCTGCCATAAACCCTCACGAAAGAGCTCCTCCACCACTACTCGGGCCTCTTTCGTATATCAGGACGACAATAATCGATCTGGCTCGAATCTGGGGACCCATTTGGAAAGCATCTGAATTTACCGAAGGGGATTTCTGGCTCTGGTATCGCCTACCTGGGGGTTATATCGGTGCCTCGGAACATCGAAGCTTTCAAATCACTGCCGAGGTGGATGAAGCTCCTAGCCACTTTTCTGCTATTCTGGATGGAAAATTCGGTAAATGTCCATCCTCCGAGTTCTTCGTGCCCAACTTACCCTATCTACTCATTGGTCATGGCCTTCCGAATGGGCTCGTACCTCGAAAGTCATGCCAGATGAGTTTAGAAACAGGTCTCGAAGGCATGGCGTTGCAGTCGATTGGGACTTCAAAGCCGTTCAAATACAAAGAGTCATCATCTTTCAATATCGCTGTTGGACATGCTGGTACACAAGTCGCTTGGAACACTCAAATCAAAACCAATCCAGGCATCCTCATGAAACAGAGCCTGTTGGATCGTTGGAAGTTAGAGCCGAGGTTCCGCAATCCTCGGCTTCTACTTCTTTGGTACGGTCTCGAGGTTAGTCTATGTACTAGGAACGCAAGAAGGTGCCGTCTTGTGGACCTCATACGATCTCGTTCAATGATCGAATATCTGTCCGCAACCTACAGACCAGCAGTGGGCTTAAGGACCTACAAGACAGCGCTTTTTGACGCTCTCAACAATAGTGATCCAAACGCCTTTGTGGAACTCTATGACAACCACCCGGAATGGCAAGCTGAGCTTGGTACAGTAGTTGCACGTTGCCTGGAAGTCCTCAAAGAATCCGGTGTCAATAGGAAAGGTGACCTTGCTGCTTTTACCTTCATTAAGAAGTTCCATGATCCCGAGCAGCTTGCTATTCTTCCAAGAAAGGATCACACATGGGCCCCGCTGCTCAAGGACACTTTCGACTCGGCCACATTCGCCCTTGTGTCTCATCAATGTCTCGGATACCCGAAAGCCCCTGGACAAACATGCCGACTCAAGGATCAGGCTGGACAAGCGTCTAAGTCTGTTCTCGAGACCAGCTATACGTCTATAGCGCGATCAGATATGACCAGACTTTTCAAAAGCAGGGGGATGCAAGTCAATCAAAGACTGACCATGCGTGACTCATCTAATTTCAATATTAAGCGAAGATCGTCCAGAGGCATTATACTAGGGACATGGCACGGAGGGCCTTTGCGGTACCTGCATATCCCCAGACCTTCGGAGGAGCGGTTCCGTGAAAAAAGACAAGACGGAGAGAAAGCTATCAGGGCCTTCGTGATTTCTGGTAGGAAGTGTAGGTTGGTTCGAATGCGCGAACCTCCTGAAGCGACACCTGTGACCAATGAAGATGACGCGGTCTTCAGTCGTGATCTCTCAAGCAATGACGTACTGGATGAGCCTTCTTCTCGGCCGCACCGGAATGTCAGAAGTCATTCTCCTAGTGAACCGCTGAGCACCACAAGAGCAAACCATTATTCGCAAAGAGTGTCTAGATCCTCGACAATGGACGATGCTTCTACTCTGCGTGGGGACGGCGCCGAACACGTCGATGCTGGCTCCCAAACACGCTCACCGTCCACAAAGCCCGAAAAATCGGCAGCTAAAGAGGGGACCGTCTTCCAAGAAGGCAGTAACTCCCGTGTCCACAAATCTACCCAAACCGATATCCTAATCGTGCCCCAACAATTCGTAAGCACCCCGTCGCCGACCAAAAACGGCGAATTCTTATTACCGATACCTGCCAACGGCGAAAGCGGTAGCAAGTTATCGCACCACACACGCGGTTCTGGAAGTGATGCTGGAAGCGGCTCCGCACGCCGCAGTCATAGAAATTCTTCGGGAAGTCATGGTGAGAGTAACGATAGCTCTTCTCACCGCCGCCGCAAGCATCGTCCGGACTTCGGTGATAGTGCTGTTGAGGAGAGCCATCGGAAAGATGAAAGCCTGGCGAGTAAATTGGGGTTCGGGGGTCTGAAACGTTGAGGGTGGATTTGTCCTTGAGGTTTAAAGACTACGAGAGCTATTTCTCGTGACTATCTTTAGGAGTGATGAAGGATCCCTGAGTACGGAAGTATGGGTCTTGGAGCTGCCAAGCAGGTTGACCGAAGAGGTGTGGACAGACAAAGACTATTTGAAGAGCTTTGAGATTGCTCAGACTTCCAGCCCATTCCTCGCCTCCAACACAGAATACTTTCACTCTGACCACCTCTTCTGGGGACTGAGGTGTCGGTGCTAACTCCGAATACTCCTAGGCGCCTGCTGATCGAAGCTAAAACCAATGGAACACCGCTACGAAATACAGAGAACGAACTACCCTCAGGCCAACACTCCTACCACCCCTGTTGACGTCATTTCATATGGGGGCATTGATAAGGTATGTTGGTTGTTGCTAATAGAAGGCTACCTTATCTACGGAGTACGGAAGTAGAATACCTTATGGTAGGTGCCGACTAGCGGGCCCCAGCCCTGCCAGCCCTATGAGCCGAAGATTACCAACTCCCCTATTGGAGACTACGGGTCGGGTGACCCCGCTAGAGCTCGGTCGACCATGCCAATTGTCCGAAGCTAAAAACTAAGCTAACACCCGAGGTTAATACGTAGATTCCATATTCAAATGAACCTTTCCACCTGTAACTAGGGCTAGAAAAAAACCGTTTATTCTACAATAAACGTGTATAATACCTCTTAGCGGTTTATTCATGTATGTTTATTGGTTTTATATTATATAAGTAAGCTAACCCACCTGGTCTAGCTCAGGAGGTTTGACCTAGCTGTCGCCAGCTAATTGTCAATAGATAGACCTTCATCCGATCTATCTTCCTACCACCAGCCATGCCTCAGCAACGCGGTGGTAAGCCCCGAAACCAGGTCGTTGCTGAAGCCTTTCAGCAGATAATCGTACCTGGAAGAGCTCTTACTACAGTTCGATGCCGTCACTGTCAATACGTACTGACAATGGAAGCTACTCGTCAGCAGGCTCATTTGAATAAGTGCACTGCTTACATCAATAGACCTATCAATTTGCCACCTTCATCAGTTCAAACGAAGCTTCCACCAAAAATTCGACCATTGCCGAGCTTAACTATTAAGACACTGAATCGAACGGCAGCAATGACAGTCTACATGTCGAATTTGCCACTTAATCACTACGAAAATCAGTACGTTCGAGCTCATGAGCACGCCTTTCATACTGGAGCACTTTCTGAATAGCTCCGTCGATGGTTACATGCTCATGGAACAGCCAATTTAGTTGATACTATAAATATATACCCCCCCTGCTACTACCCCTGTGTATAATACATGCTTCAATAAACATGTATAATACATGTTTTGACTAACTTCATTTGGTTAGTCAATAAACATGTATTATACATGTTCGTGCCCTACCTGTAACTACTTTATCATCAATACACAATACCTTAGCTCAGGAAAGCGGAATTATGCGCATGGTCAGCCGATCATAAGGTAGTCGGACAATTGGCATGGTCGGCCGAGCTCTAGCGTGGGTCACCCGACCCGCATCCTCCGCCTATTGCCAACATCCTCGGTTTCAGAATTCAGATACGAAACCCATGCACTTTCGCTCCAAGTATTCGCTTATACTTGAAGCGAAAGTGCGGGGTCCGAGGTAACGAGTCCTTCATCTTCCGGGCCCTCTGGCTGTCTTGACCTTGAAGAGATGTGAAATATGATCTGGTTTGATACCCTTTCTGTACTCAACCAAGGCAACAACCATGGCATCAATACCCCGCTGAGCACCCTTGCCTTCAGTGGCCTGCATGCTTAAGCCCCGACGCACACGATTCCAACCTCGCATCCAACACGATTACAGAGCGCGGCCGTTACAGTAGTACTTTAGCATCCACTTCGGCAAGGGACCTTATCCCGTACCTTATCTCGTACCTTATCTGACACTCGCACTCGGTCCCCCACCACGTTGGCCGCCGCAGTTTGGATGCTCTCTATTGGATAGGGGCTATGGCAATCTCCGCCTATCTCGGGCCGGTAGGGCTGATGGCCCGCTAGTGGAGTTTCACCTTGTTCCTCCTCCGGAGTAGATAGACTCCCAGCCAGCTTCAACCTGTATTATGTATACTCCGTACCAATGCCCCCATATGACGTTGTATTCCAACATCCTCGGCACAACCGGCAATACTTCTCAAGTCTACGAGTAACGGCCGCGCTCGACGCAAACAATATAGCGCCAGATACCGCGTCGGGTCCTCCGAGTGATTCAGACGAAAGAGCGGGCGTTAGCGATGGCGATGTTTCATCGGTCTTGTCCATGTTGAGCATGCCGAACATGTTGGCTGTCCAGAGATCGTAGTTGTCGAATCTCTTCGCTTTGGCTATCTTGCAAACTCTATTGTGGATGTTCGTTTCTTCTCAAGGTGCTCTGAAAAGCGCTGTGGAAGGAAGCCCTCAATCATCGTGCTCTACTCGCCAAGATCTCCTTCCATAACTCAATTTCGTCCAGGACCCTGCGCTCTGCTCTACCGGAACGTCTATCGTTTTAGAAGCGTTCCCACCGTTGAAGCCTGTCTACGAGAACCTGCAAGTATGGGCTCGGTCACTTCCAACCAGACGTCCAGCGAGCTGCGCTCACTCTCGCGTCAAGAAACGTGCTCTTTAGGAGCGATCGATGAGATATTGAGTTGCCAAGCCCTTATCTTTCGTATCCATGGCCATGCTCATGCCGATGCTGTGGCCGTCGTCATTTAGTGGCGCGGCTGTAACCACATCAAGGCTGTGCGGACACAACAGCCCCCAAGGACAAAACGATATACTCGAGTGTTTACATTCGATTAATATTCGTCATGTTGGATGTCTCAAACCCGAATTTCGTTTCGTGGTAGAGCTCGAAAGCGCCGCTACATGAAAGATGAAAGACTAGTGCCTAGTGGATGCAACCTCGGGGTTGGTGAGGCGCAGAAAACCAGCAAGCAAATCGAAGGCAGAGCTCAATGAAGTCTGATTCACGAGAAGTATAAGAAGAGGATCATGTCTACCTGTTTGTTGAAGCGTGAACGATCAATCCGGCTCAAATTGTTTCAAAATCAGCATTTTAAGGCATAAAACGCAAGTTCTTCTCAATCTTTGGTTCCTCCTTTGTTCCAGACACAATCATTCTGCAATGCGCTGCTCTATCTCCACTGTTACTGCGTGCGGGCTTCTTCTTGTTGCCAACAAAGCCGTGGCCCAGGATTCATACGCGCTGCTACCCTACCTCGACCCACAATGCACTCAACCCGTCGAAGGCGCCACTGTAAGTGGCCATACGGCGAACAACATGACCTTCGAGAATACTAACGGCGCGCACAACTTCCCTTATTGGACACCAATCGTCAATCCCGAATTTCCAGGCGCCGAGGCTAAGGTCGGCTCAGGATACGGTGTCTACTGGCAGATTGGTGAACTCGGGCCTCAGTGCCGCGTTGTACTCGCCTTACAGTACTCTCAGTCAACTTACGGTTCTCTGGGGTTCAGTGCTCCACCTGGCAATACCATTCTTGCAGCAAAAAATGCTGGTTGTTATTATTCATCGATCCCCGTGAGTAATACTCTTGATGTCATCGAAAAGACGCAGCACATTTGCAGAACTGACCGTATTTCAGAGCAAAGCCTCACTGTTCTCCACGTTCTGCTGCGGAGATGACGACTGCAGACCCTGGGTAGCCGGTGATGCCGCGCTCCTGAAAAAACGTGAGGTAAGATTACCTGCAACCATAAGACAGATACCGAAGCTGACGGCTACCAAAGGAAAAGCCAGACTCCGCAGCAGAGTTGCAGAGCTCGTCCTCAACGGAAGCATCAACCAACCGTAAGAGCAAGTCGCCGACAGGCAAGGCGTCTGAATACAAGAGCTTGATGGCGAGGGACAATTTTGATGCCGGTGCCTGTAAAGTCAATGTCGTCTCACATCCCATTCCACAAGCCGGGCGACAAGTTATAGTCGCAGATCCCCAAACTTGCTCAAGCACAGCATGCTCATTCATCGTGTCCGGCGGTGTCACCACATCCACTTCCTTCACCTCCGGACAAGAACAAACCATTACCAATTCCGTGGGAGTCAGTGTCGGCATCAAGGCAGGATTCAACTTCCTGGGGGTCGGGGGTGAAGCGGACGTCTCAACTTCATACACTTGGGCGAAAGCTGTCGCGTCGTCCACCAGCACTACTATCATGAATAGTACCACAACAACCGTTTCGCACACTTTGGGACAGCAGGTCGGCACGACCGCATTCGTTACGTTTACGCCCACATACCTTTGCTGGAGCGTCACGGTTGATTGTGGGGCTGGAGTATCGCCGATGTTTCGCTTCTGTCAGCCGCAGATACAGGGGTCGTTACTGGAGGGCGACTATACTGTTGTCTATACTGGATGAATCCGTTTCGAGTAACGGTGTTCCCTTTTGGCGAGATACGTTGGCTTAGAGTCACTCGAGCATCAGGACTGAGTGAAATTGGAGGCGACTTGGACCTGGCTAAGCAAAGTCGACCAAGCCCATCCCAGATGGTCTCTTCTTGTGTACAGAGAAGGGTTGTGCTCACTGCTCCGACACTCCGGCGTTGCCCGATTGTCGTGCCTCGAGCACATATGCATGTCTTGGCCCCTCCCTTCAGCGAATCGATAGAATCGATGCTTCTTGTTTCGGTCAGATGAGGGGTAGCTATCAGGCGGCCTACCCGTGTGCCGCCGATCAAGCGTGGCGTGCGGCGCTGGTTTTTTTTCTTCAAACAAGCGGGATTTTTTCAAACACAAAAGGGCGCTTGGGGATCCTCTGCGGGCGTGAACGCTTCAGAGAGTTCTAGGGGCCTACGTCAAAACGCAGAGCAAGCGATGCTTTATCGTTCTCATGAGTTATCATCGCCAAGTACCCTTGCGCCGCGCAGTGGGTTGGGTGACGAGGCTTTCAACCCAACCCACTGAGTGTGAGAATGAATTGAAGATTTTTTTTCATCGTGAGGAAACCCAGTCAGTAGCAGATATACTATTTGAAAGAACATGATTTCGTGAACGAATGGATGCTTTTTGCGAAAGTTGGCGACTCGATATGTAAAACACAGACAGCAGAGTCTTCTATTAGTCGAAGCCGAACGGAATTTCCTTTCCCAGTTGATCGATTATTGTACATACATGAACGGTGCCAGATCCAGGTATCGCTCGCGCTATGAGCTTGTTGAATGGACTCCCAAAGATAGCAGGCGAAAAGGCGTTTCGAGTTCGTTGTTCCTGAGTGTCTTCTACTGTATGTATGTAGCTGGGAGGGTATGCGGATTACGATGGCGGGGGGCGGGGGGGAGGGGGAAGGGGAAGGGAATACTGGACAACAGAATCAAAGCATCGGCCTTCATACTTGAACATTCTGCAAGGAGGCTCGTTTGTAGATGCGAAATTCGACCGATTTTATCGTGTGGCCGAATTTTTTGGGTGTAGAAAAGAAATCATGAAGGAAACTGTAAAGAGTTTTAAAGCCCAAGTCAACACGAAGAGTAAGTCGTTCATTTTTAAAAAGTAATAACGGGCCTTGATTTCTCGATTCTGCACCTCATCGCCTTTTTTTATTAAGTTTAGCAACTAACTACTACTGTACGAAAAGTCGCGCTGCCTCAGTCTTCTATGCGCTCGCTCTGATTTTTATTCGTTCAGACGCAAGCAAGCAAGCGAAGACAGGAGGAGCGATATGTGAAGGTTTTTTTTTTTGGAAGCCAGATACCCTGCTTGGTGTCCTGGTCCGACGGTTGCGCTCCCTTTAGCTGCTGTCGGGAGGCCACTTTTAGCGTATTCGCTTAGTCCACCAATAGGAACCATAGAATATCACCCTGAACTGATTTTATTGATGCTATTCAGATGCTATTGTGATATGCAGCCCAACAAGGACCGTTTCTACATATGGGGATATCACAGATATCACAGCCAAAGGTAGAACGCTTTCTCCGCTTGCTACCACCTAAATATGGTGTAATCTCACCGAGAATTTGTCGTTTTCTAGGCCTGGCTGTTAAGCCTATCTCCTTGCACCCACGGCAGTCCCCAGAGCTCTTTCTTCTGCAGATTTGAATCGTTTGATGATCTTCTAAACGTATCATTGGACGTTCAATTGCTGATCCAATTGACGTTCTTTTTCGCTTCAGAAACTGCCTTTCAGAGGCCTGAATAAGACCTGTAGCCAGCGCCGTTCTGAAATCGCTATGAACAGTGTATTTAGCCTTCTTTGAAACATCTGAATGCAAAGAGAGTTTGTAGGCATTGATAATGCTGATTTCAATCAAGAACTCGTACGAGGCTTTGTGTTCTTCTGATCTACATCGACGGTTGTATGCGTAGGTATATTGACCCAACTGACGTTTGAAGGCATCTGAATAGGCTCAAATCGATCGCCTACAACAGTGATAGGACGCAGGTTAGGACAATCAGTTCCTAAATCAATTGAATCAGGTACTACATCACAGGAAGGCATTCTTATCGAGGTGGGCAAGAACAATAGGGGGCTTTGTTGATATTGTTTCTATTTACAAAAAATAACCTTTTTGACCGAGCCTTACCACATCTGATTAGGGTCAACCTTAAAAATTAACCGAAGGCAAACAGCGGTTAAAGGGATAGAAAAGGATCGTGGAGGAATTGCGACAGTTGATTTCCACAGTCTCTTCCAACGCAAAGAGCTAGTCGTTCATTGAAAAGGTAATAACGGGTCTTGATTTCTCGATTCTGCACCTCATCGCTTTTTTCAAAGTTTAGCAACTAACTACTACTGTACGAAAAGTCGTGCTGCCCTCAGTTCTTCTATGCGCTCGCTCTTATTTTTATTCGTCGAGACGCAAGCAAGCAAAGACAGGAGGAGCGATATGTTAAAGTTGGTTTTTTTTGAAGCCACATACCCTGCTTGGTGTCCTGGTCGGCCAGATATACCCGACTCCATCGAAGTGAGATCGTCAAGGACGCCAACACCAAACCCATTGATTCCATGGCGCTGACGGACGGCGCTTTGCATGCTAGACACGTGCAGGTCATCACCGACAAATTACCCTCTCCACTCACTTTCCACCCCTCCGAAGGGGGGCCTGTTCACGTACGCCGATCAGACCACTTCCGTATGTCAATTGGCCAGCAGAACCATTTCCGGGCGTGCATGCTTGCATTGCAGCATGGGCTTCTCGGGACAATTGGGAAAACGGAAAGCAGAAAGCGGATTGCGGGTTTTTTCACTGCGAATAGATCTCGTTCAGCGTCTGGTTCAATCACGTCTCTCCTGCCGGTAGGCTCGAGAAACCCCTTAGCCGTGGCCAGCCTGATTGGTTTTTTTTTTTTTTCATCAGCCGGCTGAGATGCGTTTCGGGTCTGGATGGTTTTGGAGAAGGGTAAGGTAGTGTGTTTGTCGCCTTTTAAATGCAATAGCTTAGCGTGAGAGCAGTCGAGTTGCGGCTTAGGTTGATACTCTATGTACATATCTTAGGTAGACTTATCATTCTTCTTTCTAACCCACGGGGCTTATCAAGGTGATCCAGTAATTTTCAACGTATGCCGCAGAAAAGAGAAAGCAAAAGGGAGCTTCGGTTCCTACATATGTACAAGGAGCTGGCAACTTTCTCGGCACACTCTAGGCACGGTCTCTCAACGCAGACAACCAGCGAATAGCATGGGAGGCGCTGAAGAAGTCCAGCTCCATCAGGAATACTGATAGAATTCAAGAATGGTAGTTCATTCGCACTTCAACACATGGTGATGTCGCTTCAACCCAGTGTCGAAGTCAAGCTTGGCATTCGTGATAGTCAGCCGTAACCTCATTGCTTGTTAAGGCTATTTTTGAACGGTGTTGAATTATAGGATTGCAAAGGCTTTTGAACCCATATAACTCACACCGAGTAGTGAGCCAAGGACCCCTTGGGCCCTCACGCAAGTCTTTTCCATTATCAAGCCAAACCATTGCTATCAATTTTGGTCAGCGGCTGTGAATGAAGGCTATTGCACGCACTCGCACGGGTATCATACCTTTCTAGCCCCCATTTTCTCTCTTCACACAGATAGAGATTTCCTGCTCTAAGGTAAAAATCGATTTTTCATGGACAAAGAACCTTCTTATTATCGATTCTCCAAGCAAACCGCTTGCTCCAAGCTGTCGTTGATGCTTCTTTACGGCCTCTGTCTCATTCCTTCGGTTTTTTTTTATCTGATCTTGCGTTAATGCAATACCTCGACTACAAATAGTGATGATCCTCAAATGTATGATGTTGCGTGAGCTAGATGGAAGAGTAGGCAGATCGTAGAACTCTTCTGGTTGTAGAAAGTCCAGATGTCTTCGGAAATATTCGGGATCAACACGGTACTGCGCCCCTAGCTGAAGCAGCCAGTCTCGACATGAGTGTCCTCGCAGAAAAACCAGTCTTCCAGATTTTGGTTCTGGAGGCTGCAATAGTCCAAGCTTCTGCAGTCCTTCATCACCCTTGTATTTCTCTTTCTGCCTTCCTTCTTTTGACCAGTCATGAACAATTACGTGCACGAAGGTGGACGGGGGAGCACTTTTGAACGTACGGGCTTTCTTTGGCCCTGATAGTAATTGTGCCAATTGGAAGCCTTGATGGAGGAAATTGAGCCGCATTACCCGAAGTCGCAAAATTACGACTCTACCGTCAAAGCATTGAATCGTAATTATCTACCCAGAACGCAAATTTATTGGCTTAATTTTTCGAACGTTCTGCAAAACGGAACAACAATGATACAGCTCTACTACAGTCAAATCTTGTGGTGGTTGAGCCGGTAGGGAGTCTGCAGCCTGCATGCAATGGCGCAGCTTCAGCTCAGCCTCAACCTCCAGCCTTCTCCGGCTAGACAGGGGATATGAGGCGAATCTTCCTACTATCTGGAGTGCTGTCTAAGCCCATTCAGTACGTTCACTTATAATTTGTCTATGAAGTTCTTCAAAGCTACCCACTGCTGGCCCGAGGATGGAAGCCCTCGCGCTCTCGGCGAGCGTGGTCAGTGTGGTATCGCTCTTCATCCAATTAGCGGAAAAGGTGCAGCATTTGCACGACTTCTGGACCTCGTTTCAGAACGCGCCGTCTGCGATTCGCAATGTCGCCAGTGACTTGCAAACGTTTTGTGATGTTCTTGATCAAGGGTTCCGGTCTCATGAGAATAATAACCCTGTGCTACTTCAGATCTTAACGAGATGTGATAGTAAGGTAGAGGATCTCAAGCGGATTGTTGAGAGATTAGAACCTGGTTTCGCTTCGAAACGCTCGATCAAACGTAAATGGAGTTCGTTCAAAGCTACTCTCAAGAAGAACAATCTTGCGGAGTTCCAAAGATCTTTAGCGGATACTAAGCTAGATTTGCTTTTGATCCGTCAAGTCATAGCGGAGTGAGTTTGTTCACATGTTAAGGACATGAAGTGTTTGGGTTGTTGATTTCATTTGCAGAAAGTCTTTTAGTCGCAGCTTCGTAGCGCTCAACAATAGCATCGCCGGCATAGCCTTGCAGAGCTCGAGTATATCCACGGAGCTCGTTACGATTGGCTCACGCACAACAGATGTTGACCAGCATATTACTGATGTGCATGAAGAGCTCCAGCAAATGATAGAACGTATCCAAGAGCGGACCAACCTCAATGCCAGTACTTTTCTCGGCGCCGAGCTAGAGCAAGTCTTTCGGAAAGCAATCCGAGATACAATGCAGAGCCACGGTGAAATAGATGCAGTTGAGGAAACGGGCCTAGGAGCAAGACAACGGAAACAGGCTCGTTCTATACTTACTAGATCACCACTCGCATTGACTCCAAATTTGGGCCCAGACAAGAATCACGGTGCAGGTTATGTTGAGCATGCTGACAACGATGAAAACTTAAGACCGCAGTTAGGGGCTAATCACGACGAAAAACTGTTGTCTAGAAGAAGGAAAATAGCACAATGCACTTTTGCAGAGTACAAGACGATATTTGGCACACTTTCGTGGCGATCCAGAGCCATCAAGATCACTCATCAAGACGGATTTCTCGGTCATGTTGAAAACGATGAATTAGAGACTTACGTTGTGATTCGACCAGCTCCATGGCTAATTATTCGTAGCCTCAATGTGCAAATATCTCGAAGGTTTGGATGCTGGACTTGGAGAGCCCGGCAGTTTCCATTGGTGGCTAAAAATGCCTTGATATTCAAGTATGCTAGAGATGGAAACTTAAGTGGCGTAAAAGATCTTTTCCAGCACAAGCTTGCGTCGCCGTTTGATGTCGATCCACGAGGATATACACCATTGCATGTACGGAACTGCTTTATGCTCAATATATCGTTAAACTTCGAAGCTGACAAGTCTCAGTGGGCAGCATTACGTTGTAATCCTTCAATGTGCAAACTGTTGATTCAAGCCGGCGCTGTTGTAGATGCGCCATGCAATCAATTAAGGTAGGCTAGCTGTTAATATTGTTGACTCGTATATTGCGTTTACATCCACCACTAATACTGGCAACGTAGATCACCTCTTTTAAACGTAGCGGCACCGGTTCACTTTGTGACGAATAGATCGGAAAATGAGGTTGTAGATACTTTCCGCGCCTTGGTCACGTACGGACAAGCTGACACATCTTGGCTAATACTACATATTCGTTGGTGCTTGCGAGGTCTTAAGTGGAATCCTGTTGCAAAGAAGGCTCTCTATTGGCTACTCACACAGGAGGAGTCTTACTCCGACCGCGATCATCTCAATGACAATGAGACACCCATCATGATCCTACTGTTATATGCTGGTTGGGGGGATGATACAATACCAATGCTTAACCTGTTGATTGACAAGGGTGTCGATCTTGACGCTCAGAAGGCCGGACCAGACGAAGATCCAAGAGCTGGGTATACCGCTTTGCATTTCATCATACGTTCCACCTGCGCTAGTCTATATCCCTATCCCCCACCAGATCCATATTGTGGAGCAGTGTCGCACCTTCTCCGTCGAGGAGCCAACCCTCACTTACCTGACCGCCATGGTCATACACCAACTACTATGGCGTTAGCCGCTGGAACACTCGCTTTCGGTTTTTGGAAGCAAGTGGTGCGCGCTCGTAAAGATATACAAGAATTTGTCCGACGGGAGCTGGCGCAATCTTCTTCGTTACGAGACGCTGGATGGGATGAAATTGCTCTTTTGAACATTTTCTACTGTGATTTCACACCGTTTCGCTCTTACCGTCCGATGTACTCTATAACTTCCAGAGATTGGTATGGTCGGAGTTGTGCAATCGTCGATCGCAGCCGGGAACCATGGTGGTTCGACCTCCAAGAGCTGATCAGAACAAAGGAAACCCCACTTCCCCCTTTACCTCGCGGGTGGCAGAAGATCAAATTAGATGACCGCAGTTTTCAGTATGTCGAGACGAGCACGGGTACCATTACAAATGAAAGACCCAGAGCGGCATTCTTCGCCAACCTGCAAACACGGAAAGCACAAAGTAGGTACAGAAAAGGTATGATAACGATTGAGACCGAGGGATGTGAGACCGAGCTAGATGATTGGTGCAGTGACGAAGATGGAGGATCCTCTGAAGACAGCGAAGAAGAATGCCGTGTATTCAAAGATGAGTCCAAAGCAACGTGGAGTGATAAGATCGAAGGGGTTTTCCGTACTAGCGAGGGGGATGGACCTGATACACAAGAAACGGAACTTGAAAGAGACTCCACGTGCCAAGCATTTAGTAGCTTACTAGTCAAAGATCTCGGAGACAGCGACGAAGAAGACGAATTCCACGATGCACAAACCACCCCATTCACATACCCGGACGGACCATAAACCCCCTTGCTCGAACAGCGGAGTCGGATATACCGCTTCCGTCTTCTTTTCCAAACATAGGAGAGCTACTGCGATCGAGCGTTGCATGCAAATGAATACAGTATACTGTCTTTACGCTATACAAGGAATCAAAAAACCCAAGCAGCCAAGAACATTTCATACCGCTCCAATGGCCTTGATTTAAATCTCCCAATCCAACTCCGATCTTTCAATTCCATCACCACCTTGCTCCCTCCCCCGCCTCTCGCATCCCCCAATACCCAACCATCTCAACCCCCTTATTCCAAACCTACACTCCCCCCCCCCCCCAACAACCCAAACCCCCTAAAACCCCAACGCCACCCCACCCAGAAAAACCCCCGCACCCACACACCCACACACCCATCCTCAACACCCAAAAACTCCGCACGCTAAGCACGAAAACGCATCTATTCCCAAAAAAAAACAAAAAACACCAACGTACTCATCCCATCATCTCAACAAACACACGACCTATCCCCTATAGAGGTGTTTAAGCTTTTCAATGCTCGGAAATAGTGTGCTTCGAGGGGATATTTAGGTTTCGGCGTGGGTTTTGTGAGGGGGGTGAGGGGGTGGTGGATGGGTTAAGTTTCATGTGACTAGACTTTATTTGGAGTTTTGCTTTAATTTTTAAGGACACCATATCGAACCATACCCTCTTCAACCATAGGCGAAGAAGAGGGAATGTACATACAACGTACATACATCAACGCTTTGGTGCTTGTACATCCAACCCTCCCTGCCCTAAAGGCGCCGAAACTTGCCGTCTTCATAAATCACTATACGGTAATACATTTCATACTCACAGATCATACTCTCAGCCACTCGAAAACCCACCCGGCAAACTTTTCCTCCCCTTCCCTCCCTTTTACTTTGCGTCGGCCTTCTCCATAGAAGCAATCTTGACCTTCTTTCCCGGCCGATCGAAAATCGACATCATAGCCGGTGATCTCCCCGGCTTCCGCTTGGGCGCCACCGCCTTCCCCTCCTCCAATCTCTCCCTCGCCGCGTTCACCGCCTTGACAGCCTGCTCTGCGACCCTAGCTCTTTCACTCTCGCTTTCCGACTGTTCATTCTCCGATTCGCTTTCGGCCCATTGTAAAGCCCGGAGCTTGGCTTTGCGGTTGGCTTCGGCTTGGGCGAGGGCCGGGTCGATGGGGATAATGGTTGTGGCGCCGGGGCCGAGTTCGGAGAGGTTGATGGAGGCGTCGGAGGCGGGGAGGGGGGCAGCGGGGTGGGGATCGATTGGTGGAGGGGTGGCTGTGGGACTGCTACGCAGAGGAGCGGGGGAGTGGTTGTGACTGCGGTCGTGCTCTTCTGTGACTAATCCGTTCAAGGATGATTGTCGGTGTTGGTTAGGAACACTTCTCCTGGGGAGGCCACGAAGTTTCGGCTCGTTGGATAACTCCTTCGGAAGCGCAATATGGTCACCATCGCTCTTGCGAGCCAAATAAGCGGGCAGTTTGCGTGTCTTCTGGACTTTTTGGACAGGGGCTGTTTGGTAAGCTTCTTCGAATCGATCAGTATCGTCGGTGTCACTTGAGATTTCCTGGTACCTCGCCGAAGTTTTTCGCAAGTCTTCGGACAGACTTGGTCTCGTTCTTGACGGTTTTTGATGGAGTGCTTTGTTGGTCGAGAAATCTTCGTCTTGTTCAACCCTCACTTTCTTCTTTTTGACAACCGCGTTAGGCTTTGCAGTACTAGCGTGAGAATAAACTGGAAGATCCGGTTGAACAATCACATTCTCGGGTACCTCAGTTCCAGAGCTGTTAACACCAGGATGTGACTGGAGTTGAGGGTCGATGTGTGTCTTGTTGACGTGCTCAGCCAACCTAGACCCGTTTACCCGGCATATGACCAGCAACGACCTCCCGTAGAAAGCAGCTTCTGCACTGATGTATCTATCGTTTTGTCTTGCTTCCGCCAATGTATTTTCTATCCTCGCTTGGTGATACTGAGCGTTGGCGTCGTTCCTTGGTGTTCCCGCAAACTCATTAGTTACTGAATTGACAACATCACTTTGGACTATGGTGCGACTATCTGAACGCTTTCGCTTCATGCCACTATGAATCTGCGGATCACTGTGCGGTTGCTGACCATTCTGTGCTAGCTTTCCAGGATAGCGGTCTACCTGAGGGGAAGGCGCGGCTTGAGGTAGAGTAGGATCTGGGTATTGATAGGTGATGCCTGTATCCTCTGTGGTGAATGTGCCATAACGAGGATTCTCTTCCATCATCCTGGCTATAGGTGCAGTATACCGAGACCTTTTATCTTCACCTGGTGTGCGGGTTAGGGTATCAACGTGATTACTACCTGCGTTAGGCTGCACGACGCTTCGATGAGGTCGTGAGGATGGTTGGCCTGTATGAAGCATCGGATCAATGGGTATACTTCCCTCCCTATACTGAGAGGTGACGGGAGGCTGGGAGCTCGTAGGAGTAAGCTCATCGTCATTAACATAGTGATCATCAAGAGCAGGATCTTTGGATTTCTCGATTTCTGCCTCATCCCTCCGACGCCGTAGACGTCTCGTATCATGAGGGTCATCGTCCCCAAATTTCTTAATCCAACCGACGTTGGAGATGCTAAAGTTGACGAGGCTCTCGACACTTCTTGGGTCGGCGACCTTCTTGGTATCATGGCCTAACATAGTCCCGGTTGGCTCGAAAGGTTTCATACCTTTCATATTGCGACAGGTTCCACATGAGCAAATCTTGAGACAGTGCGGACACTTCCAATTGGGATTTTCCATAACAGTTAATGGCATCAGGTCGAACATTCTAAACAAACTCCCATAGGTGTAGACACGGCCGCACTTGCAGTGAGCAAGTCTCCAAAGCGGTTCTGGGAAATGAGACACATGGCAACACATATGATCTTTCCGTGCCTTCTTTAATCGTCGTCTTTTCGACTTGGCCGTAAGCTTGCGGGCATCATCCGACAGATCTTCGTCTGGAAATCTGTTGTCGACCTCTTTCGTGGGGTCCTGCCAAGGTCGGATTTTCAACTGCTCTTGGCAGACTTGGGCCAAGGTTTTCTTTCCCGAGTTCTGTCTCTCAACTTCAAGCGACTGAGGCGCTTTGTCTGTAAGCCCGCCATCGAAACTAATGATCTGATGTCTCCAAAGTTCATGTTTTCCAACGAGGTCTTGCCATGGAAATTGCTCCACCCACTTGTATTTGGAGCTGCATCTACAACTTCGTCCCATCGCAAAGCACTCCATGCAAATATCATAGGTGTCCTCGTCGCCATTCTCAAGGGGTACAACGCACGACGTGCACGTTAAAAACCGATTAAAGATGTTGCATCGGCAGTACGAACAAGTAACGTAGCTATCATAAGGTAGATACTGCCCTTTCTTCTCACCTGACGAGACTGGGGCAAGCATTTCTGAGAGCAGTATCTGAGTATAGAGGTTGAAAAGTCGCCTGAAGTCTTTCTGAAGTTGACGTATCTTTGGGTTGTAATTGAGGTCAAGCATGACTTGCTGGTCAGTTGTCGCCTGCTTTTGCAGGTCTACCTGCTTGAACAGACCCGAATACTTTTCAAGGGCGAACAAGACAATCGCCTTATTCTTGTATTGTTCATCTCGGCAAACAATTCTTGCCCTGGGAAGTGCCTCATTCAGTGCCATCTCCAGAGTCTCGACCGTAGTCCGATTCCATGCCGCCTTCATTGTCCTTGTGCCACGATTCCATACCTGATGAGGAGCCAAAGGCGGGATTAGGATGAAATCTCCGGCCTTCTGCTCTACGATATAGGTCTTGAACGGTGCTGCTTTCCAGGCATTAATCTGAGCAAAATGAGCTTCGACCTCGATATCATGGCCTAAGGTCGCTAGCCAATACTCTGAAACCAAGTGTCGATCCTTGGTCTCTGTCATGAACCAGATGGAGGAGCCCGGCTTGGCCGGCTTTCCATCGTCGTCGACAGTACTCGAGGTTTCCACCATGAGATTATGACCTAGACTTGCGCACATTTCTCTATGAGCGGGAGTATATGTACCCTCATGCCCAATGTAGCACATCATGTTTTCAGCCCTCATCTTCGGTGGTAGGCAGCTCATGAGATCCCCAGCTCTAGCAGCACCACGGCCCTTCCTACTACCTGGTCCGTTTGGATTTGCTTCGTTTGTCGACCCAGGCCCACCAATATCCCCAGTACTGTCATTGAGGTAGAACACGCTGGGAGGTATTTGCTCTTTCAACTTATCGTGCCATACTTCGGGACAGTCAATATCTTTGAGGTAAATCCTTTGCCGATCTGGGTCTTTGTAGTTGTAAGCATTCCATTGGTTGGTGAGCTTGGGCATATTGTTCAGGTAATGACCGATCGAGAGTGCCATATTCTGCTTGGTTGTGAGGTTACGGGCTTGCTCAACTACATCAAGTGGTAAGCTAGGGCAATGTCTAGGACGTTCGAGTACTAAACTCACATCTTTTGCTACGATTATCTCGTAACCATTGACTAGTAAATGTCCACTCGTTCAACCTGTGCTGCCAGCCTTCAATGACCAGCGGCTTTCCTCCAATTATAACATGCAGAAGAACTAGCTTTTCAAATGCCTCCAGCCCTTGATGTTCAATCATATCACAAGATATCCGAACGACATACTCGAAATTAGGGTTCTCCTCAACAAAAGCGGTGAGGTCAAAGTCCGGTGAGATGGGGTCAAACGACGCACATGGTCGTTGGGCTGGCATTTTGGCGTCAGGCTTGCACTTAAGTGAGATGTCGATTTCCAAAGCTATAGGAGGACTGCCATAGATCGGTGCTGAAGTTTGCGCAGCAATGGTGCTCAAGCTTGAGGTGTTGCCTCGGGCTCATTCATCTCACTTCGAGGAACGAACTCGATGAGTGTTGACTAGCGTGAATTGTTTAGCGTTATTTCCTTGATGAGACGCAAGGCTCAACGAGATACGATGAAGCTAGAGAATGGAAGACTGAAGGTGGGAGTATTGTGGTGACTGTGGACGATAACAAAGTTCCTATGTCTTTTTGAAGCTCGAAGTGGAGCATCGGAGACACCGCGCTAAAACACCAATCAGTCCGCGCGCTTAGGTGCTTTCGCAAGTGATACCAGAGGTTCAATGGTTGCCTGAGGTTTCTCTTTTGTTTTAGACTTCTAGAATGTATTGCACTCTGTATTTGTATGGTTTTTGTCTATGCACATAGTTTACCCTCGACCATCATTCGTCGTCTCCTTTAATTCTTCATCTCTACCCGCTCTTCCTTCATCCCAAAATATTTTATCTCAAAGACTTTCCTATTTTAGACAAACTTCAGTGTATGACTTTACTAAGGAGCAGATTTTGAAACGATGTTTATAATTCTATAGTTTGGGAAAGTGGTGAAGGTTTTCGACTAGGTATCTCAACAGGCTTTGAGTCCTATACCGAGGCTTTAATACAAATTAGATACTGGCATAATGGCAGCCTCCAGAGGTTTCTTCCTGAACCTAGCCAATACTCGATACCTCCGAATGAATGGAGCCATTGGACGACATTTTAGACCCTCGATCCTGAGGTGCGCGTATAAAACAGCCTTTTTTATCTCGTCTTCGCACCATAGCCATACAGTCTTCACATCAAACATCCGGGCACACATTATCGAGAACCCGAAGCACGACCATAATACTCGAACCTTCTCCGGAACTCAACCCGCCATTCCAATTCCTCCACCACCGGTATATCAGCCCCCTAAAACTGGATTCATTTCTCACCTCCCTCACTCATGGATCCCCTACGCCGAACTCATACGCCTCGATAAATCAACCGGGACCTACTACCTCTTCTTTCCCTGCCTCTTCTCAGCCCTCATGGCAGCTTCTTATACCGCCTCGCCTCCCATTCCTGTTCTCACCACCTCCCTGTTGTTCTTCACCGGCGCCTTAATTATGCGAGGAGCAGGGTGCACCATCAATGATCTTTGGGACCGAAACCTAGATCCTCATGTCGCAAGGACTCGGCTTCGACCTATTGCGAGGGGTGCTGTGACGCCCTTTCAGGCTGTGACCTTCACTGGGTTCCAGCTCCTAGCGGGCTTGGGCATACTCCTACAATTCCCAACTTCGTGTCTTTACTACGGTATCCCGAGTCTGCTCCTAGTAGCGACCTACCCCCTCGCCAAACGAGTAACAGACTACCCCCAATTCATCCTCGGCCTCACCTTCTCCTGGGGTGCAGTCATGGGCTTCCCCGCTTTGGGTATTGACACACTCGCTGAGCCTTCTGCTGCAAAAGCTGTCGCGGCTTTGTACGCAAGCTGTGTTTCGTGGACGGTGTTATATGATATGATATACGCTCATATGGACATCAAAGACGACGCCAAGGCTGGCATCAAAAGTATTGCCTTAAGGCACGAGCATGAGACGAAACGAGTGTTGTCAGGGTTGGCAGTTTTGCAGGTCGTTTTGCTTGCAGTGGCGGGAATAGCAAGTGGAGCTGGACCGATTTTCTTCGTGGGTGGTTGTGGGAGTGCAGCTGCAACGCTGGGGTTGATGATATGGAGAGTGAAGTTAAAGGAAGTGGGAAATTGCTGGTGGTGGTTTAGGAACGGGGCCTGGCTTACTGGTGGAGGAATTGCGGCAGGTTTGCTGGGAGATTATTTGGTTCGGATAAACCAAGTGGAATTGAAAAATAGTGAGGAGCTTCTAGAAAACCGAGGTGAAGCCTATAGAATAGAACTGAAAAGGTAGTTCCGTATCAGAACCCTTTATGCTTTTTATGTTAGATTGTTCACAAGGCACGTGAGCCCCGAACCCAAACGCCATGCCTTTTCTGCCCAATTGCCATGCAATCAACATGTTGCCCGAAGAAAGGTTGAGTATGGCAAAGATATCTCAAATAAGCACTCAGGCATCACTGCTCCCTCTTCCACCGCGCCGCCCGCCACGTTGTCCACCTCCCCTTCCCCCACCTTCTGAGCCAGCTCCGTTAGCCTGTCCACCCCCTAGCCCATCGCCCGCACCCATGGTCAACGCTGCCGTTGCTAGTCTGTTTGAAAGATCTATTTGTGTGCGGATGGTGTTGGCGAGGTAAGAAACAACCAAGACATCCTGAATGTGATTGTTGCTGTACGCTGTCAGTCAAAATCATCAAACTGCGCAGAGCCTCAACATACAAATCCCTTTCAATATCCACCGGATCCACCTTTGGTGCCAACGCCAAAGCATTCAGCAAAAATTGCCCCAACGCACTAGACGGTGGCGCCTCCTCTTCTATCACCGCTTCCACATACTTTGACACCCTCTCCAGCATCCCCAGTACCTCCTCAATAGCCCTCTCCAGCGACTCAATATCCGTTAGCACGTCCGCCGTCCTGTCAACACTATCTTTGGCGCCCGAAATCAATTCCAAGCCGCTTTTCTCCGCCTCCCCATACCTTATTTCATGCGGCACAGGTATGAACGCCGCACTATCGGCTGCCCTCTCCGCCGTCACTCCCACGGGCGCCGAAATATACGTTCTAGCCTCAATATCCTTGCCCGCGTCCGTACTTATAGTAAGATGCACCGCTGGATGCGGCCACGTTCCATCGCCTTGGCCTCCATAGAAATTCTGAATAAGCGCCGAAAAGGTATTGAGTTCCGCGGACGTGGCGTACCAGCCCACAAGCACTTCTTTGGGGTTAGCTTTGAGATGTAGCGATAACATTTGCTTTTGGTATTCCATGTCGACTTCGACTTGTTCGGCAGTTTCTGTATGCCCCACTGCGAAGCAATTGCGGATTTCGACTTCTTGGCCATCTTCGCTTCGGACGCCGAGGAGGGTGCCAATTACGCGCTCTTGGTCGGGGTTGCGGCGAAGGGAGTGGTCGAGGATGGAGAAGATAGCCTATTTCCAAAACTTAAGATTACAGCATGGAGGATCTGGGCGGCGACGTACTTGAGGCTGTACTATCACGTTTAGAGGCGCTGTTGTTGGTTGCGATCCTACTGCCGCTGGACCCAAAGGCCTAGCAAGATGGAGGAAGGAGTCAGTGTCCACCATGTCGTTCAACACGTTTTGTTGTGCAGGATAAAACTACTTCCCCTCTTGTTGACCATAGATGATCTGGCAAACGATAGCCCAGGAACAATAACCCTAAATTACTCTTGGCGAAAAGTTTTGTGGGATAGTAGTCGTGCGCTAAGAGATTAGATTAGATCCACATATCTTGCTTTCCAATCCTGACACCTGACTTTCAAAGTTATGGCACCATTCACTCGTGGTGGAGGATCTTCAAGAGGGTTCCATAATTTCCAACCCAGAGGAGGAGGCAGAGGGAGGGGAAGAGGAAGAGGAAATGCCAAAGCACATGGCAACAATAAATCGACTTTCCTCTCTTCTAGGGTTGAAGAACCACTTCATAATGACTCTGGTGAAAGCAACGACAGCCCCAAGCTAGATGATGATGAAGATGGGTCCGTAACTGGTGGTCTGTCGAGTACTAGCGAAGATAACATTGTGGCCAACAATACTGCCAAGCCTTACAGCATACTGCTTGAGTCCTTGAATGCAAACAATCAACCCGGGCAACCCCAGAGGAAGAAGCGCAAGGTCGAGCACAAGAATCATCTTAACAAGGAAGACGATCTGGGTCAAGATTTGTATCTCGCAGAAGAGCCAGAGGAAACCGATTACCACCAACTGGATGATGCTGAGAATGCTAATGAGCTGGATGATGCTGACGACAGTAAGTCCCCCAAAGCCTGTGCGCATACTCGGTCTCATATCACTAGATGACCCTTTTATGAGGCACTTTGCTGGTACACATGAGATGGAACTTGCTCTTTGCATCTCAGATGTCAAAAACGATAAGTGGCTACTGGCAAAGGCAGATAGAGACTCAATTTGGTCATGTTATTTCAAATATCCATCCAGCTTGAAGAACGTGCCGTTGACTGGCTCAAATATACCTCGGAGTACACAAGAATTAGATGTAAGAATTTCTGCTAGCATTTCCCCCATGGTTCTAAACTTGGTATAGCTTAAAGAAAAGCTCAAAGTACCTGCGGCAAAATGTTTGCCGGCATTCAACGACCTGACTGGGAATGTAGCCCAATCGATCTTTAATTACCGAGATCTCCTATTTGCCCATAGATCCATCAACAATGCGGAAGATCTTCGGAAAATTACCTGTCTACATTTATTGAACCACATTATCAAGACTCGTGATAAGGTAATTAAGAACAATTCACGACTATCCAAGGAAAACCATGACGAAGATCTGGAGCTTCGCGATCAAGGTTTCACTCGCCCGAAAGTTCTAGTCATACTACCGACCCGCCAATCGTGTGTAAGATACGTTGACACAATCACCTCTTTATGTCAGCCAGAACAGCAAGAGAATCGGAAAAGGTTCCAAGATTCCTACGCTCAAGGCGAAGACGACTTTTCGGAGGATAAGCCAGCAGACTTTAGGGAGCTCTTTGGCGGCAATGATGATGACATGTTTCGACTCGGCATGAAGTTCACTCGGAAAACGGTCAAGTACTTCGCACAATTCTATAATTCCGACGTCATATTTGCAAGTCCCCTCGGGCTTCGGATGGCACTGGGGGTGGAGGATGTCAAGAAACAGGATCATGATTTTCTCAGCTCGATTGAACTACTGATCGTTGATCAAGCTGACGCACTCATCATGCAAAATTGGGACCATGTTGAGTACATCTTCGACCATCTCAACCTACAGCCTAAGGAAGCCCATGGCTGTGACTTTAGTCGCGTCAGAGGCTGGTATCTTGACGGGAATGCCAAATATCTTAGGCAAACTATCTTGCTCTCTGCATTCAATTTCCCCTCGTTGAACAAGCTTTTCGCTTCAAATATGCGGAACGTGGCGGGAAAGGTGAAGTTGTCAAGGCCTTGCGATGGTGCGATGCTTGACTTGGGTATTACACTCAAGCAGACCTTCTCACGCTACGACTCAACAAGCCCAGTCACAGATCCTGATGATAGGTTCAAATACTTCATTTCCTCGATCGTGCCATCTTTGACGAAATACTCAGACAGCGGTGGTCGAAGTGGCCAAGGCGTTCTTATTTACTTTCCGTTATATGCAGACTTTGTACGGGTGCGGAATTACTTGGCCTCTTCTTCGAGTACTCAGAGTATCTCATTTGGCTCCATTTCGGAGTACACGTCGGTACGTGATGTTGCTCGAGCGCGAAGCCATTTCTTCACAGGTCGCCACTCAGTGTTGCTATATACCGAGCGAGCCCACCATTTCAGGCGCTATCATCTTAGGGGAGTGAAGAAGGTTATCATGTATGGATTACCAGATAATCCACTTTTCTATCGGGAAATTGTAGGGGGCTTCTTGGGTTCCAGTATTGCAGAGGCTAAAGTGGAAGCTAGCGAAGCAAACGTTAGAAGCTTATTCTCACGGCTGGACGTTTTGAGACTCGAAAGAACTGTCGGGACCAAAAGATATGTTTCGTTGCTTAGAAATAAGGGTGGTGATACATTTGACTTCATCTGATAAACGCACTTTTCTCATCTCAAAATTTGAAGGATGATGGACTTGTCAAGGGCTGTTCTCTTAAGGGCTTTGCGGTATTGGAAGCCTTGTTCACGAGGTATGTGCACTTCACGCCTTTCTCAACTCAATACTCTCCGAGATGCTATATATACGCAGTCTTTCCCGAACGCAACGCTGAGATGCACCGTAGATCGTTCTAGGGCTGGCAGGCAAGATCAACCAATATCCGACATTGTCACTTTTGCGGGCTTATGGGATGAACTAGCGACTTGGGAAAAGTCCCGCGGACTTCTATGTGACCGCCAGTAAAGCGTCAGTTGGTATAAATTCACATTGATGTGCGGGAGCTCAGCGGGATAGTTCAAGACTCTGTAGCTTCACTCTTAACAGAGATTCACCGCTGCTGTGAGAGCCCCCTAAGCGGCTGTTTGGACCCTCCTAGCGGTTGTTAAGACCATTGCCCCACCGCTCCTCCTTGTGATTTCTGCATGCTGTCTTACTTCTTTCGTTTCATACTACGTTCCAAAGCTTTGTAACGTGCAGCTCACATCATTGCTCATAACAGTCGTGCAGCTACTGTTATAGGCACCGCTTTTCGAATAGCTTATCGCTCGTGTCACTCATTCTCACCACTACGAGCTCACAACCATCAGCAATTATGACGGCTAGCGAAGCAACAAATCACCGTGCCTTGTGTAGCCCAAGCTCACGAGACGATCAAGGAGCAAACAATGTTGCCTATGGGAGAAATCAATTGGTAGAGCATCATGGTCCATATTTTCAAGGCTTGGTCCAAGATCACCGCCTTGGCCAGACTCCGAACTCTCTTCCACACTTGATCCAAGATCACCGCCCAAGTCAGACTTCTACCTTCCCTCTAAGCTTGGCGCAAGATCAACGTCCCGGTCATACTCCCATGGACGCCTCTCTAGGTAGTGCCGAAGCCTCAGTTCATCAAGAAATCGGCGAGCACCTACATGATACAGACGCTATGGATTATGGTACGGGTCTCAGCTCACTCGTACTTGTTCCTTCCACCATTCGATCTATCGAGGAAGCCATCATTGAATGGAGAACGCCTACATCCAGAGATGAATATAGTACTTATTACAGAGACTCTCAGTTCTCTGTTGGCCACAGTGACTCTGATAGAGACAGTCTTAACTCCAATGGCGACAGTTCTAACTCTGATAGTGACCTTCTTAGCCCTGATGGCGACAGGCTGTACTCCTGTGGCGACATTTCCAACTCTGATAGCGACCGACTTGACCCTAATAACGACAGTCCTCACTCTGATGGCGACAATCTTCACTGCTGTGACGACAGTCTTGACTCTGATGAAAACACTGATACCTCATTCAATTCTCTCTATATGATCATCGACGACATACTGTTAACTCCAATTACACCAACCTCCATAGAGCTTAAGGGTCCTGGTGGAAAGCCGTTAAGACAGATGGTGGAGGCCGATGCATACCGTAGGGGCGAATGCAGCACCGGAAATCTGATCAAGAGCTTTTTGCCTGGGAGACTGAGCCCGCGTCCACGATATATGCCGACTGTGCAGGAAGTCGCAGATAGTTTCGAGGCAGTTTTGCCGACACTATTCGAAGAAGACTCGAATAACGATCTTATGGAAGGGAACCACCCAGAATCTGCCGTCACTAGGGCTGTTTGCGCATCACCAGCTGAGCAGAAGTATCAGGACCCTGAAGAGTGGTACTTGCCAGCTCCCCCAGGGCCGCCTCCTGATAAACCTCTACCTCCACTACCGGTGACATGCACACAAGAAGCTGTACGATCAGGATCAGTTGTCAAAGGCAAAAAGCCAGCTCGTCTCGAGATTCTGCCGATGTCGGCGTATGACAGCACATATACAGTGGAACAAGGTAACTCCCATCTTTTGCCCTCGCCAAGACTATTGCCGGTACAACCAGCTCACTTGGAGCCCTTCTCATCGTCTGCACAATTCTACAAGGATGTTTTGCCACGTGCTGTATCGCCGGTCTACTCCGAGTCCAACATTCATCCAGCCTTTAGATCAAACTCGTCACCACTCAGTCAGAAGCTTGCTTCGAATGCTAACCCTTTCACGAACCTCTTTGTCTCGCCGTCGCTACCTCCTTCGAGATGTCCTTCAACTTATTTGCGACTATCCCCCGAATCATCACCCCGACCGTCACATGCGACTATGGAGTGGTACTCATCGTCTATGCGCGCTCAGTCTCCTTCCACTCTTCGTACCGCTGGTGGCTCTAGCGCCAACACGTCGCCCCTCTTCATCAGCTTCGATTTATACCAACATCTTAGCTCCATCGGAGAGACCGATTTCGCCAACTACTTCTTTACCGACCCCGCCTACATCCTCCCCAGCCCGTTCACCGACCCCCGCCCCGCCCCATCCACCCCCAGCAGCCGATGTCGCGCCGCACCTACCGGTGCACCGGCTAGCCCCGCCCTCCAGCACCTCCCAACCCGCTCCAGCTCCCTCGCCCACCGCCAAATCCACAATGCAGGGGTCGGACTGTTCAACGTCCAACACCCCAACACGCCAAGTCGCACCACCCTCGGCCGGGTATACGGGGCCCCTCTCTCCGGCAAACAATACGTCTACGACGAAGCCCGGTACGGGGGCAACGGCGACAAAGCGAGCCAGATCCTGGGGCTGGACATTGATCCGGTGGAGGCGAGGCGGGCGAAGATCTTCGCCGCCCACCAGCGGATGGTGGACCAGTTGACGGGGGAGCAACCCCTGTTCACGCGGGAGAGCTGGGGGAGGAAGAAGGGGGAGATGAAGAAGGTTAGTTTGAACGACTGGGAGTGCTTGTACGGCTGACTAACGTGTTTTTCAGAAGGGGAAGGCGGGCGTTGAGGGGGTGAAGAAGTTTTTCGGGAAGGGGTAAGAGGCGGGTTGGGGATGTGGGGAGGAGGAGTGGTGGAGGTGGTTTCGTTGCGGGTTTTCCTTTTTGTCTTTTCCTTTTTTCCTGTACCTTAACGGCCTGCATCTCCTCCCCATCCCCGCTCCTTTGTGTTCTTCGCCTTTTCCTTTGTCCTTTTTTCCGTTTCTCCAACTCGTCGGATCATGATCTCGAGGAGATCGTGATATCAATCTTCCAATTTCGGGAAGCATGTGTGTAAGGCTTCTACCTCTGTGGTTGTTTATGTAGACCACGAATCAAGCCTTTTTTCTTTCTGGATCATTAGAGATTTCATGACGTAGAGAAACCTCTTCAGGAAAAGGCGGGGGGGTAAAGAGATTGAGAACGGTTTTTCGAAAAGATCAAGACAACGGCTTGTTAGTATCTCGCTTGAAATCATCTCGATACAATCCTCCCTCACCGTTTCTCCTTTTGTCATATACCTCAACAGCCCTTAATAGGTAGGTATTCTGCCCCTACCATCTCACTTATATACCCCTTTTCTTCTTAATCAGTCAGCAAAAAGTGTCTCCAGACGACGAAGCAAGTCTTTTTCTTTGAAAATCTTAATTAAATGAACCATGTAAAGAAAACCGCGATTATATTTTCCAAAGCACTTCAGAAAACATTTTCAACACGCATCTTCCTTTTCTCTAGTATTCTTTTTACTCAAGGTTATACATAGCTTAACGGCAGCGCATATTTCCCGCTCACTCATTTCTCTTTTTTTTTCTTTTGACTAGCTACTAGGCAATAATTTATCTACATGACAAACTAAGCTTGTTTTTCTCTGAATCATCGGCGATCAGATGACATGGACGATACCGCTACATGATATCTAAAGCATACAAACTTCATTATCGACGACAAAGAATCCCGAGGTTTCTTAATGTCAGTTCTGACAAGTTAGTCCAAGACCCAAAAAACCGACGCCGAAAACCCGTGGATTTCTTCCAACGGGACATTCCTCGAGATGAATAAGCGAATGTACGAGATTTCTGGTGGCAGTGAGTAATGTGCCTTTCGTTCTAGTTTTCCCTTCCCTTCCCGTCCTTCGTTCAGTCTGTACCTCAACAGCCCACCCCACCAATTCTTTCCCTTTCTTTCATTTTATCATAGAGGGCAACTCGGCAATACCGAAGAGCTCTCCTTGCCAAGCTTTTCGATTTGAGAAGCTCGTGCGCAAAAGAACTCCTCACATTAGCAGGAGTCTGTTTGGGTAATGAGTGCAGCCTTTCTTGCGAAGAAATTTCCAGCGATTTGCTCCGTGGATTGAATTAGCAAAGGAGAGTCGTGACGGGCATGAAGTTGAATACTAAATGTGCATGTGAGAGCGGAGATCGGACTTGACTGAGCCAAGAGGCGTTCTGAAAAGAATCCCCACTGACAATAAAGAAAGAAGAGTCTGAGAGACGCTTTGGGGGGAATGTCTAGCAGCACATCAGAAAATCCTTTCAACATTGATTATGAAGAGCCTAAACAGTCCGAAGACCAAGTTTTCAGCACTGCACTCGCTATAAGTATCTTTGCTTTAAAAAAGCTCAACAAGACGACCTTCTTCTCCCGTCAACCGACCTCCCATCTAAAACCCTGTATCCCCAAATTCCAAATACATCAACAACTTTGGTTTACAACGGACCAACTTTTCCTTTTCAAACCTATTCTCGAACCTTCTCTCAGATGAAAAACAGCGTCTTTGCTCAAACCACGAGAGTAAAGAGATGATGCTGTGCATGAAGCGATGTCGAGTGTAGAGTTTGACAAACAAAAAGGAGATTGCTAGATGAATTATCTGACTAATTGAAAATTTAGGTCTGGGGTTTACAATCCATGTTGCTTTGCTTAATTTCCGTTATCAAGCTTCTGAGTATTGTATGAGCGTGGTGGTACTATGTTGATATTCGAAAGCTTTGTTTCTACAGATACGGAAATCCGTCAAGGCGGATTCTTCGTATGACTTTTGTGAACCCACATGTTGACAGCTGGTATTTTCCCTTCTGTCTCGAAGACGATCTACGCAATCGGAAACTACACACTTCACTCATTATAATATATATCTATCTTGCCTTAATTAGCTTCACGGTACTACAACAACAGTCTTCCGATTCTGTTCAAATACATGACAACCACAACTTGAAGACGATCAGACTTATAAAGTCAGCTGATCGGACAAACGTTACCAGGTATACAACTCACCATGTCTTTTTCTTCTAATTGATAGCTCTACCAATTACAAGGAATTATACCTAAACAACACCTGTGAAGAAATCATTTGTAGTCTTTTTCTGTCGGCTGTCAACACCCCTTACCTGGGGTGCAATGAGAGAATGATACAAAGGTAGTCGGAGTGATGTTATACACCCTTTCAAACGAAGCATTGCTCTAAATATATTCAAAGACGGCTTCAAACATCTTTTTCTTTTTGATTTAGCCGATTTCATACAACTAACTGTCGAAGCAGGTAGATGGGCATTCAAAGCTAGACATTTCAACATAGTCTTACTTACCGAGGTTGCTTGCGCTCGGTGAGATCTCGATGCGTTCGTTTGTATTCGTTCTTACATGGTTTTACGCGGTGGTGGTGTAAGCTTTAGACCCACTGTTAGACTACACATCTGCTTCACTTTGGGTTTTCTTCTCAGCTAGTTCGAAGAAAGGTGGGTGTTGATAAAGGTTTCGGGTGGCAGTCTTTTCCATCAAGTGGATCAATTTAATGATTAAAAGCCGCTAAACTGCCAGACAATTTGAATTAATTCATTTGTTTCGCCCAGGCTCCTGACGTAGAGGTAGTTGAGAAGACGATGGCCTCGGTTGGCTTTAGTACTCATTTTTCAACCGGGGAAGCATGTATACAGACTTCTACAGTAGCGACTTTCTTCAAGATGAACTAGGCCTTTCTCCTAAAATATAAAACATGGGATATCCCTCCTCGAACATGCAAATCTCTTCCAAAAAAAAAAAAAATTCAACACGAAGCCATCAAAAGCCAGTATTTGATACCCCAAAACTCAGCTCGACCACCAAAGAAAAAAAGGAAAAAGCAGCGAGCCAACATCGAACTCTTTTCCTGTTCCCCATTTCTGATCCTTCGCATCGCCTTAATTTTGCAACTGGGCTCGAAGTGATAGATTTGTTGTCCTGGAGATGATGTTGAGAACGACGAGACGTAGATGGGGTTGTGCAGCGGTGCCTTTCGGCGGAGCCTCCTGGTAACGACTCGTCCCTCCCAAAACGAAAAACCATCAGGGTCGAGGACTGTACACCGCATCAAAAAAAAACCGAACAGATTTGATGCAATCAAGTGTATCAAACTCAACTGAAGTCCTCACTGTTCGTTCCGCAACGGAAGTTGGAACCGGAATACTGGAGCAACAAAGGTGATAAACTAGGAAGATCTCGACAGGCAGAGAGGGAGTTGAGGAATGACGCTGGAAGGCTTGCGAGGACGTGTTGAAGTGGCGAGGCGAATAAGAGGTATTATTATTATTATTAAGGATGATTCAAGGTTAAATTAGGGATGTTGGTTGACATCGCTCGAGACGCTTCTTAGCCCTTGCAGTAGTAGTCATCGATAGCGATGTGGACGTTCTGTCTCGAAAACGTTCGATATGTGACGAGGACTCAAGAGTAGGTATTGTACCCTGACGGAGCGGCGTCTGGTGCGACTGTAGTAATTGCTGTCACAGCCGTTAAGACAGGAGTATATTTGAATATGCTCTGGAGACCCGAGTGACTGGAATATAGTGGCAAAAATCGAAGCTCGAAGCAGGAGAAACGTCTGAATCATGTGGGGTATCACATTCGACCCAATCGACTCATATTCTCTTATCATCCCCAGTCCTAATTGACTCTCCGATCTCTCGCTCCTCGTCCTCAGTCTTGTCGTGCTCTCCGGCTGCGCTATTTTCGTCCGCTATCCTACCTGGCGCTGCAGTTCTGCTATCCTGGTCCGCCCTCGCCTCCACCTCTCTGATTCGCGTTTCCTCGTGCACTGGAGACTTGGGTTGTCCAATTTCAATGATCGTCGTGCTTGCATCCAGCTCTCCCAGGTCGATGGCGGGTAAGTTTACGTCCAGTTCTCCCACCGCCGGCTGCTGGACCTGGGGTAACATCTCCTGCTGCTCCCCCTTCCCATCAAACCCACCGGGCGACTGCATCCCCATCAAAGTCATAACCGAGTCCCTATTCTGGATATATTTCTGCCTTCTTTTTCTGTAGATGAGGAAAGCGGCCGTTGCTAAGGATGCGACTGCTCCAGCAACGCCCACGCCAATGCCCGCGGCTGCGCCCGCGCTAGGCCCGCTGGATGAAGGGGAGGGCATAGGAGACGATGTGGAATGTATGGGCGCCACGATTGCACTAGTAGTTGGGCTGGCCGTTTGTGTGACGAATGAAATCATCGTTGTGGTTACTGGGCTAGGCTTTTGTGTTGTACTTAAGCTTAATCTTGTAATGGTGATAGAACTGGCGCTCCAGGTAGTGGGCGTCGCCATATCATCCTGCGTGATGCTCCAAAACGTGCTGTTCGAGTTTTCGCCCAGCTCCTTTATACTGTAGAGAATGAACAGGCAAGTTACATTAGGCCCGCACGACGAGTCACCAGAAAACGGCTGGCCATTCGCTGAGTAGCTAGTATCGAGCCAAGTAAGAGAATCTCCCGTGGCATCAACGGAGCTGTTGGAGCCTATCGTAATGTTTAGCTGAAGTGGAAAAGCTGGCGTTTACGCTCTTTAATTTGACTTACACAAGGTATTATTCGCGAAATGTCGAATGCTTGGTGCGCAAATCTGGGCAAGGTAAGGGTCAGATATATTACTTTCCCAGGACACGAAGACACTGTCCCTGTAGTTGTAATAGGGATTAGTGTTAGACTCAGGGTAAATCCATGAGACATTTGGTCCAGCGCAGACAGTGGAGAACCAGAGAAAAAAGCAAGCGACGATGTCAAGAACGCTACGGCTACTGCTAAGGAAGCCCATGGCGTGAACAAGTCGGGGAAGAGCTCCGATGCGAGATCAAGACTGATCTTCACTTTAGTTACGGTGAACGGGGACTATTGAGCAAAGACTTGCGCACACCACGATAGATCGATCTCAATCAGCCACGGAGGTGAAATTTGCTGTCAACCAGAGTGATTGGAAAGGGCAAACCCACAAAAGCGATTTACTGATGTGATACATAAGACGACAAAAAACAAATGCCAGCCCTATATCTCGACGTCTGAACTGTTGTTGCCATGACACATCACAATGCAAACTGTAGAGAAGAGGCACAGCATCGCAGGACAGCCATATCAGGTCTTAGCTGCATGGATAGAGGGTTCGGGTCGTGAACATAATTGGTCAGTAAGATCAATAAACAGCAGAAGTATTGGAAACAGGGAACAGTACTGATGGACTGCTACCCCGATTCATAGTTTTCACCCCCCTCCTACCTTCCTACCGTAGTTCAACCAATAATATACACATGCACATATGCTCCTTCTGACCCTTATACCTCAAGAAGAAGGAATGAAATCAATGGGCATTCGTATCGCTGGTCGAAACGAAACAAGAAGGATTCGATTCCGCGTTCAGCCTTGGGAATTAGTGGAGGATTGCGGCCTGGTGTCGTATAGACAGCTGGTTTGCTTGGACTCTCTAGGTTTCGAGATAACAAATAGCTGAATTGTTGAGAGGCTGAAACCCTGATCGGTCGGCTACTTGGCTTGACTACCTTGCATATGTCTCAAGATGGCAATCACTTGCAATGCCAGGTCGCAATGCTAGATCTGTCCAACACTCGATTTGGCTATCAATATTTCGAGGTCATGGATAGCTCAACTCAGCTATTCGGTCGCTGGATTCTTTATGAGTCCCTTGCTCGAGCAGATGTCGAAAGCTTGATTCCCATCTTGCTGAGATTCAGTCTTCAACTTGTCGCGCCAGTCATTCTGCCAACTTGAGAAATGTACTCGGTAGATGAACAGCCAACTTCTAAAATTTCGCGTTTTGCATTCACCAATGGAAGTCCACCAGGCTATCTACCCTAGGGCCAGCTGGATTCTGAAGTCGCTTGTGGAAGCGCCGTCAGACTTAGCGGGTGTTCTCTGAATACGTCATCCGAAAAAGACGGCCGACAACCTTCCATTGGTGGGGGGTTGGAAAAGTTGAGCCAGGGCCGGAACTTTTTTTTTTTGGTTCCGGCCTCAGCTCAACTTTCTGCATATGCTAACCATGAGTTCAAAATCATTTCAACCCCGACTCAGCTTTCTGCATATGCTAATGATGAGCTCAAGAATTGATATTATTTAGTTAAAATAGCTAGAAGACAAACAGCAAGAGCGAAGTATTGAAGCTGTGCATATGCACAGCTTGAGCGAAACATCGAGAAAACAGCACAATCACAGATCACGCATATCATGAATAGCAAGACGAGCGAAGATTCTTCTACATATGCTTAGCATATGCACAAAACATGTAAAATCATGAACTCAACTTGTGACATGCTCATTAACAAGCTATCGCTCACATTTTTCTTGTCAGATCTTTCTTGTGTCTTTTCTTCTTCTATCTGTTATCTCATTCGCTCGATTTTCAGCGTCGATGCTTTCATCATTCATCGATGTTTCTTTATGCTCAGTTGATGCTGCACATATGCACAGTCGAGATCTTTTTGATCAGATGTCAAGTTTGTTGTGATCTCGCTTAATGCTCTTGACATATGCTTCGCATAGGCTTCGAAGCTTTTCCAACTCGACGTCAAGTCTTGAATGTGCGGGGCATATGCAATTTTTGAAGTTCAACCCGACGTCAAGAATTTTTTCCAACCCCGGCTCAACTTTTCCAACCCCCCCGGCGAGCTGCACCCCCCACTAGGATCTTCTAATTTGACAGTATTCACCTATCAGAAAGCTGCATAAAATTCTATATGGTATTATTATCGTCCATCCCTGGATGATTCCCCCCCTAGAATGCTGATATCTGCTAGATGTCATTATACCCTCATCGTCCGCAGCTGAACCTCTTGTACCCCCCTCAGAGGACCTCTCTCATTCGTAAAATCTTCGAGTTCCTGATCCTCACCCGCCACCAGACCTACCTCCTCGTCTCCCCTTCCTTCTCCACTTGCCTTCTTAGCCTTCGTCGGATCGTTATTCACTGCGACATATAGTGCGCTTCCTAAAATCAGGCTGCTTCCGACAATGCTCCAGACTCCAGGTGTGCTGTTCCAAACGATCTTGTCAAATGCTAGAGCGAACAGCATCTGCGTATAGACCATGTTCGTTGCCCGAGAACTTTTCTCATGCGCTAATCCCGCAGTCAACATGATTTGCATCGCGAAACCGCAGATCCCTAGGAATAGTAGGTATCCCCATTCCTGCAAGCTCGAGGGCAATCGAAAGCCCACCCCCGGTATTGCAAAGACGGCCACAAGGCTCACGAATGTGCACCAACCCGCAAAGTAGTTGACGGAGATGAGAGGATGGGCACGCTTACCGATCCAGCGAATGGTGGTATAGGCACACGCAGCCCCAAGTACTCCGATAAGCGCTACACCTACCGCTATCAGTCGTTGTGTTGCACTGACACCATCTACCTGCTGAACATCCGCTGATACTGTTGCATTGGTCAAAAGGGCCCCGTCTGCAGCACCGCTCGCGGTTGGGATCGGATCAGTGTGGCCTTGGAAGAGCGATGTAGGACGAGCTATTAGTATCACGCCCGTTAAGGAAACACCAGCTGCGATCTGTTCCATCCGTGTGAAAGGTTCTTCGATAAGAATCGAACAAGCGAAGCAGGCCACGCTAGGAGCCAGGAATGTGATAACAGTGGCGTCAGCGATGGGAAGGTATTGGAGTGAGTAGTAAATCCCGTACACTCCGAAGAACCCCCCAAAGCCACGCGCGACCAGCAGCTTGCGAACGGGTTTGGGTCCGAAGGGTGCGGAGTCAATACCACGCCACCACATGTAGAACAAGCATAAAAGTAGAGTAATACCCATGCGCGCAAAAAGGATCTGATGTCATGTCGTCTCAGTACGGTTCCTTCTGCAGCCTACCGAGCAGCGTTGCACATACCTGAAATGGATGCATGCCATGTCCGTGCTTTCCTCCGGTCTCAAGCAGACGTGTGGCGACATTCATCAAAGCTCCAAAGAGTTGTGCGACCATAACCAAAGCCAAGCCTCTGTTCAAAGCCCAAAACGACCGTATTTTCTTCTGCCATGCTCCTGCGGATCTCGGCGACCACGAAGAAGGCCTGGACCCCGGATTGCCAATGAGAGGTCCCGTGTGTCTCTCATTCTCGTTGTCGGCAGAATATGTGGAGAGAAGCGACTCAAGGTCATCAGAAGTCCGTTCAAACGCGGATTGGAGAGGTACGTCCAGATAGGATTGCTTGTTGGCCGCTTTCACTTCTGCGTTTGGAACACTTGGCGCAGAGGCTTCTACTCCACTCAGATTAGAGACGCTACTCTTATCATCTTGAGCTTCCAGTCGTGGCGAGAGAAGAGACATGATATCCCATCCGCTAAGCCAAAGCCTACCCTAACATGAAGCGAGTGTGAGTGCCACAGGTCAGAAGAGCAATGATGAGTGACTCGTAGTAAAGACCGATGAAAAAGAATGCGGTCACCAGCCATCGGGCCATTGTGGGTATCGTTCGTCTAGTGGGCACTATCTTAGCGATTGTGCGGGGTATTCCCATTACATCCGAATGCTGTCATGTTCAACAGAGAGTAGCAACACCAATGCAAGTCAGCAACGGTCGACAACATCTTGATAAGCTCTGAGCCTCATGAGGTCCATGTCGGCACGCAGATGGAGATGGAGAGGGATGGGCTTTCCCGCAGCAACGGTCGCGGTAGCTCGGGGGCGGCGGTTGGCACGTCACGAGTCACGACGGAGCCAAAAGCGGAAAGCGGAAAGCGGACGACTTTGGTCACACGTGATCTCGGATCTCGAGTCTCGATCCAGATTCGCGCGCCACAGAGATTACCACCGTGCAGGCGCCAACCTGAAACATGACAAAGCATGTCTATTCCACCAATCCACTCAGCCCGACCAACATCGACTCGATGACACCCTGTAGAGGACGTTGCGGGCAGATCCACCAGATCCTCCTGGTGATAATGACACCCGCCATGGTCACGGCAGCGAGGGGCCTGATGGACAGGCGGCCAGGCCTGACTCCTTGTTTCCCCTGAACCAACACCGACATGCTGCGAAGTGGAGCATAGGAATCGAGTGTGCCTGCGCCCCCGCAATAACGATGTCCCTCAGGGGGCCCAAGCTAATCATCTCTCCAACACCGTCGATGAATATCCATCATCTGCATCTCTTCATTGGTTTGTTTCATCATCGGTTCATTTCCAAAGTCCATCTTCCCTGAGCGTTATCTTATGGTATTACTGACTTATCCTGGTTTCCCAAATGACACTCCTCAGCAGCCTTCTCTGTTCCTGGTCGAGCCTCCGAGAATGTACTGCCATCCGTCTTTGCCCCGCCCTCTCTATGTGTTATTTCTTTGCATCTCCAGGGTTGGGTTGCAGAAAAAGACTGCAACGGTCACTGCAATCTCTGTACATAGCCGCGTTGGGTATGACTGGGGATCGAGCAATAACAATATATCATGAGAGCGTCCCCACCTGACGTTATAGCCATAGTGCTACAAAACGTCCTTCTATAAGTGCATTGTCATTCATTTTATGCTTTCCCAGTCACTCCTTTGATCCCTTTACAGACCATGAGGTACTCCTTGTTGTACATATGCCTTCAGGCTTCTTCTTTGGTGCAGGCACTACCTACCCTGTCCCAGGCGGCGGATCCAAATGCTATTCTTGCGGCAGGAACGCAAAGTCTTTCTAAACCTTCGAACGTGCCAAGTCCCACTGGAGTATGCAATCTCCCTTGAGCCTATGATGGCTTTCAATCCTTTCAAACTTCTACCATCGACTGCTGCATTTGCCACCATTTTTGTTTGTGGATCGCGAACCCCCCCCCCCAAATCCCTCTGGGAATAAAATCGTTATCAAGAGTTACCTTATCATATTTTCAACTAGCGTACTAGTTAACCTGTTTCGTCTTATGCTCTTTGCTAATTTGACACTCTTCTCCAGACGATACAGACCAGCCTTGAAACCAGCGGACGAAGCAGCATTCAACCGTTCCCAACCACGGTCATTTCAATTGCCACTTCCACATCTGCAAATGCACCCTCAACATCAGTAGCTTCTAAGGCACCACCGAAACCCAACGTTTCCCTATCCGACATTTTCAATGCACCAATTAGCAGCGGAGGCCCAGTCGCAGTCATCCCGTCAAGGCCAGATCATCCAGTACCGCGCACTGGCATTGTAAGCAGTCTTACAACAGTTTCAAAGTGTACTATACTGAACGGATTCTTCCAGATAAACCAGAAGGGCCCCATCGGCACGAACAAGTTTTACGCAAACTTCTTTCTGGGAAACCAAACCAATGCTGTGTGGACGCAACCATACTCCATGTTGTGGAGCCAAGGGACCGGCAATGCGAAGTCATGGGGCCTCAGTGTTTCACACGATGATCCTGATCAAAGGGTAAGAGAAAGTTCAACTATATATGTCGCTTCACATCTCACTATTTGTAGGCATTTGGGCCGGATGCCAGCAAGAACCCAGTCGAATACTTCATCAACCCAATAGGAATACAATCAATTGTCTTTTCCGCTGCTGAACTTGGCCCGTAAGTCCTAAAAATTATAACGGTCCAGAAGATATGCTAAGATTTCCTAGTTCAATGTCCTTGACGACGGACTCCTTGACGGCATTCTCCGCCAATGCGAACCTTTTAGCTAGCAATAGCGCAAGCCCGGCTATTACAGTACCGCTCGTGCAGGGCATGGGTTTCGTCACTGCAATCTATAATGGAGTAACGCCCTTCATCGACAGCAGCATTTTCTTCCGTACGATATCACCTCTTCCTTCTCCCAAGACTGGTGTCACAAAGTATAAATTGCTCCTTGAAGACGGCAAGACATGGCTCCTGTACGCTACTGCGACGAACGGGACGGGTCTTGCCCTCACTTCGACCAGCAGCTCCCGACTATCAGCGGCAGGGCCCTTTACAGGCACGATTCAGGTTGCAAAAAACCCCGGAGATGTCGCTACTCAAGAAGCGTCCTATGATAGTGCGGCCGGATCATATCCGACAAGCGCTTCGATATCGGGTTCAGTGGATGGTGTATCGGGGTCTTACACACTTTCTTGGACCAAGGCTGGCAACGGCTCGCCTGTGATTATGAACGCCCTTCCTCATCACATCCAGTCAATGGACGCAACGACAAGCGCAGGAAAGACTGGCATCCAGCTCCAATCCACCACACATGGAACTATGACTGGAGTAATCGGAGATTCGTGGACCATGGTCGAGCCAGACATTCCGGCCAACATGACTTTCGCCCCTTGGATCGCCGCCGGTGGATCCACCGCGGCCATCCCAGCCTCGGCAGTTGCCCAAATCAACGCCGCCGGCACCAGCGAGCTCGCCCAAGACATGAACGCCCAGTCCAACCTCAACAGCATGTACTACAGCGGCAAAGCCCTCTCCAAATTCGGCACCGCCATCTACGCTATCCATGATCTAACCGGCGACACCGCTCTCGCCTCCTCCGGCCTCGACAAGCTCAAAACCGCCTTCGCCGTCTTCGCAAACAACAAGCAACAATACCCGCTTGTCTACGAATCCGCCTGGGGCGGCGTCGTCAGCTCCGCGGCCTACGTTACGGGTAACGCAGGTGAAGACTTTGGAAACTCCTACTACAACGACCACCACTTCCACTGGTCCTACTTCGTCCACGCCGCCGCCATCATCGGCTACCTCGACCCCACGTGGATCCCCGCAAACAAAGACTGGGTCAACACTCTTGTCCGCGACGCCGGCAACCCCATCGCCGACGACCAATACTTCCCCTTCTCGCGCTCTTTCGACTGGTTCCACGGCCACTCCTGGGCCAAAGGCCTCTTCGACTCCGCCGACGGCAAGGACCAAGAATCCACGTCCGAGGACGCTCTGTTCGCGTACGCGATGAAGATGTGGGGCAAAACGTCCGGCGATGCCAACATGGAGGCGCGCGGCAACCTGATGCTGGCGGTGATGAAGCGCTCGCTGAGCAACTATTTCCTGCTCGAGAGCACCAACACGAACCAGCCGGCCAACTTCATCGGCAACAAAGTCACCGGCATCCTGTTCGAGAACAAAGTCGACCACGTCACGTACTTTGGCGCCAATCCGGAGTATATCCAGGGGATCCACATGCTGCCTATTGTGCCGTCGTCGGCGTATCTGCGCAACCAGAATTTTGTGGCCGAGGAGTGGAAGACGTATTTTGACAACGGCCGCGTGGATCAGGTTGCTGGCGGGTGGAGGGGCGTGCTGTATAGCAATCTTGCGCTTATCGATGCCAAGGCGTCGTATGGCTGGTTTAGCGGGCCGTCGTTTGATCCGCAGTATCTCGATGGCGGGGCTTCGTTGACTTGGTCGTTGGCGATGGCGGCGGGCTTGGGTGGCGCGAATTGAGTTTTGATGGAATGGGCTCGATGGGGGTTCTGTTTGAGGGCTGGGGACCTTTTTTCTTCGAGTTCAATGTTAGCAGGCGAGAGAGAGATATAGGCTTGGCGGTACTACGTCGGTTGGAAATTCACGTTTATCGGAATAGTGTTTTTTCTAACGTCTATCTTTTGATGTTTGTACATTACCTATCCCACCTCTTCGGAGAAACTTTAAGAGGAAATTGGTTTGGAGATCCAAAACCACAGATATCCTCTCAGCCAAGGCATATTTTGTGATCATTACATCTTGAGCTATCTGCTTCGTTCTTCCGAGCAAGACCCGAAAACCGCTCCTTCCTACCGCTCCTTTCTGAGCAACCATAAGCTTTTTTGGGACAGGGGTTCTAAACATCCAGAGCCCCCAAACCTCAACTCTACCGCTTTCCTATCCGTTTCCTAATCTCATACCTACACCACCACACTATCAGCCCTCCACTCTCCGAGATCCCACACCCCCATCACCCAACAAAGAACTTACATAAACACCCCCTCCCTCTCCCACACCCCTCTATCCGGATCGTCCCCCACATCCCTCACCTCAAAAACCTTCCTCGCAGCCTTCACAAACCCCATATCCGCCCTCCTCCTCTTCTTAAAGCAGAGATAACACACCGTCTCCTCGCCAATCAACTTCTTCATCGTCTCCAGCAGCAGCGGGAACGCGGGCTCGAAGTACACGCAGTCGGCTGCGAGCACGATATCCGGGTTTTGGGGGAGGTGGGGAGGGAGAGGGGTGCCCCAGGCGAGGTGGGAGGGGATGACGGGGGTGAGCAGGGGGTTGAGGACGATGTTGGCGTGGAGGAGGGGGAGGAGGGGTGGAAGGTCGGTTAGGTGGATGGGGGGGTTGGAGATGAGGGTGAGGGCGAGTGCGAGGCTGTTGGATCCACTTTAGATACTACCGTGAATAGAGGAGGGCGTGGAGAAGCAAAATACATACCCAACCAACCCACTTCCAGCACCAAGCTCAACTCTATCCCCCAGTTATCAGCAATCAACCCATACCTCTAGAGCCCCCCGAACGTGAAAAAAACATGCGGAGCATACAAACATAGTCTTCCCCCTCAAATCCGGCAATTTACACCGTAACAGGTATTTCGCAAGTACCATGCCCGCCGGCCATAACTGACCGCCGCATTCCGAAGGGTCGACATGGAGAAGCAGACGGGGGTCGAGGAGGCCGGAGAAGGAGAGGGAGATTGTAGTGGGTGAGGCGAGGGGGCGGGATGGGATAAGAGATTCGGTGATGGTGAGGTCGGAGGGTTCGTGGGTGGGGGAGGACGTCATTGGTTGCATAAGGTCTTTGAATATATTGATTGGAGGAGGAGGTGAGATGTGGTGCGGAAGGGTTCCGCTGGCTCGAGATTCAGCCTTATGTGTATCTCTGTAACTCGCGCCGTATCGTAGCCTTCGTAGGTCTCAACAATAAATGAATTGCGAGATCCCACCAAATCCAGTGCATTGAATTCATGGCCACCTTTACGTTCTGGTCCACTGACTTCGCCCAGCAACTTGACATACCCAAGTACAAAGTGGACAATCTTCTGACCCAAGTCAAGCGCGCAGAGAAAAAGATTTTCGCACACAACGAAGTGCTCGACTTCGATCTGGAGCTTAAGAAGCGGAATACCAATCTCGCAATCGTACTAGATTGCTCATCGCTATCGGGTGTTGCAGCTGTGGCATCCTATCTAATCTACGCTCGAACCCAGAAAACAGTCTTGTTACATAAGGTCTGCACTCTAGAAGACTACAGGCGTCGAGGTATCGCCAAGGCACTTGTCCAAATGCATTTGAACCGTTTGAAGGGCCAGGGGTGCCAGAAAATTCACCTTTGGGTTGATGAAGCAAATATACCGGCGAGGTACTTGTATGCCTCTGTTGGGTTCGATGGGGTAGATCGAGTGGAGGACTACTATTGCCCGGGCCGTAATGGTATTAGGATGATCTTTGATCCAGACTGAGGTGGTCTTTTTTCTTCGTTCCTGAGGAATGTACAAAAAAGGGTGGCAGACATCCCTTGGGGCGTTCCCAGCCGCCATTCCGATTATCCCAACGAGGTTATAGTACCAGCATGTGAAATCGCGGTTCTCATTCTAGAGGACGTGACGCGCGCCGTGCCCCTTCGTGGGCAATTGATTCGAAGATGTTCCTCATTTCTTCTCCGTTCTTTCGAGTCACCGTTGAGAAGGCTTGCCCCATCGTTTCTCATTTAGTTGTCATTCGTGAATTGGTCGATGTATCTCATTACAAGTCTCTTCCCCGGTTCTCCTTTGCGACTGTCTTTGCTGCAGATTGAAACACCCTTCTGCAGTAGGCGCAAGGACTGTGGAGACTCGCGAAGATGGCCCTTTTGATCTTATTACTGGCTCTTACCAAGGCAATCGCAGCGGTCCCGAGCGTCAACCTGCCTATAAATGCGCAAGTCCCACCAGTTGCTCGGATTTCGAATGCTTTCGATTTCGTCTTCTCGGAGTCGACATTCGCATCAGGCGCAGGCTCGATGACTTACGCGCTGTCAAACTCAACAAACTGGCTCTATCTCGATAGTCCTAGCCGGACATTATCCGGTACTCCAGGACCCGCAGACGTGGGACCTGTGGCTGTCAACCTGGTCGCATCTGATGACACAGGGTCAGCTTCGATGTTGGTTACTCTGGTGGTATCCGCGAATCCTGGTCCAGGACTTGGTAGACCATTAGAAAACCAGCTTTCCACGCATGGATCTTCTTCGGCTGCTGATAGTTTCACCCTCTCGCACTCAAGTCCCTTGTCGCTATCTTTCCTACCAGATACTTTTACGAATACTAACGACAAGACTGTATATTATGCTATATGCGCCAATAACACTCCTTTACCTTCCTGGCTTACTTTCGATCCTATCCGTCTTTCGTTCTCGGGAACTACGCCTGAGTCCACTTCCCCAGGGGAGCTTTCCCAGATGTTCGGAATAAAACTTATAGCATCTGATGTAGTGGGATTTGCGGGAGCAGTCGCAGCTTTTGAGCTTGTCATCGCGAGTCATGTACTCACTTTTGGCAAGGACCTGCACACATTCAACGTTGTGCCAGGGGTTTCTTTCAACTATACTGGGTTTCAGACGGATCTTCTTTTTGACGGTGCTCCTATGAAGCCGTCCGACCTCGCCGAGGTTACAGCGCAGACTCCTTCATGGGTAGTATTTGACACAAAGACCCTCGCACTATCTGGAACAGCACCTGCATCGGCGAGTCCACAAAATATCACTGTCAGTGCCATGGATGTCTATGGAGATAAGACGGACTCTGTCGTCTTCATTCAGACAGCCGGTAATACATCGAACTTCTTTAGTGGTGCCATTGACACCCTGAACGCCACTATCGGGTCGGACTTTGAGTATGGCCTCAGCGGTATACTTAATTCCAGTCCGGACTTACTTGTTACCGTAGATTTGGGTAGTGCATCTTCGTGGTTGAATTTTGAATCGAATAGGCTGGAGCTAACGGGCTATGTTTCTAACGACACCGAACCGCAGGAGACCTTTCTGAATGTTACAGCACATCATGGTTCGCAGAGCCAGTCAACGGAGATTATGTTGAACATAACAGGAGGAGAGCGAGGTGCTAGCGGTCGTGCTGCCAGCCCAAGTCAGAGTAGTATAGTTATAGTAACACCGAGTACAATCAGCCAACCTAGATCGTCGGTTGTAGCCTCAGGTGATAGCAAAAGTACAGGACACCGGAAAGAAGCCACGGATATCGCCGTGCCTCTGGTGGTATTTCTATCTGTGGCTTTGACCATATTTTTGATATGTTTACGCTCCAGGAAAAGACGACAGCGGATATTGAATAGGGGTTATCTGAATCCCTCCAAAGAAGAGATTTCTTATCCCATACAGACAGCGGAACACCGAGAGTTTGCTCCAGAGGAGGGCGTCGTGGGAAGCGGAATGCCAGAGCACAGAAGACTTTCTCTGTTGCCGAGGATAGATTGGCGTCGTTCCCGATTGAGCTCTTCAAGGGCGGTGGCGAACGAAGGAACAGACAGACCTAAATCCGCAAGCTGGCATGAAGAAGTTGTACGGGCCATTCCGGAGTTCAGCCTATTGCCAGAAGAGCAACCATCATTGCAAGGAAATGCCATGGAATATGCTTCGAGCACGGGTCGTTCACACAACTCTAGAATCTCAGCTCTGAATTACAGCTTGCCAGCCAAGCGACTCTCGAGGCAGATCAGACGTCAATCGCAGATAAATAGAGTAAGCTCCCTTCTGATCTCCGCCCGTCAAATCAGCGGAGCCGGTCATGGACATGGTGGATTTGATCGGGGTAATTCTACTATCAGCTACAGCACTATGGGTGCAGGACATGGTGTTGGTGGTCCCTCTGGCTACGGCCGAGTCAGACAGTCCACGCGGAACGCCAGCATATTGAGTGGATCCAGTTGGGCATCGACCAGTACCAGTACCAATACAATCCTCAACAATGGATCTTCTGCTCAACAGCTGCGAAGCGAGCCCTCTCAACTTTCGTCAAATGTGCGATCTTTCCATAACCCTTTAAAAACAAGCTCCTTTGAGCTACTCGCTCGAGCCCATACTATCCATGAGCACTCTGATGACGACCATCCTCGGCGTCCTAGTGTTAGGGCCGTTGCATACCCTTCTCCAATCCATTCTAGAGCTTTGTCTCCTAGAGAAGCATTCATCAAGCGCCGGGCTCGAAACCGTGAAACACAGAACCCGCTGTTTTCTGCTGGTCCTTCGTCTCGTGTATCGTCGCACATCCAGCCTCGTTCCACACTAAAAGCCCAGCACTCTCGAACTTCTTCCGGCGGATCTCCAATGGCCAACCGCTCTAAAGATTCCCCGCACCGGTTCAACAGCTACAATTTCAGCACGCGGGTCATTGACACCCTCGGACGTATATCGCGTTTCCAAAGCAGGAGCAGCTTCGGGAGCAGCTTCCGCTACCAGAGTGCCGAGAGCGAAGCACAAAGCGTAGGGTTCTATGACGGAGGGGAAAGCCTGCAGGAAGACCTAGACGAAGAGGGAAACAAACGCTGGCGGCACCTCGACTACCCAAATCCGCTGGCTACTCATCGTTCTGATACAGGCAGCAGCCCCAGAGCCGACCCAAACCTCCAAGATTATGAATCAGAAGCAGCATCTCAGGGTAGAAGAGATGACAGGGCCGCACAACATCCAGGCGTCGAGACGCTACATTCTGGTGGGGAGAAAGGAAGCCGAGCGATGGGACTAGGTTACCTTACGGAACAAGCAGAAAGGAGCAGAGATATTGGCGGAGGAGAGGAGGGGAGACTAGTAATGGGCACCAAAGAGAAGCGACCTGTGAGCGTGGATGCTCATGCTGGGCTGAGGAGGGGGAAGGGGAATACGTGTATGAGGGGGGATGTTAGAGATGTTGCGTTCTTGTAGTTTTTCTCGCCAGGTCGATTTGAGCATCTCGTTCGGGCTACCAGACCCTCCTACCAAGCGTTTTTCTGAATACTCATTCACTAGATACGTGGCTACGAGTTGGGAGATGCTGGTTTGGCAGGCACGGCTGATTACGCTACTTTGTAGCACTGTACCAAAGTAATACTAGCCTACTAGCGTAATTAAACTAGCGTGCCAGGGGGTTTCTCAGTAAATCAGAAGAAAAAAGGAAAGTGAAATCTATTAACTCCCGAAATTTCATGGGATATGTGTGTGAGGCCCACTCGCTCACTCACTTTATTCCTCTACCCCCAAATCTCAAAGAAATCCATAAAACCTAACCTATTGGCTGAAACGACGAACGCAAGATAGCTCCAATCCATAATAAAGACATATTCCATTTCCATATCCTCAGGAACGCCCCCTCCCCCCCCACACACAAACACTACAGTTTCCTCTCCCCCCCTCCACAATTTTTCAAAATTCCTGAATTTTAAATCGATTGGAATGGAAGAGCAAAGTGTGTGTGTGAGTGAGTCGAAATATTAGGTTTTCGGGGTTGGTATGGTTGTGAGAAATGATAAAACGATATCCCATCTCTCAGCCCCCCACCAGGCCCCATTTTTTCTTCTTCTCATCTTCGAGGATACTGTACCGTAGTTAATCAAACTCCTGAGATAAAATCATGCTTCACCACCAACGCCCCCCACAAAAGAAAAGAAAAAGAAAAAGAAAATCTCATCTCTTACTTCACCCCTCCCTTACTCCACCACCTCTCAAACCAATAATCCAACCCCCTCCTTTCGTCATCTTCCCCCCCCCCCCCCCCCCAACCCGGCATCTATCCACCGTCTCACCCACGCCCTCGAATTCGATCTCGCATAAAAACCTAGTAACCCAGCTAGCTATCGCTGTTCCTCCAACTGTCTCTGTTTCTGTCCAGTTCTTTTCCGTTTACATTTGGCGATGCCGGTCGTGGTGGGTGCAGAGAGCTTGCTTGCGTGCTTCGTTTGAAGATTTAGGGGGGGAGGGGGGGAAGGTCTGTGCAGGTAGTGGGCGGATACGACTGAGGGTTAGGGCTAGGGTTAGGGTCGTGCAGGAATGTGAGAATCACGGTTTTGAGGGGTCGAATTGCTTGGGTGCGAGGGATTGAGGATGGGGGAGGTAGGTAGGTGGCTTTAGGGCGGAGTCGGCGAGGTAGAGGGATAAGCGTGAGGGAAATGTGCGAGGAGTTGAGGGAGATAAAGGGGTGGATTGAGGTGGTTTGGGGGGGGGAGTTGGGGAGTGTGCTTTTGTTGCGATTTTTGAAGATTTGGTGGATGGGCTGTGTTTCAAGTCAAGTGTAGAATATAGCAAATTCAGTAGGTGTGTTTGTTTGCGAGGGGGAATGGGGGGTTGGCTTTTTAGTGCTGTAGAGTTCTTGAAGCATGTTCAGGGGCTTGTGCAGATCTTCGCAATCTTGTGTCTATTTCGAGTAACATCTTTCCACGGGTCAATCGCTTGTGCTTTCGCTCGAGTGAGAAGAGTTTTTCGTCGATCCTCACTCGAGAACATTATGGGAAAATTTCCATTTTTTTCCACCAGGCATCCTCTGCGAAACAATCTCGTACATGTGCTCAATCTTCAGAAAATGCTTTGCAAGGGTACCCATTCCACTAGGCCTATCTCAAAGTCGTTTGCGTGGAAATCCTAGTCAAGTCGCGCAAAAAATAGCAGTCACGTGGCGGACCATCAGACTTGCCCTCGTTGGATCTGTTTGCCATTCATGCAATCTGCAGGCTTCAAGTCCACCACCATCCTGTGTGTGAGAGTTGCTGAAATGGTCTTCGATGGTGGTTCGACCAGTTCAATCAATGCGTGGAAGAGTCGTGTAGTCTGAATGATGCCTGCACGTTGGTCGTAGACAACCGATCTCTCTAGGTCTCAATTGAAATGCCAGGATCGATCCTTTTCACGTTCCTTCTCAATTCGTTGCCTAAGGAACATTTTCAATTAGCTTTGTTCTTTCACCAGTCCATAAGGTTGCATTAGACAGACCAGATTCTTGTACAGGCATTTGCGTTCGGAAAGCTGAGCTCGAAACGATCCCCACACAGTGAGGTCCAGACAATGAGTGAATCTGATCAGCTATTAGCATCGGACGCTGTTCAGTGAATGCTAAACGCTCACCTTGATGTTTCTGAAACCCAAGTTCTTGTTCAATGTGCGTCTCATATATAACCTCATGGTCTTTGTTCTTATCTATGAAGAGAAGGTATGTTTTGCTCTGAAAATAAGTCAGCGTTAACAATGTAGCACTAGCGGACCATTGAAATGGTCGGTGGCAAGCCAGTGCTGTACTCATCAGATATGTGAGGTCTACCATGCTTATACGAACGGTGTAGAATCCACTTCCTAACTCGTGCCGTTCATTATTCCGTACCTCGTAGAGTGTTGCAGACGTGAAAGACATGCAAGATATTCGAACCCGACGAAATAATCTTGTCTCTTCATCTTTAACCTCAAAGCGTTTGCGCGTGAGCGAAAACTGATCTCCGGCTGTACGTGGTAGAGGGTGGGAAGCATGAACGACCATAGGCTGATCTTTTGTAGACGGATCAATGTCAGGATAAACCTCTGTTACCCTTCTGAAATTTATTCCGCATGCCTGACAGTCTACGTCTTCAACTCCAGAGCCACTGGTGGTAGTATGGCAACTGGGACAGGTTCTATAGTAATGCCCGGGATGTTGAAAGATCATACTCATTTCAACCCTCTGCCCTGGTAGAAAACACAAGTCCCAATCGCTTGCAAGGTCAATGTCTCGTTTCGTACTGGTTTCCTGTATGACAAATTCGCCTCTGTCAATCTTTCTAGGTCCTATTTTTGTTTTTCTCATGTTAGATTTGAGCACTGCAGTCAGCGCCTGCACGGACGGTTAGTCACTAAAATATCAACAACCGGAATAGATTTTACCTCGGCAGACTGGATGAATTCAAGATGGAAAGGCGTCGCCTTCCCTAACGCATCGATCATGTAAACCGGCTATTGTCGATTGACCTGCGCTGGAATGTGCGTATCTGTTCCTTGAAGCTTGCGTACCACCTGGAAGATTTGAACATTCGTACGCCTAGGAGCCAGTCAGTCCGGTGTAAAAAGATCTACGAGGTATGACCCTACATAATCTGTGCTGTCATTTCTAGTAAATTCATCCCCTGATGAACTCCACTACATAAAGGTTAGGGCCATGTTGATGTGTGACGATCCAATTTTCGGAGTACTATACATACCCAGTAACAAGGTGTGTGAGTGTTGCAAGTTTTCCTATGTATTGAAGAGACGATTCTTGGACCATGCCAGCCAGTGTATTGTGATGGTGGTCATTTTTGCGGCCTTGCATGAAAGTATTGTTCCTGAAGGAACCAATATCAGCTAATGTATCTTATAAGCTTATGTGGCTGGAACGTACATTTGAATAGTTGCGATCAATATCTCGATAGAGCTTGTATGAGCCCTAAGACTGGCTTTGAAATTAGCAACATCATCTTGCTTGTACACAGCCCATCTAATCTTCATCCAGCCATTCTTGACCCTCGATCCAGATCCATCCATTCCTAGATATGGCTGGTATTTCTGTATTTTCTGATAGAAATTATCGATCGTGCGTTGGCATTGTGAAGCCGCTTGCTGTAGTGCAGTACGTTCCGACTTCTGATCCTCATCAAGCTCGACCCTCTTGACGCGAAGAAGGGCAGATTCGAGGGTATAGAGCTCTTGAACTAGTTCACGAAAATCTGACCCCGCTCCGCCGCTCTCTTGAAGGGCCTTGATAACGGTCCCAACCAGCTCAAGCGCTTTGACAAAGTCGCCAGCGGAGAAGCCAAACCCTGCAGACATCCTGCTTTCGATATAGTATGACTGTACAGATAGTGGAGAGTTCTGAACTTAACTAAACCAGTGTGGAATATCTACACCTGTCGGCGAGAATAGTGATAGACCTCTAAGATCTCGACACGTTGATGAGGTGGGGAGTGAGCAAGCAAAAGATGTGATGGAACGATGACTTGACAGATCGAAGGGACGAGGGAATTATTGCAGAGACGGGTCTTTTCTCCGAGGAGTTCGAAACCCTTCCCAACAGGGCTGTCCGTGCAGGCTCTTCGATGACGGGTTCTGAGCCTATTCGCACGTTCAGAGTAAAGCTAGGTTGACATCTTGTAACAGTTCGAAAAGCTTCTGGGGTATTTACAGACGCAGAGGCCACAAGCGCGCTGAAGCAACATTTGGTCTTTTGCACATCGCAAGGCTGCTGTGAGGCAGTGCACTCCTCAGGGCGTGCAACCTCAAGTACCGGCCAGATCATCTTGCTTTCGCTACGCCTGCAGCAAGCCGAGACTAACTGCATCCTGGAGCTATCATCAGAGCCACTGCTTTCATATCTTGCAGAGGCACTGCAATACCCAGCCTCCGCAATCACCATGCAGCCTTCCATTGCCCAGAAGGTTGACCACAAAAGTTAACTTCCCAGAAAGAAACAAATTCCCCTGTATTCGAAAAGCTCGCACAGAAAGCGTAAAAGAGGCTAAAATTTCATCATGATACCATTTTTTAACAATCTAGATAACCAGCCTTCATGGTATGATAGACTCGAGTCCGTGTCGAGTAATTCACCTTCAACTATCCTAGTCAATCAAACCTTCCGGATTGAGAAGTGACGAATGATATACCTTTACCCTAGGTATTATCACATCAGCTACCCCTTTCAGATCGTAACAAATCCGAATTTCTAAGATGTGGACATGTTTGAAGATCTAGATTCCCATGGCATATTCAGGAGGACGGCAATTCATATGGCTTGGGTAGAGTCACAACTCCGCGCGGGGTTATTTCTTCGAGCAAGTGTCGTGCTACTGAGGATTTATAGCGTTATATTTTTATACGTAAAACCGTGTAGATGTGATAGTGGGCTTGCTCGAATGTTTCTTGCGTAAAGCAACCGCCTACACGAGCCCCTGGACATCATTGATCGCTGGGGATGAGCTCATTCTATCACAATATAGCGGCGAAAGGAAGTACTTAAAGCGTCCGAGGCACTCAGTCCGTCTTGATCGTACACTCCATCCAGTAATCCAACCCCTCCGATAACCTCAAACAGCCGATGTCAACTGTCGTGCGAAACCGCCAGCAATACCCCGTTTCCTACACAAACAATTGCAAGTATAAGCAATACCGCTGCCCGATGCATCCAGCCCAGATTCTTCGTCCTCGCTAGCATGGTCCCTATGCCCACCATGGCAAAAATCAAGCTACAGATCACGCCAACCATCACCCCCAGGTTCAAGGCCAGGGCGCTTTTCCTACGTCCTGTCAATGTGAGGGTGGCCGCAAGTCCGAGGAGGACGAAAGAGGCACCGAATGAAGCAATGCAGAACCGGAATAGGAAGGTTTCACGGGATCTGTAGACATTTTCGTTATGCCTGTTTGAAAATGTAGAATAATGGTGTCTTGGGTCTTTGATTCCTGATTCTGGTGACAGGTCATCGTCGAGGTCCGTGTCATATTCTAATGAAGCTAGATGGCTGAAGTAGTCATTTAGAAGTGGGTCTTGTTCATTTGGCGCTGGCTTTGGTTCCGAACTCAGCCATGATCTTACTCTTTGCGAGGATTCCTTTACGCGCGAGGCAATCGAAGTGGCAAGCTTGGATATCATTACGGTGCCGGGGAAAATGTTCGACTTATTTGGGTCCACGAATATAGTGTACACTTCTTCCTCAGACCCTTCATCACCGTCGTCGAATTCATTCCAATAACGTCGTTGTGGAGGCCTTGGCGCCTGAATAATCTGATCGCTAATTGCATGCCTTCTGCGTAACCGCCGCTTCTTCTTAAAAGCGCTTAACGGAGGGGACTCAAGCATATCTGGCACGGACGTTGGCAGAGATGCTGACGGTGGAGCGGAGAAGCCGCTACCCGACGGCCCTTCGCCAACAGACGTTGCGGAAGTTGAGGTTCTCTGGGTCCTTGCAGATTCAGGACTAATTAGAGTGGTGGCTGTCTTTGGCCTCGTATGCTTGGCGGATGCCGGCACTTTCCGTATGTCCTGTTTTAAGGCTGGAAGCTGCAGGGAGGTTAGCAGAGACCAAACAGTACCCAGTTGAAACCTACCCAGAATGGAGCAGGCATGCCTTGCGGTTTATACAAGGTCGCCACCGCATGTGTCTCTAATGAAAACCCTCGGACCCTCTCCGTCTATTTGGCTGTTAGTGTTGATGTAGGGAACGGTACTGACAATTTCTTACTAGGTGGCTCTCATCAAGTGAAGCTATAAGATCTGTAGAAGTTTGGCCTTCACGCCTGATCTCCATTAACGCGTATGGAAATTTCTCAAAGCCAGTTTCCCCTTCTTCGATAAACGTGAAAGGACCAGCGTCGCTTGTCAAGTCTTCTTCAGTGCATCTTTTCACTGAGACATCTTTGTCTACAGTGACCCAAAGACCACCTGCATCGCTATTACTAAGGCCAACGAAGCGTGTACGCCTCATATACAACTGTACCAGCGGCTGAACCTTACTATGGGCAGAAAACCATGCGCGTATCATCTCATGATCTTGACCAGTATCTAGCTCCTTACCTGCAACACCATTCGCTGCCACGGACTGAGAGGACTGCCTTCGCTTGAATGAGAGTGAAGGATCTGTGCTGAAAAGTTGGCGGACAGCCTTTTTCTTCAACCTTGCTCTTTCAAATATATTTTTCTTACGTATAGATCGGTCTGTTGGTTCAGACAATATGCTTACGACGGCAACTGCTTCACCAGTCGAACAGTATCTGATACTCGCAGCAGCCTTCTCGGACGCGCTTCCCGGTAAATTCTCAGAATCGCTAATGGTAGTACTGCTTTGACGTTTAGCAAACTGCTCTAAATCATCGCAGATAATAACACCTGTTTCTTCATCGGCCCGACTGGCGGCCGTACTCCAGTGGCTGTTTATGGAGCCACTACGAGATGATCTTTGACTGGATGCATTAGGTGGTGATGGTGTAGTATTGCTTGTCTTATGGAGCCTAGTGTGCTGTAATAGAATTACATGGACTTGGATCAAATTGTCTGGATGAACCCAGTAGACTGCTTTACCGGCTATACGGCCAAGCGGTAGCACAGCAAGGGCTGTGTCGAAATCAAGGTTAGATCCGTTTTCGCACATTGAATGTATGTCCTCTGCGCTTGATGTAGAATCTTTGTCATCTTGAAGCGGTCCGTGGGGATTGGGACCTTGGCTGGGCTTCGAATTTGGTATGACCTTATTCCCAGATTGGTCTGCTTCTACCGAACCTTTTATCTTCTCTGCCGACATTGACTGCCAATTAGTTCCGGCCTTGAACGGGGCACGGACTGCTGCCAGAACCTCGGCCCACTGCGCCAAGAGAGGCTCAAAATCCATTCTTGTGAAACTCGTGAGCTGGTCAAGCACCTCCCTTCGGAATCGTTTTCCGAGATCTGAGGAGCCCGTCCATTTCTTGTACTTTTTTAGGAGCTTCTGAAAAGCCAAACGTTGGGCTCCGACAAATCTTGACAAGGCTTGGATGTCTTCTCCCACCCTTGGTACAATGTTAGCGGAACCGTCTATGATGTGTGATGATGTGACGTACTTTAGAATAGCATCTTCAGCTTTGGAAAACCTCTCTAGGCGTCTCACTGATATCTTCGCTTGTTCTGAAAAGACATTGCGCTGTTTCAATTGAGCAACTTGCTTACCAAGGTGCGCTGTTGGTAGCCCATGTAAGCCAAGTCCATGCTCAAGTCTTGGGAGAGGAACACACTCAGCCTTCTGGCGATTTCGCCCGACTTGCTCTGTACGAACAAGTCAATTCTTTGATGCTGCTGGCGCAGCTCGTTGTACAATTCATCCTCAAAGTCTTGAAGGGCTCTCGCTTCGTTCTCATGGCCGGGAACTGTAATCGATTGCGCCTGGTCTTTTGTGGTGCGAACTTTGATTAGATGCTTAATTTCATTATAATCAATGTTATCTAGAGATGCCTCGTCAACAACGAGTCATCCAAGCTCCGAGAGAGGAGCGCTCACATGTTGCCCACAATGGTATTGACCTTTGCCGTAGCGTGTCACCGTATTTCATATCCTCGGTTTGTGCTACAACAGAAAACGAAAAGAATGTGGGCTGAAGACTTGTTAATAGAAGACGTGGGAATCAGTTCAACGACCCGAGGGTGCAGGAAGGTGCATGAATGGTGCAGGTCATAAGAGTTCGACTGATAAGCTACCCTGGGACTTGCACTACATATAAGATAGCAATGCTTACTAGAGAAGAAACGCCTAACAAGATATCAATTGGGGTCTAGAGAACGATTCGTTTCCCTATCACAAGCGTGTGCAGCTCGCCCAACAACTTAAGGTAAGAATAGATGAATTTGATGTGCAATACAACTCCAAACTCGTAAAGTATTAAATGGAGGAAGTTGACAAATTAAGTTGGATGGAAACTTTTCGAGAGGCTCGAAAGTTTAAATATGATACGTCAGAGCTAAGGTAGAAGGCGGATGGGATACTGACAACTGTATTCTAGATCAGAAGTAGGTAGATCGTTTCCGATGTTATTATTCAACTGCATGATATATGCGAATTCTTTGGTCAAGAAAGGAAACTACTACTACACTGTGGATGACAACAAATATCCTGTCAATCTATGGAGCACGCGAGCAGTGGTATTAAGAAGACAAATTGTGAGATTGAGGGGTCAACTGCAGTAGGTTACAGTATAAGCGATTTGGTAGATGCAGGCTTGACAGACTACTGTAGGTAGGTACTTTAGGTACCATCGCTCAAATAATTAGCGTATGCAGAAAGGTTTAGAATCCTTGGCATTCATTTTCGCTCTGCCCCACGGTGATCCGTTTATAGGAGGAATTCAGAAATCAACCCCACCGCCCCCCAATTGCCCGAAATTGAAGCTATTCAGACCTCTTTGTTTGTTGACGTTCCTGACGTTCTTGTAACCGACCGTTTTTATTCGAAATGCCTCAACGCCGAAGTCAAAACCTACCTCTAGATGACCCCCTCATCCCCTCTAGAGCATCCGGAAGGCGTAGGAAATCGACGACTCGAACTGAACAGCCGAAGATCACTGATCGAGCTGACCTCCCCGATCGAGCTGCCTCCTTCGGTCGAGCTGCTCCTCTCGGCCGTCGCCGTAGACGAGCTCTCATTTCATCGAATGTAGATGACTTCCGATTGCCTTCAACTTCTGAGCTGCCTTCAACTTCTCGACAATTCTCGTCTTCTGAATCTCAGTTGTCTTCACTTTCTCGATGATCTGAATCTTCTTCACTAAGATGTTCGCGATCTGATTCATTCTCATCATTGTCACGTTCTAGATATTGAGAGAATGAACTCAACATTTCTAAGAATAGAGCTGAAAGATCAATAGCTTTTTCAGCTGCAGAAATTGCTGCGCGTGCAAAGCATCAAAAATAACAACAGAACTGAATCGATGCTGCTTGAAGATTGAGAGACAATAAAGCTCGTGAAGAGACTTTATGACAGACAAAAATAGATAAGCATGATGAACAAGAGACTATACATCGTCATTGTTTGAATCATCAGACTAGAAAAGAGACAGACGAGTTGTTTATCTCTGAACTTGAAGCTATGAACTTTGAAGATCGAGTTGATGATTCTATGCTGTTTATATCAGTCTGCCTTCATGTAAATTAAAGACTTGAATGATCTAGTCACATTGCTCAGATGCTGACTTCGAAGTTTCAGATCTGAAGCTTCGAAGAGATCTTAAATGAGACTATTAAGATCAAAGATGATGATGTCAAGAGCTGAATTATCACTAATCAAATGATCATCATCAAAGCTAATAAATCAAAAGTCACTTGAAAGCAGCAGTCTATTGATGACTTTAGTGAATTAGAATGAAAGAAGATCTTACTTGCTTTGATTGAGAAGAAAGCTACTGACTATACAATCAAGATAGAGATCAACGTGAAGGCTGAAAAGTCTACTCGTAAAAGATCTGCTGAGATTGTTTCTGAAGATTCTGACATTGATGAAAAATCTCGTCAAAGACGCACTTGCATCGATCAGCTTCTGAATTGAGCTTGAATCAGAGTAGAAACACTTGCTGACGTTGAAAATTTCAATAGAGCATTGCTGAATCATTGACAATGCAACGATGAGCATTGTAGAAATCAGAATGACTTCTGTTTCGTGAATTTTGCAAACAAGCACTATAATATGAATCACACTCAGCAGTCTTTATGAAATAAGACGATATCTAACGATAAAGCAAACATCAGCATTGAGTGATCTTCTATCTCTTTATATAACTTTTGAAGTGATAAACAGAGCTCTGTTGTCTTGCTGTCTCGTTGATCAGATCTGCATGAGAAAAGATTGAACATCAAAGCAGAGCAAGTGAAAAAGAAAGATTTTATGACGAGATTTACAAGATTCAATGAACAGCAAATGAAAATGCAAATGAGTGAAACAATGATTGATCAGATAGAACAAATGAACTTGCATCAGAAAGCTTCAGAATCTCATTCATCATCATTTCAGCAATCTTTTCTTTTGCAGTGATCATCATGACAACAATCATTTATTTATTCTTTCTATCAGTTATTTTATCAGTCGTGACAGCAGTCTTCACAGTCTCTTCTGTGACAGCAGTCTTCACAGTCTTTCTTGTGATAACAGTCTTTACAGTCTTCTTCATGACAACAGTTTTTGCAGTCTATTCAGTGACAGCAATCTTCATCATCTCAATTTACTTCTTCTTTTTCTTCTTCTTCTTCTTCTTCTTTTTCTCTATCATCTCAGTCTGCAATCGCAGCTCAGCGATCAAGTCTTATTGAAGAGTCAGAAGAGATGAAGAAGATATTTAATCAGTTCTTCATTTGAAAGATAAACAAGATCTCACGTTAAACAATCAAACAAAAGCTCGCAGAGATGAGACTCATAATGAATGCTCAAATGTGATCTACGAATGATTTGAAAGATATGACAGATTCAACGTCTGTTATTTATTGAACTGTTATATAAGTAAAGATGTCAAATGAAATGACTCGTGCATTTAAGAAAGATCTGAAGCTCTTCAAGTTGATCTGACGTGAGATTAAGACTTTATTAAAACTGAGTTGTTAAATAAAGTCAAATTTCTGAATCAAATTTCTGATTTTCTATCTTCAATTCTTGTTTCAAAGCTCTGATATCTGTCTCAAAGATGTAGTCTGAATGCTTGAAGTGCTGTCTTGAATATTTATTACATTCGCTTCATTCAACAGTATAATGAAGAAAGTCATCAAAGATGTCTTCAAAATGAGATCATGTTTCGTCAAAATATCTACGAACTCAGATCTTTAATACGCTGAAGATGAGTTTTATGAAGTTGTAATTCAACGAGTAGAAAGACAAATATCACATTTGACATTCATATCAGTGATAGATCATCAATTCAACGAGGCAAATAGCTTATTTGACATTCGTGTGAGATGATGAGCTCTTCAATTCAACTATTGCAATGAACACTCATGTTATTCATGATGATCACATTTCTTGAAGTCGAAAAGAAACTGCATAGAGATAGCAGTTCATCTGCTAGTCATTGAAAGAAAGTCTCGTCGTTGAATCAATTCTTGCGAATATCGATGCAGAATAGATATTCATCATTCATGTAAATTGAAAAAACACTTCAGCAATGCTCTCTCATTTTAAAGACTTAATAGCGAGCTGATTGATCAACGAGAGCATAGATCTGATGACGTCAGCTCGTGATCTTATTGAATAAGAACTCATTCACGAACACGAGCTGCTCGATCATCAAACGAAGCATGTTTGCTATTCAATTCAAACGAAGCTCGTCGTTTTGTCTGACTTCTACACGCTGTTCTTTTTTAATACTTCAATCTCTTCTTTTCAGAATTCTTGATATCGTGAATTGATGCACGTTAATGTCTCACTTCTCTCATATGTATCAGATCATCTCTTTCTGCATGGTTCACGACTGATCTTCGAGGTAGGCTACGAGATCATTTTCAGCGATCTTGAAGATTTTTCGAGAAGCGCCTTTGAGTCGAAATTGAGATCTAAAAGGTGAGTTATACATAAAGAGGTTCTCTTGAACATTATATACAGTGGCAGGACAACAATGAACCTCTTCAGCGATTGCCGAAGGAGTTCAATGAAGTAGCAGAAGGCGTAGTATTTTGAAGCGAAGGCTTGCAGGAAGTGATTCCGGCATAGCTGGAAGAACGTCAGGAACGTCAACAAACAAAGAGATCTGAATAGCTTCAATTTCGGGCAATTGGGGGGCGGTGGGGTTGATTTCTGAATTCCTCCTATAAACGGATCACCGTGGGGCAGAGCGAAAATGAATGCCAAGGATTCTAAACCTTTCTGCATACGCTAAAACCGCATCCCGTATTAAGATATTCCATTATTATGCATGCATTAGTGTCAGGCTGCGAGGTAACATTGCATGTTTGAGCAACCCATCCACCTTCGATTATTACCACTCATCCATCTGCGGAGCACAATTCATTGACCGTCATGGCACCCGGGTTACTAACATCGCCCGCAAGCCCCTCCTCTCGAGCACCCATACCACACCCAATGGCAGCAGAT